>Ga0172372_10000627_pt1 | contig 54342 bp, 55 predicted proteins | sample LakKiv5m_2_FD_114544 | JGI IMG/M metagenome (GOLD analysis project Ga0172372, IMG submission 114544) | Freshwater microbial communities from Kabuno Bay, South-Kivu, Congo - kab_092012_9.5m | ecosystem: Environmental > Aquatic > Freshwater > Lake | place: Democratic Republic of the Congo...
GGGATGGCGATCCGGTAGGCGTAGCTGTCCACCCCTCGCCACTTGCAGAGCCAGACGGGGGCGTAGATGAAGAGGAAGGGGACGGCGGCGAGCGTCCAGTCGGGGAGCCCGAAGCCCTGGACCGTCACCACCAGCCGGATCGCCAGGAGGGTGACGAGCCAGAGCGCCAGGACCTCCCAGAGCACCTTGCGGCGCTGGGCCGGGTCCACCGTGTCCACCCGGTCTCCGAGGGCCAGGGGCCTCAGCGGCGGGCCGGAAGGGTCGAGCCGTTGCCCATCCGGTACCCGTCGAGATCCAGGGTCGTCCACGTGAATCCTTCGCGCCTGCAGGCCGCGCTGACCGCCTCCCGGACCGCCGGGTCCACCAGCAGCGGCAGCGCGCTCGGATCTACCTCGATCCGCGCCAGGTCGGCGCCGTCCAGCGCGTGGAAGCGGACCCGGAACTGGGTGAAGCCCAGCGCCCGCAGGGTGGACTCCACCCGCCCCACCCGTCCGATCCGCTCGGCGGTGACCGGGGTCCCGGCCGGGAAGCGGCTCCCCAGGCAGGCGAACGAGGGCTTGTCCCACACGTCGAGCCCGAGCGCGCGGGCGGCCTCGCGCACGTCCGCCTTGGTGAAGCCCGCCTCCACCAGCGGGTGGCGGATGCCCTGTTCGGCGGCGGCCCGCAGCCCGGGCCGGTGCCCGGAGAGGTCGTCCACGAGCGTGCCGTCCACCACCCAGGTGAGGCCCTGGCGCTCGGCCTCGGCGCGGGCGAGCTCGAAGAGCTCCGTCTTGCAGAAGTAGCAGCGGTCGCCCTGGTTCTGGACGTACCCCTCCCGCTCGAGCTCACGCGAGTCCACCTCGACGTGACGGACCCCCAGGCCCTCCGCGAAGCGACGGGCGCTGTCGGCCTCTTCGGGGGCCAGCGTCGGGGAGCGCGCCGTCAGGGCGACCGCCGACTCCCCCAGGACTTCGTGGGCGAGCCGCAGGACGAGCGCGGAGTCCACGCCGCCGGAGAACGCGACCAGCACACGCTCCATCTCGCGGAGGGTGGCGCGCAGGTCGGCGAGCTTCGCGTCGAGCATGGTCGTCGGAGGCTATCCGCAGCCCGGCGGCGCGACCCCTACAGGTTGGGCTTCTGGTTGGATTCGAACCGTCCGGATGAGCTAGACTCACCCTCCGCATGCCTTCCTTGTCCCTCGGTGACGTCTGCACCCAGCTCGGCCTGCTCACCGCGGAGCAGGTCACCGCCGTGGAGGCGGGGGCGGGCCCGAAGGAGAGCTTCGTGGACGCGGCGGTGCGCCTCGGCAGCCTCGACGACGAAGGCCGGGCGCGTGCGCTGGCCCAGGCGCTGCGCCTGAACCTCGTCCCCGGCGGGAGGGTGGCCACGCTCTCCATCCGCGCGTCGGTCCTGGCCCTGGTGCCGGCGGAGGTGGCGCGCGCGCACCTCGTGGTCCCCACCTTCCTCGACGCCGAGCGCGGTGTGCTCACCCTCCTCGTGGCGGACCCCACCGACGTGGTGGGGCTGAAGGCGGTGCAGACCGCGGCGCGCGCGGGGCGGCTGCGCCTCTTCGTGGGCCCGAGGTCCGCCATGGGGGCGCTCGTGGAGCGGCTGTACGCGCCCAACGGCGCCTCCGCGGAGGAGACTGGCCAGGGCCGGACCACGGTCGTCTACGAACCGGACGCCCAGCGCGCCGAGGTGATGCGCCGCCTCGAAGCGCTCGAGGGTCGGTCCGCCGAGGTGCTGGAGACGATGGAGGCGGTCACGGCCGCCGTCGAGGACGGCGAGGTGGAGCGCATCTTCTACCGGCGGGGGCTGGAGGGGGTGGTGTCCGCGCTGGTGGCCGACTGGCGCCGGATCCGCCCGACGATCCAGCTCTGCCCGCTGGACGGCTTCGGCGTGGGGGCCCGTCCGGCGGTGCGCTACGAGCAGGCCCGCGACTTCCTCGTCGCCGTGGTGGAGCGGCTGGTCGCCTCCCGGCCCGGCTATGCCGCGGCGGCGCGGCGTCACCGCCTCGTGCGGGCGATGGCGGAGGTGTTGGAGGCGGAGCCCGAGGTCGTGGACGCCGCTGCGATCCTGGCCCTCCTCCTCGATGTCGAGGTCGAGCCGGTCGCGGCCGGGGGCCGGGCGGAGCTGTCGGGGCTGGGGCGCTGGCTCGCCGCCCTGGACCCTCCATGGGACCTGGCCGAAGCGTGCGGAGTGCTCGACCGGCGCTTCTCCGGCCAGGAAGGCCCCACCGGCGACCTCGCCACCGAGCTGGTGTACACCGCGGCGACCGCGGTGCGGGCGGGGGTCTCCGAGGGCTCGGACCCCGTCGCGAGGCTCGGAGCGGACGCGGCCCGCCACGACGGCGCCTTGCTCGGTGCGCTGACCGAGGTGCTCAGCCGGGTGGGCGCCGATCTGCGGCCCGCCGGCGCGGCCGGGGCGATGAGCGGGCGACTCGAGGATCTGGCCCTTCCCGAGCTGCTGCAGCTGCTCGGCCTGGGCGGGAAGACGGCCCTGGTCCGCGTCCGGGGCGCCAACCAGTCCGGCGCGGTGCAGGTGCGGCGAGGGCGGATCGTGGCGGCGCGGGGGGACTACCTGGTGGGAGACGAGGCGCTGTTCGCTCTGGTCGCCCTGGACGAGGGCACCTTCGACGTCTGGTTCGCCGACCTCATGGCGGACAACCTGGCCGGGGCCAGCGAGTTCCTCCTGTTGGAGGCCCTGCGCGTGCGCGACGAGCGGCGGGCGCGGGAAGGGCGAGGCGCGTAGCGCCGGCGGACCCGACGGGCTACCCGGGGAATCGTCGGAGGCCGCGGAATGATCGACAAGCTGTCCAACCTCGCGTCGTGGAAGCCGCTGGAACCGGGCAAGACCGCGCCCGCGCTCTCGCTCACCGCAGACGACGGGACGTGGATCAAGCTCCCGGACTTCAAGGGGCACCTCAACGTGCTCCTGATGTTCTTCAAGACCTCGAGCGACGACGACACCATCAACTTCCTCAAGGCGCTCGACCAGAACCGCGACCGCTTCGAGCAGCTCGAGACGGCGGTGTTCGGCGTGAACACGGCGCGCACCGACGTCCTGCGCAACTTCCGCTCCTCCATCGGCGTGCAGGTCTTCCTGCTCTACGATCCCATGGGCTGGGAGTCGCGGGGGTTCCGCGCCTCGAGCCGCATCCGGCCCTCGTGCAAGAACACGACCGTGGTGATCGGGAAGGACGGCAACGTCCTGTTCTCCCAGCGGGGATTCCCCACCGTGGAGAGCATGCTGGAGCTCCTCGCGCGCACCGAAGGGAAGGAGGTTCCGCCTCCCCCGGCGCCGGTGCACCACACCGGGGCCGCCCCCGCCGGGTCCGACATGCTGCGCACCCCCGGCCGCGGCCCGCAGGCGGTGCGCGAGGTCGACGCGCAGACCGCGCTCTCGATGCTCAACGAGAAGGACTCCCCGTACATCCTCGTGGACGTGCGCAACAAGAACGAGTGGGAGCGCGAGCACGCGCCCATGGCCACCCTGATCCCGGTGGACGAGCTCCCGCACCGCTACCCCGAGCTCGGGCAGACGAACCACATCATCTTCGTCTGCCAGGGAGGCGGCCGGAGCAGCGCCGCCTCCGAGTTCATGACCTCGATCGGATCGAGCGAGATCTACAACGTGATCGGCGGCATGAACGAGTGGAACGGCCCCAAGGTGACCGGGGCGTGACGGCGGTGGCCGGAGCCTCCTCCGCCCTTCGGCGAGCCGGGGAGCTCGGGCTGTAAAGTCGTGGTCGTTTTCGACCGATGACCCGGGCAGGCGCGTTGCGTCTCGACGAGGTCACTTGCTACCCTACCGAGCCCTGGCTCCTCCCAGCATGGTCTCCCGAAACACCGCCATGAGCGCGCACTGCCCCTTCTGCAAGCAGCCCATCCCTGCCGAGTTGGCTCAGCACGGGGGGAACTGCCCGAAGTGCATGCTGGAGATCCCGGGGGAGGACGCCCCCACCGATCCCGGCGCGTCCATCCGGCAGCGGCAGGCCGAAGAGCAGGCCGTTCGCCATGCGCTGAAGCGCCGTCAGTCCTGGGCCGGCTGGGCCGTCGCGGCCGTGGCCGTGTTCGGACTCGGCGCCTACGGCACCGCCAGCTACCTCGAGCACCGCGAGTCGGTCACCTACGACCTCGACGACTACTACGTCATGCCCCTCGAGGACATCGTGGTCGCCACCGAGCCGTCGGTCGCGCCGGTCGCGGTGGCCGCGACGACCACCCCCGAGACCCCGTCGGGCCGGACCCGTCGGTCCTCGGGCACCGCGGCGGTCCCGCCGTCGGGCGCGGCCGGGGTGTCCACCCCTCCGGAGGGCGCCGCGTCGGGTGGTCTCGCTCGGCCCGCCAGCGCGGCCACGTCCGAGGATGCCGTGCCTGCCGATCTCTCCGCGGCGCTCGCCTCGGGCGGCGCGGTCGGCCTGGGTGGGGCGAACATCGGCGTCTCGCGTGCGGACATGGTCCTCTCGGACCCGGCCGAGATCCGCGCCATGATCGGGCGCGTGCTCTCGGGGTCCCGCCCCCAGCTCAACGCCTGCTACCAGCAGCGGCTCAAGCAGCAGCCCGACCTGCGCGGCACCTGGGACCTCAGCTTCACCGTGTCCAAGGAAGGCGCGGCCGGCGGCATCGAGGCCAAGGGCCGCGGCCGCGCCGACGCAGACCTGGAGAGCTGCATGGTGCGCTCGGTGGCGGGCTGGAAGTTCATGAAGGTCGCCAGCCCGGCGCCGGTGCAGGTGCCCTTCCAGTTCAGCGCTGGGTAGAAGGCGGGAGGCGGAAGGCTGGAGGCTGTAGGGGAAGAGGCGGAGGAGACGCCCCGCCTCCCCGGGTCCGCCCACCTGGCGCTGACGGCGATCGCCGCTGTCTCCCGAGCCTCCGGCCTCCCGTCTCCCGCCTACCGCCTACCGCCTCTCCAGGTTCTTCCGCATCACCAGCGCGTCGCAGCCATCGGCGTAGTAGCGAGGGCGCCGGCTGATGATGCGGTATCCGGCGCCGACGTAGAGGCGGATGGCGGGGTCGTTGTCCACCCGCACCTCCAGGAAGGCGACCTCGGCTGATGGCCGGGCGCCCTCCAGCCCCCGCAGCAGCGCCTGGCCCACGCCCTGCTGCCGTCGGTCGGGGTGGACCGCGATCTGCATCACCTGGAGCTCCTCGAACACCGTCCAGCCGAACGCCAGGCCGATGATGCCCTCGTCCTCGGCGACGAGGCAGCTGGCGCCGGGCCGATCGAGCTCCTCGCCCACCTGCTGGGCCGACCAGGCGTCGCCGCCCATGGTGCGCAGCTCCAGGGCCGTCAGCGCCGGCAGGTCCGCCCGGGTGGCTTCACGGATTCGCACCACCGACCTCCTCGGGTACACGGATGCGCGTGCGGGCGCGCAACCCGGCGATCCAGGCCGGGTAGGGGTCGCCGCCGCCCCGCTCCCGCGCCGTGACCACGGCCAGGTTGCGGGTGACGAAGCGCTCCACCACGAGGCGGTTGGCGAGCACGTCCTGGAGGTCGGCGTCGTTGAGACCCCACCGGCCCAGGAAGGCGCCGTAGCCCTCCGGCGGGTCCCAGCTCGCCCGGAAGCGCTCCCACCGCGCGATCACCTCGGCGCGAGTAGGCCGGAAGACCTCGATGCCGCCCGCGAGATCCCGCAGCAGCGCGAAGTCGACCAGGCGCTCGCGCAGTGGGTAGTCCCCCCGCTCCAGGGTGGCGAGCGGGCTCGTGTCGTGCGGGTCGAGCTCGATCTCGAACGCGAGGTCCGAGCTGGTCACGACCCGGTCCCCGACCTGCACCTCGATCCGGTCGACGACCGCGGCGCACGCCGCGCCACCGAGCAAGAGCCACATCCGGGAGGACTATCGTGATCGACCCGTGCGGCCGAGGAGAGGCCGCCGGGCTAAGCACCGGGGCGATGATCGCGGTGTCTACGCTGGGCCGTTCGTACGGGGGTTTCGTCGCCCTGAGCGACGTGTCCTTCGAGGTCGGCAAGGGAGAGGTGGTCGGCTTCCTGGGGCCGAACGGCGCGGGGAAGACCACCACCATGCGCATCCTCACCACCTTCCTCCCCGCCACCGAGGGCGAGGCGAAGGTGGCCGGCTTCGACGTGGAGGAGGAGCCCTTCGAGGTGAAGCGGCGCGTGGGCTACCTGCCCGAGTCGCCGCCGCTCTACCCCGAGCTCACCGTGGGCGACTACCTCGCCTTCGTGGCGGAGCTGCGCGGCTTCCTCGGCGCGGAGCGCTTCTCGCGGGTGGGCCGGGTCATGGAGCGGGTGGGCCTCGCGGGTTGGGACCGCCGCATCCTCTCGTCCCTCTCCAAGGGGTACCGCCAGCGGGTGGGTCTGGCCCAGGCGCTCCTCCACGATCCGCCGGTGCTCATCCTCGACGAGCCCACGAGCGGGCTCGACCCTGCGCAGGTGGCCGGCATCCGGGACCTGGTCCGGAGCCTCGCGGGGGACCACACGGTGATCCTCTCCACCCACATCCTCTCCGAGGTCGAGGCGATCTGCCCGCGCGCGCTGGTCATCGCGCGGGGTCGGCTCGTCGCCCAGGGCACGGTCGGGGAGCTCCGGGACCGGGCGGCGGGCGGCCCCTGGACCTACGTGGAGCTCGACGGGGTGGACGCGAAGGACCTGGGCGGCTGGCCTGGGGTGGACCGGGTGGAGCCGCTCGGCGTGGACGGACGTTGGCGCGCCTTCCGGGTGCGCGCCGCCGTCGATCCGCGTCCCGCGCTCGCCGCGCGCGCCGCGGCGCTCGGGGTGGAGCTACGCGCGCTGGAGCTGCGCCGCCCCTCGCTCGAAGAGGCCTTCATCGACCTCGTGGGTGGGCGCGAGGCATGAGGCTCGTCTGGACCCTGTTCAAGAAGGAGATGCGCATCTACGCGGTGTCGCCGCTCTCCTACGTGTTCTTCGCCGTGTACCTGTTCCTCGCCGGGCTCTTCTTCTACCTGGGGGTGAGCCTCACCGGGGAAGCCTCGCTCCGCGTCGTCCTCGGCAACCTCGCCATCGCCCAGCTCTTCGTGCTCCCCATGCTGACCATGCGCCACTTCGCGGAGGAGCGGCGCCAGGGCACGCTCGAGATGCTGCTCACCGCGCCGGTACCCCTCGGTTCGCTGGTCCTCTCCAAGTGGCTCGCCTCCTTCGCGCTCACCCTCGCGATGCTCGCCGGCACCCTCGTCTTCCCGGCCGTCCTGGCCTACTACGGCGACCCGGACTGGGGGGTCATGGCCACGAGCTACCTCGGCCTTGTGGGTGTCAGCGCCGCCTTCTGCGCCGCCGGCCTGTTCTCCTCCAGCCTCACCGACGACCAGGTGGCGGCCGGCCTCGTGGGCATCGTCCTCCTGCTCCCCCTGTGGCTCGTGGGGCAGGCCGAGGTGCTCCTCCCCGAGGGCTGGGGGGCGTGGGCGAAGCCGCTCTCGCTCCTCGCCCACCTGGACTCCTTCAACCGCGGGGTGCTCGACTCCGCCGACATCTTCTACTTCCTCGCCCTCACCTTCGTGTTCCTGTTCCTCACGTTCCGCTCCCTGGAGGCGCGGCGATGGCGCTGAGCCGCACGCTCCGGCGCCGGCTCGCCACCGGCTCCAACGCCACCCTGGTGACGGCCCTGGTGGTGGTCATCGTCGGGGTGCTCTACGCGCTCGTCGAGCGGGGCCGGGTGCGGGTGGACCTCTCCGCGGACCAGGGGAGCACGCTCGTGGAGGACACCCGCAACAAGCTGCGGCTCCTCGACGCCGACGGCGTCCCGGTCACGCTGACGGCGTTCTCAGCGCAGTCCGGCAAGAAGGAGGCCTTCTTCAAGAACCGGGCGCTGCAGGACCTCATCGAGGAGATCGACTACGCCTCCCCCACCGTCACGGCCCGCTTCGTGGACTTCGACCGCGAACGGCTCACCGCCGAGTCCCTGGGGGTCACCGAGTACGGCACCGTGGTGGTCGAGCGGGCCGGGCAGCGGGTGGATCTGGCCGATCGCGACCTGTTCCGGCGGTCGGGCAAGGGCGCCGACCTCAAGATCGAGTTCCTCGGCGAGGCCGCGCTGAACCGTGCCTTCGCGCAACTGATGAGCGACACCCGGCGGGTGGTCTACGCGCTGGTCGGCCACGGGGAGCTGGACCCGGAGTCGCGCGAGCCGGGCGGCCTCACCGAGCTCGCCGCGGCGCTCGACCAGGAGCACTACGAGCTCGAGCGGCTCGACCTCGTGCGCGATCGCTCCGAGGGCGCGGCGCCCTCCGTCCCGGCCGACGCCGCCGCGGTGCTGGTGGTGCGCCCCAGGGTGCCCATCCCGGCGGTGGAGGAGGACCTCCTCCTCGCCTGGTTCGCGGGCGGAGGCTCGCTCCTCTTCGCGGTGGAGCCGGGGAGCCCCGTCCCCGGCATGCTGGGGCGGCTGGGCGTGGTCGTGCCCGAGGGCGTCCTCCTCGACAAGCTCCTCGTCTTCCCCTACCCGGACCGCCCCGTGCTCCGGTACAAGACGCACCCCATCACCCAGGACCTCGCGAGCGAGCTTCTGGTCACCCTGGTCAGCCGCGCCGCGCCCCTGCAGGCCTCGGTGCCGGCGGTCGAGGGAGTCCGCGCCAGCACGCTCCTCGAGACGAGCCGGGACGGCTGGATCGAGCGGGGAGGGGAGCTCAAGGGCGGGCAGGCGCTCTACCAGCCCGAGGTGGACGGAGCGGGCCCGGCGGCCGGCGCGCTCGCGCTGGAGGTCACGCGGGAGTCCGGCCTGGTGGGCAGCCGTGCGGGCCGGGTGGTGGTGCTCGGCGACGCGGACATGCTCTCCAACGGGCTCCTCGCCGAAGGGCCCGGCAACACCACCTTCGCGGTCAACACCGTGCGCTGGCTCGTGGGGGACGACGCCCGGCTCTCCGTGGTGGGTCGGCCCTCGTCGGTGCGCCGCCTCGCGCTCACCGAGGAGGATCGCGGGCGGATTCGCTGGATGGCCCTGGGGCTCGGTCCGCTGCTCGCCGGGGTGGTCGGGCTCGGGGTCTGGGCGAGCAGGAGGGGTCGGTGAAGCGGTTCCGTGGCACCCTCCTCGCGTTGCTCGTCCTCCTCGTGCTGGGTGGGGTGTGGTACGCGGTGTCGCCGCCGGCGCCGGACGCGCCCGAGGTGGTGACGCGCAAGAAGAAGGACGGCACGCGGGAGGAGGGCATCCCCCTCTTCGTGTTCGAGAAGCAGGACCTGGTCCGGGTGGAGATCGCGCGACCCACGGAGACCATCGTGCTCGCCGAGAAGGGGGACGGGTGGCTCATCGAGGGGAAGCAGTGCCGCGCCTCCCGCTCGATGGTGAACCGGCACAAGCACCAACTGCACGACCTGCTCTCCCGGGCCACCGTGATCGAGGCGCCCGACGCGCTCGGCCTCTACGGCCTGGGGGACAGCGCGATCCACGTGAAGCTCGGCTTCCGGGACGGGCGGGCCCGGAGCTTCGACGTGGGCGATCCCAACCCCTCGGGGGTGTCCTACTATGTCCGACCCACCCCGGGAGAGGTGGTCTACACCGTCAAGAAGTCCGCCGTGGACTACTACGCCCTGGACCTGACCGAGTTCTGCGAGCGCCGCTTCGCGAGCTTCGACTCGAAGGACGTGGACGCGCTCCAGGCCACCCTGCCGGACGGTCGTGAGCTCGGCTTCCAGAAGACGGGCGAGCGCTCGTGGGAGATGACCCAACCGCGGGCGGTCCCCGCGGACGACGGCGAGGTGCGCTCGCTCCTCGGCCGGGTCAGCGCCCTGAAGGCCACCACCTTCGTCGCCGACGAGCCCACGGAGCTCGCCCCCTACGGGTTGGACACGCCGCGGGCGCGCATCTCGGTGCGGTTCTCGGCGCGGAAGCCGGTCACGGTCCTGGTGGGCGCCCGCACGGGCGAGAAGGACGGCGACTACTTCCTCTCGTACATGAAGCTGGACGGGGAACCCTCCGTGTACGCTGCCCGCGACGGCATGCTCGAGGACTACGCACAGGACCCGGCCACCTTCCGGCTCAAGCGCTTCGTGCGGATGGACCCCAACCGGGTGGCACGGATCACCGCCACCTGGGCCGGGGGCGAAGATCGGGACCTCGACAAGACCGTGACGGTGCGGATGGCCGCCGACAAGTGGCAGTGGGAGGACGGGGTCCTCGTCCCCGGCTCCACCCCGCGGCGGGTGGCCCAGCGCGCGGCCTCGCTCGAGTCGGACAGCCTGGTGGCGGAGTCCGGCCCGGACGCGACCTACGGCTTCGACCGGCCCGTGGCACGGGTGGAGATGCACGACCTCGACGGCGTCACCCGCACCCTGCTGATCGGGAAGCAGGGCCCGTCGGTGACGGACCCGGAGGGGCGCGAGCGGACGCGCTGGTACGCGCGCGTGGACGACCACCCGGAGGTCTACCTGGTGGACGACGGCGTGAACGAGGTCGTGAAGGACCTCATGCGCGAGCACCGGCGGAAGGCCGAGGGGGACGCCGAGGAAGCCGTCCGCCACGAACGGATCGACAAGGAGCTCGGGACGCCATGATGTGGAGCCTTGTGTTCGCCTGCAGCGGCGACGCCGCACCCCCGGCCGTGACCACCGAGCGCTCCGCCGCGTTGGTCTACACCGCCAACATGGACGGCGAGATCGAGCCCTGTGGGTGACCGAAGAAGCCCATGGGCGGTCTGCCCAGACGCAGCACGGTGCTGAAGACGTTGAACACCGCGGGCCCCACCTTCGTGGTGGACGCGGGGGATCTCTACTGGAAGAGCCGCACCGGCCCGGGCGCCGACCTCGAGCAGGTCAAGGAGAAGGCGCGGTTCATCGCCGAGGTGATGAGCCGGGGCGGGGTGGACGCCATGCTGCCGGCGGCGGGGGATCTCGCGCTCGGGGTGGCCTTCGTGGGCGAGCTGGGCTCGCGGTGGAAGCTCCCCTACGTCGCCTCCAACTACACCTGTGACGGCAAGGCGCCCTTCGAGTCCGTGCGGGAGGTCGAGCGGGGCGGCGTGCGGCTCGCGGTGGTGGGGGTCCTCGGAGACGAGGTGGACCGCGACGGTTGCCAGCACGCCGAGCCCGTGGAGGCCCTCCGTCCCATCCTGGCGAAGGTGAAGGCCGACGTGGTCGTGGTGCTCTCCGACCTCGACGACGACGAGAACGTCCGCCTCTCCACCGCGCTCCCCGACGTGGACTTCGTGGTCGACTCGAACCGCCAGCAGCGGCCGAACCCGGTGCTCCTGCCCTCGGGGGGGCTCCTGCTGGGCGCCGGGTCCCGGGGGAAGCTGCTCCCGGTGCTGGACTTCACCCTCGTGCCGGGCGGGGTGCGCTGGGAGGACTCGGCCGCCCGCGGGCGCCTCGCGGCGCAGAAGGACCGGTACACCCGCCGGCTCGAAGAGGAGAAGAGCAAGCTGGCCGGCGCGACCGACGAGGCCACCCGGCAGAAGGCCGAGCGGCAGATCCTCTTCCTCGAGAAGATGGTGGCGCAGGCGGACGGGGAGCTCCAAGCGGCCTCGGCCGCCCAGACCGGCGCCGCGCACCGGGTGTCCAACCGCTACGAGGAGCTGGACGCCAGGATCGCCGACGACCCCGAGGTCGCGGCCCTGCTCGTCGCGGCCAAGGAGCGCATGGGAGCGGTGCTCCCCGAGGACGCGGACACCCACGTGCGCATGGGCCCCTTCGTGGGCAGCGCCGCCTGCCAGGGGTGCCATCCCGCGGCCTGGACCCAGTGGCAGACGACCGGGCACAGTCACAGCTGGGACACGCTGACCGCGCAGAAGTCCGACACCAACCCCTCGTGCTTCGCGTGTCACGTGACCGGTGCCCACCACCCGGACGGCCCCCGTACGGTGGCCGAGACCGACGTGCGGCTCCGGGAGGTGGGGTGCGAGTCCTGCCACGGGGCGGGCCGGGACCACGCCGCGAACCCGACCGTGTCCATGGTCCGGGATCCGGGGCCCGCGCTGTGCATGACCTGCCACGACGGGGTGAACGACGAGGGGCGCTTCGACTTCGGCACCTACCGGCCGAAGGTGGTGCACGGGCCGAAGTAGCTCGCGTGCGGGGAGGGGATGGAGCCTCGCGGCCCGGATAGGGCGGGGCCGTGCTCCGCCGTGTCGCCAGTTGGGTCTTCTTCGCCACGCTCCTCGCCTGGTCCTGGGCGGCGGTGGCGGGGGCCGTGATCCAGCCGGTCCTGGCCGGCCGCGTCGGCCCGGTCTCGCTCTACCTGGTGGTGGCGGTGCCCTTCGCGGTCGCTCCGCTCGTGGCGTCCTGGGTGTGGCGGGAGGCGTGGCGGGAGGGGCCCCTGCTCGTGGCCGGGCCGCCCCGTCCGGGCGGAGGCCTGCTGATGGCCTGGCTCGGACCGCTCGGCCTCCTGGCCCTGGGGTGGGCGTGGTCGGCGGCGGCAGGGTGGGGGGTGGTCGATCTCTCGGGGGCGGCGCTCGTCGAGCGCGTCGCCCGGGAGGCGGGTCGAGCGGCGGCGGCCGAGGTGGGGGCGACGACGGCGGCGCTCCCGGTGCCGTACCCGCTCCTCGTGCTCACGAGCGCGCTCGCCACCGGCCCGATGGTGGGCGTGCTCCTCTGGGCCGAGGAGGTGGGCTGGCGCGGGGTCCTGCACCGCGAGCTGGCCGGGTTGGGGATGTGGCCGGCGGCGCTGCTGAACGGGCTCCTGTGGGGGCTCTGGCGGGCGCCGCTGGTGGCCCTGGGCGACGCCGGGACGGGCCGCCCGGTCGAGGCGGTGCTCGTGGCGGTGGGGGTGGGCATCCCGATCGGCGCGCTCCTCGTGTGGGTGCGAGCGTCCGCGGGCACGGTGTGGGCCGCCGCGCTCGCAGCCGGGATGCTCGCCGTCCTGGGGCGCTTCCACGAGGTCGGCTACTCCGACGGAGACCCCTTCCGGATCGGGGTGCTGGGCGTTTCGGGGGGGCTGGCTGCGCTCGCGATCTGCGGCGCCCTGTGGCTCGGAACCCGCCTCCGTCTGGGTGTCCCCGCGGCGGCCGGACTGCCGGAGCGCGCCGCCGGATGAGGGTGCTCGGGATCGAGACCTCCTGCGACGAGACGGCCGCGGCGGTGGTGGGCCCCGAGGGGGTGCTCTCCGAGATGGTGTGGTCCCAGGACGTGCACCGCGCCTATGGCGGCGTGGTGCCCGAGCTCGCCTCGCGCGCTCACATCGAGCAGATCGTGCCCGTGGTGCGCGCCGCGCTGGACCGCGCCGGGATCGAGCGGCCCGACGCGGTGGCGGTCACCGCGGGCCCGGGGCTGGTGGGCGCGGTGCTGGTGGGCCTGGCCTTCGCCAAGGCCGCCGCGTCCGGCTGGGGCGTGCCGCTCCGGGGGGTGAACCACCTCGAGGCCCACCTGCTCTCCGGGCTCCTCGAAGAGCCGCCGCCCGCCTTCCCTTTCCTCGCGCTGGTGGTGAGCGGCGGGCACACCACGCTCTACCTGGCGCGCGGGCTCGGCGACTACGCCACCCTGGCCGAGACGGTGGACGACGCGGTGGGCGAGGCCTACGACAAGGTCGCCCGCCTGCTCGGCCTCGGGTACCCCGGAGGCCCGGCGGTGGACGCCCTGGCGCGGGAGGGTCGTCCGACCGTGGCGCTCCCGCGACCCCGGGTGGGGGACCTGGACTGGAGCTTCTCGGGGGTGAAGACGGCGGTGCGTCGGCACCTGGAGCTCCACCCCCAGACCCCGCCGGCCGACCTCGCCTGCTCGTTCCAGGAGTGCGTGGTGGACGTGCTCGTCGACCGGTGCCTGCGCGCCGCCGAGCGGACCGGGGTTTCTCGCCTCGCGCTCGGGGGAGGGGTGGGGGCCAACGGGCGGCTCCGCGAGCGGCTCCTCGCCACCCCCCTCCAGGTCACCCTGCCTCCCAAGGCGCGCTGCACCGACAACGCCGCGATGATCGCCTCGGCCGGCCGACTCCTCCTCGCGGCGCACGGCCCCTCGCCGGCCACGCTCCGCGCCCGCGCGCGCTGGCCGGTGGGAGAGGACGCGGGGTAGTCCGGCGCGAGGGCCCTCCCCGCTGGGTTATCCGCCGCCGCGATGCACCCCGCCGTCCGGCTCCGCGAGCTCGAGACCCGCGCCAAGCGCCGTTTCGGGCAGAACTTCCTCGTGGAGCCCCACGTGGTGCGCGAGATCGTCCACGCCGCGGGCCTCGCTCCGGGGGAGCCGGTCACCGAGATCGGCCCCGGGCTCGGGGTGCTCACCCGCGCGCTCCTCGATGCCGGGGCGGAGGTCACCGCGATCGAGCTCGACCGCGACCTCGCCGCGGCCCTGCGGGTGGACCTGCCCCAGGTGCGGCTCGTCGAGGCGGACGCGCTGCGGGTGGACTTCCGAGGCACGGACACGGTCGTCGCCAACCTCCCCTACAACGTGGCCACCGTCCTGCTCGAGCGGCTCCTCGCCGCCCGGGTGCGGCGGATGGTGCTCATGTTCCAGCGCGAGGTCGCCGAGCGCCTGCTCGCCGCGCCCGGGGACGACGCCTACGGCGCCCTCTCCGTGCTGGTCTCCGCCGAGGCCCGCGTGTCGCGGGTGCTCGACCTCCCCCCCGGCGCGTTCTACCCCCCGCCCAAGATCTGGTCGACCGTGCTCCGCTTCGACCTGCTGCCCACGGTGCTCCCGCCCGGGTTCGCGGCGGTGGTGAAGAAGGGCTTCGCCCAGCGGCGCAAGACGCTGCTCAACGGGTTCCGGGACCTCGGTCGGGAGCGGGCCGTGGAGGTCCTGACCGCCGCCGGCATCGACCCGGGGGCCCGGGCGGAGACGGTGGAGCTGGAGCGGTGGCGGCGGCTGGCCGAGGTGATCGCCGCCGGCTGAGTCCGGACGCGCGAAGGCGCGCCCCGATCCGAACCGGAGCGCGCCTCGGAGGAGCGGGACGCTTCAGGGCGAGACGCACACCCGGTACGGGGAGACCCAGCCCTCGTCGGGGATGAAGGTGGTGAGACCCTCGAAGCAGTCGGAGTCCACGCCCCAGCCCTCGAAGTCCGCCACCGGCACGCCGAACTCGGTGTAGGTGAACAGGAGGTGGGCCGGACCGTCGCTGGTCCAGCTCCCGCCGTACTCGGGGTAGCCGTCGATGGTGATGGTGCCGTCGCTGTGGAAGGTGACGGTGTGGCTCGAGATCGAGCTCGGGAAGCACTCGCACTCGAAGTAGGAGGTGAGGCCGGTGCCCGTGCAGTGGTCGTTGGTGAGGTCGCCGCTGCCGGTGAAGTTCACCACGTCCACCGGGAGGGGGAGGGCGATGAGGCTCGAGCCGTTGTTGGTGGTGTTGGACTCGGACGTGGTGGTGCTGGCGGTGACGTCGATGGTGAGGTCCTGGTCCGCGAGCGGGAAGGCCAGGCTCAGCGTCCAGCTCGACGAGCGGTTGCGCCGCAGGCTGCTCACCGTGCAGGTGATGACCGCGCCCGAGCGGGAGCAGCCGGAGGGGAGGGTTCCGACGGCGCCCATCAGGTAGGTGCTGGGGCTGGTGTTGGTCTCGGGGAGATCCACCCGGACGGACACCGAGTTCGCCGTGGCGGTGCCGCTGTTGCGGACGCTGACGATGTAGTTGCCGTACGCGTCGACGTTGACGGCGGCCGGACCGGTCACGGTGGTCCGGAGGTCCGGGGAGGCGAAGGCGGGGCCAGCCGCGAGGAGGCCGACGAGGATGGAGAGCGGACGGATCATACGGGACCTTCCTGTTCTGGGTTCCGGCGGGCGGGGTGACGTGCCGGTGATCGAATCATCGGCGGCCCCGGGGCGCGCCGCCACAGGGCGTCAGATCGGCGTCAGATCGCTCCGGCGGCGGTCACCTCCGGTCGCGTCCGGTTGATGCTCCCCGCGTCCCGGGCTATCGACAAAGGGATGCGGATCACCTCCTGCGGCATCACCGATGTCGGTGTAAAGCGTACGAACAACGAGGATAACTACCTCATCAACGATGAGCTCTACCTCTACGTGGTGTGCGACGGCATGGGGGGGCACGCGGGCGGGGAGTTCGCCTCCGCGATCGCCGTCAACACCGTGGAGGAGGTCCTCGCGAACCTCGAGACCACGCCCGAGATCGAGGCGGTGCGGGACGATGGGGCGGTGGAGGTCATGCGCGAGCGCCTGCGCTACGCGGTGCGCCTGGCCGGCAAGCGCATCTTCGAGAAGGCCGCCGCTGAACCCGAGTATCGAGGGATGGGCACCACCTGCCTGGCCCTGCTGGTGGACGGCGCCAACGCCTTCGTGGCCCACGTGGGGGACTCGCGCGGGTACCTGGTGCGCGAGGCCCGCATCGAGCAGCTCACCGAGGATCACTCGCTGGTCAACGAGAAGATCCGGTCCGGCGAGCTCACCCCCGAGCAGGCCCGGCACCACAAGCTGAAGAACATCATCACGCGGTCGCTCGGCTACACCGAGGACGTCGAGATCGACATCCAGGTGCGCGCCGTGCGCCGGGGGGACCGTTTCCTGCTCTGCTCCGACGGGCTGTCGAACCTGGTGGATCCGCTGGAGATGGGGGAGGCGCTCCGCGGCATGGGTCCGCAGGAGGCCGCCCGGCACCTCGTCAACCTCGCCTGTCAGCGCGGCGGGGACGACAACATCACCTGCGTGGTCGCCCGGGTGGATGAAGTCAACTGAGGGCGACCGCCGCTACACCGTGCTCCTCGTCGAAGAGGGTGGCCGCGGTGGGGTCTGGCAACGCAGTGTGTCCCTCCGGCGGGTCCGCCGCTGGCTCGCGGGCCTCTCGGCCGGGGTCTCGCTGCTCGTCGTCGCGGCCATCGTCCAGGTGGCGACCGCCTCTCGGGTCTTCGATCACGACGAGCTCGTCGGCGAGAACCTCGCCCTGCGCGCGCGGCTCGAGACCATGGAGGGGACGATGGCGGAGCTCGAGCCCCTCCTCGATCGGGTGCGCGGGTACGACGAACAGCTGAAGGATCTCGCCGCCCGGCAGGCCCTCCCGGGCTTCGGCGCGCTCGATGCCGACGAGTGGGCGGCCCGCCAGGCCTGGATGGACGGGGTCGTCCCCGAGCTCGACGACGACGAGCTGGCCCCGGTCGGTGCCGGCGCCGACGTCCGCGCCGCGCTCGCCGCCGCCCGGCTGTCCGAGCTCGCCCGCGACGCGCGCGCCATCGACTTCGACGAGCTGGCCCGGAATCTCGAGCGCCTTCAGTCGGTCCGCGACGTCCTGCCGCAGCAGTGGCCGGTGATCGGGGTGCTCACCTCGCCCTTCGGGTACCGGATCTCTCCCTACGGCCGCCGGGTGTGGCGGTTCCACGGCGGAATCGACCTCGCCGCGCCCTACGGCACCCCCATCTGGTCCACCAACGACGGCATCGTCAGCTTCGCCGGCTGGGACTCGGGGCACGGGCTCATGGTCGAAGTGGATCACGGAGAGGGGGTGTCGTCGCGCTACTGCCACGCCTCCCGGCTCTACGTCACGCCGGGGGACTCGGTGTACGCGGGCGATCTGCTCGCCCAGGTGGGCTCCACCGGCATCTCCACCGGGCCCCACCTGCACTACGAGCTGTTCATCGACGGCGAGCGCGTCGATCCCCTCGCGTACTTGCCGTAGCCGTCTCGCCCCGGCGTGCACATGGTTATACGCCCGCGCCTTCGGGTCGGCTGAGCCAGCCCGTCGCGTTCGTAAGGAAGGTCCTGGATGTTTGGTCTCGACTCGGTGGTGAACCGCGTGTTCGGAACGCGGGCGGACCGGCTGATCAAGAAGATGCGGCCCACCCTGTCCGCCATCAACGAGCTCGAGCCCCGCTACAAGGCGATGGACGACGCGTCGCTCAAGGGCTGCACCGCGGCCTTCCGTGAGCAGCTCGCCAACGGGAAGCCCCTCGACGACCTCCTCCCGGAGGCCTTCGCCGTGTGCCGCGAGGCCGGTCGTCGCGTGCTGGAGATGCGCCACTTCGACGTGCAGCTGGTGGGCGGGATCGTGCTCCACCGCGGCATGGTGGCGGAGATGAAGACCGGCGAGGGCAAGACCCTGGTCGCCACGCTGCCGGTCTACCTCAACGCCCTGGTCGGCAACGGCACCCACGTGGTCACCGTGAACGACTACCTGGCCCTGCGCGACGCCGAGTGGATGGGGCGGATCTACAACTTCCTCGGCCTGTCCGTGGGCACGATCCTCTCCAACGAGCGGAACGACCAGGTCAAGCGCGCCGCCTACGCGGCGGACATCACCTACGGCACCAACAACGAGTTCGGCTTCGACTACCTCCGGGACAACATGAAGTTCCGGATCGAGGACTACGTCCAGCGCGGCCACCACTTCGCCATCGTCGACGAGGTGGACTCCATCCTCATCGACGAGGCCCGCACCCCGCTGATCATCTCCGGTCCCACCAGCGACCCGGTGGACAAGTACTTCATCGTCGACTCCATCATCCCGCTCCTGCAGAAGGAGGTGGACTACACGGTGGACGAGAAGCAGCGGGCGGTGGCCCTCACCGACGAGGGCGTGGACAAGGTCGAGGCCCGGCTCGGCATCGACAACCTCTTCGACCCGCACAACATCGAGGTGCTCCACCACGTGTCCCAGGCGCTCAAGGCCCACGCCGTGTTCCGGCGCGACAAGGACTACGTGGTGCAGGGCGGCAAGGTGGTCATCGTCGACGAGCACACCGGCCGGCTCATGCACGGTCGGCGCTGGTCGGACGGCCTGCACCAGGCGGTCGAGGCCAAGGAGCGCCTCAACATCGAGGCCGAGAGCCAGACCTACGCCACGATCACCTTCCAGAACTACTTCCGCATGTACGGCAAGCTGGCCGGCATGACCGGCACCGCGCTGACCGAGGCGGAGGAGTTCGGGAACATCTACAAGCTCGAAGTCATCCCCATCCCGACCAACCGCACGGTGCTCCGCAAGGACCACGACGACATCGTCTACAAGCTCCAGCGGGTCAAGTTCGACAAGGTGCTGGGCGAGATCGAGGACTGCTACGGCCGCGGTCAGCCCGTGCTCGTCGGCACCACCTCGGTGGAGAAGAGCGAGCTCGTGTCCCGCCTCCTCCAGCGCAAGGGGATCCCGCACGAGATCCTCAACGCGAAGAACAACGCTCGCGAGGCCGAGATCGTCGCGCAGGCCGGCCGGCTCAAGGCCGTGACCATCTCCACGAACATGGCCGGTCGCGGAACCGACATCAAGCTCGGCGGCGATCCCGAGGGCCTCACCCGGCTGGAGCTGGGTCCCTCCCCGGACCCCGCCGCGTGGGAGGCCACCCTGCCCCGATACCGCGAGCAGTGCGCCGCGGAGCGGGAGGAGGTCATGAAGGCCGGCGGGCTCCACATCCTCGGCACCGAACGCCACGAGTCGCGGCGCATCGACAACCAGCTGCGCGGGCGCTCGGGCCGCCAGGGAGACCCGGGCTCGTCCCGGTTCTACCTCTCGCTCGAGGACGACCTGATGCGCATCTTCGCGTCGGATCGCCTCGTCGGCTGGATGGAGCGGCTCGGCCTGAAGGACGACGAGCCCATCACCCACCGCATGCTCACCGGGCAGATCGAAGAGGCCCAGAAGAAGGTCGAGGGGCACAACTTCAACATCCGCAAGAACCTCCTCGAGTACGACGACGTCATGAACCTCCAGCGCAAGGCGGTCTACGACCTCCGGCGCCGCGCGCTCACCGGTCAGAGCGTGCGGGAGATGATGCTCGAGGCGATCGACGAGCTCGTGAACGACCTGGTCGAGGAGCACCTCGGCGAGGGCTCGCAGCCCGACAGCTGGGACACCGCCGCGCTGCTGCGGCGGGCGGAAGAGGTGTTCACCGCCCGGCTGGACGTGACGCCCGAGGGCATGAAGGAGTGGGCGCGCGCCGAGATCCGCGATCGCGTGCGCGCGGCGGCGGTGGCCGCCTACGAGGCCAAGGAGAAGGAGGTCGGAGACGAGGCGATGCGGCAGTTGGAGCGGATGCTCCTCCTGCAGTTCGCGGACTCCCACTGGAAGGACCACCTCCTCGCCATGGACCGGCTCCGCGACGGCATCTCGCTGCGTGGCTACGGGCAGCGCAACCCGCTGCTCGAGTACAAGAAGGAAGCCTTCAACTTCTTCCAGATGATGAACTCGCTGCGGGACGAGGCGGTCGTCTCCCGCCTGCTCCGTATGCAGCTCCAGGCCGCCGAGACGGCGAGCCAGGCGCCCTCGAAGGCCACCGCGCGGCGCCTCGCCTCGGGCGAGCTGGACGACGCGATGGACGCATCCGCGGAAGAGTCCGCGCCCGCCTTCGAGCCCGTGCCGGTGGCGGCGCCGGTCGCGCGGGCGCTGCCCGCCAAGGGGGCCGAGGCCCGGCTCTACGCGGTGGAGAACGGCGTCCGTCGGAACGACCCCTGCCCCTGCGGTTCCGGGCAGAAGTTCAAGAAGTGCTGCTACGAAGAGGCGCCCGGCGTCTCCGCCTGATCACCGGCTGACGGCGGCGCCGTACCACCAGTACTGGGCCGCCACCTCCATCCGACCGTCGTTCCAGGGGACGAGCTCGTTCCCGGTGCGGTAGCGTCCCACCAGGACGTTGACGTAGCGGTCCCGCGCCCAGCGCGTCCACATCTCCTCGGGGAGGGTGAAGCTGCCCACGTCGCGGGACACGCAGTAGAGCTCCTCCTCGAAGGCGTCGCCGGCCGCGGTCAGCATCCCCACCTGGATGATCACCGCGTCGCCCGTCTCGGCGTCGGTGTTCCATCCGAAGTGCTGGTCCGCCGTCATCGGCAGGGGCTCGGGGACGTCGAGCACGGGCTCGTCGAGCACGAAAGGGGCGGGGGCGGTGAACGCGTCGGGGATGAGGATCTCGGGGAGCCCGGGGGTGTCCTTCAGCTCCAGGTCGTAGCTCTCGCCGCCCGCGTACTGCTCGGCCGGCATGTCGTAGGCGAGGAAGCGCCCCTCGGTGCTGTTGTAGGGGAGGTCCACCGCGGTCGAGTCGGCCCGCAGGGTGGCGGTGCCGCCGCGCGGGTCGATGTTGTCGTAGACGGGGACGTACTCGTACTCCTTGACCCCGTTGGTGATCCGGGTGCAGGTGTCGAGCGCGGGCGCCCAGTAGTAGTAGAAGCGGAAGTCCCAGCCCTGGGTGAAGCGCAGGGTGGCCCGCCCATAGTCGGCCGGTCCCCCCTCGCCCCAGTAGTCCCCCACCACGTCGAACCACACGAGCTCGCCGGAGGCCGAGGCGAGCCCGGTGGCGTCCGGCCAGTAGGTGTACGCGTCCACGAGCTGGGTGGAGCCGGCGTCGGTGGCGAGGTTGATGGTGACGGCGCCCTCGCTGGAGGCCGCGGGGCTCTCCACCACGACCGTCCCCGGCTCCACCGAGCGCACCGTGGCGCGGCCGGTGCCCACGTAGACCTCGAGCGGCTCGACGAAGCCCTGGCCGGTGAGCGTGAGCTCGGTGCCGCCGGCGTCGGTGCCGTAGGGGGGCCAGACCGACTCGAGGACAGGTGCGTCGGGCCGAGAGTCGGTCGTGCCGCCGCCGAACTCGGCCAGGCGCGCCGCGTGTTCCTTCTCCGAGATGTAGGGGCAGCCGGCGAGCGCGAGGAGGAGCATCGCGCGCATCCTCGCATGCGCCGCGAAGGTGCGCCACATGGCCGCGCGCGCCGGGGCGTGTGAGGTTGCACCGATGTCCCTCCTGCTCGCGGCGCTGGCCCAGGCCGCCTGCCCGGCCACCAGCGCGGACCTGCTCGTGTCCCTCGAGGACGCCGAGGCCGCCTTCGGTGGGCTGGACCTGGCCGGCTTCCGCGCCGCCACCGACGTCGCCGCGGAGCAGGTGGGCTGCGCTTCCGAGGTCCTGCCCCGCACGCTGGTCGCGCGGCTGCACCGCGCGCAGGGGCTCCGCGCCTTCGTGGACGGGGACGCGGCGAAGGCCACGGCGGCGTTCGCCTCCGCCCGCGCCATCGAGCCGGGGTACCAGTTCCCCGAGGCGCTCGTCCCGGCCGAACACCCGGTGCGCGAGCGCTACGTGCAGCAGGACCCCGCCTCGGGCGGGGCCACCCCCATCCCGCCCCCGGTGGACGGCGTGATCGAGGTGGACGGCCGCCCGGAGGACCCCCTCCCCAACACCCGCCCGGCCGTGGTGCAGTACCGGAGCATGCTGAACGGCGTGGAGGCGAGCGCGTACCGCTGGCCCGGGGCGCCGTTGTTCGAGTACCCCGTGTCGGACGGCACGGTCACCACCGTCTCGCCGCCGCCGTCGGTGCGCGAGGCGCGCACCAGCATCCCGCTGGTGGTCGGCTCGGCCGTGGCCCTGGGCTTGTCCGGCGGGGCCTACGCGCTCGCGGCCGGCGCCCACGACGCCTACTACGCGGAAGGGGTGACCCCGGGCGAGCTGAACCAGCTGCGGTCCCGCGCCAACGGGCTCTTCTTCACCTCGGTGGGGGCGGGCGTCGCCGGGCTCGGGCTGGGCGTGGGCGCGGTGGTGGTCGGAAAGTGGTGAGGCGACCGTGCAGCTGACGCCGGGACAGGTCGTCGAGCGCTACACCGTGGAGGCCGAGCTCGGTGAGGGCGGCGTGGCGACGGTGTACCGGGTCCGCCACAACACCCTCGGCAGCCTGCACGCGCTCAAGATCCTGCACGTGAGCGGCACCGCCATCCGGGAGCGGCTCGTGCAGGAGGGGCGGGTGCAGGCGCAGCTCCGCCACCCCAACATCGTGGCGGTCACCGACGTCGTGGACCTCGGGGGCACGCCCGGGCTGCTCATGGAGTACGTCGAGGGTCAGTCGCTGGACCGTTGGCTCCAGCTGCACCGGCCCGACGTCCGCCAGGCGGAGGAGATCTTCCGCGGCATCCTCGCCGGGGTGGCGCGCGCGCACCGCCTGGGCCTGATCCACCGCGACCTGAAGCCCGGCAACGTGCTCATGGAGGTCACCGAGGACGGCACGCTCGTGCCTAAGGTCTCGGACTTCGGGCTCGCCAAGATCCTCTCGGACGACGAGGGCTCCGGGGCGTCCAAGACCCGCTCCGGGATGACCATGGGCACCCCGGCCTACATGGCGCCCGAGCAGGTGCGGGACGCCAAGACGGTGGACCAGCGCGCGGACGTCTTCGCCCTGGGCTGCATCCTCTACGAGCTCTGCACCGGCGTGTCCCCCTTCGACCAGGGGGACGTGCTCGCGATCTTCTCCGCGCTCGCCGCCGGCACCTACACGCCCCCGGAGCAGCTCGCGCCCGACATCCCGGTGCGCATCCGCAACACCATCGTGGGGTGCCTCTCGAACCGGCGCGAGAGCCGGATCCCCGACTGCGCCATCCTGCGGCAGGTCCTGGACGGGTCGATCACCGAGCCGTGGCCCACGCTGGCCCCCACCACCGTGGAGGAGCTCCGCGCCGCGGGCCGCAGCTCCAGCGGCGCGGGTCCCGTCGCGCCGGCGGCGCTCTCCCTCCCCCCGCCGCCCGCCACGAGTCGCGGCGCCATCTCGTCCCCGACCTTCGCGCTGGAGGAGACGGGGCGGACCGTGGTGCCCGAAGGCGGCGCGGCCGAGGGCCCTCCCGCGCGCGCCGTCCCGCCGCCGCCCAGCCTGCCCCCCGCCCAGCCCTCGAGCCCGCCCGAGGAGCCTGCCCGGGCGTCCGGTGCCGGCGCCGGGCTGGCGCTGGTCGGGGCCGGGGGGCTCGCCGTCCTCCTGGCCCTGGTCGGGGTCGGCGCGGTCGGGATCTGGCTCTGGTCGCGCGACGTGCCCGAGAGCGACCCCGCCCCGGTCCCGGTCGCGTCCTCCCCGACGCCCGAGACGGTGGTGATGGCCTCGGGCACCCCCGCGCCGGCGCCCGCCCCGGCGGCCCCCGAGGTGGCGCCCGCCCCGGTCGCCGCCGCCCCGGCGTCTCCCGCCCCCGCGTCTCCCGCCCCCGCGGCGACCCCGGCCCCCGCGCGTCCGAGCCCGCCGACCGCGACGCCCACCGCCGCCGCGGCGACCCCGCCGGCCGCCATGGGCACGGTCACCGCCACGGGCGACGCCGACGAGGTGTGGCTCGAGGGCGAGTCGGGTCGGGTCGAGCTCGGCCGCGTGCCGGCCGGCACCTACAAGGTGAAGGCCCGTTTCCGGGGCGAGGCCGCCATCTCCGCCGGCGTCCTCACCGTGCGCGACGGGCGCACGGTGAGCCTGTCCTGCTCGGCCGACTTCCAGCTCTGCAAGTCGAAGTGAGCCCCCCCACCCCGGCCGTGGGCGCCTTGCCGCCCGGTTGAGGTCGCGATAGTCGCCCGGCGCCGCAAGGCAACCTCACACCGGGTTCACGTTTCGGCCCCCGGTGCCCGCCACGAGGCGGGTCGGGTCGAAACGCCGGTGGTCGTCAAACCACACTCCGCGGCCTGGCCGCATCGGTCCGTGCACATGTCCGTCTCCCTCCGTGAGCTCCTCGAAGCCGGCGTCCACTTCGGTCACCAGACCCGCCGGTGGAACCCCCGCATGAAGCCGTACATCTACGGCCAGAAGAACGGGGTCCACATCATCGACATCCAGCAGACCGCCAAGGCGCTGGTCGAGGCCTCCCGCTTCGTCACCTCCACCGTTTCCCGTGGGCAGGCCGTCCTGTTCGTGGGCACCAAGCGCGCCGCCCGCGACATCGTCTCCGAGGAGGCCGGTCGCGCGAACCAGTACTTCGTGAACGACCGTTGGCTCGGCGGCACCCTCACCAACTTCCAGACCGTGAAGAAGTCCATCGAGCGGCTCAACTTCCTCACCCGCTCCCGCACCGAGGGGCGCTTCGAGTCCCTCACCAAGAAGGAAGTGCTCCAGCTCGACCGCGAGATCGAGAAGATGGAGAAGTCGCTGGGCGGCATCAAGGACATGCGCGGCCTCCCGGGCGCGCTGTTCGTGATCGACCCCAAGAAGGAGCACATCGCGGTCAAGGAAGCCCGCACGCTCGGCATCCCCGTGGTGGCCCTGTGCGACACCAACTGCGACCCCCAGGACATCGACTACGTCGTCCCGGGCAACGACGACGCGATCAAGTCCATCCGCCTGTTCACCGCGGCCATCGCGGACGCGGCGGCGGAAGGCGTGTCCCTCGGTCGGTCCGAGGCGGCCGCCCACATCGGCGGCGACGACGGCCGCGCCGGCCCGGAGATCATCCGGCGCATGGTGGCCGAGGAGCCCGCGGTCGAGCCGAGCTGAGCGCTCGCCGCGCCCGGTGACGGGCACCCGCTGTCCCGCCGTGCGGTCCCCGCCGGCGGAGCCGCCCATCCCCCACTTCTGGAGAATCCAATGGCGACCATGGAGATGATCAAGGATCTGCGCGAGCGCACCGGCGCCGGGATCCTCGACTGCAAGAAGGCCCTCGGCGAGACGGGGGACGACATCGAGAAGGCGATCGACTGGCTGCGCGCCAAGGGCATCGCCTCGGCGGCCAAGAAGGGCAGCCGGGCCGCGGCGGAGGGCCTGGTCGAGGCCTACATCCACGCCGGCGGCAAGATCGGCGTGCTCATCGAGGTCAACTGCGAGACCGACTTCGTCGCGATGAACGAGAACTTCCGCGCGCTCGTGCGGGACCTCGCCATGCACGTGGCGGCCTCCGCCCCCGAGTACGTGTCGCGTGACGAGGTCCCCGCCGAGGCGGTGGACCGCGAGCGCTCCGTCCAGCTCGAGCGGGTCATGGGCGAGGGCAAGCCCCAGGCGATCGCGGCCAAGATCGTCGAAGGCCGCCTCTCCAAGTGGTTCGAGGAGATCTGCCTCCTGGACCAGAAGTTCATCAAGGACGACTCCAAGACCGTGGAGCAGGTGGTGAAGGAGGCGATCGCGTCGATCGGCGAGAACATCAAGGTCCGCCGGTTCACCCGCTTCGTCATGGGCGAAGGCCTCGCCAAGAAGTCGGACGATTTCGCCGCCGAGGTCGCCAAGCAGGCCGGTCTCGGGTAGTCCGGCGCATGTCCGGTCCCAGGTACAAGCGCATCCTCCTCAAGCTCTCCGGCGAGATGCTCGCCGGGGACTCCGGCTTCGGCTTCGACGCGGCCGTGCTCAAGCGCTTCGCCGAGGAGGTGATCCAGGTCCGTGATCTCGGTGTCCAGATCGGCATCGTGATCGGCGGCGGGAACATCTTCCGCGGCATCGCGGGCAGCGAGCGGGGCATGGAGCGCGCCCACGCCGACTACATGGGCATGCTCGGCACCGTCATCAACGCGCTGGCCCTGCAGGACGCGCTCGAGCAGCGTGGCTGCTACACCCGGGTGATGTCGGCGCTGCGCATCGACCAGGTGTGCGAGGCCTACATCCGCCGTCGGGCCGTGGCCCACCTGTCCAAGGGGCGGGTGGTCATCTTCGCGGCCGGCACCGGAAACCCGTACTTCTCCACCGACACCGCCGCGTCGCTGCGCGCGGCGGAGATCGACGCCGAGGTCATCCTGAAGGCGACCAAGGTGGACGGCGTGTACGACAAGGACCCGAAGAAGTACCCCGACGCGGTCCGCTACGACCGCCTCACCCACCTCGACGCGCTCAACCTCGGGCTGAAGGTGATGGACGCGACCGCCATCTCCCTCTGCATGGAGAACCACCTGCCCATCGTGGTGTTCGACCTCTCGGAACCGGGCAACGTCGCGCGCGTGGTCCTCGGGGAGGCGGTCGGAACGCACGTGGAAACGCGCCCGGCTTAGGAGACGCCCATGGACGAGTACCTCAAGAGCCTCACCGCGGACATGGACAAGGCGCTGGACTCGCTCAAGCGCGAGCTGGCGGCGGTCCGCACCGGCCGGGCCTCCCCGGGCCTGCTGGAGAACGTCCAGGTCCACGTCGCGAGCTACGGCAGCACGATGTCGCTCCGTGAGCTCGGGAACATCGCCGCCCCGGACGCCCGGCTCCTGGTGGTCAACCCCTGGGACAAGGGCACCATCCTGGACATCGAGCGCGGGATCGCCTCGGCGGGCCTGGGCTTCAACCCCTCCAACGACGGGCAGATCATCCGCATCCCCATCCCCCCGCTCACCGGCGAACGCCGGCAGGCGCTGGTGAAGGTGGTGAAGAAGGCCGGTGAGGACTGCAAGGTGCGCGTGCGGCAGGTGCGCCAGGAGTACCGGGACCTGTTCAAGGCCGGGTACGACGACAAGGACATCACCGAGGACGAGCTCAAGCGGCTGAACGACAAGGTGCAGGTGGAGACGGACGCCCACGTGAAGAAGGTGGACGACATCTGCGCGGCCAAGGAGAAAGAGGTCCTCGAGGTCTGATGGTGGCCGTCCCGCGTCCGGCGGCGGCGTGGTGAGCAGGGTCCCCCGCCACCTCGCGATCATCATGGACGGCAACGGCCGCTGGGCCGAGGCCCGCGGTCGCCCCCGCCTGGATGGTCACGCCGAAGGCGCCGAGTCGGTGCGCGAGATCACCCGGGCGTGCCGCGAGGCCGGGGTGGAGGCGCTCACGCTGTACAGCTTCTCCACCGAGAACTGGAAGCGCCCGCCCGAGGAGGTGGCTGGCCTCATGGCCCTGCTCTCCCGCTACCTCGTGGAGGAGCGGAGGGAGATCCTGGACAACGGGATCCGGCTGAACGCGATCGGGCAGATCGACCGCCTGCCCGCCCCCGTGCGCCTGGCCCTCCAGGAGCTCATGCGCGCCAGCCGCGACAACCGGGGCATGGTGCTCACCCTCGCCCTCTCCTACGGTGGCCGCGCCGAGATCGTCGAGGCGGCGCGCGCGCTGGCCCGGAAGGCCGCCACCGGGCGGTTGAAGGTGGACAGCATCGACGAGGCGGTGTTCGGGGCCGAGCTCGGGACCGCGGGCCTGCCCGACCCCGACCTCCTGGTCCGCACCTCCGGCGAGATGCGCATCTCGAACTTCATGCTCTGGCAGTGTGCCTACGCCGAGATCGTCGTCACGCCCGTGTTGTGGCCCGACTTCCGCCGTCCGCAGCTCGCCGAGGCCTTCGACGCGTTCGCCCGGCGCGAGCGTCGCTTCGGCAAGACCGGCGCCCAGCTCCGGGGCCCCCCGTGAAGGAGCGCCTGATCGCCGCGATCGTGGGCCTCGCGATCGTCCTGCCCATCTTCGTGTGGGGCGGAGGCCTCGGGCTCGAGCTGCTCATCGTGTTCGTGCTGCTGGTCGCCGCGGACGAGTACGCCCGCATGGTGGCGCCCGATCACCTGGGCGTGGCGCGCACGATCGCGTTCGTGGGCACGCTCGCGATGAACCCGGGGGTGCTCCTGTGGACCTCGGCCCAGTGGGGGCCCCGGCTCGGGTTCCTCACCGGCGGGGAGCAGGTGATGGGGCTCGTCGCGCTCGTGCCCGCCGTCATCGCCTTCCTGAGCGTCCCGCTCACGCTGTGCGCGACGATGTTCCTCGTGAAGGACGTCACGCGGGCGGGCGAGATCGGGGTGAAGCTCGCCGCGTGGCCCTTCTACGCGCCGATGCTGCTCCTCCCCATCATCGCGGTCCGCGAGGCGGATCTGGGCTGGATCTTCTTCCTCCTCGCCGCGACCTGGCTGGGCGACACCGGGGCGTACTTCGCGGGCCGGTTCCTCGGGAAAACGCCGTTGTTCCCCCGGGTCAGCCCGAAGAAGACCATGGAGGGGGTGCTGGGCGGTGCGGTGGTGGCCGTGGCGGGGGCGGTCGGCTTCGCCGCGTGGCTGCTCCCCGAGGAGAACCTCCTCGTCCTCGCCGTGGTGGCCCTGGTGCTCGACCTCCTCGGGGTGCTGGGCGACCTCGTGGAGTCCATGCTCAAGCGAGCCTGGGGCGTGAAGGACTCGGGCTGGATCATGCCGGGGCACGGGGGCATCCTCGACCGCATCGACTCGCTCCTGTTCACGGCCCCGGCGCTGGCGCTGTGGCTCGTGCTCCGGTGAGCACCTCCCCTCTGCCGTCGCGGGGTCCCGTGGCTACACTGCTCCGGTGAGCTGGCTCCTCTCCATCCCCGGCGCGATCCTCACCATCGCCATCCTGGTGGCGGTACACGAGGCCGGGCACTTCGCCGCGGCGAAGTTCTTCGGGGTGCACGTCCGGGTCTTCTCCATCGGCTTCGGCGCCCGCCTGTGGGGGTTCCGGTGGAAGGAGACCGACTACCGCATCTCCGCGCTGCCCTTCGGCGGCTACGTGCGCTGGGCGGGAGGGGATCCCTTCTCCGAGGGCGGGGGCGACGAGGAGGACGACGAGCGGGTGCCGACCGAGGCGCTCTTCACGTCCAAGCCCGCCTGGCAGCGTCTGCTCATCAACCTCGCGGGACCCGCCACCAACATCGCGCTCCCCGTCCTCCTGTTCACCGCGCTGCTCTGGGTCGGTGAGAAGCAGCCCGAGGCCCGGGTCGGGGGCCTGCACGCCGGGTCTGCCGCCGAGCAGGCGGGGATCGAGCCGGGCGACCGCCTCCTGCGGGTGGCGGGCCAGCCGGTGGCGACCGTGGTGGACGTGGAGGACGCGCTCGCCGAGGCGGCGGGCACCTCGGTGATGGTCCGCACCGCCCGGGACGGGGTGGAGCAGGACGTCGAGGTCCCCTTCACCCCCGGCCGAGCGCGCGACGCCGGGGCGCTCGGTATCGACTTCTACGCCCCTCCCCCCTACGTGGGGGTGGACGATCCCGCCGGCCCGGCCGGGGCCGCCGGGGTGCGCACGGGGGACCTCCTGACCCGCGTGGACGGGGTGGAGGTCCGCGACTTCGTCGAGATCGCGGCCGTCCTGGCTCGCGCGGTCGGCCCGGTCACCGTGGAGGGTACCCGCGCCGTGGACGCCAGCTCGCCCCAGGGCGAACGGGCACCCATGCGCGCCGTCTTGACGCCGCGTGAGGCCGCGAGTGGGGGGGCCGACGAGCGCTGGGGGCTCGCCCCCGCGTCGGTGTTCATCGGGCAGGTCCTGGTGGACTCGCCGGCCCACACCGCCGGCCTGCGGGTGGGGGATCGGCTCGTCTCCATCGACGGTCGCAGCGTGCGCGAGTGGGAGGACGTGCTCGCCGGCGTGGCCGGCTCCGGCACCGGGAGCGGCGAGGCCATCGAGGCCCGCCCCATCGAGATTGTGGTGCGCCGGGGCGGCGTGGAGGAGCACCTCGACGCCCACCCGCGCACCGTTCGCCGGTCGGAGGGCGGGATCTACCGGTGGAAGGTGGAGCTGGGGGTAGGGCCGGTCGCCGCCGAGGTGCCCTCGGTCTCGATCCTCCGGCCGTACCCCCTCCCGGAGGCGGTGCAGCGCGCCGCGGTGTCCACCGTCGGGCTCGCGACCCTCACCGTGGACCTGCTGGGGAAGATGGTCACCCGCGAGGCGGCGGCCAGCGAGCTGCTCGGCGGGCCGGTCGCGGTCGTCGGGGCGCTCAAGGACGCCGCGGAGTCGGGCTTGTGGGACCTGGTGAAGCAGACCGGGCTCATCTCGCTTTCGCTCGGCATCATCAACCTCGTCCCCATCCCCATCTTCGACGGCGGCCAGATCGTCATGAACCTGGCCGAGTGGGTGCGCGGTCGGCCGCTGCCCTACATCCTGCGCGAGCGCGTGCAGCAGGTGGGGGTGATCATGGTCGTCGTGTTGATGTTCGCGGTCCTCGTGAACGACATCTACCGTCGCTTCCTGTTGTGAAGGTCCTTCTGCTGGACACCGCCGGTCCGGTGGTCGGCCTGGCCGCCTGGGATCGGGGGGTCCTCGTGGGGGCCGCCGAAGAGCGGATCGCGGCGGGGACGGACGGCTGGCTGGGGCCCGCCCTGGATTCGCTCCTGAAGCGCCTCGGGGGGCTGGACCGCGTCGGCGTGTCGGTCGGCCCGGGGGCGTTCACCGGGCTGCGCGTGGGCGTGGCCGCCGCGCTGGGCCTGGGCGTGGCCACGCGCGCCGAGCTCGTCCCCCTCTCGGCGCTCGCGCTCCGGGCCGCGGCCGTCTCGGGTGAGCCGAGGGTGCTCGCGCTCCTGGACGCCCGCAAGGAGCGCGCCTACGCCGGCTGGTTCGACACGCTCGGGCCCGTCCCGGTCGCGCTGGGGGAAGAGGTGGACCTCCCGCCCGAACAGGCGGTGCGCGGCGCGCCGGGCATCGCCACGGGAGAGGGCGCCACGGTCTTCACCGCCGCCCTCGCCGCGGCAGGGCATCGGGTGGCCGCCGGCGCCGCGGAGTCGCCCGTGACCGCTGGGCTGGCGCTCGTCCGGGAGGGGTCGGTGGTCCCGGCGGAGGGCCTGCGCCTGCGCTACCTGCGGGCACCCGATGCCCGGCCCCCTGGGGTTTGACACTTCCCGGGGGGCGTGCCTATGCTCGAAGTGGACCGTCCACCCAGAGAGGCACAATGGAAGCTTCGGAGCTCGAGCTCATCAACCGGTTGGCCACCTCCCACGACGAACTCCGGCACCTGGTCAGCCGGCACCGATCCCTGGAGACGGACCTGGAACGCCTCGAAGCCATCCGGAACCCGACCGACACCGAGCGTCGGGAGATGAACCGAATCAAGCGACTGAAGCTCCGCGGGAAGGACCGCATCACGCAGATCCTCTCCCAGCACCGCTGATCCCGACCAAGCTTGACGTTCCCTGGCCGCCCTCGGGCGGCCTCGTTCGTTAAGGCGCCGCGGATGTCTCCTCTGGAAATCGTGGTGGTCGGCGCGACCGGTGCGGTGGGCGAGCAGGTCCTGACGGCCCTGGCCCGCAGCGACCTGCCGCTCGGGGTGGTCCGCGCGTACGGCTCCGCCAACCGGTCCCGTCGTGTGGACGAGGTCGCCTACGGGGGGGAAACCCTCCCCGTGGAGCCGATCTCCGCGTTCGAGGTCGGGCGGGCCGACGCGGTCCTGCTCTGCGCGCCCGGAGTCGCCTCGGCGCGCCTCGCGGCCGGACTCGTGGGTCGCGGGCCCCTCGTGGTGGACCTGGGCGACGCCACGGCGGGCCAGACCGACGCCCCGCTCGTCCACCCCGGGGTGGCCACCCGGCTCCCCCCCGAGACGGGCGACCTCGTCCGTACGCCCGGTCCGGCCGGCTGGCTGGTGGGCGCGATCGCGGCGCCGCTGGCCGAGGTCGGGCTGGTCGGCGTCTCCGGGACCGTCCTGCTCCCCGCCACCCGCTACGGGCGGGGGGCCATGGAGGAGCTCGGTCAGCAGGTGGTCGCCTCCCTCACGAGCCAGGACCCCCCGCGACGGCTCTTCGCCGAGGGGCTCGCCTTCGACGTCCTGGCCGAGGACACGCCCGAGGCCGAGTGGTCCGAGCCCGAGCGCCTCCTCGCGGACGAGGTGCACGCCGTGTGCGCGCTGGCTCCCGAGCGCGTTGCGGTCAGCCTGGGTACCGGGCCCTGGTTCGCGGGCATGGTGGCCTCGCTCCACCTCCGGGGGGTCGAGGAGGAGGCCGTCGCCACCGCGCTCGGCGAAGCCCCGGGCCTGAAGGGCCTCGCCGCCACGGCGCGGCTGCGCCCCCGGGCGGTCGCCGGCCGCGACACGGTGTGGTGGGGTCGGCTGCGGGCCGATCCGGGGGGGGACGGGGTCCACCTCTGGGCGGTGGCCGACAACCTGGTCGGACCCGGCGCCTCGGCGGCGCTCGGGGTGCTCCGCCTCGCGCTCTCGTCCGGCCGACTGCCGCGGGGGCAGGCGTGATCCTTTTCGCCGCGATGGCCCTCGCCGAGCCGGATCGGGTGGCGGCGGTGATCGCCGCGGGGACGGGCGCCGAAGAGCTGGCCGCCGACGGCCCCTGGGTCGGCACCCGCGTCACCGGGGCGGTCGCCTTCCTCGACACCGAGACCTGGAGCGTCGGCTACGTGTCCGTCTGCGACGGGCAGGGCCTCGCCTCGCGGGACGGCCTGTGGTGGGTGGGGTGTGACGACGGCACGGTCACGGAGATCGAGCTCGGCGACGACGGGACGCTCACCGTGGTCGAGGGAGCGTACGCCCCGGGCGGCGCCGTCCAGGGCCTGTGGAGCGACGGCACCAACCTCTTCGGGGTGCAGGACGCCGACGGCGTCACGCAGGTCTTCGCGCTGGACCACTCCTCCGGCGACCTCGCCTTCGGTACGCCCTTCGACCTCGCCTTCGACGGCTTCGAGGATCTCGTGCCCTTCGGGACCTCGCTCCTCGTGGTCCAGGGCTCGGACGACGTCGTGCGCCTCGAGACCGGCACGGGCTACGCGACCTACGCGACCGAGGCCTTCGGCGGGGCCGACTTCATCGCCGGCACGGCCGACGGCTCCCTGGGCGTGCTGCTGGCCGACGCCAACGGCGGCTCCGTCGCCCGCTTCGACGCGGGGGACAGCGGCTTCTCGCCGATCTTCACGGGCATCGTGGACGAGATCCACAGCGTCGCGCTCGGCCCCGAGGTGCTCTGGGTGGGCGCGGACGACGCGCTCTCCACGTGGACCTACAGCGCGAGCGTCCCTGGCGAGGAGGAGGACCGGCTGGAGGGCACGGGTACGCTCCTGGACCTGCTGCCCGTAGGGGACGACGACCTCTTCGGGGTCGACGACGAGGGGAACTACGTCTTCATGACCGACCGGCCCTGGGTCGAGATCCAGACGGACGGCGCGGTGGCCGCGGTCGCCGAGCAGACGGTGGACCTCACCTTCACCTCGGACCTCGGCGGCGCCTGGACCGCGTGGGTGGGGGACGCCACCGTCCTGGATTCGGGAGAGGTGGGCGACGGCGGGACCGACGTGGCCTCCTTCATCGTCAGCAGCAGCGTCTTCGAGGAGGGCTCGAACCGGGTACGGATCGAGGTGAACTCGGACGGGAAGGTCGGGAGCGACGCGGTGGACGTCACGGTGGACAACCCCCCGGGCGCGGTGACGCTCGGCGCGGGCGGGGTCGGGGTGGGCGACGGTCAGCTGCGCGTCGAGTTCGACGGCCTGGACGACGCGGACCTGGACGTCTACGTCGTGTACCTGAGCACCACTCCCTTCACCGCCGAGGACCACCCCACCGGCGGCCCGACCTGGGACGGCCCCGCCGCGGTGGACGCCCCCCGCACGGTCGCGGCGTCCCCCGGCAAGGCCGTCGGGGTCTCCTTCTACCCGCTCGAGAACGGCACGACCTACTACGTCGCGGTGCGCGCCACCGACGCGACAGGCTACGAGGGCCCGATGTCTGACGTGCAGTCCGGAACTCCGATCGCGACCTACAGCGCCTCCCAGCTCGCTGGAGAGCCCGGCGGTTGCGCCACCGTGCCCGGGGCGGGCCTGGTGGCCTCCACCCTGGCCCTGGCGCTCGGGCTGCGTCGGCGTGGCCGCCCGGTCCTCGCCGCGGCCGCCTTCCTCTCCCTGCTCGTGCCGGCCACGGCCCGCGCCGAGGACGCCCCGGTCCCCCACATGAACGTGGCGGTGCACGGCGGCCCCATCACGCTGGCCGATCCGCACATCCGCTCGATCTTCGGCAAGGTCAACAAGAGCTTCGGGATCGAGTACGGCGCCACCAGCCGGTTCGCCGAAGTGTCCATGGGGATCGCCTTCTACCAGGAGCTCGGCTTCCTCCCCACCGAGGACGGTGGCGTCTCGGTGGAGCACGACATGCTCACCGTGGTGCCGCTCTCGGTCTCGGGGACCCTGCGGCTCGACCTCGCCGAGGAGCAGTTCCTGGTGCCTTTCGCCCGGATCGGCGGCGACTACGCGATGTGGAAGGAGAACTGGTACGTCTACGAGGGCTCGACCGAGGAGTCGATGCGCAAGGGGGGCAAGATCGGCTGGCACTGGGGCGCCGGCGGGATGATCCTCCTCGACAACCTCGATCAGAAGGCCTCCAGCCGGTTGCGCGCCTCGGCCGGCATCGACGACACCTTCCTCGTGGTCGAGTACCGACGCACCCAGATGCCGAAGGGGGAGGACGTCCTCCTCCTGTCCGCGGAGCAGGTGCGCTTCGGGGTCAAGTTCGACTTCTGAGCGGGCTCCCGTGACGAACTGGCGGCTCACGCTCGAATACCAGGGGGAGGCGTTCTCCGGCTGGCAGCGTCAGGCCGCGGTCCGCACCGTGCAGCAGGTCGTCGAGGAGGCGCTGGCCGTCGTCTTCGACGAGCCCCGGGTGGTGGTGCACGCCTCCGGCCGGACCGACGCCGGCGTGCATGCGCTCGGCCAGGTGATCAGCTTCCGGACCCCCACGGAGCGGGAGCCGGAGCGGGTGCGGCTCGCGCTGAACGCGCTCCTGCCCCGGGACGTCTCGTGCCTGGCCGCGGAGCACGCCCCCCCGGAGTTCCACGCCCGCTTCTCGGCGCTCGGGAAGACCTACCGGTACCAAGTGCTGGATCGGCGCGACCGCTCGCCGTTCTGGGCCGGTCGGGCCTTCCACAGCCGTCGCCCGCTGGACTGGGAGGCGATCGCCGCGGCGCTGCCCCACTTCGCCGGCACCCACGACTTCACGAGCTTCCACGGTCATCACGTGAAGGAGCGCGACCCGGTGAAGACGATCACCGCCGCCACCCACTCCCGGGAGGACGAGCTGCACGCGCTCACCTTCTCGGGCAGCGGCTTCCTCCGCTTCCAGGTGCGGATAATGGTCGGGACGCTGCTGGAGATCGGCCAGGGGCGCCGCGCGCCCGACAGCGTCCCGGGCCTCCTCGAGGCGCGGGATCGGCGCCTGGCGGGCCGGACCGCGCACCCGGACGGGCTGTACCTCGTCGCGGTTCGGTATTAGGCGCGACCAGTGAGCCGTGGTGAAGGCGGGCCCGACGCGAAGATGCCCGGCGAGGCGGGGGCGCCGAGCTTCGATCCCGAGCACTACCGGGCGGTCCGCGGCGCCGCGTTGCTGGGGCCCGCGGGCCACCGGCTCCTGAACCTCCTGATGACCATCGTCGGCAACACCACCCTCGTGGCGCGGGCGTTGGACCCGGCCGGCCGGGAGGCGCGACTCCTCGGCGCGAGCGAGCGCGCGGCGCTGGAGGCGAGCCGCCTGGTCGGGCAGCTCCACGGGGTGCTCGACGAGGCCGACGTGGCGGGCCCGGACCTCGGCGTCACCCTTCGGGAGCTGGCGCCGCTGCTCGGCGCGATCGGAGCGGGGCGGCTCCGGGTGGAGGCGTCCGTGCCCGACGGATTCCCGGTGGAGCGTGGGGGCGCGCTGCTGCGGCTCCTGGTGCTGCACGCCACCGCCGAGGTGGTCATGGCCGCGGACGGCCGGGACGGCGTGCTCCGCCTCGACGCCTCCGAGGCGCCCGGGGGGAGGGTGCGGCTCGACTTCGTGTACGCGCCGGCCGACGACGGCCCGCGGCTCGATCCGGGGCGTTTCCTGCAGGTCCTGGCCGGCCCGGCGGCCGCGCTGGGGGGCCGGGTCGCACCCGGCGACCCGGTCGGGGTCATCCTCCCGGCCTCCACCGGCGCCTCGGCGGAAGCGGTCGCCCCGTTCGCGCCGGGCGACGCGGCCGAGTCCCTGGCCGTGCTGCTGGTGGACGACGAGGCGCCGCTCCTCGACGCGATGCGGCGGATGCTGGGCCAGCAGGGGTTCCGGGTCCTCACCGCCGGCGACGGTCGGCAGGCGCTCGACGTGATCGAGGCCGAGCGGGTGGACCTGGTGGTGGTGGACCTGATGATGCCGGGCATGGACGGAGGCGCCACGATCGCGGCCGTGCGGGCTCGCCGCCCGGGACTCCCCGTCGTCCTGTCCACCGGTCTGGGCGCCGCCGAGGCCCGCGCGCGGTACCGGGGCCCCGCCGTGGACGGCATCCTCTGCAAGCCCTGGGGCGCCCGGGACCTGCGTGGCGTCATCGCCTCCGCCCGGAAGTCCCCCGCCGACTCCTGAAGCTGAGTCGGCTCCGCTGGGCTACTCTGCCGCCCCCCACGGAGCCCGATGTCCCTGCCCGCTCCCGAGGCCATCGGCCCGGGTGTCGTCGTCCACTTCCACTACACCCTCACCAACGACGCCGGGGAGGTCCTGGATTCGTCCGAGGGGCGCGATCCGCTCCCCTACCTCCACGGCCACGGCAACATCGTGCCCGGGCTGGAGGCGCAGCTCGAGGGTCGCCAGGCGGGAGATCAGCTCCGCGCCGTGGTCGAGCCCGCCGACGGGTACGGCGAGCGCTCGGATCGCCCGCTCCAGCGCGTCCCCCACGACGCCTTCCCCGATGGGGTGCGGCCCCAGGCGGGCATGCAGTTCCTGGTGGAGGGCCCCGGCGGCCAGCCCATGCCCATCTGGGTCGCCCGCGTCACCCCCGAGGCGGTGTTCATCGACTTCAACCACCCCCTCGCCGGCGTCCGTCTCACCTTCGACGTGCAGATCGTGTCGATGCGGGCCGGAACCGAGAACGAGCTCGCGCACGGCCACCCCCACGGGCCCGGCTCGGATCACGAGTAGCTGGAGACACGAACGGCCGGACCCGGGATGCGGATCCGGCCGCGCGTGGCGAGCGGTCGGCCAGGGCCGCTACTCGTCCTCTTCGCCGCCCTCGGCGCCTTCCGGCTCCTCTTCCTCGTCGTCCAGGTCGTCCGGCTCGTCGAGGTCCACATCCTCCTCGGCCTCTTCGTCCTCGGAGATGTCCTCGTCGAGGCGCAGGCCGCCCTTCGCGGCGCCCTTCGTCTTGAACCGGGCCAGGATCGCGTCCCGGGGGTCCGGATTCGGGTTGTTCCGCTGGTCGGCGCCGCACTTCGGGCAGAGCGGCTCGGGGCGGTTGAGGTCGTAGAACTTCATACCGCACTCGAAGCACTCGTAGCGCGTTCCGAGCTTGCTCTTGTCCTGCATGGGTCGTTCCGGGCGAGAGGCCGCCTCTTTACCGGACCCGCCCGCTCCGTCAACCGGGCCGCGCGTGAAATGGGGTATCCTCCGCGGCTCCGAGGAGACCCGGCCCGTGCTGTTCCTGTCCCTGCTCGCCTGTGACGGTGGCGCCGCTGACGAGATCGAGGCCACCATCGACACCCGGGTGGATCACGCTGGCAAGGACGACGTCTGGGAGGCGACCGGCCCGCGGATGTGCACCTCCGGCTCCCAGGTCTACGTGGTCTGGCAGGAGGCGCGGGACGGGGCCGCCTCGGTCTGGCTGAACGCCTCCCGGGACGGCGGCGCGAGCTGGTTCCCGTCCGACGTGCGCGTCAACCACGGCGAGGCGGCCGCCACCACCCCGTCGGTGGCCTGCGACGGCGAGACGGTGTGGGTCGTGTGGGAGGACGCCCGCGACGGCGAGCTCTCCAATCGGAACATCTACACGTCGAGCTCCGAGGACGGCGGCATCACCTGGCCCGACGAGGACGTCGCGCTCGACCTCGACCCCGACGGGCTCCACATGTCGCTCGGGCCGAACGTGATCGCCGCCGGAGGCTCCGTCTACGTGGCCTGGTTCGACAGTCCGGACGGCGCCTACGACATCTACCTGCAGGCCTCCACCGACGGGGGGCGCACCTGGCGCGACGGCCCGGCGCGCGTGGAGAGCGACGGCGCGGGCGCGGCCTACTCCGCGTGGCCCCACCTCGTGGCGGACGGGGAGGGGACGGTGGTGGTGGTGTGGGAGGACTCCCGCAACGGCGCCACCGACATCTACGCCAACGTCTCCCGGGACCACGGCGACGAGTGGGCCGAGGACATCCGCCTGGACGAAGGGGACGAGCCCGGGAGCGCCAACAGCTTCTCTCCTGCGCTCGCCCGCGACGGCGACGACGTCTACGTGGCCTGGCAGGACGAACGCAGCGGCAGCAGTCGGGACGTCCTCCTCGTGCACTCGGTCGACGGCGGCGGATCGTGGACCGAGCCCGTCCGGGCCGACAGCGATGCCGAGGGGATGTTCGACTCGATCAACGTCGATCTCGCCGCGTCGGGCGGGCGCCTGCAGGTGGTCTGGCAGGACGATCGGGCCGGGGGCTACGACATCTTCCACCGCGTGTTCCAGGACGGTGACTGGAAGTGGGGCGAGCTGCGCCTCGACACCGACATCGCCGGTGGGGCGCAGAGCTACCTCCCCCGCCTCGCGGTGGACGGGGACGACGTCCTGGTGGTGTGGCAGGACTACCGCCAGGACTCCGGCAACGTCGGGTTCGACGATCTCCACTACAACTACTCGCGCGACCGCGGGAACCGGTGGAGCGCCCAGGACCGGCGGGTGAACTCCAACGAGCCGGGCAGCTCCTACGCGGTGGACGCCAACGCCGCGATCATCGACGGCAACTACGCGGTCGCCTGGGCCGACGGTCGGTTCGGCAGCGGGGACATCTTCTTCGCCACCCGCCCGCTCGAGACCGGCAGCACCTGGCTCCCCCCGGAGGAGGAGGAGGAGTGAGTCCGCGCACGGCTCATTTGCTTCCGTCACCGCTTGACGGGCGAGCCCGACGTCTATAAACCGGCCCGGCTTTGCGCCCGGCTCCCCGGCGCGCCGCGGAAAGACACCTCATGCACGCCCATCACACCTGGTCCACTCCGTCCGCTCAGCCCGCCGCCGTCCAGCACGCCTGGTACGTGGTGGACGCCGAGGGGATGACCCTCGGCCGCCTGGCCACCCGCATCTCGCAGGTGCTGACCGGCAAGCACAAGCCGTCCTACACCCCGCACGTGGACACCGGCGACTTCGTCGTGGTCGTGAACGCGGAGAAGGTCGTCCTCACCGGCCGCAAGCTCGACACGAGCAAGCACCACCACTACTCCGGCCAGCCCGGCGGGCTCCGCTCGCGGACCATCCGCCAGGTCCTCGCGTCCCAGCCCGAGCGCGTGCTCGAGGCCGCGGTGCAGGGCATGGTCCCGCGCAACCGGCTCGGCCGGGCCCAGCTTCGGAAGCTGAAGGTCTACGCCGGCCCCACTCATCCGCACGCTGCCCAGCAGCCCGCCCCCTTCCCCGAGTACGTCTGAAATGGCCAAGACCCTCGTCCAGCACTACGGCACCGGCCGCCGCAAGACCGCGGCCGCCCGTGTCTTCCTCCGCCCCGGCACCGGCAAGGTGACCATCAACCAGCGCACGCTGGACCAGTACTTCACCCGCGCCACGCTGCGGATGGTGGTGCGTCAGCCGCTCGTGCTCACCGGCAAGGTGGAGTCCACCGACCTGTACATCACGGTCAAGGGCGGCGGGAAGATGGGTCAGGCCGAGGCCATCCGGCTCGGCATCTCGCGCGCGCTGAACTACGCCAACCCCTCGGACCGCACCGAGCTCAAGCGCGCCGGCTGGCTGCGCCGCGACGCCCGCAAGGTCGAGCGCAAGAAGTACGGCCGTCCGGGCGCCCGCAAGCGCTTCCAGTTCTCCAAGCGCTGAGCTTTTCGAGGGGAGGACCCCGGCAGGTCCTCCCCTGCTCGCCTCTGGCGAGCATCGAGCATCGAGCGTCGAGCGTCGGCCCTACCGCCTGAGCCCGTGGAGCATCGCGCCGATCCGACGCAGCTTCGGCTGTTGCGCGGCGGCTTCTGGCGTGCCGACCAGATCGAGGCAGGCACACGCCTCGGCGGCAGAGCCTGCGGCGATCCGGTAGTGGTTCCGGCCGGCGTCCCCACCGCGAGCCCGTCCTTCGGCGAGGTTCAGGACCACGGAATCAGCTGCCCGCACGAGCTGATCCCGAAGGTGCGCCCGACCCGGAGCCACTCGGAGCATCACACACGCGCGGGCGACCTCCAGCGCGATCTTGTACGCATCGAGGTTCTCGTGATCGAAACGGTACTCCACGGCAGCCTCCGAAGGGCCGCAGGGAGGGAAACCGGCGGCCTCGCCCCGACCGCGCGCAGCGCGGGCCGCCGGTTTCCTGACCGAGGCCCGAAGGGGGCGGAGCACGCGACCGTCGAGCGTCGAGCGTCGAGCCCCGAGCGTCGGGCCTCGACCGTCGAGCCCCGAGCGTCGAGCCCCGAGCGTCGAGCCCCGAGCGTCGGGCGTCGAGTCTCGAGTCTCGAGTCTCGAGCGTCGATCCTCGTGTCCCTCACTCCCTCTCGATGATGCCGTCCACCCATGGTTGCACCGCGCCCGCGAGCCGCTGGTGGCCCTCGGCGTTGAGGTGACAACACGGGTCGATGCGTACGGACTCGGGCGGAAGGTCGCCGAAGAGCTCGGCCATGTCGAGCAGATCGGGCCCGAGGCGCTCAGCGAGGCTGGCGTGCGGGGGCGGCACCTCGGCGCGGGTGCGGGCGAACGGCTGGTGGAGGGGGGCCGGGAGGATGAACCGGACCGGGGCGCCTCCCGCGGCCTCGCGGGTGGCGTCCACGAGGGTGTCGACCTGGCGCCAGGGGTCGGCGGCGGGCGCCACGGGCACGGTGCTGGTCCAGGCGAGCTCGGCGAGGCGTGAACGGCTCACGAGCCCCGGGAGGCGGGGCGCCCGGCCGGGCACCGAGTACAGCGCCGATCCGACGCGGGTGAAGGACAGGTTGGCGCCGGGCCAGATCTCGACGAGGAGCAGGTCGGCGGGTCGGGCGGCGAGGAGGACCTGGGCGCGGGCGCGCACCTGCTCGATCTGGAAGCCGGGCTCGGCGTGATTCTCCACGCATGCGCCCTGGAGGAGCGAGTCGAAGACCTGCTCCCTCGGCAGCTGCACCCCGGCCAGGATGGACGTGCCCACCACCACCACCCGCGGCGCCCCGGCCGGGCAGGGTGGGGGGACACGCCCGGTCCACGTCGCCACGCCGGCCTCTTCGCCCAGCACGCGAGCGGACGCGGCCCGGACCACCTGGATGCGCGAGCGCGGCGGGAACATGCGCAGGGTCCACTCGGCGAGGAGGAGCACGGCGGCGAGCGCGACGAGGACGGCCAGGGGACGGCGCACTCGAGTGGCTAACGCGCGAGGTCGTCGCGATGGTCAAGCTCCCGTCGGGGCGATTGACGGGTGCCCGCGGCGCGGCGAGCATGCCGGGATGCTGCTCCTGAGCCTCTACGCCTGCTCGGCCGCCGACCCGGACAAGGGCCCGGATGGCACGGGACCCCTGGACTCCGCGGACACCGGGTCCACGCCCACCGAGGACTCCGGCGCCCCCGCGCCGCCGCCCTACGACTGCTCCCCGGACCACCTCGCGCTGGTGGAGGGCGTGTCCACCCTGGACCAGGGCGGGTCGCTCCCCTCGCTCCTGGTCGTCCACGGCGCGCAGGCCTGCCCCATCGTGGTGGACGGGTCCGACCACAGCTTCGTCGCCTCCGCCGTCCACGGGAACGGACGGGTCCTCCACGCCGGTCACGAGGGGATGATCACCGACGCGGACAGCCAGGGCGGCGACAACGCCCGGCTGTTGCTGAACGCCGTGCGCTGGGCAGGCGGCGCCGACACCCCGGCGGTGGGGACGGAAGGCCGGCTGGGCGTCAGCGGCTGGCTTCGCGACCAGGGCCTGGAGGTGCGCGAGGTGGGGCTCGACGAGTTGGAGACGGTCGACGTCTTCCTGGCCACCTCCTACACCGAGCGCACCGCCGAGGAGATCGAGGCGCTCCAGGCCTGGGTGGCGTCGGGCGGCGGCTTCCTGCAGGGCGGACACGCCTGGTACTGGGCCTACGACAACGACAACGCGGCCGAGGCCTACCCGGGCAACCTGATCCTGAACACGATGGGCATCACCGTGACCGAGGGGACGGTGGACGGGGGGACGGACGAGGTCTCCCCCACGGCGCTCTCGGACCTCCTCCACGCGGGCAAGGCGCTGGACGCCGTCGGCGCCCACCTCGACGGGAGCGCGCCGCTCTCGAACCGCGAGCAGCGCAAGGCGGCGGACACCGTCTCCACCGCCGTCCAGTACCTGCCGCTGTCCTTCGACCGCTACTACGACCCGGTCCGCGGCATCCTCGAGGCCGCCCCCGCGGTGACCCCGACGACCGACGCCCCCATCGTGCCCGACGACCAGCCCATCGAGGCGCTCGTGGTGGCCATCGTCTCCCGCTTCGCGGAGGACCTGCCGCCGGAGGAGGTCCCCGCGGTGGACAGCGCCTTCCCGGGGCCGGTGGACCCGGCCGCGCCGCGCGGGACGATCGTGGTCGATGGGCTCTCCGCCACCTACGCCGGCCGCGACGACGACTACTGGTACTCGGGCGCGGGCGAGCCGGTCTGGCGGGGCACGGGCGCCTACGTCCCCCCGGGCGAGGTGGTGACCGTCACGCTGCCCGATGGGTGGGCCGGGCAGGGCCTGACCCTCCTGGTGGGCGCCCACACCGACACGCTCTGGCACCTGGACAGCTGGTCGCGGCACCCGGAGCTCACCCGCAGCTACGCGGTGGACACTCCGACCGTGTCGGTGGCCTCCGCCTTCGGGGGGCCCTTGTACGTGCGCGTCCCCGGCGGGCTCGATCTCGGCGAGGGCACGGTGACGGTCGAGGGGGCCGTGACCTACCCGCGTTATGTCCACGGCCGCACCGACCCCGCGGCCTTCACGGCCGATCTCGCCTCCACCGGCGCCCCCATCGTCGAGCTGGAGTCGGACCGCCTCGTCCTCACCGTCCCCACCTCGGATCTCGCCGACGCGCTCGACCCGGCCGCGCTGATGGACTTCTGGGACGGCATCCTGGACGCGGACGCCGACCTCGCCGCCATCGACCGGGACCGGGTGCGCCCCGAGCGGATCGCCATGGACGTGCAGATCAGCGCCGGGTGGATGCACTCGGGGTACCCGATCATGGCCTACGACTACGGCTGGTGGCTCACCGACGCCGCCGGGCTGGCCGAGGCGGGCGACTGGGGAGCCTTCCACGAGCTGGGTCACAACCACCAGTACGGGCCGCTCAACCTCCCGGGCACCACGGAGTGCACCGTGAACCTCTGGTCGGTGTACGACTTCGAGGTGGTGCTGGGCATCGACCGGTCCGAGGCCCACTCGGCGATCACGGATTCGGCGCGCCTGGCCACGGTCGAGGCCTACCTGGCCGGGGGCGCGGACTTCGACGCCGACTGGAGCGTCTGGACCTGCCTCGAGACCTGGCTGCAGCTCCAGGAGGCCTTCGGCTGGGGCTTCTACCAGGACCTCCACGCGACCTACCTGGCCATGCCCGAGGCCGAGCGCCCCGACTCGGACCAGGAACGCGTGGACCGCTTCGTCGTCGAGTCCAGCCGCGAGGCCGGCCTGGACCTGACCCCCTTCTTCGAGGCCTGGGGCTTCCCCATCTCGGCCGCGACCTACGCGGAGGTGGCGGACCTGCCCCCCTGGGAGGACCACCCGCTGGCCGGGGTGAGGTAGGCGGGCTCCGCCGGAGGGCTCGCGCGGATCGCGCTCGGGAGCCCTGCGCCTTGCCCGCGGGCCTCCGCCGGGTGACGTTGCTGTGGCGGCCCGAAGGGACGCCAGGCGAGCGCATGGTTCTGGCGGTCATCCCATCGCGGATCGGAAGCTCCCGATTGCCGGGGAAGGCACTCGCACCCATCGGCGGCGAGCCCATGGTCGTCCACGTGTGGCGCCGGGTCCGCGCCGCCACCCAGGTGGATCGGGTGGTGGTGGCCACCGACGACGAGGCGATCCGCCACGCGGTGGCCCACGCCGGGGGCGAGGTGGTCATGACCGGCCGCTGCGCCACCGGAACGGACCGGGTGGCCGAGGCCGCGCGCCACTACCACGCGGATGTGGTCGTCAACGTGCAGGGGGACGAGCCCTTCGTGGAGCCCGAGGTGGTGGACACGGTGGCCACCGCGGTGGACTGCATCCAGACCCTGTGCGCACCGCTCGAGGCGGACGCCGAGGACCCCTCCCGCGTGAAGGTGGTCCACGACGTCACCGGTCGCGCCCTGTACTTCTCCCGCCTACCCATCCCCCGCGGTGGGCCCTGGCAGGTACACCTGGGCCTCTACGCCTTCCCCCGCGACCTGCTGGAGACCATCTCCCGCCTCGCGCCGTCTCCCCTGGAGCGCGCCGAGAGCCTGGAGCAGCTCCGCTGGCTCGAGGCGGGGCTCCCCGTCCGGGTCGTCCCGGTCACCTCCCGCTCCTTCTCCGTCGACACCCCCGCCGACCTCGAGCGCGCCCGTGCGCGCTGGGCCGACGAGCACCCCGAGGTCCAGCCATGAAGACCAAGTACATCTTCGTCACCGGCGGGGTCCTCTCCTCGCTCGGCAAGGGCCTCTCCGCCGCGGCCATCGGCGCGCTCATGGAGGCGCGCGGCCTGCGGGTGGCGAACCTCAAGGCCGACCCCTACATCAACGTGGACCCGGGCACGATGTCGCCCTACCAGCACGGCGAGGTCTTCGTCACCGACGACGGCGCCGAGACCGACCTGGACCTGGGCCACTACGAGCGCTTCGTGACCCGGTCGCTCACCCAGGCGAACAGCTTCACGGCCGGGCGGGTGTACCGGAACGTGATCGAGCGCGAGCGCAAGGGCGACTACCTCGGCCGCACGGTCCAGGTCATCCCGCACGTCACCGACGAGATCAAGCGGCTCATCGGCGAGGCCGCCAAGGACGTGGACATCTGCATCGTGGAGGTGGGCGGGACGGTCGGCGACATCGAGTCGCTCCCCTTCCTGGAGGCCATCCGGCAGATGCGGGTGGACTGCGGCCCCGAGAACGTCCTCTACGTGCACGTGACGCTCCTCCCCTACATCAAGGCGGCCGGCGAGCAGAAGACCAAGCCGACCCAGCACTCGGTGAAGGAGCTCCTCTCCAACGGGATCCAGCCCGACATCCTCCTCTGCCGCTCGGAGAAGCCCATCCCCCGGGACGTGCGCCAGAAGATCGCCGGCTTCTGCAACGTGGGCGTGGACGACGTGATCGCCGCCTGCGACGTGGAGAACATCTACCAGCTGCCCATCGCGTTCCGCGAGGAGGGCCTGGACGATCGAATCCTGCGGCGCTTCTCGGCGCTCGTGGGCGCCCCCCGGATGGAGCGCTGGGAGGACTACTGCGCGCGCACCCGTAGTCCCCGCGCCACCGTCCGCATCGCGGTGGTGGGCAAGTACGTGCACCTCACCGACACCTACAAGTCGCTCAACGAAGCGCTCGCGCACGGGGGCTCGGCCAGCGAGGCGCGGGTGGAGCTCCGCTACGTCGACTCGGAGGAGGTCGACCCCAGCCGCGTCGCCACCCTGCTCGCCGGGGTGGACGCCGTGCTCGTACCGGGGGGCTTCGGGTCGCGGGGGACAGAGGGGAAGATCCTGGCCATCAAGTACGCCCGGGAGAACGGGCTGCCCTTCTTCGGCATCTGCCTGGGCATGCAGCTCGCGGTGGTGGAGTTCCTGCGGAACGTGGCCGGCCTCCACGACGCGCACAGCTCCGAGTTCGACGCCCAGACCGCGAACCCCGTCATCCACCTGATGGACGCGCAGCGGCGGGTCACCGACCTGGGCGGGACGATGCGGCTGGGGGCCTACCCCTGCGACCTGAAGGAGGGCACCGGGGCGCGGCGGATCTACGGCACCGCCCGCATCTCCGAGCGGCACCGCCACCGGTACGAGGTCAACCCCAACTACACGCCGGTGCTCGAGTCCCACGGGATGGTGGTCTCCGGCGCCTCCCCCGACGGCGCGCTGGTGGAGATGGTGGAGTTGCCCAGCCACCCCTACTTCGTGGCCTGCCAGTTCCACCCCGAGTTCAAGAGCCGCCCGCTCTCGCCCCACCCGCTCTTCACCGCCTTCGTCCGCGCGGCGGTGGACACGCGGGCCCGTCGGGACCGCGACTCCCGGCCCACCCCGCAGGCCTGACCGCCCGGTGGCCGCGCGCACCGCCGGCGCGCTCGGATAGGCTCCCTCCGTGGTCCTCCTCCTCCTCGCCTGCGCCGGAACGGAGCCCTCCGGGGCCGGTCCGCCCGGCATGGTGCTCGAGGGGGTGCGCGCCGAGGTGGATGGGATGGCGTCCCCCGGCTGGGTCGGGGCGGCGGGAGTGGTCCTGGTCCAGTCGGGCACCGCGCGGGCCGCGGGCGTGACGCTCAGCGGCGGGAAGGCGCCGCTCGAGATCGCGGCTGCGCGCTCGGAGTGGGATCTGCGGGGCCGGAAGGCGGTGTTCACCGGCGACGTCACCGTGACCCGGGCGGAGGTCTCCATCCGCTGCGGCCGCCTGGAGGTGGCCTACAAGGACGTGGACACCCTCTCCACCGTCGAGGCCACCGGCGGCGTGTCGGTGACCCGGGACGGGCGCACGGCGACGGCGGAGCGGGCCGTCATCGTGGGGGAGACGGGGCAGATCACCCTGACCGGGGCGCCCCGCCTCGCCGAAGGGGTGAACACGCTCCAGGGCGAGGTCATCACCCTCTTCCTGGACGACGAGCGGGCCGTGTGCGAAGGGAAGGCCGGCTCCCCGTGCCGGCTCTCCGTGGACGGGTCGGCGCTGAAGTGAGCGCGCCCCCGGCCGGGCTGGTCGCCGTCGGCCTTCGGAAGGCCTACGCGGGCCGCGTGGTGGTGGACTCGGTCTCCTTCACGGTCCGGCCGGGCCGCGTCCACGGTCTGCTCGGACCCAACGGAGCCGGCAAGACCACCTGCTTCCGCCTCGTGGCCGGCGTGGAGGCGCCCGACGCCGGGGAGGTGCGCCTGGACGGCGAGCGCCTCGACGGTCTTCCCCTGCACGCGCGAGCGCGACGCGGGCTCGCCTACCTGCCCCAGGAGGAGACCCTGTTCCGCGACCTGTCGGTGCGCGACAACGTGGCCCTCGCCGTGGAGGTGAGCGGGTCCAAGCGCTCCCCCGACGAGCTCCTCGCGCGGGTGGGGGTGGGCGAGCTGGCGGCACGACGGATCCCGGGCCTCTCCGGGGGGGAGCGGCGCCGCCTCGAGATCGCGCGCCTGCTGGCGCTCGCGCCACGCGCCCTCCTGCTCGACGAGCCCTTCGCAGGCATCGACCCGGTGGCGGTGGGGGGGCTCCAGCGCCTGGTGCGCGGGCTCGCCGGCGAGGGCGTGGCCGTGCTCATCACCGACCACGCGGTCCGCGAGACCCTCGCCGTCTGCGACGAGGCGACCCTGGTGGACCGCGGGACGGTGCAGGTCCAGGGGTCTCCGGCGGAGGTGGCCGCAGATCCGCACGCGCGTGCCCGATACCTCGGAATGGACTTCACGCTCGCCCCTCCGGTGCCGACCTTGCAAGAGCCGGGCCGAATCGATATCATCGACAGGTAGCTCGCACAGGATCCTCTTTCTTCCAGCGTTCTCGCTGGGCGCATGCATTGGAGTACGGCAGCGTAGATGGGCCTCGAGATCAAGCAGAGCCTGAAGCTCCAGCAGACGTTGGCGATCACGCCGCAGCTGCAACAGGCCATCAAGCTGCTCCAGCTCAACCACATCGAGCTCGTCGAGCAGATCCAGCAGGAAATCCTCGAGAACCCGACGCTGGAGGAGATCCCGGGCACCTCGAGCGAAGGCCCCTCGGACGCCGAGCGGGTGCTCTCGGAGCGGGCCGAAGCCTCCGAGGCGGGCGACACGCTGGAGCAGTCCAACGGGAGCGCCGCGGCCTCCGAGGTGGATTGGGGCAAGGTGATCGAGGGGATGGGCACGGACGGTTTCCGTCCCAAGGGGGCGTCCGGCATGGACGAGCTCCCGCCCATCGAGACCAACCTCGTCTCGAACGACTCGCTGGCCGAGCACCTGCACTGGCAGATCCAGATGCAGAGCTGCACGGAAGGGGAGCGGCAGGCTGCGGAGATCATCGCCAACAACCTGGATGATCGCGGGTGGCTGTCGGCCCCGGTGGAGGAGCTCTTCGTCGGCACCGAGCTCGACCCGGAGGACATCGAGGGCGCGCTGGACATCGTGCAGCACCTCGATCCGCTGGGATGCGGCTCCCGCGACCTGGTCGAGTGCCTGAAGGTGCAGTCGGCGGTCCTCTTCCCCGAGGACCCGGTGTTGCCCCGGATCGTGGAGCACCACCTCGGCGACATCGAGAAGCGCGCCTACTCCACCATCGCGCGGGCGCTGGAGATCGAGGTCGAGGACGTGGTGGAGTACCACCGCATGCTCAAGCAGCTCGAGCCCTGGCCGGGCCGGGCCTACACCGGCGGCGATCCCCAGTACATCTCGCCCGACGTCTACGTGTTCAAGGTCGGGGACGAGTGGCAGGTGGTCCAGAACGAGGACGGTCTCCCCAAGCTGCGCATCAGCAGCTACTACAAGCAGGTGATCCTCGGGAAGCAGTCCACTCGCGAAGAGCGGGACTACATCAAGGAGCGCCTGAACTCGGCGGATTTCCTCATCAAGTCCATCTACAAGCGGCAGAACACCATTGGCCGCGTCATGCACTGCATCCTGCGCCGGCAGGAGGACTTCTTCGAGCGCGGCCCGGATCACCTCCGGCCCATGGTCCTCCGGGACGTGGCGGACGAGCTCGGCATCCACGAGTCCACCGTGTCGCGCGTCACCTCGAACAAGTACGTGCAGTGCCCGCAGGGCCTGTACGAGCTCAAGTTCTTCTTCAACAACGGCGTGAGCGCGGTCAGCGGCGAGATGGTGGCGGCCGAGTCGGTCAAGCGCCGGATCAAGAAGCTCATCGCCGCGGAAGACGCGACGAACCCGCTCTCGGACGACCAGATCGTCCGCGTCCTGAAGACGGACAACGTCGACATCGCGCGGCGGACCGTCGCCAAGTACCGCGAGGCGCTGGGGATCCTCCCCAGCTCGAAGCGCCGTCAGGTCATGTGAGTTTGTGTAGGAGGGAGCCATGGAGCTCGCGTTCACGTTCCGCAACATCGAGTCCACCGACGCCATTCGCAGCTGGGCGCAGAAGCGCTTCCAGAAGGTGGAGAAGCTCCTCGAAGAGGGGTCGAACGTGCACCTGACGCTTTCGGTCGACAAGCACCGCCACCGCGCCGACGTCACGTTCCATGCCTACGGGGAGGTCCTGCACGCCTCCGACGAGACCGACGACATGTACCAGACCCTCGACTCGGTCATGTCGAAGATGGAGCACGCCGCGCGCACCCGGAAGGAGAAGGCCCAGCGCCACCACGGATGAGCGGCGCCGGGTGGGCCCCTCCGCCCGGCCTGGGCTAAAGGGCCCGCCTCCGAGGTCCCCGTGAAGCGCATCACCGCCCCCGACATCCTCGCGATGAAGGGGGCCGGCGACAAGATCGCCATGATCACCGCCTACGACGCGAGCATGGCCCGCATCGTGGACCAGGGCGGGGTGGACATGGTGCTGGTCGGAGACTCGCTCGGGATGGTCATCCAGGGCGCCCGGGACACGCTCTCGGTCACCCTGCGGGACATGGCCTACCACGGGCGCTGCGTGGCGGCGGGGCTCGCCCGCGCGCACCTCACCGTGGACATGCCCTTCATGAGCTACCAGGTCAGCCCGTCCCAGGCGCTCCGCAGCGCCGGTCGGCTGGTCCAGCAGGGCCGGGCGCAGTCGGTCAAGCTCGAAGGGGGGGAGCGCTCGGCGCCGGCCATCCGCGCCATCGTGGAAGCGGGCATCCCGGTGGTCGGCCACATCGGGCTGACCCCCCAGTCGGTCCACGCCTTCGGGGGCTTCAAGCTCCAGGGGAAGGACAACGCCGACCGCATCCTGGCCGACGCGCGCGCCGTCGCCGACGCCGGCGCCTTCTGCCTCGTGCTCGAGAAGGTCCCCGCCGAGCTGGCCGCGCGGATCACGGCGCAGGTCGCCATCCCCACCGTGGGGATCGGCGCCGGGGTCGGCTGCGACGGCCAGGTGCTGGTCTGGCACGACCTCCTCGGCCTCGACGCGCGCTTCAAGCCGCGCTTCGTGAAGCGCTACCTCGAGGGCGACGGGCTCCTGACCGACGCGATCAAGGGCTACGTGGCCGACGTGAAGGCGGGCAGCTTCCCCGCCGCCGAACACGCCTACTGAGCCCTCCGCGCGCCCCTGGGGCGACCGTGGCGCGGTCGAGATAGGAGGCCGGCCATGCAGATTGTCCGCTCCGTGGAAGCGATGCACGACCTGGCGCTCGACTGGCGGCGCAAGGGTCGGGTGGTCGGCTTCGTCCCCACCATGGGCTACCTCCATCGGGGCCACACCACGCTCATCGAGCTCATGCGCGCGCGGTGCGAGATCCTCGTCGTCTCCATCTACGTGAACCCGCTGCAGTTCGCGCCGAACGAGGACCTGACCCGGTACCCCCGGGATCCCCAGGGCGACGCGTCGAAGTGCGAGGCGGCCGGCTGCGACGTGCTCTTCATGCCCGACAGCCTGTATCCCTCGGACTTCCGGACCACGGTGTCCGTCCAGGGGCTCACCCACCGCTGGGAAGGGCACGAGCGGCCCACGCACTTCGACGGCGTGGCCACCGTGGTGTGCCGGCTCTTCGGGCTGGTCCAGCCCTCGGTCGCGATGTTCGGGGAGAAGGACTACCAGCAGTTCACGGTGCTGCGCGCGATGGCCCGGGACCTCGCGATGGGCATCGAGATCGTCCCCGGACCCCTCGTCCGCGACCACGACGGGCTGGCGCTCTCCTCGCGCAACGTCTACCTGACGCCGGAGCTTCGGCGGCGGGCGCTGACCCTGCACCAGGCGCTCTACGCGATGCGGGCCGCCACCTCCCCCCGCGCGATCGAGCGCATCGCGCTCGCCTGGTCGATGATCGACGCCGACAAGGTGGACTACCTGGACATCGTGGACCCGGACACGCTCGAGCCCGTCACCCGGGTCGATCGCCCGCTGCGGGCCATCGTGTGCGCGCGGTACGGCGGGACGCGCCTGCCCGCCCACGTCGCCACCGGCCGCCCCCCCCCTGGGCCCTCGTGGCGCTTGCGGCCCTCCTGCTGGCCAACCGTCTGCTCATCGTCCGACACGCGAAGCGGGACCTGGTCTACGGAACGCTGCAGGTGCTGAACCTCGCCGCGGCGGCGTGGGTGGCCTGGGGGGGGCTTCCGGGGAGCGACCGCGCCCCGGTCATCCGGTGGCTGGTGGGCGCGCTGCTGCTGTTCCACGTGGTCCAGAACGCGGCCCTGCGCCGGCGGCAGCAGCACGCGGAGGCCGACCCCGACCTGCAGGCCGACCGCCGGCGGACCCGCGCCGAGCTCCGTGCGCTCGGGCCGGTGGGCGAGCCCCACCCCCCGGAGTCCGGGGACACTCCCCCACGCTGACGTCGCCGCGAATACGGAGCGGTGAAATCTCGCGTAAGGGAGGATCCCAACGGCCCCGTGTAGAGATGGTGCATGCCAGAGGCACCCATGCCCGGGATCGACGCCCTCGCCGTCCAGTTCGTGATCGCCCTCGTCACCCTCGCGGTCGCCTTCGGCATCTATCGCCCGGTCTGATCCGGACGGCGGCAGGCGCAGGGGGCCCGGCCTTGAGGACCCGGCCTACTTCGCCGAAGCTCCGGCCCCGGCCACGACCGCCAGGACCTCCTGCTCGTCGAGCACGCGGTTGGTGGACTTGGCCTTCTCGCGGATGGCCTTCACCAGCTCGGGCTCGGGGGCATACCCGCGGGACTTGAGCCAGTAGACGATGTTCGAGTCGCCGGCCATGTGGCCGATCTCGATCTCCTGACGGCGCCCGAACCAGGAGGCGGGGACCCCCGAGTACACGCGGTCGGCCAGCCAGTCGGCCCCCTTGTTGATGGCCTTGATCACCGCCGCGGCGTGGACGCCGGTGCCGGTGCGGAACGCGTCCTTGCCGAACACCGGGTAGCTCACGGGGATCGGGACGTTGGTCGTGCGGCTGACCAGCTCCACCAGCTCCGCGAGCCGGGAGAGGTCCCCGTCGTGGAGGCCGTGCAGCTTGAGGTTGACCAGGAGGAGGTCGAGCGGAGTGTTGCCCACCCGCTCCCCGACGCCGAGCCAACAGCCGTGGACCCGGTCCACGCCCGCCTCCATGGCGGCGAAGGCGTTGGAGAGGCCGAAGCCGCGGTCCGAGTGGCCGTGCCAGTCCAGCCGCGTCTTCGTGCCGAGCCCGCGCACCACGTTCCGGGCGAAGTGCACGAGGTTGTACACGCCAGGGGCGGTGGCGTGCCCGACGGTGTCGCACAGGCACAGGCCGTCGGCGCCCTCCTCGATCGCGGCGGTGAAGAGACGCCGCAGCGTGGTGGGGTGGGACCGGATGGTGTCTTCGGTGACGAAGGTGCACGGCAGGCCGTTGGACTTCGCCAGGCGCACGGACTCGCGGGTGCGGGTCTCGAGCAGGTCCTCGTCCCAGCCCTCGGCGTACAGGCGGATGGGCGAGGCGCCGAGGAAGGTCATCACCTCGATGGGGATGCCCACCTTCTGCGAGACCTCGATGATCGGGGTGATGTCGTTGGCGTGGGTGCGCGCGGCGCAGGCCGCCCGGATGGGGAGCTTCTCGTCCCGGATGAGGGTCGCCAGCGTGGTGACGTCGGCGACGGCGCGAGGGCCGGCCCCGGGGAGCCCGATGTCCGTGTGGTGCACGCCGAGGCCGGCCATCAGGCGCACCATCTGGAGCTTGGCCTCGATGGGCGGGTCGGTCACCGACGGGCACTGGATGCCGTCCCGCATGGTCTCGTCGAAGGTCTCGACCTTGCGGAGCCGGGGGAAGTTGGCCTCCCCGTTGAGGTTCCAGTCGTAGATGACCTCGGCTTCGTTCATTTCGGACATGGCGAGGGCTCCAGACCTTGAAGCCTAACCGCCGGAGAGGCCGGGGCGCGCGTGTCTCGACTACCGCAGGCCGCAGGGCACCGCGGTGAACACGAAGCCCACCGAGAGCGCGTCGTTCGTGCCGTCCCCGTCGGTGTCCAGGTCGGCCAGGGCGCGCACGGTGGACTCGGGGAAGCCGTTGTCCTCGGCGATGGGGATCACCGTCTCGACGTCCATGCCGAAGCCGAACACGCCTTCGTTGGCGGAGTCGGTGGCCGTGCCGTCGAGGATGATGGGGGTGGCGCTCTCGAGCAGGTACCCGCCGATCTCCAGCGAGGCTCCCGAGATCTCCATGTGGTAGCTGCTCCCCGTGATCGACGCGTCCGCGTACATCACCGCGTGCCCGGAGCCGTCCACGTCGTCGCCCGGGTCGAAGACCTCGGACCCCGAGTAGTTGTCCGAGGTGTTCCCGTCGGTGTCGGTGGCGACGATGAGGCCGCCGTAGACGTCATCCTCGCACCAGTCGTCCACGTCCCAGAACTGCAGCACGATCACCGAGTCGCCCGAGCTCATCTCGTCGGCGATGGAGCTGTTCAGCGCGGAGGCGGCCACGGCGAGCACGTTGTCCACCGTACCGTCGCCGTCGAGGTCCACGCCCTCTCGGGACGAGCCGACCTCGAGGAAGTTGACCACCCACGTCGCCTCGGAGGCGTCCGGCACACACTCGTCGGTGTCGGTGTCGGTGTCGGTGTCGGTGTCGGTGTCCGTGTCGGTGTCCGTGTCCGTGTCCGAATCGGCGTCGCTGTCCGCGTCGCTGTCGGAGTCGCTGTCCGTGTCCGAGTCGGTGTCCGAGTCGGTGTCCGAGTCGGTGTCGGTGTCGGCATCGCCGTCGGTGAGACCGGTGTTGGTCTCGGTGCCGTCGGGCTTGTACTCCTGGCCGCAGCCGGTCAGGGTGGCGAGGAGGGCGAGGGCGAGGATGCGGGACATGGGTGCCTCGGGAGACGGGCGGCGGTGTACAGGAGGGAACGGCCCGGTGTCAAGCCGGGCTCAGCGTGCGCTGTTCTCGACCTGGAGGAGGGTGATCAGGTACTCGTCCCACTCGGTCACCTCGGCCCAGGTGGCGCCGTCGCCGTTGGAGTAGGCCGCCATCGCGGGGGCGTAGGCCGGGTCGAAGAAGACGGAGAGCCCGGAGGTCCACCCGTAGTCCTCGTCTCCGAAGGCGGCGATCACCGCCGACTCCACCCCGGCGTCGACACGCGCGCCGGCGTCTGCGAGGGTGGGGTCGCTGTTGGTGGCGAGGACGGCGCCCAGATCGCCCATGTCCAGGTAGGAGTCCTTCCAGAAGGGATCGGCGCCGCGGGTCGCATCCCGCCCGGCGATGAGCGCCGCGCTGCCCTCCTCGGAGGCGAGGCCGAACCGCGCCACCGCGTCGATCGCCTCGGTCACCTCGGCCAGCGCGCCGAGGTCCACCGAGGA
>Ga0172372_10000633_pt1 | contig 53989 bp, 47 predicted proteins | sample LakKiv5m_2_FD_114544 | JGI IMG/M metagenome (GOLD analysis project Ga0172372, IMG submission 114544) | Freshwater microbial communities from Kabuno Bay, South-Kivu, Congo - kab_092012_9.5m | ecosystem: Environmental > Aquatic > Freshwater > Lake | place: Democratic Republic of the Congo...
ACGCTTCTTTAGCAAAGAAGTGCTTTCGACCACTCAGCCACCTAACCTGAACAACTTGATGTTGATTTCCGACACACCTCCTTGCGGAGGCCACGGGAGGAAAGGATGCCCGTAAGGGGTGATCGAGTCAATCGCTTTTGTCGGACATCTCGCAATTTCAGGAAGCGGGTCGATCGAGCGGGGTGAGCGAGACGGAGACGACGCCATCGTTTTCCGCGACAGGGTAGACGGTGATGCTCTCACAGGCAGGACCGGAGAGGACTCGGCCGGTTGCGAGTTCGAACTCGGCGTAGTGCCACGGGCAGGCGATGCATCCGTTTTCGACCGGGCCAAGGGCAATCGGGGCGTTGGCGTGGGGACAGCGGTCTTCGAGTGCGTAGACGACGCCATCGTAGCGGACCAAGGCAAGACGGTGGCCCTCGAGGGTGTAAGGGCGGCCTTTGCCCTCCTCGAGGTCTTCGGATCGGGCGATGGGGAGGAAGGTCATGGGGGAGGTTTTCAGATCACGGTTTTCCGTTTTTAGAGTGGTGTCGCAAGGAGAGTGGAGACGATACGAAGGGCGGAAGGAGATCGCCGCCGACGGTCTTCTTTTTAAAGATAACAGAAAACAGAAAACGTTACAGAAATCCAAGTTCGGCTCGCAGCGCCTGCGCGCTCATGCCGCCCTCGCGCAGACTTTGCAACGTCACGGCCCGGTCGCGTTTGGCGAGACGGTTGCCGGAGGGATCGGTGAGAAGGGTGTGGTGATGGTAGGTGGGAACGGGCAGATCGAGGAGGGCCTGGAGGACTCGGTGGAGGTGGGTTGCTTCAAAAAGATCGACGCCGCGGACGATATCGGTGACACCCTGGATGCCGTCATCGACGACGACGGCGAGGTGGTAGCTGGTGCCGATGTCCTTGCGGACGAGGACGACGTCGCCGAGCAGTTCGGGACGAGCTCGCTGGATTCCATGAAGGGTATCATTCCAAGAGAGAGGGGAAGCAGTCAGGGAAAGGGCCTTTGCGAGATCGAGGCGGAGGGCGTGGGGTGTGCCTGCGGCGAGTCGGGCGGCCCGCTCGTCTTCGGAGAGGCGTCGGCAGGTGCCTGGGTAGGTGGGGCCTTCGCTGCCGTGCGGAGCCTGTCCGGCCCGTTCGATCTCGCGCTGGATGTCGGTGCGGGTGCAGAAACAGGGGTAAACTACGCCGCGAAGGCCGAGGCGGTCGGCGGCGAGAGCGAAGTCGGCGCGATGTTCGCTTTGGAAACGGACGGGAGTTTCCCACTCGATCCCCAGCCAGGCCAGGTCTTCGAAAATCTGATCGGCGTTTTTGCGGGTGCAGCGGGTCGGATCGATGTCCTCGATCCGGAGGAGAAACCGGCCGCCCGAGTCTCTGGCCAACGCAAAGGCGGTCAGCGCGGAAAAGGCGTGGCCCTTGTGGAGCTGGCCGGTCGGGCTGGGCGCGAAGCGGGTGGTCATAGCGGTGCGGTTGGCGCTCGTGGACACGGGAATGGGGACACGGGAATGGATTTATAAACGATTCGTTTCTTCTTTTCCCGGAGAACCTGCGCCTACTCCTACCAAAAGATCGGAAAAAAGGGGGGACGATTGCGCAGGGACTCTCGGGCCGGTGAGGATGGGGTGAGAGACGAAATTTGAACACCTTTGCCCGCTTCGCCATCTACCGTCAATCTGTCGCGCATCCGGGACGTAACGTCGTTGACCCGGACGCCCGGTCCGTTCAGATTTTCAGCCCATGACCCCGACCCGACCTCACCTTCCGTCCGCAAGGGCACTGTCCTTCATCACGCCCTGCCTGATTCTTGTCGGGATCGTCCTCATGGCTCAGGATGACGAAGGCGCTGCAGCGGCTGACGCCATCAAAGCGGAGGCGACCCTGCTCTCGGGGACCCGGCAGCTCACCTTCGAGGGATTGCGAGCCGGGGAGGGCTATTTCTCGGCTGACGGCTCGAAGCTGATTTTCCAGAGTGAGCGGGAGGAGGGGAATCCTTTCTACCAGATTTACCTTCTCGATCTCGAGACTGGCGACACCGAGCGTGTTTCTCCCGGCAAGGGCAAGACGACCTGCGCCTGGATCCACCCGGATGGGAAACGGGTGATGTTCGCCTCGACCCACGAGAATCCCGAGGTCGGAGCCCAGCAAAAAGCGGAATACGCCGAGCGCGAGTCAGCCAAGGCACGCAAGTATTCCTGGGACTACGATGCCGAGTTCGAAATTTACGAGACGGTGCCAGGCTCGGGCAAATACCAGAACCTGACCAATACGGAGGGATACGATGCCGAGGCAGCGTGGTCGCCGGATGGGAAGAAACTTGTCTTTGCCTCGAACCGCCAAGCCTACGAGGGCTCGATGAGCGAGGAAGATGTCAAGGCCTTCAAGCTCGACAAGAAGTTTCCGATGGAAATCTATCTCGCCGACGCTGACGGATCGAACGTCGAGCGGCTCACGAACGAGGACGGCTACGACGGAGGTCCGTTCTTCAGCGCCGACGGCGAATCGATCTGCTGGCGCCGGTTCGACCGCAAGGGGCTCGTCGCCGAGATCTTCGCGATGAACCTGGCCGACCGGAAAGAGCGCCAGCTCACGAGGCTCGGGGCGATGTCATGGGCGCCGTATTTTCATCCCAGCGGCGAGTATCTGATCTTCGCAACGAACAAGCACGGCTTTGAGAATTTCGAGCTCTACCTCGTTGATGCAAAGGGTGAAAAGGAACCGGTGAGGGTGACTCATACGGAGGGATTCGACGGGCTGCCGGTGTTTTCTCCCGATGGAAAAACGCTCTCGTGGACGAGCAATCGCACGTCTTCGAAGCAGTCGCAGATTTTTCTCGCGTCTTGGAATCACGAGGCGGCGCTGGTCTCCCTTGAGAAAAGCGGCGCGAAGCCGGCAGCGGCGGCCGCAATGCCTGACAAAACCTCCGAAGCGGCTCCCGTGGCAATCCTCAAGACTAAGCCCGGTATCGAGGAGGCTGATCTCCGTGCCCACCTCGAATACCTCGCCTCGCCCGAGTTGAAGGGACGCCTCACCGGCACCCAGGGAGAGATCGCGGCGACGGCGCATGTGGCCGAACATTTCAAAAAGTGGGGTCTCGAGCCGGGGGGCGACGACGACAGCTATTTTCAGACCTTTGAGTTCACCGCCGGGGTGGCTGTGGGCAAGGACAATGCGATGACCTTGAACCTCGGTGGCGAGACACGGAAGCCCGAGGTCGAAAAGGATTGGCGTCCTGTTTCCTTCGCGAAGAATGGAACCCTCTCCGACACCGGCATCGTCTTCGCCGGTTACGGTCTGGAGATACCCGATGGAAAGGGTGGGGAATCCTACACGAACTTCTTTCACCTCGATGTGAAGGGCAAGTGGGTGATGGTGCTGCGTTATGTGCCCGAGGACGTCCCGAAGGAGCAGCTTCAGGAGATGCAGCGCTACTCGCGCCTGCGCCACAAGGCGACGCTGGCCCGCCGCAAATTCGCCGCCGGAATCATCTACGTGACCGGTCCGAACACGGAGGTGAAGGACGAACTTGTGCCCATGGAATTCGACGCCTCGAACGCTGATTCGGGGCTGCCCGCGATCAGCATTTCGACCGAACTCGCCAAACAGCTCGTGGCCAAGGCTGGCAAGGACCTTTCCGAAATCCAGAAGGCCCTCGACAAGGGCGAGATGGTGGAAGGCTTTGAGATTCCCGATACCAAACTGTCCGCGACGGTCGATGTTGATCAAGAGACGCGAACGGGTCGGAATGTGATTGCCGTTCTCTCGGCCGGGCAGAAGGGCCCCCATCCGAATCCGGCGGTGATGATCGGCGCTCACATCGACCACCTCGGGGACGAGGCCGGTCCGGGTTCGCTGGCGAAGGAAGATGAGCGCGGGCAGGCCCACCGTGGAGCCGACGACAATGCCTCGGGCGTTTCGGGCCTGCTCGAGATCGCGGAGTATCTTTCGGACCAGCGGAAACAGGGCAAGCTCGAACTGCAACGCGATGTCGTCTTTGCGGCCTGGTCGGGGGAGGAAATCGGCCTGCTCGGGTCATCGCATTTTGTCAGGAAGCTGGCGAAAGATGCCCTCGGCGACGAGAACGCGCCGCTCGGCTTGATCCTCTCTTCCTATCTGAACATGGACATGATTGGTCGAATGCGCGAGTCGGTCGTCTTGCAGGGGATTGGTTCGAGCGATTACTGGAAGGGAGCGATCGAGAGCCGCAATGCACCGATCGGTCTGCCCATCACGATCCAGAGCGACACCTACCTGCCGACGGATGCGACGCCCTTTTACCTGCGCCAGGTCCCGATCCTGAGCGCTTTCACCGGGGCCCATGAAGATTATCACACCCCGCGTGACACGCCCGACAAGATCAACTACGAGGGCGCCGCGAAGATCGCCAGGCTGATGGGCCTGATCGCCCGCGGCCTTGCGATCGACTCGAACGCGCCGAAGTATGTGAAGGTCGATCCGCCGAAGAACCAAGGCGGGCGCGGCTTCCGCGTTTATCTCGGGACGATCCCCGATTACAGCCAGGGGGATATCGAGGGAGTGAAGCTCAGCGGCGTCGCCGACAAGGGGCCGGCCGGTCTTGCCGGAGTGAAGGGCGGTGACGTCATCGTTGGACTCGGCGACAAAAAAATCCTGAACATCTATGACTATACCGACGCGATGGCCGACCTGAAAGTGGGCACGGAAACCACCATCACGATCCGGCGGGGCGAGGAGGAGGTCACCTTTAAAATGACGCCCGCCTCGCGCGATTGACCGAGCGTTCCGGTTGTCCATCGCGAACCCGCGTTCCCCCGGGCAACATGGGCCGTTTCCGGCGGAAATTCTAGGCTTGCGCAGGGTCCCTGGTTGCTGCTAAGATCGGGATTCGGGTCTGCGGGGGGTGCATCTCTCTCGGATTCTGCTGAAAAACGTGTCAAATCCTCTCCAGAGCGCGGTTTTACCGCGATCCCTTGTCCCGTGCCTTGTCGCGGTGGCGTTCTGTGCTGGGATCGCGTCCGAGGCGAGGGCGGACGGAAACGCTGTCCCTGGCGGTGTCGCGGAGATCGCTGCTGCCGAGGCTCAGAAGCGTCAGGGACAGGTCGAGGCGGCCCAAACCTTGTTCACGGCAGGGTCGAAGGCCTTTGCCGACCAATCCTACGCCGAGGCGATGGATTATTTTAAGGCGGCTTTCGAGACGGTGCCCGACGTGCCGGCAGTGGCCGAGCAGAGGAAGATCTTTTTCAAACGCTATCAGTCGGCTGCCCACCGCTACGGTGAGCTCCTTGCCGCAGAAGCAAAATGGGCCGAGTGCGAGAGGACGCTTGCGGATGTCATCGCTCTTGCCGAGTCGCGGCAGGTCGCCGCGACCGAGATCGATCCGGCGCTTCGCAAGATGTTGAACGATCTTCAATCCCGTGACGATCGCTACCATTTCGCAATGACGCCGCGGCACCTGCGGGATGTCAATCAGGTGGAGGCGAAGTTGATTCTCGCTCGGGGATACCTGGAACTGGGCGACTACGACCGCGCCGGGCGCTCCTACCATGAAGTGCTGAACGTCGATCCCTTCAGCACCGCAGCTCGGCGAGGACTCGAGGAAGTCGAGCGTTTTCGGATGAATTATTACGACGCTGCCTATGATCACACGCGCTCGAAGAAGCTCGCCGAGGTGGCGGCCGGATGGGAAACTCCGGTTGCTCCGGTTCTAGGCGTGGGATCAGTCGAATTGAGTGGCGATGGGGTGGCAACGGGCGGGAATGTGGCCCTCGATCGGAAATTGAAGGAAATCATCATTCCGACCCTCGAGTTCAGCGAGGCCCGCCTTGCCGAAGTGATCGAGTTTCTTGGGATGAAGGCTCAGGAGCTCGATCATTCGGAAACCGACCCGATCAAACGTGGGGTCAATTTCGTGATTGATTCGGGGAATCCGGGTGGCGAAGACCTTGGCCAGCGGACGCTGTCGGTCCGGCTGGCCAACGTTCCCTTGGGCGTCGCCATCAAGTATGCCGCCCAACAAGTGGGCATGACCTATCGCACGGACAATTTCGCCGTGCGCATCGTCCCGCCTTCCGTGGGGGGGGACGGGTCTCTCTCGGTGCAGCGTTGGGTGGTCCCTCCCGGTTTCCTCTCGGGCGCGGGGGAAGGCGACGGCGGGGGCGCAGCGGTTCCCGACGATCCGTTTGCGAATCCGGAGCCCGCGGGAGGCGGGACGCTGGTGAAGCGGGTCAGCGCGCAGGATTTCCTCGTCTCGAGGGGAGTCCAGTTCGGTGCCGGAGCCTCGGCCAACTACGTGGCGGCTACGAGTTCGCTCGTGGTCAAGAATACGGCGGAGCAACTGCAGCTCGTCGACGATATCGTCCAGTCGGCGAAAGACTCCGGCGCCAAAAATGTGGCGATCCACGTCCGGATGGTTTCCGTGGAGTCAGAGGAGCTGCAGCAACTCGGCCTCGATTTCCTGCTTGGAGCCAGTAATATCGATGGATCTGCGCGAGCCTTTTTTGCCGGGGGTGCTCCGGGGAACTCGGGTTTTCCCGTCGACGGGGCGGATTTTCCGTTTGTGGGTCCCGCCGGGCCGGTCGGCACTTTCCCCGTCAGCAGCGGGTTGCGGATGGGAGCGCCGAACACGGGGCAAGGTATCGACTCCGTCATTAGCCGGGGGTCGCCGGATCCCGTGGGAACAAAGATTCCGGGAGTCTTTTCGGTGGCGGGCGTTTTCACGGATCCCCAGTTTCAGATGGTCTTGCGGGCCCTCAGTCAGGCGAAGGGATCTGATTTCCTGAGCGATGCCCATGTCGTGACTCGGCCCGGACAGCTTGCCAAGATCGATCAAGTGCGGGAGTTTATCTATCCGACGGAGTATGATCCTCCGGAGATTCCAAATCAGATCGGCATTGATTCGATCATCGACCTCGGAGGCGGTGTCGGGCCCATTTCTGGAGGGGGATCCTCTTTCCCCGCGACGCCGGCGACTCCCACGGCCTTTGAAACGCGAAAACTCGGCAAATCGATCGAGGTAGAGCCGACCGTGGCCGCAGACAACAAAACCATCAGCCTCAACGTGCTGATGGACTTCACGGAGTTCTCCGGTTTCATCAACTACGGCACCCCGATCTCCGACAGCGGGACTCTCGTCAATGGCCGGGCCTCCGTGGTCACCCCAAACGAGATCCTCATGCCGGTCTTTGATGCGATCAAGGAAACGACCAATGTCACAATCTGGGATGGTCAGACCGTGGCCATCGGCGGTTTTCACGGCGAATCCGTCACCGCGGTCGAAGACAAGATTCCCTACCTAGGGGATCTTCCTGTTCTTGGGCGAGCCTTCCGCTCGGAGGGGACCGAGTCGACGAAACGCGCTCTGACGATTTTCATCACGGTGCGCCTTGTGGACCCCGGGGGAAACCCGATCAATGCTCCGGCTGAGGAGGAGGCTCCCGAGTTGGTGACGCGTCGCGAACCCCTCACGAGTCCCCCGGTTTTTGCTCCGGGTCCGCCTCCGGCCTATCCCGCAAAGTGACCCTCCCGTCGGGGCGATCCGGCGGTGGATGGAATTCGGGGATGGCTCCGGAGGGCGCAAATGCGACGACTCTCCTCCGGAGCGATTGAGACAATTTCTTTGCATTGGCGAGGCCTTCCACGTATAAACCGAGACGAGATTTTCCCTTGTCTTTCAATCCCAATGAGCCCGTCCGCCACGTCGGATTCCCCCGATCGCACCTCCAGCCCCGCCGCGTCGGGGGTTACTGAGCTTCAAAACGCTGTCATCCGTTTCGCCGGAAATTCCCAGGACGGCATTCAAACGATCGGAGGACTTCTCGCCAAACTGGCGGGGCGCAGTTCGCGCGAGGTGATGACCTACATGACGATCCCCTCGACGATCTCGGGTGGGCCCTCGATTTTTCAAGTTCACCTCGGCTCCGGTGAAGTCCTCTCCGCCGGTGACGAGTCGGATTTTCTTTTCGCCTTCTACCAGCACAGCTACGACAGCCACATCGCGTCGCTCCGACGAGGCGGAATATGCGTCTACGACACCGACCACGTTCAGGAGGTCAAAGGCGATCTGGACGTCCTCCATGTGGGCATTCCCATCACCAGCGCGACGGTTGAGGCGCTCGGGGGAAGCTCGCGTGAGCGGGGCAAGAATCTCTTTGCCCTCGGCCTCGTCACCCAGATTTTCAAGCTGGACAAGGAGAAGGTCGTCGGTCTTGTTTCGAAGCAGTTCGGCGGGAAGAATGAAGATGTCCTGCGAAACGCGATGCTCGCGTTCGACGCGGGTTTCGCGTATCCGGTAGGCGATCTTCTGAAGGTCGAGTATGAGCTTCAGCAGGGCAGGGGTAGCGCCGTCGACAAGGTAACGACCGACGGTAACACCGCGATGGTTCTTGGTCTCCTCGCCGGCGGGGTGCGCTACGGTGCGGCCTACCCGATCACCCCTTGGTCGACGATCATGGAGCAACTTCGCGTCGAGTTGCCAAAGTATGGCGGTCTTTTCGTTCAGGCCGAAGACGAGCTGGCCGCCGTGGCCATGGCTCTGGGCTTTGCCTATTCTGGACACGTCGCGGTGACCGGCAGCTCTGGTCCGGGACTCTCTCTCAAGATGGAGGCCCTGAGCTATGCGACGATGGCGGAGTTGCCTCTCGTCGTCATCAACGTGCAGCGGGGGGGGCCGAGCACGGGCTTGCCGACGAGTGTCGAGCAGAGCGACCTGATGCAGGCCATCTACGGGAGCCACGGCGACTGTCCCCGTATCGTCCTCGCCCCGAAGAACGTCGCCGATTGTTTCTACATCGCGGTGGAGGCCTGCGAACTTGCGAAAACCTACAGCTGCCCGGTCTTTGTGCTCACTGACATGGCTCTTGCTTCTCGCATCGAGGCGTTCGAGCAGCCTGATCTTTCGGCTGTGGTGTGCGACCCCTTCCTCGACCTCTCCACCCGTGGCGAGGATTTCAAACCTTACCCGCTCGACGGCTTCACCCGGCACGCGGCCCCCGGTTCGGTGATGACGGCCGGGAAATATCCCGTGGTGACGGGCCTCGAGCATGATGAATGGGGGCATCCCAGTGCCAATCCCGGCATCCACCAGAGGATGACCGAACGTCGCCGCGAAAAGATCAAGGCCTTCGGTGCGACCTTGCCGAAGCCCGAGATCTACGGGGATGAATCGGGAGAGGCTCTCATCGTGGGATGGGGCTCGACCTGGGGTCCGATCCGCGAGGCAGTCGAGCGCCTCCGTGAGAGTGGTCGGCCGGTGGCGTGCATCCACCTGCGTCATCTCAACCCGATGCCGAACGGGCTCGAAGCGATCTTCGCGAGATTTCAGCACGTTCTCGTCGTGGAGATGAACGACGAAGGCCTCTACGGATACGGGCAGTTCGCCACGCTGCTGCGGGCGCGGTATTGCGATCCAAAGATCCGGTCGATCTGCAAGACCGACGGTCTCAATTACCGCGTTCGTGACATCGTCGCGCGGGTCGAAGCCGTCATCGGAACCGTCTGAACGCTGAAACCTTTTTCCTGAACTTGCTTCATGTCCACCGCCGCTGAAACTCCCAAACCGCTCACGAAGAAAGATCTCACCGCCGACCACCCGACCTGGTGTCCGGGCTGTGGGGATTTTGCCGTGCTCGCGTCGTTCTTCAAGGTGCTCGAGAAGCTCCAGATCCCCCACGAAAAGATCTGCACGATCGCCGGGATTGGTTGCTCCTCGCGTTTTCCCTACTTTGTGAACGGACACGGTGTCCATTTCATCCACGGGCGCGCGCTTCCGTTTGCGACGGGGGTGAGTCTCTCGCGTCCCGACCTTCACGTCTTTGCCTTTGGCGGTGACGGAGACGGGTATTCCATCGGGGGGAACCACCTCGACCACGCGGCGAGGAAAAACGTGAACCTCACCTATATTGTGATGGACAACTTTGTCTACGGTCTCACCAAAAAGCAGACCTCGCCGACAAGTCCGAAGGGATTCAAGTCGAAGACGGACCCGACCGGTGCAATCGACCAGCCCATCAATCCGATGAAGAAACTCGTCTACGGGGGGGCTTCCTTCGTCGCCCGCACCCACGCGACCCAGGTGAAACACATGATGGAGGTTTTTGAGCGCGCCATCCTTCATCCCGGCTTCAGCGTCGTCGAGGTGCTCTCGGAATGTGTCATTTTCTATCCAGGCGCGTTCGATGACGGGAACCCTCGCAAGGGTGGGACCTTCGATCTGATCGAGGAGAAGAAGTGGGACCACTCGGCCGAGGACGCGGAGCGTCACGATGTCTCCGACGAGAACGCGGCCTACCGACTCGCTTCTCTCCAGTATCCTGGCAAGTTCGGCGTGTTCTACGAGACCGACCGCCCCACCAAAAACCAGCTCGAGCAGATCGGGATCGACGCGGCGCGCGAGAGAACGGGCAACGCGACGGCGGTGGACCTTCTTTCCTCCCGTTTCGCTTCGATGAAGTAAGATCGGTTCTACTGGTCGCAAGTCACTGGAAGTCAACACTCGCTCCTTGCCTTGATGGGCCCGCTTAGTCTCCTCTCGATCGGGGTCCTCGTCGTGGTGGCGGCGATCATTGCACTGCGGTGGCATCCCTTCATCGCCCTGACCGCCGCGGGATTGGCGGTGGCGGCGCTGACTCCGGCGGATCTTCTCTATCGCTCCAAGCTGGACGCGGGCCAGCGCGCCGTCCTCGCGGGTGAGGGGATGGTGGGGATCCCCATGGCGGCGCCCGCCGGAATGGAAAAAGCCCACGACTCCGCCCTCGCCTACGCAGGGAAATGGTTTGTCGCCCGCTTTACCGAGGCGTTTGGAAAGGGCTGTGGCGATATTGCCCTCGTCATTGCAATGGCGGCGATTATCGGGCAATGCCTCCTCGAATCGGGAGGGGCGAAGCGCATCGTCGATTCTCTGATGCGGCTTTGCGGGGTCCGCGGCACCCCTTTTGCCTTCGCCGGCAGTGCCTTCACTCTGGGGATCCCGGTCTTCTTCGACACGGTTTTCTACCTGCTGATGCCTCTTGGCAAAGCGCTGCGGCGCGAGACGGGTAAGGATTACCTGCTTTACATTCTCACGATCGTGGCCGGAGCGACGATGGCCCATTCGCTGGTGCCGCCGACACCGGGGCCGCTGACGGTGGCGGGGTATTTTGGCGATCAGGTCTCCATCGGGTCGATGATGCTGGGAGGCCTTGTCGTCGGCCTCATCACGGTGAGTGCCGGCATCGCCTTTGCCTACTGGGCGAACCAGCGCTGGGAAATTCCGTTCCGTGAGGAGGCGGTCGCTGCCCCTGTATCGGGAGAGCCGTCCGTTGCTGCCGGACCGCTTCCCTCCCTCTGGCTCTCTCTTTTTCCGATCATTCTCCCCGTCGTTCTCATCGGAGGGCAGACCGTGCTGGAAGCGATGCAGTGGGAGGTGCCCGCGATTCGATTTCTCGGGGATAAAAACATCGCCCTGATCCTGGCGGCGGGCGCTGCGGTCTCGTTGCTGATCCTCTCGAAGCGGAGCGAGGGCGGCGGAGCAAAGGAGGCCGTGCAGACGGCTCTGTCGAGTGGGGGAATCATCATCCTGATCACGGCGGCAGGCAGTGCCTTCGGGTCGGTGTTGAAAGACACCAACATCGCCGAGTTCATCAGCGATTCGATTGAGGGCAAACAAACCCTGATGCTCATTCCGATCGCCTACCTCGTCACCGCACTGATCCGAAGCGCCCAAGGCTCGGCCACGGTGGCAATGATCACCGCGGGCGGCATGGTGGGCCCGATCGCCACCGGAACGGACCTCTCCTACTCGGCCCTGTATCTCGCCCTAGCCATCGGATGTGGTTCGAAGCCGATCTCCTGGGCAAATGACAGTGGCTTCTGGGTGATCGGACGGATGACGGGGATGACTCCCTTAGAGACCTTCAAAACCGTGAGCATGATGATGCTGATCATGTCTCTCGTTGGGCTCGCCGTGCTCATGGCCGGGGCTTGGTTGGTGCCGCTCGTCTGATCTTCGATTCTTCCCGGATGGGTCCAAACGGAGGGCACCTAAATTGTTCCGCTAAAATAAGGATTTATCTGTCGAAAGTTTTTAAACTTAGTAGTCTTTCCTCTTAACGATCACTGTTCATTGACTATCAGCAGAATGGGTGTCGATGGGTTCCTGGACGAGTTGAGAGGGCGTCTTTCGCCTCAGGTTGGCCTTTCACCCATCGCGGGTTGAGGGCCGGACGCCGGGGAACGGTTTCCTGTCCGCACCGTAATCGTCGGGGGAAGATAAGATTTTTTGGGCCCGCCGGCTTGCGGGCTGACAGGGTCGGCGGGCAGAGACGGAAGGCTTCCGGATTGAAGGGAAAACGCCGTCCAGACGTTTGACGGCGGTTCTGTCGAGGGCTCCCCTTTCTTTTAAAAAAAATCATTTGGAGCGCTTGAAGGTCACAAGTGACGAAGGTGTTGCTTTTCCCTATGCGGGGATGCCCGATTCTAAAACCTCGGTGGGAGTCGCTCCGACTCGGTGAGAGTCGATGATTCGCACCTGAATGATTGCGAATGCGATGCCACCCGTCGGAACTTCCATGAAGATCACCTTCGTCACAGACACCTACGCGCCCCAAGCCAACGGGGTTGCCACCACCCTCGAGCGTCTCGTCAACGGTCTCCGCGAACGGGGTCATCAGCTGGACGTGGTCCGACCAGCGGTGCTTGCCTGTGATGAAGAGGGGCTCGAGGTGCCGTCCTTCGGGCTTCCCGGATACCGTGAGGTAAGGTTCGGCTTTCCAATGCGGATTGTGCTGCAGTCGCGATGGTCGCGGCGTCGGCCCGATGTCATTTATGTGGCGACGGAGACGCCGCTGGGCGCGTCGGCGATCACCGCGGCGCGGGCTCTGGGAATTCCGGCCGCTTCAGGATTTCACACCAATTTCCAACAATATGTCGCGCACTACCGGATGCCGTTGCTGGAGAAGGCGACCATGTCTTATCTGCGCCACGTGCACAACCGCTCGGTCTGCACGTTTGTGCCCTCGAACGATGTCATTGACGAACTCGATGCCTGCGGATTTGAAAACCTGCAACTCCTCCCGAAAGGCGTGGATACGAAGCTTTTCAATCCCAAAAAACGTTCCCTCACCCTGCGCCAACGCTGGGGCGCGGGAACGAATTCGCTGGTGGGTCTCTACGTCGGCCGGATTGCTGCGGAGAAAAACCTGCCTCTCATCGTCGAGACCTTCAAGGCGATCGGCAAACGCATTCCCGACTTCAAGGGAGTCTTCGTGGGGGACGGGCCGAAGCTGGAGGAACTCAAGCGCGAGCACCCCGAGTTCATCTACTCGGGTGTCCTGCGCGGTGAGGCGCTCGCCGAACACTATGCCTCGGCCGACCTCTTCGTCTTTCCCAGCATCACCGAGACCTTCGGCAACGTGACTCTGGAGGCGATGGCGAGTGGCCTCGGGGTCGTTGCCTACGACTATGCGGCGGCCCGTCAGCACATCGTCAACGGCGAGAATGGCTTCACCGCCCCGTTTGACGATCGAGAGGCCTTTCTTGATCTGGCGGTCGAGGCTGCCGGGCGCGATCTCACCCTGCTGCGCGAAGAGGCCCGGGCCTCGGCGCGAAAGGTCCGCTGGAAAAAGGTGGTGAAGCGTTTTGAAAAACAACTCGAAGATCTCGCCAACCGCCTGCCCGTCGGATCCGCTTCCAACACCGAGCCCGAGGCCGTCGGAACGAACTGAAACCCATCTCCAACGAGGATCTCTCCCATGAAAGACCAAGAAAAGCACCACGAATACGAGACCATTTTTCTCTCCGACATCCACCTCGGCACTCGCGATAGCAAAGCCGAAGAGGTGATTGCTTTCCTCAAGGCGACCACTTGTCGCAAGTTGGTACTCAATGGTGATATTGTCGACGGGTGGGCTCTTCGTAGCGGTGGAAAGTGGCTGCCGACCCACACCAAGTTTGTTCGCACCGTCTTGAAGAAGATGGAAAAGCAAGGCACCGAGGTGATTTACCTGCGTGGCAACCACGACGATATCCTCGAGCGTTTCCTCCCGGTCTGCTTTGGCAATCTCCGCATCGTTGACGAATACATCCACGCGACGCCCCAAGGCGATTACCTCGTCGTGCATGGTGATGGCTTTGACCGGGTCACGACCAGTCACCGCTGGGTTGCCGTTGCCGGGGCCAAGGGTTACGAGCTGCTCCTTGGTATCAACCGACTCTACAACCGGTGGCGCGCCTTCCGCGGGAAGGAATATTTCTCCCTCAGCAAGACGATCAAGGCGCGGGTGAAGTCGGCCGTGAGTTTCATTGATCGCTACGAGGATCAGCTGAAGGAACTTGCCGCAGTTCGGGGTTGCCGGGGAATCATTTGCGGGCATATTCACACACCTGCGGACAAACTTCTCGAAAACGGCATCCATTACCTCAATTCGGGGGATTGGGTCGAATCTCTGACCGCGATCGTGGAGAAGGTTCCTGGGGATTTTGAACTGATCCACTACTGCGATTTCTTGAAGCGCGAGGACGTCGACGGTGCCATCCGGAAACGGGAACATGACTTTGCCGAGATTGAGGAAATGACGAGGCCGGCCGCTGCCGATCTTGCCTTGGCCTGACTTTCGAAGGGTGTCTGAATTGGCTCGGGAGACTTCTTCGGGAAAAACCCGATTAAATTCCTGATGACTGATTCCCTCCACATCCTCGGCAGTTTCGAGCAGGCGCTTCGTGAGATGCGCAATGGTCTCACGCGCATGGCCAGTATCACCGAGCAGAACCTCCAGAATGCCATTCGTGGTTTGGTCTCCCGGAACGCCGACTACTGCAACGAGGCCATCGTCGAGGAAGAGGAGGTGAACCAACTCGAGCGCCGCATTGATGCGGAGTGTTTTGAGATCCTCATGCGCTACAACCCGGTCGCCGGGGATCTGCGTGAAATCATCGCGGGAATGAAGGTCGCAAACAATCTCGAGCGAGTCTCCGATGAGGCCCGCAACATCGCGAGGCGTGCCCGCAAGCTCTTGAAAAATCCGGAGATCCAGGAGGTCCACCTCATCGAACCCGTCTACGAAAAGGCTGCCAGCATTTTCCGCGACTCGATGCGTGCCTTTGCGGAGCGAAACACCGATCTCGCCGTCTCGCTTTACACGCGGGATCTGGAACTCGACGAAATCCACCGCGAGGTGATTCGTGAACTCGGCAAGCGTCTCGATCAGGCTTCGGGGCAGGTGAAGCAGATTCTCCACCTCATTTTCATGGTCCGCAGCCTCGAGCGGGTGGGTGATCTCGCTGTGAATATCGGGGAAGACGCCGTCTTTCTTATCAATGCCGAGGATATCCGTCATCTCGGGGCGAAGCGGGCTGCGAAGCGCCAGCTTTCCGAGGAGAGGTCGTCTCATGACGATCTGGATTGATCGCAAAGAGGTTTTCCCGAGCTGCCGTCTGCCATCGTGGAGGGCTCCTACCCGAAGAGCGGGACGCTCCGTTCCTGCTCTTCAGCGGATGAACACGGGAAAAAAACAGGGCCAAGTCGGAGACTCGGCCCTGATGGAAATTCCGCTAGAGCGGGAGGAAGGGGGAGCGAATCAACGCTTCGAGAACTGGAAGCGCTTGCGGGCGCCGGGTTGGCCGGGCTTCTTGCGCTCCTTCTTTCTGGGATCCCGGGTGAGGAGCTGATCTTCGCGAAGGGCGTCCTTGAGGTCGGGATTGGATTTGAGAAGGGCGCGGGCGATGCCAAGCTGGATGGCACCGATCTGGCCGGTTACGCCACCGCCCACCGCGCTGATGGAGACATCGTATTGGTTGGCGACATTCGCCGTCTGGAACGGGTGGAGCACCTTGTTCTGGAGGGAAATCGTGCCGAAGTAGTCTTCAAACGGGCGCTTGTTGATCGTGATCTGACCCGTGCCCGGGACAAGGGTGACTCGGGCGGTGGCAGTCTTGCGGCGTCCCGTGGCGGAGTAGGTTTCGCTCATGTCAGGTGAGGGTCGGATTAAAGTTCGTAGGGCTTGGCCTGCTGAGCGTCGTGCGGGTGCGAGGCGCCCTTGTAGACTTTCAGTTTTCGGAAGATGGCGCGACCAAGGCGATTGTGCGGGATCATTCCCTTGACGGCGCGCTCGACGAGCAACTCCGGTCGACGGCCACGCACCTTGGAGACGGATTCCCGCTTCAGGCCACCGGCGTAGCCCGTGTAATTCGTGTAGATCTTGCCGTCTTCCTTCTTCCCGGTGAGGCGGACCTTGTCGGCGTTGATGATGACGACGAAGTCGCCACAGTCCACATGAGGGGTGAAAAGAGGTTTGCCTTTCCCGCGCAGCAGGTTGGCAGCGGCGACGGCGACGTCACCGAGCACTTTGCCATCGGCATCGATCAGATGCCATTGACGTTCGATTTCTTCAGCTTTGGCAGAAAAGGTTTTCATTTCCAGAATCATTTCCCCCTGCCGTTTTGAGATCGGTCGGAGTCGCTGATTTCCAAACCTCGCGGTGGAAGGGGCGACGGAAACTCGGAACGAGCCTCGGCGGGAGGGAGGGGAATTTAGGACGAAGTCTCCCGATGTCAAGGCCGGGAAGGGACGAAATATCCGGATCCGCCAACGTTTTGCGCCCGAAAGCGGCCCACGTCCGATGAAAGGCGTTCGAAATTGAACGGGAATGGGAGAAAACGGGTCGGTCACCGTCGTCTTCCTACGTCATCCTCCCCATGAAGATCGCTGACAGGTCGTGTTGCTTCCGCTTTCGTTTTGTGCTCCTCACTCTAGTGACCTTTGTCTCCGGCCCGGTCTTCGTCTCCGCAAGCGAGCCGGAACCGGGACCGCGGGAGCGAGAAGGGCGGACTGAGGAGGATACGGGGGAGCAAGCCGTCGATCTCCCGCGTTGGGGGGAAGGGGAGTTTCGTGAGGGGTTTGACGGGCGAATCTGGCCCGAACGAATCATTCGGTGGCTCGAACGGGAAAATCTCCTGGATTTGATCGAGGATCCAAAGACTCCGGGGCCTGAGAAAGAGGCGCTCAGGAAGATTTTGGCGATGCAGCGGGCATGGCCGAGGGGGAGTTGAGAGCGTGTCTGGGATAGAGAATTATTAAATATTTGTGAAATATTCAAAAGGCCTTATGAATATGGTATGTCGAGTGGTCATCATCTCGTTGAATTCACGGAAGCGGAACGCCCGATCTCGCCTGAGGGAGCCGTTCGCACTCATCATTCCCCCGGACTCGACTGGGTCATGCCCTTGTCGGAGTTGAACGGAATGGCGTCGGTGGCGAGCGACGCCATCCTCATCGGAGCAGCCGGTTCCGATCGTCTTGGTGAAAGGTTGATGCCCCATGTCCTCTCCCGCTTGCTTCACTTCTCGAAGATCCGTTGCGGCGATCTGATCTCATCGGATCACTCGTCGGTGGGAGGGCACGCCGTGCTCAATTACGGAGAATGTCTCCTGGAGATGCGCAGTGCCCGCCTGAAGCTGGTCCATTTCGGTGGGGATCTGCTCGGGACGGATCTCGTCGAGGGCTACCGCGACGCCGCGGGTGGAGAAGAAGCGGAGCGTTTCGAGAGTCTTGCCACGATTGGCAGCCGCTCCGCACTGCTAGAGTATGTCCGCCGACGTAGCGGGCAAATCTCGGAACTGGCTTACGTTTTGGAACCGGACGGCGAACTTCACGGGGCTGGCCTTGGCTTTCATTCGGTCGGTCTTTCCGACCCTTCGAAATTGAGCGAATCGGCCAAGGCTGGACTTCTCAAAGGGCTGCGCCGGGCTCAATTTGTGGGGGTGCGTGACAAAACGGGTGCGGACTTCCTCGAAGAGGAAGGCATCGTCGTCGAGCGGATGCCGTGTGGGCTGAGTGTGCTCCCTCTGGTCTGCGGTCGTCAACTTCGTGAAGCCCGGGATCGCGACTCGATCACGAAGATGCGGCGCCGCTTTCCAAACGGCTGGATCGCCGTCGAGACCTCCGAGATCCCTGAGGCGGACTCTGAACGGCTCATCGAGGCTCTGCGCGAGGTCAGCGAACGCGCGGACCTTGGGATCGTGTTTTTTGAGGCAAACCAGATTGCCGGCCGGGAGCGGCGGGCGGGTCTTCGCCGATGGGTCGAATCCTTTCCAGAATGGCAGGCGGCGGAGTTTGCCTCGGAACACTTGTGGGAAACCGCCTCGCTTCTCCTTCACTCGCGCCTCTATTGCGGCAGTTGCCTCAGCTCTCGAATCATCTGCATGTCGGGCGGCGTCGCCCGCATCAACGTGCCAACGGGGAGCAACGCGGTGGCATCGTATTCGCAACTCTGGGAGCATGAGGCGGTGCGCGGCGAGTTTTCACTCACCGAAGATTGGGCTGAGGCGTTGTTCGAGACGCTCGCGGTTGATCTCTCCCTGCTTCAGCAACACTCGACCTGGCTGCACGCCCGGTATTTCGAGTCGTTCGGGCGCTTTTGCAGGGAGACGGGGATCGCGGCGAGGCTCGTTCCGGGGCAGGTCACGATCGAGCACCAGCGAGCCGCGGAGTTCCGGCATCATCTCGATGATGAGTGGCTCCAGGATCCCGAAGGCACGAGTCGCCTCAAGGTGCTGAACCTTCGCCGCAGCAACGACACCGGTGCCGATCGGGGTGCGGGGACGGGGGCTTCCCTTCTTCTGGACCGCAAGAGGGCGGTGGGCTGATCCTGAGGCGGAGTCGGTTGGCGGAGGCGGAAGGGCCGCAGTCAGCGGTCAGCGGTCAGCGGTCAGCGGTCAGCGGTATCGCGCGAGGACGCGGAAAACGAAGACCGGGTTTACCGGGTCGTTTGTGACAAGGGTAACGAGACCTTTGGAGGTGCCTCTCCGGAAAAAGAAGGGTGCTCGATATTGAATGGAGAAAGAGCCTTTCGATCCGCTCAGGAGGTAGGTGGGGAGTCCGCTGAGTCTGAAGCTCTGGTTCGAGGAGCGAGCGGCATTGATGGAAAGAGGGATCGAGCCATTCGCATTGGAAATTTCGAACGAGCGGGTAGCGGTTCGTCCTGCGCGCAGACGGCGACCGAAATGGGTTCCGTTGGTCACGCTGGCCGAAAGGCTCCGGGAGATGACGGGAAGGCCCCGGCCGCTGACCTCGACCAGTGGATCCCCGTTGGTCGGTGCGGCGAGGAAGGCATCGATCCAGGCCTCGTAATTTCCGACGTTGGTGTAAATGCCCGGCACGCCCCGTTCGGCGCACTGCAACCCGAAGCTGGTAATGCCAAGGACGAGGGGGGCTCCTAGATCGCCGTCGAGATCAAAAAGCGGACCCCCGCTATCGCCACCGCAGGTGTCCTTCCCCGGGGCCATCGCCGCGAGGTGCCGGTGGTCGAGTCGATTCGAGCCGTAGATGCGGCGGGCCGTCGCGATGGGAGTCAGACTCAGGTCCACCATTTGCAGGGCATTCGGGAAGCGCGGGGAGGAGTTCGTGTCTCCCCAGCCGATCGCCCTGACGGCGTCGTTCAAGGGAGACGGTGAGGCGTTGCGGGAGTATGCGAGGCTGCTGACCGAAGTGATCGGAGTGTCGAGCAAAATCAGGGCGATGTCATTGACGAGATCGCCGGAAAGGTCGGCAAAGTCGGGGTGGATGAAGATTCCGCGGACGCCCCGGACTTCCGCGCCGGAGGAGTCGCCAAGATCGGAGATCCGGGCGACCACCTCGATCCCAGACGGAACCTCGCCTTCCATGCAGTGAGCCGCCGTGAGCACCCAGTCCGCCGCGATCAGCGTTCCTCCGCAAAACTGTCGATCGAAAAGAGTCCGCGACGATTTCTCGGCAACAGCCACCATCCAAGGGTAGTCCGCGTCTCCTGCCTTGCTGCCTCCCACAATTCTCGATTGTGCGGCGAGCTCGACGGGATCCCATACGAGAAATGCCAGGAAAAGTCCGAGAATCGGAATCGTCGGGACAATGCGGGAATCGGACTGCGGCTCCTCTGAACGGTTGCCACCAGAACTGCTCGTGCGATAGGACCGTGATGAAGTTTGCACAGGAAGAGCTGGACGATCGGTTGAAACGCTCGAGGCACGAATCGCGGACCAACGAGGAAAAGCAGCCGGGGAGTGTCTCGCCCTCGTCGTCCCGGAGTTGGCTCGATCAGGCCGACGCGATCGTAGCAGGTCGGTTCGGGATTGGCCAACAGAAAAGTTCGGTGGCGGCTTGCCCGCGGGCCGAGAAAGTTCTATGTTCCCGATCTGATCGGCGGTCTGCAAGCGTGGCCGGCTCTTCCGACCACGACAAGGGTTGAATGTCCGACCAAGCCTTCTTTTCATGCGCCGCTACTGGTTGATCTCTCTGGCCATTGGAGGTGGCGCGGGGCTCCTGATTCTCGCGTTAACCCTTGCCGGAGGTTTCGATCCTCTCGTCGCGCGGTTGGTGGCTCTGTTTGAGGCTTGCGGATGGTCGCCCGATGGTGGTTGGATCCGCTGGAGGTGGCTGGAAATGCTGACGGTGATTGCCGCTTCGCTGGGGATGGCGTCGGCCGTCATCGAAATCACCCAGCCCATAAAAAAGCTCGTGGCGGCAATTTCGGGAATGCTTCTGCTGGTGATCCCTTCCCCCTTGTTCGCTCTTTACGGGGTTCTTTTCGATCCCTTCGGGCCCATTTCGGCGGCCTTGCTTTCGGCGCTGGGGGCGTTCACTTTCTCCCGGACGCCTGTTGGAAAACGAAAGAGAATTCTGGAGGAGGCCGTCGGATCGCGAGTGTCGGGCAAACTTTTCAATGAAATGCTGGAATCCCCGCTTGACCCGGGATTCGAAGGGGCGGCGAGGCAGTTCACGACCTTGGTCTGTTACCACTTTCCGCCGGACCCGTCCCAAACGCAGAACACCCCCTCCGAAACGCTGACGATGGGGAGTCTTTTCCTCCGAACGGTTTCGACGTTTCTGCTGGCCAGGGGAGGCTACCTTGAGGAGGCGGGACCGGAGCGAGTCAGAGTCTCGTTCGGAATGCTGCGCGACTCCGACGACCACGCGGAGCAAGCTTGTCGCGCCGCGCTTGATTTGCGGATCCGGCTTCGCGGGCTTTCCCAGGAGTTCGAGTCGAGATGGTTTCAGCCGTTGTCTTGCGGCATCGGACTCGAATCCGGCGAGGCGGCGGTGGGTCTCTGCGGGGTTCCAGGACAGTTTTTCTTTGCCGGCTTCGGCGGTGGCGAGGATTTCGCGGGACGGCTTGCCTGTGCGAACCGAAGATTCGGTTCTGATCTTTTGATCGGCCCGGAGGCTTATCGGAAGATTCGCCATCTCTTCGAGGTGCGACCGATGGAGATGGTCTACGACCCGGTGGCCTGCGTCCTTCACGAGATTTTTGAGCTGCTGGGCACGGTCGGGCAATTCGGCAGCGAGGATCGGATGCGCCGTGATCAGTTCTGGCAGGGAGTGGTTTTATTGCGTGAAAAACGAACTGAAGAAGCTCTCGAGGCGTTCCGCCGAGCCAGGCTTCCGGGGTTGGAAGACGGGCCTCTCGACTACTTTACGGCAAAGATCCAAGAGCGTGTGAGCCCCGTGGAGTCTCGCCCGAGGCGGCTCATCCGCGAATTGACCGATGAAGGGCACGCCCGACTCATCGAAAATTTTTAAGGTCGCCGGCTCTCCAAACCCTACCCGGCGCCGTAAACTTCGCCCATGGCCTCTGTCGATTATCCGGAACCGGTGCGGCGTCTCATCGCCCAACTCAAGCAGCTCCCCGGGGTTGGCCCGAAGAGCGCCGAGAGAATTGCCGTCTGGCTGATCCAGAGCGGGGCTGAGCCCTCCCTGACGTTCGCCGAGTCCCTCCTTGCAGCCGCCCGTGAAGTGACCGAATGTCGGTCCTGCGGGTTCTTCGCCACCGAGGAAGACGGCTGCGCCATTTGCGAAGGCGAGCCCCGCGACAGCCACCTTCTTTGTATTGTTGAGCAGCCCACCGATATCCTGCCGCTCGAACGGTCGGGTGCTTTTCGAGGCTTCTACCATTCGCTGCGCGGGCGCATTTCTCCTCTCGACAACATCGGACCAGAAGACCTTCGAATCGGTGAACTGGTGAAGCGGATCGAGGCGGGGGATTTCATGGAAATCATCCTCGCGCTGAGTTCCGATGTCGAGGGCGAGGCGACCGGGCATTACCTCGCGGAACTCCTCGGGGGATTGGGGGGGCTGAAGGTGTCGCGCCTCGCCCAGGGGTTGCCTGCCGGCGGCGGCCTCAACAACGCTGATGAGTTGACCCTTCTGAGAGCCTTGCAAGGCCGCATCGGCATCTGACACCGGCGAGCCGTCACCGAGGCCGCTCGTTAGCGGGAAGGTTGGGCCGATCCGGCAAATCGGGGCGTCAACTCGACTTCTTTTTCTTCGAGGCCGCGAAGGATACGGACCTTGGAAGGCTCTCCGGCGGTGAGATGGTGGATGGACTCGACCAGGTCGCCGAGGGATTCGATCTCCGTCCCATCCATCGCGGTGATCACGTCGCCTCTCTCCAAGCCTGCTTCCGCTGCAGGAGAGGCGCTCTTTACCTCGAGCACCTCGGGACTGGAGGATTCGTTGTGGAAGATCAGTCCGACCCAGACCGGTCTGGATTGTCGATGCCGTTTGATGTCCTCCACCACCTTCCTGACGCGGGCTGCGGGAATCGCATAGACTTCCCCGGGGGTCTCCGTCTCTTGGCAAGTAACAATGGCGAGAAGCTCGCCACTGTCATTCACGAGAACGTTTCCGGCCTCACAGTGGGTCGAGGACTCGGCGACGCGAAGCCTGAGCAAAGGATACGGGAACGTGACTCCTCGATAAGCCCAATCCTTTCCGGCAACGGTGGAGAGGCAGGCGGAGCGACCGGAGACACATCGGGCCTGTTCCCCAGCCTTCGGAGGAGCTCCGTTCGAAAGGGAGACCGGGCGCACCGGGCCGAGTCCGGGCGGCACCTCGATGAGGCATAGTCGCTCGGCCGGGTCGAGGTGTAGGATCTTCCCTTGGACGGAGGTGTCGGCGTCGTGCATCGACGCGGACGTGAGCCCCTCGAGGGGGACTGACTTGGGGACGACGCTGACAAACCAAGAGGAGCGATCGACGCAGACGCCGGGGCTCTCGAGCCCTTCGGCCCATCTCACGGAAACGGTCGCCGGAGGTTCTGCGGCGGCGATCTGGAGGGTTCCCAAGTGAAGGAGCCAAAAGCAACTCAAGAACGCGGACTTCATGTCGGGATCACAGTTCACGCAGGCTGCCCCGCGCACCGGCAGGTAACATTCCCGGAGCGATGGTGGGACGGTCTTTGACATTTCCCGGAACGCGTCCGCTCCGCGCGGGCAACTGCAACTCGATCGATGCCGCGCCCTCGGCGGCGAGTGGGGCTGGATCAGTGGATTCGTCGCGTGGTTCGACCTTCGCGGCGTGGCGGGCGAGCGAATCGGGGATCCGGGTTTCGGTGCCCGCCATGCCAAACCAGAGAATCGCCCCGACAGAAGCAAAGGCGATACCGCCTCCAACGGTGGCGAAGCGTTTGGACCCGACGCTTTCCCCGAACCACATCGAGAGGCGCTCCAAGAGCAATCCCCGGGCCGATTGTCGCAGCATTTCGGAGCGTTGCCGTTCCTTGAACTCCTCCAGGAATTTCCGATAATACTCGTCGCACGGCGATTCGTATCGTTTCAGTCGGATGAGTCGCCGCGCAGCCTCGGGTTCGTTCATTTCCATTATCGGGATCCTTTAAATAAAGCGGAAAGAGGCGCCTTTTTCAATCCCGGAACCTTTCGCAAACCCGCCAGACTCACTTGCGGAAATCTTCGAGGTAGGCTTGCAGTTGGCGATGGGCGTAGAAAAGTCGCGAGCGCACCGTGCCCTCCGATATTCCAAGGATTTTGGCAATCTCAGCGTGAGGCATGGCCTGAATGTCGAACATCGTGACCACCGTGCGATGGTCCACTGACAGCTTCTGCATGGCCATGTTCAATCTTTGCTGCAATTCCGAGATGCCTGCCTCCCGGACCGGGTCGCTCTTCGAGGTGGCCTCGATGAAGTCGCGATCGTGTTCGATCGCCAGATCCACGTCGTCGAGGCTCATGGTCCGGCGGCGATTGCGCTTCTTCAGGAAATTCAGCGTCATGTTCGTCGCGATGGAGTAGATCCAAGTGTAGAACGACGACTTGCCCCGAAACCGCTTCAGGGCACGATAGGCCTTGGCGAAAACGTCCTGCAGGAGGTCGTTGGTATCCTCCCGGTTTGACGTCATGTGGTAGACCAAGCCGTAGAGCCTGGGCGTGTATTTCTCCACCAAGGCGTCAAACGCACGGGTGTCCCCCTCGCGGGCTCTCTCGACAAGATCCAAGTCCGGATCGGGACGACGCAACGGGGCACCCGGCGCGGGGACCTCATCGGGAACCAGATCAGTTGAGGCAGGCATCAGGTGGCGGGGACCGGACCGACCGCGGCGACGGGCCCCATCGGCGGGGACGCGCCCGAAGCTGGGACCATCCGCTCCGGCAGGCGTCAGGAAGGTTCCTTTTCCTTCCATTGCGCCAGAGCCTTGTCCGGGGCAATCATGACATCCTCGCGACCGTTTTCGGTGACGACCGAACCGTCAGGACGGAGTACGATGAGGGCGGGAATGCCACGCACCTGAAACTTTTGAGCGAGGCCTTGGGACTCCTTGGAACCCGCTCCCGGGATGGTGAGCCATTTCATCTTCATCTCGGTGATGTAAGTTTTTTTCTCGTCCTCGGAGTTGTCGAGGCTGACGAAGACGATCTCAAAATCCTTGTCCGCGTTCTCGTCTCGAAACTTGACGAGGGAGGGAGTGAAGGCGCGGCACGGGGGGCACCAGTGTGCCGAAAAGTAAAGGGCCACCGTTTTGCCTTTCAGGCTGGCGGCATCGATCTCCTTGCCCTCTGCGTCGTGGAGGACCGCGGGGAGAACGGAACCGAGTCCGGTGGCCTCCTCAGCGCGCAGTGAGGGGGCAACAAGCAAGGAGGCGAGGGCGAAAATGAGAGGGGAACAGAGCGGTTTCATGGGGATGGAGAGGGGGACGGCTGTTTCGGACAGTCCGTGCTTTAAAAACGCGACGTGGGCCGGATTTCTTAGCACGATTCTTCAAATTTGATTGCTTGCGGCGGTGGGTCGTTTCGCGGTAATCGGTTACGCTCGAAGGTTGATTCCGGCGCCGGTTCGTGGCAAGGATTGCCCATGAAACCCGCCTTTTCCCCTTCGCCGTCCGATCGCCGCACCTTCCTCGCCGGGTCCGGCCTCGCCTTGGGATCCCTTGCTGCCGGTCTTTCCACGATCGCCGCGGAAGTGGATTCGGCCGAACGGAAGTTCAAATTCTGTCTGAATATGTCGACGATCCGGGGGCAGGATCTCGACGCCGCCGCCGAGATCGAGGTCGCCGGCAGGGCGGGATACGATGCGATCGAGCCTTGGTTTCGCAAACTCAACGAATACCTCGCGAAGGGCGGAAAAGTCGAGGATCTCAGAAAGCGCATCGATGATCACGGGTTGACGGTGGAAAGCGCGATCGGTTTCGCAAAGTGGATCGTCAACGACCCCGCCTCGCGCGCCGCCGGTCTCGAGGAGGCCAAACGGGACATGGATCTCATCTCCCGACTCGGCGGGAAGCGCATCGCGGCACCCCCGGCTGGTGTGTCCGAAGGTGAAGTGATCTCTCTGGACGATGCCGCCGACCGCTATCGGACCCTCCTCGAGTTGGGAGACGAGATGGGGGTGATTCCGCAAGTGGAAATGTGGGGGGGGAACCCCACGATTGGCACGGTCGAAAAGGCTCTTTTTGTCGCGATCAAATCCGGGCACTCCAAGGCGTGTTTCCTAGGGGACGTCTACCATACCTACAAGGGGGGCTGCGGATTTGAATCCCTCCTCCTCATGGGGCCAGGTGCTCTGCAGAACTACCACATGAACGACTACCCGGCGGATCCCCCGCGGGAGACGATCAAGGATGCGGATCGGGTTTTTCCCGGAGACGGAATCGCCCCGATCACCCAGGTGATCCGGAATTTCATCGCCGTGGGAGCGTATCCGTCGCTTTCTCTCGAGTTGTTCAACCCCGCTTACTGGGCGATGCCGGCCGATGAATGCGCGAAGGTCGGTCTCGAGAAAATGAAGGAGGCCGTCGCCAAGGCGATGGTTTGAGGTGGAGGGGATGAATTGCACCCCGCTCCGGTCTTCCGCCGGTGCGGTAGGGGAAAAGCGGCGGTGCGGCAATCAATTCACCGGGAGCCCTGCCAGCATTTTGTCGAAGCCCTTGATGGCCTCTTCCTCGTTCAAAATAAATCCATTGTATTCGACGATGCCTTGGCGGTCGATAATCACCCACCAGGGAGTGCCACCCGGTTTGTAGGCTCCGCTGACGCCCGGGAAGGCGGGGACCTTGGTGTAATGGCCCAACGGAATTTTCAGGCCGAATTTTTTCGCCGTGACTGGCAGCTTGTCGGGGGTGTTGTCGAGAAATCCCTCAAAGGCGGTCTGGATGGCGAGGAAGACGATGCCGTCGTTCCCCTCGTAGTGTTTTGTCAGGTTCTGGAGAACCGGCAGTTCTCTCTCTTGGGAGGCTTGGCACCAATGTTGGAAGAAAAGGAGGACGATGATTTTCCCCTCGAAGTCGGTGATCTCCAGCTTGTCTTTGCCCGCGGGAAGCTGATGCCAATCACTCACGTTGAGGAGCGGGGCTCTTTGCCCCTCGATCCCCTTTTGAATCTCTTGGCTTGTGCCGATGATCGGCAGGCCAGTGGAGAGGATGAGGGCGAGAAAGGGTAAGAATCGAAGGTTCTGCATCGTCTGGGGAGATAACTTTCGAGAATGGAGCACAAGATTGCGTCCTTGCGGGGAAAATTTTGCTCCTTAGACTGGAGCAGGGGATGGTAACTCATCCCGACCTGTCGCTATGACGCATCCGCATCCCGATCCTTTCAAAGAAGCCCGTGCCGAGGCGCCGGTCTTGCAATGTCCCTTCCGCGGCGAGCCGATCACGATGATTTTGCGTCACGAGGACGTGCGCAAGTCGGCCAAGGACTGGCGGACTTTCAGCTCCGACGCCCCCTTTCGCGTGCCGATCCCCTCGGAGGAGGAGGTGCGCACGATGCGCCAGCTTCCCATTGAAACGGATCCGCCCGAGCACACGGAGTATCGGGCCATCGTCGAGCCTTTTTTCAAACGAGCCAAGGATCCCGCGATGATCGCCCGCGTCGAGGCGTTGGTGGATCGGCTTCTCGACGAGGCCCTTTCCCGCGAAACGAACGAAATCGTCCATCAATTTGCCCTGCCTCTCCAGTCGCACGCCCTGACCTATCTGCTGAACGTTTCCGAGAGCGAGGCAGTCACGTGGATCGGCTGGGGTATTCACGTTTTCCGCGTTCGCGATGGGCTGAAGCCGGGAACGGATTTGGAGGAATACCTGCACCGACAATTCGACCGGGCCGAGGCGGCACCGGGTGAGGATTTCTTCAGTGCCCTCGTCCAGGCCGACTACCGGGGGCGCCGCCTTTCGCGGGAAGAGGCGATGGGTTTTGCCAATCTCGCCTTCGCCGGCGGGCGCGACACCATCATCCATACCGTCTCGAATATCTTCGCCTACCTCTCGGAGAATCCGGCAGCGCTGGATTTCCTGAGGGAGGATCCGGGCAGAGTTGTGCACGCAAGCGAGGAGTTTTTCCGGGTCTACATTCCGCTCACCCACATCGGACGCGTCTGCCCCGCCGATACCGAGGTCGGCGGAGTGCTCGTCCCCGCCGGTCAAAGGGTCTCCCTGTGCTGGTCCTCGGCGAATCGCGATGAGACCGTCTTTGACGCGGCCGACGAGATCCGTCTCGATCGCAAGCCGAACCCCCATCTCGCGTTCGGTTTCGGCACTCATCTATGCCTTGGGGCACCGCATGCGCGGCTCCTGATTCGCTGCCTGCTGCAAAAACTCGCCGAACGGGTCGCCTCGGTCGAGATGCTCTCGGGTGAGGAGCGGGTCGAACGCGAGGAAAAGTATCTACGTGTCGTCGGCTACGACGCACTCACGGTCCGCCTTTCTTCACGGTGATTTCCTTGAACAACGGCTCGAACAGCCCACGCAATTCGCGGGACCCGCTTGGCGACAGGTGGCTGCGGTCGTTGTAGAGCGCCTGTCCTCCTCTCGACATCAGGTAGCGACCCTCCCTGTCGGTAAAAAGGGGGCGGGGATCGAGTAGTTTTGCCCCGGTCCCGGCGACGGCCTGATCGATCAAACGATTGGCGGTTTCGTCGTCCTTTTCGTGTTCGGTCAGGGTGAGTGCGAAGGCGTTTTCATCCATTCCCCTTGACCTCGCGTGAGCGATCGTTCGGGGGACGTCCAGTGGTTGGTGGGCGACGGATCGCATGAGGATGACCCGCGCGCCCGTGTCCTCGAGAAAGCGGATGGTATCCCCGAGCTGATCCACCAGAAGCCGCTCCGCTTCACTTTCGGTGGTCCGCCCTTCGGGATCACGAGTGAGAAGGTAGTTCCGCGAGACAGAGGAGTGTTCTTTGAGATAGATCGGCCACCGGGCGACGAGGAGGACGTTGTCGATTTTCTTCGCCGCGAGCAGTCGGCGTATGGCGGGTTCAAAATCCCGGTCTTCGCTCGCGATTCGGGTCGAGCGTGCTCCGAACAGCGGGGCGTTACCCGGTTCGCAGGCCGCGTAAACTGCCACCCCATACTGGTGCCCAAGCTCGCCGAGGACAGGCAAGGCGGCCATGGCGTGGCTGTCTCCCCAGAGGAGGAGGCGTTTCGCTTCGTTCTCCCGACTTCCGGCGATGAAGGGGCCCCCCTTCCGGTCCCAGGCACGCATCGCATGGAATCGATCGGCTGGATCCTGATCGTGAGTTGCGGCAGTTGGTTCCGTCGCTTCCGTCGCCGGATCAAAAAAGCCCTCTTTCCCCTCATAGATCGCGCCGGTGGCGATCAATAGGACCGAACCGGAGCCCGCAGCGAGGGCGAGCAGGCGGGTCGTGGCAAAGACGCGACGCTCCCGCACCGGGCGTTCGATCCAACGCCACGTCACCCACGCAAGAAGGAACGAGAATGCCAGCGAGGCGAGGGCGAGGGACGGAGTGAAGGTGTCTGGCGACGCGTATCGGACGAGGACGAGGACAGGCCAGTGCCAAAGGTAGAGCGGGTAGGAGATCTTCCCGACCCAGACGGTCGCTGGCGATGCGAGCAACTTGCCGCTTACCGTGAGCGGTCCGGCGTTGGCAACCATCCAAAGGGCGGTGCCAAGGCAGGGTGCTAGCGCCGCCGCGCCCGGGAAAGGCGTGTCGGCGTCATAGAGAAACACCGGGGCAAGGATCGCGGAGAGTCCGGCAAGAGAGGCGAGTTCATTCGTTCGAGGGTCACGGAACCTGGCGCGTGGTGTCAGGGCGAGGGCGAGGCCCAGACCGAGTTCCCAGATCCGCGATGGCAGGAGGAAAAATGCCGCCGACGGAAATCGGTCGATGGCGTGGAGCGACCAGGCAAACGAGGCCACGATCAAAAGCCAGGTGACGATCACGGCGGTTCGGCGCCCGTGGTTCAAGAGAGGGATGAGCAGGAGCGGCAGAAAGAGGTAGAATTGTTCCTCGACCGCAAGCGACCAGGTGTGAAGAAGCGGTTGAAATTCCGACGCCGTCTCGAAATAGCCCGACTGCGACCAGAAAAAAAGATTCGCGACGAGGAGCGGCTGGGCGATGAGCGCTGCTCCTGTCTGCTCGAGATGCGGCGGTATTAGGAGAAATGGTCCCGCCGCCGCCGTCGCGGCGAGGGTCACGGCGAGCGCAGGGAAGAGACGTCTGATCCGCCTCACCCAAAAGTGGACCAAGTGAAAATTCCCTGATTCGCATTCCCGGAGGATGAGCGATCCGATGAGGTAGCCCGAGATGACGAAAAAGACATCGACCCCGATGTAGCCGCCCGTGCAGCCCAGTCCCGCATGGAAAAAGAGCACCGGAAGCACCGCCACCGCCCGCAACCCGTCGATCTCGGGGCGGTAGGGCAGGGGGCGTTCGGATGCCATGAGAGTGACGCCGTGACGCGGGTCACTGGACCGCCTCCGGCATGTTGTCGAGAACGCGGATGTCGCCCCATTGCACGAGTTCGCCGTCGCGGAAATAGAGGAGCAGTTCGCCGTCGTTCGGATCGTCATAGCGGATCACCTCCGCCTTGCGGGAATCGGCGGTCTCCCGCGCTCCGACGACCTTGTATTCGTCGCCGAGGAGGGAGGTGGTCTGCTCTTTCGTCATTCCGAGGCTGAGTTTCTGCGAACGCGAGTCCAGCGAACCGAAGGAACTGCATCCGGCGAGAAAAAGAGCGGCGAGAATGGCTGGAAGAGAGTGAAAAGGTTTCATGGAGAGGGAAGTTCGATGGATTCAGGCAGTTGATCAAGTGTGGCTTCGGGGGTGCGAGCGGATCGAGTCAGACAAAATGGCACGATGGGCGCCAGGTTCTCTTGACTCCGTTTTCCGGGCGATCGTGGCCGTCAGATTTTCCATTCCCGGGCTGACGGGAAAGCGCGGACGCCGCGAGGCCATTCGTCAGGGACGGGTGAAATCGGGTCAATGCTGCGCCGTGACCTGATCAGCTGCCCTCTCCCACGGCGGCTTCGGCGGCGGCGATGGCGACTTTCCGCTTGGCGATGCGCTCACCAGTTGGCGGGCCCTCGAAGCGGCGGTTTTCCACCAGCACCCAGAGCAACAGCGCCACGACGATGAGGCCCGCCACGACGTAAAGCACGCGCTCATTGGGCGGCGCGACGGCGATGAACAAGATCACTGCCATGCCCACGACCGACAGAAGCGTCACCAACCGATAGACTGCGGTGCTCATCGCCCAGGGACCCGGGTGTGGCCACTTCGATCCGCCATAGGCGAGCATCCCGGCAACCAGGGGAACGGTGAAGGACAAAAAGAGGAATACCAGCGTCGAGTTCACCACGATCACATAGATCGATGTACCATCCAGTTTGATCGACAAGGCCAGCACCACGTAGAGGATGCTCAGCACTGTCGCCGTCCAGATCGCGTTGACCGGGGTCCGATACCTGGCCGAAACCGTCGCGAGTGCCGTTGACCCCACCGGCATGCCGCCATCGCGGGAAAAGGCGAAGAGCATCCGGCTGGTTGAGGTCACGGTTGCCAGGCCGCAGAGCAGTTGCGCGATCAGGATGCCCAGGTAAAGCGCCGTCTTGAGCCCGCTGGGCATCACGGAATCCATCGTGTAAAAAAACACCCCCCAGCCTTTCGAGGCTCCCTCGGTCATGTCGGGAATGGCCAGCGTGATCGCACAGATCATCACCCAGCCCACGAGCGACGACCAAACGACCGCCGAAACGATCCCCTTGGGCACGACCATGGCGGCGTTTTTCGTCTCTTCTGCGGTGTGGGCCGAGGCATCGTAGCCGGTGATCGTGTAGACCGGCAACAGAAGGCAGAGCAGGAACAAATAGGGGGTGCTTTCGCTGCGCGGAAAGACCCCTCCTCCTGACTCTCCCGAGAAATTGCTGAAGGTCCAGAGCCGCGAAATATCGATCTCCGGCGCAAAGGCCAGACAGGCCACGACCAGAACCGCCGTAGTCGCGAAAATCACATAACCGGAGGTATCGGTGAGAAGCGTCGTCGCCTTGATCCCGACGTGATTGACGACCGCCTGCAAGATCGTGACAACGGCGACAAAGGTCACGACTTGTCCGTCCGTGCCGGTAAAACCGAACATCCCGCCGAAGGTGCCGGCGAAGAAATGGGCCGTGCCGATGTTAATCGCCCCCAGGACCGTGATTAGCCCAAGGAGGTTCAGCCAAGCCGTCAGCCAGCCCCAGAATCGGTTGCCCAGAATGGAACCCCAGTGATACAGCCCCCCGGCCGTGGGGAAGGCCGAGGCGATCTGGGCCATGGCGAGGGCGAACATGCCCGACAGGGAGCAGCCCACGATCCAGCCGATCCCGGCACCCGCCCCGCCGATCGATGAAATCGCTTGTGCGAAGGAATTGATTCCTCCCGACAGGATGCAGATGATCGAAAAGGAAATCGCGAAGTTCGAAAACTTCGACATCGACCGCGACAACTCCTGCGCGTAGCCCATGTCGTGCAGCGCCTTGAGGTCTTCGCGCCTTTCCTTGTCGGAATAGTCTTTCACGGAATGATCTTTCACCATGCTCCTTGGTTGTCTGTTGCCGTTTGATGCGGATGGTCATTTGGCCGTCTGGGGCTTTTTTCGTTCCGCGGCCCAGCAACGTTCGAATTTTCATTCCGTCCAGCGTTGAACAACCCTTTGACACGGAGGGGACGATTTGCCGTTTGCGATCTTTTGAAAGTCCGCCACCTTGCCATCCAGCCCGTTTTGCGGCTGTCACGCCCGTGACTGACTCTCTCACCATTGCCAAAACTTGCGCCAAGGAAGCCGATGAGATCCATGCCGAGGATATCATCGTGCTCGACCTCCGCGGGATCTCGAACCTCGCGGATTATTTTGTGATCTGTACCGCCACCTCGGTGCCCCACCTCAAGGCCGTCGCCCGCGATGTGCGCCACAAGACGGAGGAGGCGATCGGGGAGAAGCCGCGCACGACCGAGGGGGATGCCTCGAGCCTCTGGGTCGTGATCGACTACGTGGATGTCGTGGTGCATATTTTCCACGAGGAAATGCGCGAGATCTATCGCCTCGAGGACCTTTGGTCGGATGCGCCGCGCCTGCCGCTCGATTTCCTCCCGCCGCCCGCATCGCCTTCGCTAAGCTGATCACCGGACGTGGCGTCGTCTTTCTCCACGCTTCTCCCATGCGTATCGAAGTCGTCAACACCGGCACGGAATTGCTTCTCGGCAAGGTCGTGAACACCCATGCGGCTTACTTTGGCCAAGAACTCTTCAAACTGGGCCTGCGGGTGCAGCGCCAGACGACGATTCCCGACGGCGACGAGATCCGCGTGGTCTTGGCCGAGGCTTTTCCACGATGCGACGTGATTCTCATCACCGGGGGACTCGGGCCCACTAGCGACGATATCACGCGGGAGGTCGTCGCCGAAATGCTGGGCCGTCCGCTCCACCTCGATCAGGGGATCCTTGCGACAATCCACGAGATGTTCCGCGTCCGGAAGTTGAGGCAGAATTTGCTCAACGATCGGCAGGCGATGGTTCCGGAAGGGGCGGTGGTGCTTGAGAATCCTAACGGCACAGCTCCGGGACTGTATTTGCCGGCGGATGCCGTGATTGGGTCTCCGCATCTCTTCCTCCTGCCGGGGCCGCCACGAGAGTTGAAACCGATGTTTGCCGACCTCGTCTATCCCACCCTGCTCCGATTGCTGGGCGAAGAGACCGAGCCCCCGGCTTGGCGGAATTTCCGGATTTATGGTGTCGGGGAATCCTCCCTCGCCGCAACGCTTGAGCCTCTCCTCGCGGACCTGCCCGAGCTCGAAATCGGTTACTGCGCCCGACTGGGGGAAGTCGATCTGCGCCTCATTGGAGACGCGCGTTCGATCGAAGAAGCTTCGGTGATCGTGCGGCGCGAATTTCCCGGAGACATTGTTGTCGAGAGCGAGACCCCGATCGAAGAGGTGGTGGTGCATCTCCTTTGCGAGCGGGGCGAGACGGTGGCCACGGCGGAGAGTTGCACGGGTGGTTTGATCGCCAGCACGGTCACCGATGTGCCGGGATCGAGTTCGGTTTTTCATCGCGGCTACGTGACCTATGCGAATGAGGCAAAAACGGCTCTCCTCGGGGTGCCGGACTCGTTGCTGCTGATGCGGGGTGCCGTGAGTGACGAGGTGGTCAGGGCCATGGCCGAGGGCTGTCTGGAGCGAAGTGGGGCCAATCACGCCATCGCCGTGAGCGGGGTCGCGGGGCCCTCCGGTGGCTCACCGGAAAAGCCTGTTGGAACGGTCCATGTCGCGCTGGCGACACGGGGAGAGAGAACGTTCTCGAAGCGTTATTTTTACCCTGTCGATCGGATCAGTTTCAAACAGCGAGTGACCCGGTTGGCCCTCGATTTGTTGCGACGTCGTCTCCGGGGAATCGAACTCGATTGATTTCTGGGGAAAAAGTTCCCGATCCAGTGTAGGATGGGAAAGGCCGGGAAGTTCCTTTCATCAAGAACGTTTTTCCGGCAGAATCGATTGAAGATGAAGTGGTCCCTTCACCGTGCCTCAGCTTCCCGCGCCACCTCTGTGGCAGTGATGATCGCCGCCGTTCTATCCTGTGGGCTTGCGAGGGCGCAACTTTTCGACGGTGGTGGGCTCTTCAATCGGAAGCCCGAGGCCCCCCGGGCCCAGACCGAGGACGAGATCGGGGTGCCGACCCCCGTGACTGGGCGCGTCGAGGCACTCAAAGGGCATGAGGTAACCTTTGAGATCCGCGCCGAGTCGAAGACCCCGGGGGCTACCGTCGAGTTTCTCATCCGCGCTTTTCCCTCGGCCGGGAAGATCATCTCGATGGTGAGCAAGCCGAACGAGCGGAACAAGGCCCTTGTCACGTATTGGGCGGATCCGTCCTCGAGCGCAACGGAGGATGCGTTTTCCTTCGCGGTCCGCTACCGGGGCGGCCGATATTCTTCGGAAATGCGTTACGACCTTTCTCTGGTCGACCTGAAGACCGAGATTCAGGTGCCCGCCGCGGTCGATTTTGGCGAGGCGATGATCGGCAGCGAAGAGCTCAGAGAGATCACCGTTCGCAATCTCGGTGGCGCTTCGATGGAGCGGCAGGTCTTCCTGGCTCCCCCTTGGCATCTCGTCGATCCGATCGATGGAATGGTGAGGCTGGGGCCGCGCGGCGCACGCGTCTTGAAGGTGGCCTTCCGTCCCGAGCTGATTGGCGAGACGAGTTATTTCCTGAGCTTCAGCCGGAGCAAGGAGGGCACCACCAAGCTGGTGGGAAAGGGGGCCGAGCCTCTCACACTCGTGACGGAGACCGTGGAACTGACCCTCGATGAGACGACGAATGAGCGAATCGGCGAGATCCTCTTGCAAAATCACGGGCCCAAACCCCTCGCGGTCGGGGCGAGGGCGAGCACGCGCCTGCAGTCGGGTATTCTCGAAGCCTACCTGCTGGCTCCCGGGCAGGTCACGAAGGTCGCGGTCAAACTGGGTGCCACCGATACCGCTCCGTTTGACGGCACGGTGGAGTTTTCCCTGAAAAATGGCTATGCCAAGTCGGCGAGGGTTGTCGCCCCGGTGGTGCCGGGTCGTCTCGTCGTGACGGTTCCCAATTCGATCACCGCCGAGGTCATCAACTTCGGTAAGGTGGAGGCGGGACGCTCGATGGAGCGTGGGTTCACCATCACCAATCCCGGAGGGGTTGCGGTGCCGCTCGAGTTTCACGTTCCCGGCCCATTTCGTCTCCTCACCGCTCCCGGGCCGCAGCTCGGTCCACTCTCTTCGATGAATCTCTCCGTCAGCCTTTCCCCGACCGCCTCCAGCCGGGGTCTCGTTGACGTGACGATGAACCTCTACGGAAACGGGCAGACGGTGCCGATCCGCCTTCTCGGCAACGTCGTCGCTCCGGTGGGGGCGGCCCCGGCACCACTCACGCCAAACCTGCCCAATCTCCCCGGCAAGGGGATCCGCCTCGGCGGAGTGAGGGCTCCCGTTGCGGATGAAACCGCCGAGCCGAATTCCCTTTTCGCCGCTTCATCGGCTGAACCCGCCATCGGGAATGGAGCGGTGCCGGTGCAGGCGGTCGAGGTGGGCGATGAATTCCCCCCTCTACCCGATCGGGACGATCCAACGGTGCAGCGGAGCCCGCTTGGCTTTCAGACGCGGGAAATGATCAAGCGTGAGGTCGATGCCGCTTTGCGCCGCCCCGAGGACCTGACCTTGCTCGATGCCGGTAGCGATTCGGTCACCCTCGCGTGGACTTCTCCACGGGACACCGGCCCGGCCCTTTACGAGGTCGAGATGCGTGGGCTCCAAGTGAATCACGAGACCGGTTTTGCCGAGAGTGTCTGGGTTCCTTTCCTGGCGAAAGACATCGAAAAGATCGATCGGCTCGTCAAGGCGAAGCTCGATCGACTCAACCCCATGACCCAATACGAGGTTCGTGTCGTCCTGACCACCGAGGATGGTCGAAGCTCACCTCCCTCCGACGCGATCGTCGTCGAAACGGAACTGCCGATGGACTGGACCTACATCTACCTTTTCAGCGGCATCGTCCTGTTGGTGTCGGTCGGGCTGGGGATTCGGAAAATTTATCTCGATCGGCGTCCCGAGGTTTATCAATCCCAATACGTCGACCTCTGATTCGTGTGATCAGGGGGATCTGCGGCACGAGTCGCAGAATTCATTTCCATCGGGGGCGACGCGGAATTCCCGTTCGGGATGAGATCGTTCGGTCGCCCCGCACGCGGCGCACTCATGGAAGGTGTCGCCCGTCGCGGTCTCGCCATCGAATTTGTGGCGGCGGACTTTCGCGGTGGTTTCACGGCGGTAGCCGTCGACGAAACCCGGTCCGAAGGTCAGAAGAAAGGGGGTGAGACCGATGAGGACGAGTGCTCCGAGAAGCAGGGGGAGAGGGGATGTGAGGATCATCGCGGCGAGGTAGGCGACGTTCGCCCATCCCAGCCACTTCGCTTTGATCGGAATGATTCCGAAAAGGTGGATCACCTGATTTGGGAAGAGCGAGGCGAAGGCGAGAAAGACCGATGAGTAGAAAATTGTGTTCAAAAGGGGGCTGGGCAACATCGGCAGGGGAGCGAGACCGGAGACGGATAGAATGAGGATCGAGGCGAGAACATAAAGGTTCAGGCGGAAGCTGTCCCACTCGGCTTCGAGGCTGTTATTGATGAAGAACATGAAGAGAGCCGCAAACACGACAAACAGAACGAAGTCCGAGGCCGGATAGAAGACCCAGGTAAGGAGCCGCCATACTTGCCCGCCGAAAATGGCGTCACGCTCGTAGCTGATCCATGCGAGGAAGTCGGGCGAAAAAAGAGAGAGCGCCCAGGTCAGCACCTGGAACCCGGCGACCCAACAAAGGATGCGGGGGAGGGCGATGCGCCCGAAGCGGCGCTCCAGTTGATCGAGGAGGCGATTGCCCTTTTCGTAAATCATCGATTGGAAGGTGCGGGGGATCGCGGCGATTTCAAACGCTATCGGCGACCGGTGGCGCTCTTTTGATTCGATGACAGAGGGGCTTCGTTGACTTCGGGCGCGCCTTCGCGACACTCAGGGTATGCTCCGTTCCCCCCTCCACGACCGCCACCTCGCCCTTGGTGCCCGCATCGTGCCCTTTGCCGGATGGGAAATGCCCATCCAATACCAGGGCATCGTCGCCGAACACCAAGCGGTCCGAAGCGCGGCGGGGATCTTCGATATCTCCCACATGGGCGAGTTCGAGGTCGAGGGGCCCGGGGCTCTGGACTGGCTCAACGGACTCCTCACCAACGACCTTGCCGCGCTCGCTGTCGGCGAGGGGCAATACACCCTGCTCCTGAATGAAAACGGTGGCGTCATCGACGACCTCATCGCCTACCGGACCGGTGGGGAGCGCTATTTCCTCGTCGTCAACGCCGCCCGCATCGGACAGGACCGCGAATGGATGCTCGCCCATCCCGGTGAGGGCGTGACCTTCCGCGACCGCAGCGCCGAACTCGGGGCTTTCGCCGTCCAAGGGCCGAAAGCCATCGCCTTCTGGCACGAGATCGAGCCAGGGGCCGGCGTGATACCGGCACACAACCGCATCCGCGAACTCGGCCCCATCACGCTCTGCGGCACCGGCTACACCGGCGAGGAAGGCTTCGAATTCTTCGCCCCCGCCGAGGAGATCGGCGGCTGGTGGGATCGGTTTGTCGCGGCAGGAGCGATTCCTTGCGGGCTCGGTGCGCGTGATACCTTGCGTCTCGAGAAGTGTTTTCCGCTCAATGGCAACGACCTCGATGAAGTCCACACCCCGATCGAGGCCGGGCTGGGCTTCTTCGTGAAGCTCGACAAGCCCGGCGGGTTCATCGGGCGTGACGCACTTCATTCGCAGAAAGAATTGGGTATCCGCACGCGCCTTTCCGCGATCCGCCTCCTCGACAAGGCACCTCCGCTGCGACACGGCTACGAGGTCCTCGCCGCGAACGGATCGGGCAAGGTTGCGGAACTCAGCAGCGGCTCCCTTTCCCCCGGCCTCGGATTGGGTGTCGGGCTGGCGTATCTGCCGTCGGAGATGTCACGGCCCGGCACCGAACTGCTCATCGCCATCCGCGACAAGACCTACCCGGCGAAAGTGGTGAAGAAGCCGTTTGTTTGAGGTGGGGTGAGGATTCCGGCTCCATGTCCCTCGGTGCTCATCGTGCTCTTCGTGTTGATCCCGTCGTGCAAAATTCGTGTCATCCCCGGGATTCGTCATTGTCACGGGCCGGGAAATCGGTTTGTTCCTCACCTCGACCCGACCGCTCATGAACGTCCCCGACCACTTGCTCTACTGCGACTCCCACGAATGGATCGACCCCGCAACGCCGGACGCCGCGACGGTCGGGATCAGCGACCACGCCCAGGAGGAACTGACGGACGTCGTCTACCTCGAACTGCCGGCGGTGGGTCGCATGATCAAAAAAGGCGAGGCCTTCGCGGTAATCGAATCGGTCAAGGCCGCGAACGACATCTACTCCCCGGTCAGCGGTGAGGTGGTGGAGGTAAACGAGGCGCTCCTCGAGTCGCCCGAATCGGTCAATACTGATCCCTACGGCTCGGGCTGGATGGCGAAGATTCGTCTCAGCGACCCTTCCGAATTGTCCGGTCTCAAAAACGCGGAGTCCTACCGTGAATTCCTTTCCTGATTCCACTTCCTTCGCGGACCGCCACCTCGGGCCTTCGCCGGCGGACGTCGCGGCGATGCTCTCGGCTCTCGGCTGTCCGTCGCTCGACGCCTTCATCCGCGAGGTTGTCCCCGCCGCTCTCCTCCGCGACGAGCCGCTCGCACTGCCCCCGGCGCTCAACGAGACCGAAGCCCTCGCGAAGCTGCGCGGCATTTTCGAAAAGAACGCGAACGCCCGGTCTTGCATCGGACGCGGTTACTACGGCACGGTCACGCCGCCAGTGATCCAGCGCTGTATTCTCGAGAATCCAGGCTGGTACACGGCCTACACCCCCTATCAGGCGGAGATTTCGCAAGGGCGGCTCGAGGCGTTGCTGAATTTCCAAACCCTCATCTGCGAACTCACCGCCCTGCCCGTGGCGAATGCCTCGCTCCTCGACGAAGCCACCGCCGCCGCCGAAGCCATGGCCCTCGCCGCCGGGACCCGGGTGAAGGGGAAAAAGCTCTTCGTCAGCGACGCCTGTTTTGCCCAGACCATCGATGTCGTCCGCACCCGCGCCGAGCCGCTCGGAATCGAGGTGATCGTCGATGCGGCCGGTCGTTTCGAGTTTGCCGCCGCGGGCGAGGAGCTGATCGGCGTCCTCCTCCAGTATCCCGGCGAGAGCGGATCGGTCGACGACCTGCGCGACCTCGCCGCCGGGTGCAAGGCCGCCGGGGGCGTCGTCATCGTCGCGGCCGATTTGCTGGGCCTCGTCCTCCTCGAACCACCCGGACGCTGGGGCGCCGACATCGTCGTCGGCAGCGCGCAGCGCTTCGGCGTGCCGATGGGGTTCGGTGGACCACACGCCGCCTACCTGGCCTGCAGCGATGCCCTGAAACGCCGCATGCCCGGACGGCTTATCGGGGTCTCGCGGGATGCGGACGGACGCCCCGCTCTGCGACTTTCCCTGCAAACCCGCGAGCAACACATCCGCCGCGAGAAGGCGACCTCGAACATCTGCACCGCCCAGGTCCTCCTTGCGGTGATGGCCGGGATGTATGCCGTCTATCACGGACCGAAGGGACTGCAACGCATCGCCGGTCGCGTCCACGCCGCGACCTCGGAGCTCGCCGCCGCGCTGAAGGCGGCCGGATATCGGCTGGCGAACGGCACCTGGTTCGACACCCTCACCGTGATTGTCGATGAGACGAAACGCGCCGAAATTCTCGCGCGTGGTGCAAATGTCAGGATCAACCTCCACACCGACCGAGCCGGGGCTCTCGGGGTTTCCCTCGACGAGGCGCTCGTCGAAAGCGGCGAATGGACCCTGCTCTTCGACGTCTTCGGCGTGTCGCGCCCAGCGTCCGCGGTGCCTTCCGGACTGCCGGAGTCGCTTCGTCGCAGCGGCGAGCTCCTCACCGAGCCCGTCTTCAGCCGTTTTCATACCGAGACTGAGCTGCTGCGATATCTCCGTCGTCTCGAGGGCAAGGACATCGCCCTGAACTGGAGCATGATTCCGCTCGGATCGTGCACGATGAAACTCAATGCTGCCGCCGAGATGATGCCGCTAAGCTGGCGCGAGGTCGCGGCCCCGCATCCGTTTGCCCCGACCGACCAGGTCGCGGGGTATCGCGAGATGATCGCCTCCCTCGAGCACTGGCTCGCCGTGGTCACCGGATTCGACGCCGTCAGCGTGCAGCCGAATGCGGGATCGCAGGGCGAATACGCCGGTCTCCTCGCGATCCGCCGCTTTCACGAGTCGCGTGGCGATGCCGACCGCAAGGTCTGCCTCATTCCCGTCTCCGCCCACGGCACCAACCCGGCGAGCGCGGTGATGGCGGGCTTCGAAGTCGTCGCCGTCGCCTGCGACCGCGAGGGCAACATCGACACGGCCGATCTCGCCGCGAAGGCCGATCAACACGCGAACCGCCTCGGGGCGCTCATGATCACCTATCCCTCGACCCACGGGGTCTTCGAGGAAGGGGTCTCCGCGATCTGCGAACTGATTCACCAGCACGGTGGCCAGGTCTACATGGACGGGGCCAATTTGAATGCGCAGCTCGGTCTCTGTTCCCCCGGCTCGATCGGCGCGGATGTCTGTCACCTGAACCTGCACAAGACCTTCTGCATCCCTCATGGAGGTGGCGGTCCGGGCGTGGGACCGATCGGCGTTCTTGCGCACCTCGCTCCCTATCTGCCGGGTCACGGCGAGTGGGTGGAGTCGCCGAGCCACGCCGTCAGCGCCGCGCCCTATGGCAGCGCGAGCATTCTCACGATCTCTTGGATGTATATCGCGATGATGGGGCCGGCCCTGCGCCTCGCCACCGAAATCGCGATCCTCAACGCGAACTACATCGCCCATCGCCTCGCGCCCTACTACCCTGTCCTCTTCAAGGGCAAACGGGGCCGTGTCGCGCACGAGTGCATCATCGACGTCCGTGGCTTCAAGGAAAGCGCCGGTGTCGAGGTCGAGGACATCGCGAAGCGTCTCATCGACTATGGTTTCCACGCCCCGACGATGTCCTGGCCCGTGCCCGGCACACTGATGATCGAGCCGACCGAGAGCGAATCGCGCGAGGAGCTCGACCGTTTCTGCGAGGCGATGATTGCCATCCACGGCGAGATCGGGAAAATCGCCGCGGGCGAGTGGGACGCGAACGACAATCCGCTGAAGCACGCCCCGCATCCTGCGACGACCCTGCTCTCGGATTCGTGGAGTCGCGCCTATTCCCGCGAGGTCGCCGCCTACCCGCTGCCCTGGGTGCGCGAGCGGAAGTTCTGGCCGCCCGTGAGCCGCATCGACAACGTCTACGGCGACCGCCACCTCGTCTGCACCTGCGAGGGGATGGAGACTAAAGTCTCGTGATTTCGGATCGTCTCATGGAGGAAGCCGAACCCTTTCCCGACGAATGGACGCCCAACATGCGGGCGAATCTCGTCTTTTTGACGCGCGGGGATGAGGTGTTGCTGATTCATAAGAAGACCGGCCTCGGGGCTGGCAAGATCAACGGGCCGGGAGGAAAGCTCGAGGCCGGGGAGACGCCCCTCGAAGCGGCGCGTCGCGAGGTGAAGGAGGAGCTGCATCTCGACGTTGGTCGACTCGACGAGAGGGGCGAGCTCCATTTCGATTTCGTCGACGGACTGAAACTGCACTGTGTCGTTTTCCATGGCACCGAGTTCACGGGCACGCCGACCGAGACCCGCGAAGCGAAGCCCGAATGGTTTCCAATCGCGGACCTGCCCCTCGACCGGATGTGGGCTGACGACCGTCATTGGCTACCGCAGATGCTCTGCGGTCAAAGGTTCCAAGCGTGGTTTCGCTTTGACGGGGAGACGATGCTGACCCGCGAAGTGTGGTTTTCATCCGTTACCACACCCCGCCCGCTCGTTCGGAGTCGATGCGATAATCCGAGACCTTCCTGACAAACAGTTCGCTCCCCAGCCGCTCGGCCTCCTCAACGGCTCCGGCGGGATCCTTTGAGACCTCGCCGCGCCGGTTCCCGATGCCGCGGACGAGACCGGCAAATCCCGAATGGGTGTAGCGGGCATACTCCTGGATCTGATGAATGATTCCCAGCGATGCGCCGGGATAGGTTTCCTCCGACGCGAGGACGAGACCGACGCGTTTGCGGGTCATGCGATGGATGACCTCCGCCGAGTCGGGGTAACTGGCGGCATAATAGCAGAAGGTCCGGTCGAAGAATGCCTTGGTCTGGGCGGAAACGCCATACCAGTAGACGGGAGTGCAAAAGACGACACCATCGGCAGGAAGGAAATCATCAAAGAAGAGTGCGCGGAACTGGTCGTCGATCGAGCATTCGCCGTTCTTGCAACGGCACTCGCGGCAGTCGCGCAGGAAATGGGCGATGTGATCGTCGAGATGTCGGATCGTTGCCGACGTCCCGGAGGCTTCGGCGCCGCGTTTCACGGCTTCGGCGAGGGTGGCGGAGTTGCCGTTGCGGCGGGGACTGCCGACAAGGATGAGAAGTTTGAGGGGATGAAGCATCGGTGCAAGTGAGGGCAACTTCCGTGCCATTCAGGATCCGGGTGGACGAGCGAGTCTTTCCGTCGTAAAAACCTAATTCACCAAAGATGAATACTCTCGAAGCCATCCACGCCCGCCGCGCCGTCAAACACTACGATCCTGATCACCGCCTTACGGACGAGGAGACCGCAATTCTTCTCGGTGCGGCGATGCAGGCTCCAACCGCCTTCAACCTCCAGCATTGGCGTTTTGTCCTTGTCACTGACCCGGTCCTTCGTGGCGAGATCCGCTCGGTGGCGTGGGATCAGGCGCAAGTGACTGACGCTTCGATGCTGGTGATTCTTTGTGCTGACCGCGATGCTTGGAAAAAGGATCCGGCCCGCTACTGGGGCGAGGCACCCGAGGGCGTCAGCGACTATCTCGTGCCGGCGATCGGCGGCTACTATGAGGGTCGCGAGCAGGCTCAGCGCGATGAGTGCATGCGGAGCTGCGGTCTTGCCGGGATGGCCCTGATGTTGGCGGCGAAGGAGCTCGGCTACGACTCGTGTCCGATGGACGGATTTGATTTTGATGCGGTCGCAAAGATCATCCGCCTGCCCGGGGATCATGTCATCAGCTTCATGGTCGCGATCGGGAAGGGCACCCAGGCCGCCTGGCCGAAGCCCGGCCAACTCGCTTATGACGAGGTGGTGATCGAGAACCGGTTCGGATGATCGGTCCCGGCGTTTCGTCCCTTGCCAGACCCGCGGGGATGCGCTCCGTTCCGAGATGCGCCTGAAGAACGGCATTCATCTCGGCTACTGCACGAACATCCACCGGGGGGAGACCTGGGAGGAGACCTTCGCTGCCCTGCGGACGCACACCAACGCAGTGCGTTTACGGGTCGCGCCTGACGAGCCTTACGGCATCGGCCTCCGCCTCGGAGCGTCCGCTGCCGCGGAGCTCTCGGCGAGGCGTGAGGAACGCGATGCCTTCCGTCGCTGGCTCGATGAGACCCATTCCTATGTCTTCACGATCAATGGTTTTCCCTACGGCTCCTTTCATGGCACCCGGGTAAAGGAGCAGGTCTTCGCACCGGATTGGTCGACCTCTGAGCGCCTCGTCTACACCAACCAGCTTTTCGATCTGCTCGACGAGATCGCTCCTGCCGAAATGGAGGTGAGTGTCAGCAGCCTGCCGGGCTCGTTCAAGGAGTTCATTCGACCGGAGACCTCTGCGGCCCAGCGCAGTGCGATCCGCCGCCATCTCCTTGCGTCGGCCGAACACATTGAGCGGATCCGTGAAAAGAGTGGTCGGGATCTTCACCTCGGTCTCGAGCCAGAGCCGCTCGGCCTCTTCGAAAACAGCGCGGAAACCGTCGACTTTTTCGGATCTCTGGTGGAGGGGGTCTCCGCCGATACCCGCGAGCGGGTCCTGCGTAATGTCGGGGTGAACTACGATACCTGCCACCTCGCGGTCGAGTTCGAGGAACCTCGCTCGGCAATCGGGGCGATCCGGGCTGCGGGGATCCGGATCAGCAAGGTCCACTTGAGCTCGGCGCTAACCCTGCGTCCCACCGGTCCGGCGGTCTCGAAACTGCGGCAGTTTCAGGAGGGTGTCTATTTCCATCAGGTGATCGTCGCTTCACGCGGTGAGGTGGATCGTCGTTTCAAGGATCTGCCCGATGCCCTCGCCTGGTATGAATCGACTCCTGGCGATGCCGGAGAGGAATGGCGCGTCCATTTTCACGTGCCCTTGCACACCAGCCCAGAGGAGGGCTTCGGGGATACCCGCGGACATCTTTCCGACCTGCTGGCACTTTACGCGGAAGACCCGGGATGGTGTCGGCACTTTGAGTTTGAAACCTACACCTGGGAGGTGTTGCCGGAAGCGCTCCGCTCCCGCGAAGTCGTCGATCAACTCGTCGCCGAATACGACTGGTGTCTTTCGGAAATGGCCAGGCACGGGCTCGCCTGACCGTTCAACCGGGGAGCGTCCCGGCGTCTCTCCGGTCCGGTAGCGGAAGAGGGCTTTGAAATCCCCCCGGATTCGATGGTCGCGCCGGATAGCCTCCTCCGAAATTCGTGGAGGGCGGGCTTACGGGGGCGGGGGAGAATCCACGAACGCCGGATATCCCTCGTTGGTCGAGGATCGGGGCCCCGCTGTGGGAGAGTGCCGGATTGAACCCGGACGCCGACGTCGACAGCTGGTGGCGGTTCGCGCTCGAACGCAGTTGACTTTCGATGACCGAGATAAGCTCCTGCAGTTGAACGGGCTTGGCGAGCACGAGGCTCTGGATCCCTCCGAGATTTGCGAGGGCCTGAGCCTCGGGGGCAATCGCAGTCAGCAGCACCACGGGAATGTAGCGGAGGGAAAGGTCGTTGCGGAGGTCCATGAGAACGCGACCCCCATCGAGTTCCGGCATGATCACGTCGAGCAGGATAAGGTCGGGCATGAAATGCCGAACCGTGTTCACCGCGAGCAGGGGATTGTTTTCCACGACGGTGTCGTAGCCACTTTTGGCCAAGGCCTTGGCGAGCATCGTCGTCATGGCAACGTTATCGTCGATAATCTGGATACGCGGTTTCATCGATAGACACTTCAATTTACCTGATAACTTCGGGGAATACAATCTAAATTCAGAAATTTTATAAATTCCATCAGAAAGATCGGTTCGCGGAAATCCCCAAAAAAACCCGGTCCACCGTCAAGGCGGGCCGGGTTTGTGGAGGAAGGGGTGGTGAACGCGTTCGATCAGGGAGCGACTTTCATCACGCCGTTCATGATCGCCCAATGGCCGGGATACGTGCAGAGATAGGGATAATCGCCTGCCTCGGTCGGAGCGGTGAACTCGATCACGTCCTGCTCGCCTGCCTGGACGAGTTTCGTGTGATGAAGGATTTCGGTCGAATCCGGAACGGCGTTTTTGGTGGTGAGAAAGGCGGGGTCGGCCATGCCGGCATTCGCAGCCATGCCGACGACGTCTTTTTTACCGGGCTTCACGATGAGGAGATTGTGGGGCTGGCGGGTCACACTGTCGGCGGGGTTGATTAGCGTGAGCTTGACCTTTTGGCCCGGCTTGACGGTGAACTCCTTCTTGTCGTAGAGGAATTGGACCTTATCAGCCGTGAGGGTGATCTCGATGGCTTCCTGGGCCCGAAGGAGGAAGGTGCCGGAGAGGAGGGTGGAGAGAAAGAGGAGGTTGAGGAGTTGCTTCATAAGTTGGATGGGGAGACAGGAAAAAACCTGCGGGGCACGTTAAATTACGGAGCGTGAGGTGCAATGGACGATTTTAAGAGGAAATTTCAAAAACTTTTAAAATTCACTTGGAATAAGCTTAAAAAACGGTAAATTTATGGAAATTTGACTATTTGCTGTTAATTCACTCATTGATTTACCTTACGATGAACAGGGTTTTGATTGTCGCCGGAGAACGCCAAACCGGAGAACGCTACCAGCAGGCGCTGGGGCAGGAAGGCTTCCAGACCGCGGTGGTCTGGAATCCTATTCAAATGGTGGAGTTTTGCAGGCAGCACACACCTGATTTCATCCTCGTCGATCTCGATCTTGCCGAGTTGGGGCTCTGGAGCGCCGTTCAGGCGATCCGTGGCATCGGCAACTTGGCAACGGTCCCCTTTTTCGGTCTCGCCTCGGCCGCCAGCCAGCAGCTTCTGGATAAAGCGCGGGCCGCGGGGTTCCTCTCCGTCTACCCGACTCACGATAGCAGCCGTCAGGTGGTCGAGGCCCTGAGGCACGAGATCGAGCGGACCCAGGAACCGGCTGATGGTGGGTTCACTGATCTGATGGGTGCCGATCCTTCTTTGAACCGTCTCCGCGAATTGGCTCGCGAGATGGTCCAGACGGCCGCCAATCTCCGTCTTCGGGTGGGCGAGTATGGCGAAGACGGGCCCGAACTCTTCGGTTACATCGAGAACTCCGGAATGGCTATCCGCAAAAAGCTCAACGGAGTCGTGGACTTCTCGCTACACGACAAGGAGCTTCGTCACGATTTTCGCAACATGATCGGATCGGTGACCGGTTTTGCCGAGCTCATTCTGATGGAGGCCGGTCTTTCTTATGAATCCACCGAAGGCTTGACTCGTCTGCGACGAAACTCAAAAGAGTTCGTCGAAATCCTCGACACGCAGAGGGCCGAAGCGAACGTCTGATCGGCGATCTGCGGGGGTGCTCTTTGGCGGTCCGGTCCCCTGGCAAAACGCCCTTTTCCTTTTGATTGGGTGAGACTAGGGTCTGTCCATGAAGGTTGGCATCACCGGAGCGAGCGGGTTTCTCGGCTCCGCGATCATTTCGGAGGGCAAGCGTCGCGGCTGGTGCTTGGTGGCGTTTTCGAGGGACCTCCGGACGCGGGTCGAAGGTGCGGATGAGGTGCGTTCGCTCAGCGATCCCGGCGCGGCGGATCTTGGTGGGCTCGATGCACTCGTCCACCTCGCGAGCGAGCCGATCGCCGCTCTTTGGACGAAAGATCGCAAACGGCGAATTCTCGAGAGTCGCATTGGTCTCACCCGTGATCTCGCCGAAGCCATGGCGAGGATTACCCCGGATGAACGTCCTCGGGTGTTCGTTTCGGCCTCGGCGATCGGCTATTATGGCGACCGTGAGGATGAAGTGATGGAGGAGGAGTCGGATGTCGGCTTCGGATTTCTCGCCGGGGTCTGTCGGGATTGGGAGGCGGCCTCGGCCAAGGTCACCAAGCTTGGAGTCCGGGTCGTCAATCCCCGGATCGGTCTCGTCCTCGGTCGCGGGGGATTCCTCGCGCGGGTGCGCCCGATTTTTCGACTCGGCCTCGGCGGACGCCTCGGCCCGGGGCGGCAGTGGATGTCTTGGATTCACATCGATGATCTGGCGCGCCTCTTTGCCGAATGTGTCGAGTGTCCGTCGATCCATGGTCCTGTCAACGCTGTCGCCCCGAGCCCGGTGACCAATCGCGAGTTCACGGAAATCTACGCTCGTGTCCTGCGGCGGAAAGCCTGGTGCCCGGTCCCGTCTTTTGGCCTCAACCTGCTCCCGGGCGGCCTGGGTCGCCTCTTTCTTGACAGTCAACGGGTCGAGCCATCGGTGATGAAGGCCTTTGGGTTTGCGTGGCATTACGCCGACCTCGAATCGGCGCTGCGCTCCCTCGAAGTCCGAGATTAGCGGTTTCCACATCGCCGTGGGGCAGTTACCTTGACTACCGGATAACGGATTTCCTCGCGCACCATGGCTGCCCCGCAGAACATCATCGGCATCGTCTACGACTACGATCAGACCCTCAGCCCCACCTACATGCAGGACGAGGTGCTCTTTCCCAAGTTCGGCATCAATCCCGCCGAGTTCTGGAAGCGTTGCAGGGTCCTCGTGGAAGAGCAGGGCTTCGAGAGCGAACTCGCCTACCTCAAGGCCATGATCGACTACCTCGAGATGGATGGGCCGAGCAATGCCGACCTTGAGGAACTGGGGAAGGGGCTGCAGTTTTTTCCCGGCCTGCCTGAAATGTTCGGGGAACTCGACGGCATTCTCAGTGACGAGCAGCGCGCCATGGGCGTGCGGATCGAGCATTACATCGTCTCGAGCGGAATCAAGGCTCTCATCCAGGGAAGTCGCCTCCGTTCGCACATCAAGGAGATTTTCGGCTGCGAGTTCGCCGAGAACGCCGCCGGGCGCATCTCCTTTCCACGCCGCGTCATCTCCCACACGGCGAAGACGCAGTATCTCTTTCGCATCAACAAGGGCATGCTCGATCCCTCCGAGGATGTGAACGATCACATGCCTGATCACCTCCGCCCGATCCCGTTTCCAAACATGATCTACCTCGGGGACGGGCCTACCGATGTGCCCTGTTTCACGGTGATGAAGCGCTTCGGAGGACACAGCATCGCCGTCTACAATCCGAACGACAAAACCCGCATCAGCTTCCGCAAGGCTTTCCAGCTCTCAGGGGTCGCGGGTCGCATCAAGCATATCGCCCCGGCCGACTATCGTGCCGGCAGCCACCTCCGCCTCATCCTCGAAGAGACCGTCCTCGAGATCGCGGCTCGGATCGTCGAGACCCGGCGCCGCGAGATCATGGACAACACGGTCGCGGCACCGACGCACTGAGGCGGCCCGCGTCCGCTCTCAAGTTCAAAGAATGGAAAGGTCGGAGGCCAGGGGCTTTCTCCAACGGGAAGGGGCCATTTCAGATCTTGCCTAACAAAGCACTCAGTTCCGAAGCCTCCCACTGTCCCGGCGCATTCGCCACGCGGAGATACCCGTAGTTCAGGCAGGAGCCGGCTTTGGCGAGGACGAGACGGGAGAGTTTTCCGAGCGGCCCCATCCCCATCGCGGAAATGGCGCGGCCCTTCCCGTGGTGATACTCGACGAGGGAGACGAGGTCGAACAGCTGGGCCATCGTCGTCACCACCACGGCGACCTTTGCGATATCGGCCCCTCGTGCGTAGGCTTCGGCGATGCGATCGGCGATGATCTCGCGGTCGGGGAACTCCTCGAAATCGTGCGTTGAGGCAACGAGGCAACCGCCCGAGGCGTGGACTTCCTCGGCGAATCCGGCGAACTCTGGCAGCGCCAGCGATGCGATCTCGGTGTCGACGAAATCGACGGCGCCGAGATGGCGCCGATAGATCGCGAGCCGGGTGACGGCATCGAGATCGCCATGGCCGCCCTCGCCCGGGACGCGCACCGTGAGCAGGGCCGGGCGTGGAGACAAGGCCATCACCTCCGACGTTTCCCTTTCGCTGCGGAGGAGATTGTCGAGCCGGTATTCGAGGACATCGCAGGAGACGGCCCCGCCTTCGGCGAGGAAAGTCAGGTCGTCGCTCTGGGTCACTGTCGCGACGACGCGGGGGATGAGGAGATCGGGGTTCACTGCGCAGGGTTCGCCGGAAAACGGGGGAAATCAATCGGGCACTCGTATCGACCGCATCCGCCAGACTGCTTCGGCCGCTGAGTCGGAAGCTTGGGAGAGATGCCGCTGCATCGCTTCGGCGGCGCGCTCGGCATCGAAACGGGCGAGGGCAGCGAGGATGTCGAGGTGCTCGTCGGCGGTGGTCTCGTGAATCCCGTAGTCCTGCCCACCAACGATCTCGCGCACCGCCTGGACGACGTCGCCATAGCGGGCGATCTCAGCGAAGAGGCGGCGATTGCCCGAGGCTTCGGCGATGACGCGGTGAAGGGTTCGGTCGTTTTTCCACTCCGGATCGACTCCGCCAGACTCGCGGATTTGAGTGAAGACGGCGAGCATGGCATCGAGCGCCTCAGGGGAGATCTTGCCGGCGGCGAGGCGCGTTGCTTCGACCTCGAGAAGACAGCGCACTGCGTAGACCTCGCGGAGCTCATCCGGACCAAAGGGGAGGAAAATCGCTCCGCAGTTCCGGCGAAGCTCGACAAAGCCCAGGCCTTGCAACTCGAGTAAAGCCTCACGCACCGGGGTCCGACTGACCCCGAAACGGGCCACCGCCTCCGCTTCCGTGAGACGGACTCCTCCTTCCCATTCCCCGCGCAGCAATCCGGCGAGCAGGCCACGCACGACAAGACGTTTTCCGCCGGACTTGGATGATGAAGGAAGGAAGGTCGGGGAAATTGGCATGGCGGGTGGGGAATCTAAGGTGGATAGGCCGTTGCCTCTGGTTCGAACGCCTGTCAGTAAAAACCCGCGGACAGGTCGTGCAATCTCAATTTTTCGAACGAGATCGGCCCATCAGGACTTCGGCGGCTGGTGGCTCAGGAAGCCCTTCAGCCGGATGCCGCCGTCCACCGTGAGGACCTCGGCGGTGATGTAATCGGCGTCGTCCGAGCAGAGGAACACGGCCGCCTTGCCGATGTCGGCGGGCAATCCGAGTCGGCCCCACGGGATCTCCGCCCCGGCTTGATCGATCACGTCCGAAGAGAAAACGTCGCGTTCGCCGGGCGTGTCGATCCATCCCGGGGCGATCGCGTTGACGTTCACACGGAGACCGATGAACTCGCCCGCGACCGTGCGCATCAGGTGCTCGAGCCCGGCCTTTGCGGCATTGTAGGCCGCCGCGCGTGGGAAAGGAAGGGTTCCATGGACCGATGAGATGAAGGCAATCTTGCCACCCCCGCCACGCTCCGCAAAGTGGCGTCCGACGAGCTGACTGAGGTGAAATCCGCTCGTCAGGGTGCCTTGAAGCGTCTTTTCAAACAGATCGGGATCGTAGTCGAGAAAGTCGCCGCGCCGGCTGAAGGCGGGGTTGCTCAGGAGGATGTCGAGGCGGCCGGCCTCGGCGATCGCAGCGGCGACGAGGGATTCGCAGCCTTCGCGCGAAAAGATGTCGGACTCGATGAACCAGCATTGTCGCCCGAGGGCGCGGATCTCGTCAGCGGTGGCGCGAAGGTCAGGACTCCCGGGACGGTCGTTGAGGACGAGGTCGGCGCCGGCCTCCGCGAAGGCGATGGCACAACCTTTGCCGATGCCGCGACCGGCCCCGGTGACGAGAGCGATTTTACCAGAGAGTTTCATGCCAGATCAGATCTGACTTTGGTCGCACCCAAGGGGTCTGCGAAGTAGAAAATACGGCATGATGAAGGGAGGAGTGTCGAAGAAGGTCATTGCTTCACCGGCGGGGGGAGGGCCTTGACTCCCCGCGCTCCCGCGGAGGTCAGGGCAATCGCTCACGCAGCTCCGCGACCACCCCGGGACGATCATCGGCCAGATTGATGGTTTCGTCAGGATCCTCGGCGAGATCGTAGAGCTCCCAGGCCGGTGCCGCGTCCGACCTTTCCCTCTCCTTCCATTCGATGAGACGATAGCGCTCCGTGCGGATGGCGCGGCCGAGCTTGGCCTTGGGGAAGCAGTGGAAGGTGTGGTCGCGCACGCGGGCCTCCGGATCGCGCAGCACCGGCACGAGGCTGAGTCCGTCGATGGGCTGCGGGCCGGTCGGGGCGGGCAATCCGGCGAGCTCGGCGAGGGTCGGAAAGAGATCGACCGTGCCGCAGGGTTGCCGACTTGACGAACCTGCCGTGGTCAGGCCCGGGGCGACGATCATCAGGGGAATCCGTGTGGCCTGCTCGTAGTTCGTGTGTTTCGTCCAGATCCCGTGGTCGCCGAGGTGGAAGCCGTGATCGCCCCAGAGGACGACGAGGGTGTTTCCATCGAGGCCCAGCGCATCGAGCGCGGCGAGGACCTTGCCGATCTGGGCGTCGACGTAGCTCGTGCTCGCGTAGTAACCGTGGATGAGGTTCCGTTTCAGGTCTTCGGAGAAATCCGCGCCCGCGGTATTCACCGGCACGGGATCGTAGGCGGCGATTTCGCCGCCGATCTTGTTGGCGAGGGGTGGAGATCCGATTGGCGGGGTTTCCAATTCTGGCAGTGGCAGGGTCGCGGGATCATGGAGATCCCAGTATTTCTTCGGCGCGGAGAAGGGCAGGTGGGGGCGCATGAATCCGACCGCCAGGAAAAAGGGAGTATCCTCCCTCTCGCGCCGGGCTTTCGCCTCGCCGAGCCGTTTCACCGCCTCGTTCGCGACACGTCCGTCCGCGTAGGCATCGTCCGGCACGTCGGGCGATTCCCAGGCCGCGCCGCGCGGGAGTGAGGGGATCTCATCGAGCCTCTGGTTCGTGAAAAGGGCCTCCTCGCGGGTGAGTTGTCCGCCCTGCGTGCTCTCCGGATCGTGGTATTCGATGACCTTGTCCGGAAATGGCGGCACCGTGAAGGAGGTCGGGTCGCCCTCGTTACCGTGGCCGACGTGGAAGACCTTGCCGATCGACTCGGTGCGGTAGCCACCATGTTTCGCGAAATGTTGCGGCAGGGTAACCGCGTCGGGCCATTTCCTCCGAAGTTGGTCGCCGAGTCCAAAGAGGCCCGAAGAAGTCGAGTGCGATCCCAGCATCAGGTGAAAACGCGAGGGTGCGCAGACCGCCTGGTTGCAGTAGGCGAGGTCGAACCGCATCCCGCGCGAGGCGAGGGCGTCGAGGTTCGGTGTCTTGGCGTGCGGATCTCCGTAGCAACCGAGGGCCGGTTTCAGATCGTCGACGAGGAGGAGAAGGACGTTGGGTTTCTCCGCGGCGGAGAGGGAGGTGCCGGCCGCGAAAAGCAGGCGGAACCAGAAGGGGTGGATCATGGAGTGAAGAGAATCGGAGCGAAGTGGGGACGGACAGGGTGAGACCAAGGCAATCGGGATGTCACTGCGATCCCGGGTTGGTGACATTCTGTAAGGCGGCGAGTCCGCGGAGGATTTTCAGTTTGCCGCGATTTTTGCGAACGAGGTTCTTGAAGTGATCCTCCTCGGTATCAGCGATCTTTTCCTCCTCCCCGAGAAAGAGGACCAGATGCACGCTGGGTTCCTCGTGGCCCCGTTCCTTGAACTGCTGCCTTACGAGCAGGTCGATCTGGCGCTCGATGTCTTCGGGAGTGACGTCCGGCATCGATGGCATTGGATCGCTGTCGGGATTGTTGCCACCGCGCCTCGGAGGAGTCGCACCGGTGATCTCGCGGACAAGCTGGTTGAAATTCGTCACCACCTTCGGATCAAGTCCTTTCTCGCCTCGTGCGGCGTTTTCCGCGGCGAGCCACGCTCGGGTCTTGGCGACGGCTTTCTGCCAGGCTTCCTGCTCGCGTGGGTCGACCGGTCCCGGGCTTGCGGGAGGCATCTTCGCAATTTTCTCAAGCATCTCGGGCGTCGGGGCTCGATTCATGCTGCGGTAGCCGGCGGTGATACAGAAGATCGCGCCCGCCTGCCACTCGAGCGCTTTCTGAACGGCCTTGGTGTAGTGCGAGACATCGACGGCGGCAATGGGGAGGCTGTCGTTCGGCGAAACCTCCAGGGAAGTGCCGAAACCGCGGCGCAGGCCGAGCGCTTCGTAGTCGCGATTGAGCGGGTCGAGCCATTCGATGGCCTCGCGTAAGTTCGATGGTAGGCCGGGAACCATTTCGGGACGGAAGGCGACAAGTTCGTCCCCCTGATAGAGGAGCAGATTGAAGTGAGTGCCGCGGTTGAGATTTGCGAGCATGGCACCGACTTCGTTCTTCACCTTGTCGTAGGCGCTCATCCCGCCCTTTTCATCGACCAGCATCTCGGGCGTGGCGTCGATAATAAAGACGATCTTCCTGCCGCTGCCGGAGAGGCCGAAAAAATTCACGTCCGAGCTGTCCACCGCGGTCGTGGAAAAACTCAACCCGGTCCCGGCGGGCGCGACTCCGATCAGGCTCGTGGCGATGAGTGTGTCGGTCGGCGTCTCGACATCGGGAACATTGAAGTTCGAGGAGGTCGAGAGTGCGGCGATCACATCGATGGATCGGGCCGAGGCCGCGGAGGGCTTCACCTCAGGCGTGGGACGGGTGATTCGGGGAGTAATGAGATCGGCTTCACGCTCGTGGGCGACCGATACGACAAGCTGCGGCGGCTCGGGGCGACGGGCGCTCACCACCACGACACTGAGTGCGATGACAAGGGCGAGATGCGCCATGATCGCGAGTGAGAGCGCTGAGAGCCTCTCTGGCGCGGAGGAA
>Ga0172372_10000634_pt1 | contig 53985 bp, 44 predicted proteins | sample LakKiv5m_2_FD_114544 | JGI IMG/M metagenome (GOLD analysis project Ga0172372, IMG submission 114544) | Freshwater microbial communities from Kabuno Bay, South-Kivu, Congo - kab_092012_9.5m | ecosystem: Environmental > Aquatic > Freshwater > Lake | place: Democratic Republic of the Congo...
AGGGTCACGTGACCCATCTTTCGGAAAGGTTTGGTGTATTTTTTTCCATAGAGGTGGATGTACACCCCTTTCTCGGCCATGGCCTCGTCCATGCCTTCCACCAGTACAGCCCCTTCATAGCCCGGTTCGCCAAGTAAGTTGATCATGGCCGCCGGGCAGCGCAGCGCGGTATTGCCTAGGGGCCAGTTCATCACGGCACGGAGGTGCTGCTCAAACTGGGAGGTAAAGTTGGCCTCGATGGTATGGTGTCCGCTATTGTGCGGGCGGGGAGCAATTTCATTGACCAGTACCTCGCCCGTACAAGTCACAAAAAGTTCGACGGCTAGAATGCCGACCAAGTCCAACTTCAAGATCAGGTCTTTGGCGATGGCTTGCGCCTTTTGTTCGATTTCCGGGGAAATGGCCGCTGGCGCAAAAAGAAACTCTACCAGGTTGGCGGTAGGGTGAAAAGCACATTCTACGGCAGGATAGGCCACGACCTCTCCTCGCTCGTTGCGGGCCACGGTGACGGCAATTTCTTTGTCAAAGTCAATCAACTTTTCAAGTAGCCCTGGTGCATCAAAAGCCTGCTCCAAATCGGCAGCCGTTCGCAATACTTGTACGCCTCTTCCGTCATATCCTTCCTTGCCCAATTTGTTGACCGCTGGCAAAAAGGAGGCATTCGCGATGACCTCTGCCTTATTTTCCGTCAAGATAAATTCAGCGGTAGGGATGTCGTGCTCCAAGTAAAACTGCTTTTGGGTACGCTTGTCTTGAATCAAGGCAAGCAAATGGGGCTGAGGGTATACTTTTTTGCCTTCATCAGCCAATTTTTGAAGGGCCTCGGTATTGACTGCTTCAATTTCTACGGTGATCACATCGCAGTGCTGCCCAAAGGCATAAACGGCAGCATAATCCTTTAGCGAGCCGACCGTAAACTGCTGGGCAATGTCCTTGCAGGGCGCATTGGGGTCGGGATCCAAGATGTGAATGTCCTGATTGTAGTTGATGGCAGACTGAATCAGCATGCGGCCAAGTTGGCCTCCTCCGAGTACGCCTAATGTGGGATTTGAATTCTTGGAACCCATAGATGATTCAAAATTAACAGATTAAACCCGAATTCGGAGCAATCCCATTCTAGAAAGCAGCGGAGTTCTGAAAATAAGGGCTGAGCAACCCAAAAATCCTACTTGGGTACAAACTTAATTCCCATCAACTCCATCAGTTTGTGCGCATTGAAACTCGGGCAGTCCCCTTCTTTCAAGCGGTAGTCAAAGAGAATCTCCTGGTCCTGGATTTCGGAGTGGAAGGAATAATTCTGAACTCGGGGCTCTTTTTCCCCCAAGGCAGCCAATTCAATGTCATGCGTACTGATCAGTCCAATTCCTTGGGAAGGTAAAAGTTGGGCCATCAAGGCCTCGGATCCAGAAATTCGATCCTGGGTATTGGTCCCTTTCAAAATCTCGTCGAGGAGAAAAAAGATGGGCTCTCCCTGTTCCAAGCGCTGCAGGAGCGTACGGATGCGCGAAAGTTCGGCATAGAAGGAACTTACGCTTTCCCCCAGGTTGTCGGTATTGCGCATGCTCGTAAAGAGTTGCAAGGGCCCTAGGGTCATGCGATCCGCAAATGGGCGAAGACCCAGGTTGAGCAGAACGGCATTGATGCCTAGGGTACGCATAAAGGTGGTTTTGCCACTCATGTTGGATCCGGTGAGCAGCACTAGTTTTCGATTCGAGTTCAAGGTCAGGGAATTCCCCACTGCCTTGGAAGGAAGCAGGAGGGGATGGAATACATTTTCGCCTTCCAAGACGAGTTCTTGAGTCCAGGCGGGGATTCCAGGATGCCCGACCTCCACTTCAAAACTTCCAAGGGATACCCAGACTTCCCAGTTTTCAAGGGTTTCTGGAAGTTGGACGAGGGAGTGGCTCACCCTTTTTTTCCAAGCGGCAAGCCAGAGAAAAAGGATAAAATCAGTCCAAAAGAGCAGGTTGATGGGAAGGTATAGCAGGTTGAGCCGGTTTTGGGTCCAAAGACCTAGCCGATCCAATTCTTGAAGTTGATGGGAGGCAGGGCTGCTGCCTGCTTGAAGCCGAGCCTGCTCTGCTTGTAGAAGATCCGATTGGAAGGAATTGCCCTCAATTTGTTCGGCTCTTAAGCGCAAGGAATTGAGGTGAGAAGCGACTGGAATGGCTTCTGCAGCACGCTTGAGGGGCATAAATACCATCCCGAGCAGCAGGATTCCAACTAGAAACCAAATACCAAGCATGGCTTGCGGGAAGATCCCTTGGGTAGTGAATAGGAGGACGAGCACCCCTCCTACCGGTCCTAGAATGGCCAAGAGCCAATGGAGGAGATTGGGTTGCCTTTCTTTTTGCTCCAACCACTGCTTCCAAGTCCCCACCTTTCCTTGGGGAAAGGCGATGCCTATGGCTTCCATGGCGCGCAAGAAATCGGGCTTTTCCTGGAGTTCAGCAGCTGCAGCCCTGCGTTGCTGGGCTGCCTTCGGATTGACTGCAGACTTCAGGAGGGTAGCAAGTTGCTGTTTTCCACCGGCCGAGGTACAGTGATTGAGGAGTTGAAAAAGGGAATGCGGGCCAAACAAATCCAAGTCGCCTGCAAAGGGGTGTTCCTTGTCTGCAAATTCAATTCCCGTATCCAAGTCGCCCAGTTTCCGTTCCTGGCGGGCCTGTTTTTGAGTTTGGAGTTGCTGGAGAGCTAAGTAAATGCGCTCCTGATCTTTGAGGTGGTTGAAGCGGTTGATGAGTCGAACAAAGAGGAAAAAACAAAGGATGCTCGGTAGTACCCATGCCCAGTGCTCGGAGAGGGTCAAAATCAGCGTAGCCCCCAAAGCAAAAAAGGAAAAAATACGAAGCACACTCAGTTGAGCTACCCTTCGCTTGTTTGTCTTTTGCTTGAGTTCCAGTTGCTCTGGAGAAAAATCAAATGGATTCATACTCCCCAAAGATAGACAATCCCAGAAGTGGATCATGCTACGGGCTTCTTTTTGCCTTAGTTTTTCTACCTTTATTCAGTCTAAGCCTTGGAATCAAGGCTTGGCTAACCATTCGAATCGATCTCATGAAATCCAAACCTACCAAACCGCTTCCTCCCGAGCCCTTCGAATGGGATCTCAGCGAACCGTTTGGGGTGCTTCCTCAGGATCTTTCCCTCACTCACAACTTGGGCTGTGTTCGCACCCCTGTAACTAAAAAAGAGCCTAAGCCAGGTAATTCGGATGCTCCGAACTTAAAAAAGTAAGTCCTCAGACATACACACAAATCTGCCAGCGAAAGGCCCAGCACCAGCGAATGTGTACTTCATTCAGGCCGGCCCGCTTGAAAATTGACTCCCAATCGTTTTTCCTAAAACTCCGAAGTACCGACAAGGCGGCATCGTTTTGGACCATGGGCGATTTGCTAAACCAGCGCGTCATCCATTTGATGGAATAGTAGGCCAAGGGATGGCGGTGGAGGTCGTTGATCATAATGGCAAGCCGCACCTTTTGCTTCAAGCCTTGAAAGAGTGTCACGAGTTCCTCGTCCGTAAAATGATGGGTAAAAAGCGTACAGGTAGCCATATCCACCTGCTCTTCAAAGAATGTGGAGTCAAAGACATTGGCCACTTGCCAACGGACCCCTTGGAGCTGCTGCTGGCGCTGCTGAGCGAGTGCGATGGTATGCGCATTCGCATCTGTCCCAATCAACTGCAACGAAACCTGCTTTTGCTTGGCCCAATCCTGCATCACGGCGAGCATATCTCCCCCACCGCAGCCTAAGTCTACCACGCTGTACTGATCTTGAGGAAAGCGCTGTACCACCTCATTCAATCCCTCCGTAGTTACCTTATTTCCACCCAACCAGCGGTTGATGGTCTTCAACTCCCGGAGGGTCTGTTCCAAGACGGGTCCAGAGCAGTTCAGGTCGTCCATGATTTCCTTTTCGCGGGAGCGCTGTGCAAAAATACTCATCGCTTTTCGTAGTGGGTAGTTTCCAAAGTCAGCCCAGGTCCAAAGCCCAAAGCAAGAATATCCCCCTGAATGCTGGGATCCTGCAGCATGCGCTCCAAGACAAATAAGATGCTGGCTGAGGACATGTTGCCACAGGTACGCAACACTTCAAAAGCATGTCGATTCACTTCGGGTGGAAGTCCAAAAGCCTCCTGCACTTGAATTAAAATCTGCTTGCCCCCAGGATGTATCGCCACATGCCGGACTTTTGAAAAGTTGAACTTGGCTTCAAACAGGTCACGCAATCGCCGAATGCCTTGGTTGAGCAGGGATGGAATGTACTGACTGAGTCGCATCTCAAATCCAAAGTCTCCAATTTTCCAGGCCATGTCCTTTTCCCCTTCCCAAAGGACCTCACTCAGGTAATTTTTGATCTGCAAGCCTTTCTCGGATTGCATCACAACCGCGGCAGCGGCGCCATCCCCAAATAAGGAATTGGCCAGGAGATTGTCTTCGGTATATTCTTTTTGAAAATGCAGCGTGCAGAGTTCTACGGATACGACCAACACTCGGGCTTGTGGATTGGCTTTTATCAGTTGATCGGCTAGCCTGAGACCCGTGAATGCTGCGTAGCAACCCATAAAATGAATGCAATAACGCTCCACCGAACTCAGAATGCCTAGTCGACGCATCAAGTCCAGTTCAAGCCCTGGGGCTACCATCCCTGTACAAGAAACCAAAATCAGGTGGGTAAGGGAGGATGCCTCTAGCTCAGCTTGCTCTAGCGCATTTCGAACTGCATGCTCTGCCAGTCCAGCTGCCTCCGCTTCAAATACATTCATCCGCACCGAGGTGCTTGGAAAGGGATTCAATTCTTTATTCTTAGGAAAAAAGCTGAAGTCATTGACCTCCTCTTTTTGAAAATCATCCAAAACACTGTGGCGGAAATCAATCCCGGACTTTCGATACAAAAAATCAAGCTTTCTTCGCTCCTGGGTATCCAGCTGATGGGCTACCTGCATGAAGCGAGCGATTTCCGCTTGTGGTATGGGCGCTCCTGGGTTGGAAAGGCCGATACTGACGATACTGGAATTCATAGATCCAAGTTACCAAAATAGTTCTAATTTAGATGGTCGAAGGTCCTTTTTCGAAATAGCTGTACATTGGCTCACTAGAACCACATCACATGATCACTCGCTCCACACTACTGCACCTCCGCATCCCCTTTTCATTTTTTCTGTTGCCGGTTTTCTTATTTGCCTTGGCCTTGACGCCCAACCACAATGGGGAACGCATGCTGCTAGTTTTTTTGAGTTTGCACCTGTTTCTCTATCCCAGCAGCAATGGGTACAACAGCTACTACGATAAGGACGAAGAAAGCATCGGTGGATTAAAGCGCCCACCTCAGGTGACCCAAGATTTGTTGGGTTGGTCTCTGGTCTTTTTTGCAATTGCTTTGGCTCTAGGTGCATGGATCAACTGGGAATTTGCGAGCATGCTGGGTCTGTATGGGTTGGTGAGCATGGCCTACAGTCATCCAGCGATACGCTTGAAAAAATATGCTTGGATCAGCTGGGTGATTGCTGGCCTCTTCCAAGGTTACTTCACCTTTGCTATGGCCTACGCCGGGCTGAGCAACCTAGGTTGGGAGGTCCTATTTAAGCCACATGTACTCCTTCCAGGATTCCTGACCAGCCTGATGCTTTGGGGAAATTATCCCCTGACCCAGGTATACCAGCACGGAGAAGATGCCCGTAGAGGGGACCGCACGCTAAGCCTACTTCTTGGGATCAAGGGCACCTTTGCTTTTTCTGCACTATTTTTTGCGGGGACTGCCTCCGCTTTTGTCTGGTATTTTGAAGACAAAGGCCAAACGCCTATCGTCGGATACTACTTGGCCGCTATGGCACCCATTGCACTCTTCTTTCTGATTTGGATGGTGCTGATCCTTCGTGAACCTACAAAATACGCAACTTACAGCTGGGCCATGGGAATGAATTTCCTCTCAGCAATCTCCCTGAATGCCTTTTTCATTTACTATTTTCTGGAAAACACCCAGATTCTGCAGGTGTTTAATTGAGGTTTAGAAAGGCTTTCCGTGCGTGTTTTTGAGTAGGGTGCGGGCCACAAAAGGAACATGTTCAATCAGGTTTCTAGCGATAACGGATCCACGGCCAGAACCAAAAAGCTGCTGAATGGCTCTGCCTGCACCGAGTCGCTTGTAAAACTGTTCATTCCAGCTATTGGCGTAATACTCCTCCACCTCTTGGCGTGTTGTTCCCTTTTGCAGTGCCTCAGCAGCAAGTTTGGCCGAGTGGATAGCCATAGCCATCCCATTGCCACAGAGTGGAGTGATCAGGCCAGCGGCGTCTCCCAATAGGAGCAGGTGATTTTCAACAGGTAGCTTTCGTTCGAAATTTATTTCCGTGATCACCTCAGGCTTTTCCCAGAGGAAAGTGCTTCCCTCAAAAATTCGTTTGAGAACCGGATTTTTCCACAACACCTCCCGCTCCATTTCTTCAATGGAACCGTATTGTCTGAGTTGGTCCCGATTGCCCAGGTAGCAAAGGTTAAACTTTCCATCTTCGATGGCATTGAACCCGCAATAGCCTCCCTGAAAATTATGCAAGGCCACGGTATTGGCGGCGCCTTCTGCCCGAACATGGTATTTGACCCCGATGTAGGGGCTCCGTTTGGTAAAAAAGGGGCGTTCCAGGATTTGATCCAGTTTGCTCCGCTTGCCAAAAGCCCCCAAAACCACGGGCACCTGCAGCACTTGGAAGTCAGAGAGTTTGACTTGAAAGACATCCTCCTTTTCCAGAAACTCCAGATCGGTCACGGTAGTCCCCGTCAGGAATTTTACCCCTTGCTTGGAAGCAAGTTGGTACAGCCAGAGATCCAACTGGTACCGGCTGATTCCAAATCCCCCAAGGTCTAAAGGTAGGAATACGGATTTGCCTCGGGTATCAGAAAACTCGAAAGTATCAATCTGGGGGAGGTCTAAGAGATCTGGATAGAGGTCGTTTCGCTTTAAAAAATCGAGGACTTCATTGGATACATATTCCCCACAAACCCGATGAAAAGGGTATACTTTCTTCTCTACTAGGGTGACTGCATGCCCCTCTTTAACCAAAAGCAAGGAGGAAACCAAGCCTGCAAGCCCTCCACCCACGATCAACACCTCCTGTTTACGCTGTATCAATGCCTTTAATTTTAGTAGGGAACCGCCTGTCAAAAAATAAGTTTTTTTCAAGACTTAACATCCTCCTTTGGAAGTTAGTATATTTTCCAAAAAATCAGAAACAAACTATGAATACACCCTTCCCCAAGTTGCTGAGGAGAACCGCATTTGTGCTAGGCCTTATGGGCGCTATGCTACAAGCGGAGGATTCCTTTGCACAGAAAAAAAAGAAAAAAGGCGCCGAAACTCCTGCTCCTGCAGCACCAGCTCCGGCTAGACCTGCTGGTCCGGGTGCTCCAGGTGCTCCTGGCAATGGCCCCAAACCTTACAAAGAAGTCATTACTGCCAAGGCAAAAACCAAGGCTGGACTTTTTAAAGTACACCAAGTAGAAGACAAATACTTCTATGAAATTCCCGATTCACTGCTCGGTAGAGACATGCTTATGGTGGTTCGTATTGCAAAAACTGCCGACGGTATCGGCTATGGTGGAGAAAACACCACCAACATGATGGTACGTTGGGAAAAAAATCAGGACGACATTTTACTCAAGGTAGTTTCCTTGAACAATTATGCTGCTGATTCCTTACCCATTTCCAAGGCGGTAGAGGCTTCTAACTTGGAGCCTATTCTTCAGAAATTTCCGATCAAATCCAGAAAAACTGATTCTACCGGAACAGTTGTTGACGCGACAGATTTGTTTATCAAGGACAACCAAGCCTTAGGATTAGATCGCAACAGAAGAACGCAGTACCGTGTTACCCGTTTGGACAACGAGCGCTCTTACATCCAACACATCCATACCTATCCTATCAACGTGGAGTCGCGGTATGTACTTACCTATGCGGCTGCTGAACCACCTTCCAACAGCGTGACCGGTTTGATCACCTTAGAGATGAATACCTCCATGATCCTACTCCCTAAAGTGCCGATGCAGCAGCGTCTTGCTGATCAGCGCGTAGGCTGGTTTGCAAGATCCTATGTAGACTACGGCGCTGACGAGCAAAGAGCTTCATCTAGACGGTTTTTGGACCGCTGGAGATTGGAAGTTAAACCAGAAGATCGCGAGAAGTTTGCCCGTGGTGAATTGGTAGAGCCTGTAAAACCAATCGTGTACTACATCGATCCAGCTACCCCTACCAAGTGGGTGCCTTACTTGAAACAAGGCGTGGAAGATTGGCAGAAAGCCTTCGAAGCTGCCGGCTTTAAAAATGCAATTCTTGCCAAAGAAGCCCCTACCCCAGCGGAGGATCCAACTTGGAGCCCTGAGGATGCCCGCTATTCCGTGATCCGCTACTTTGCATCTGACATTCAAAACGCCTATGGCCCGCACGTATCCGATCCTCGTTCCGGCGAAATCTTGGAATCCGATATCGGATGGTACCATAATGTGATGAACCTGTTGAGAAACTGGTTCTTTATCCAAACTGCTGCGATCAACCCAGACGCAAGATCCGTCAAATTTGACGACGAGGTAATGGGTAGATTGATCCGCTTTGTATCTGCACACGAGGTAGGACATACACTTGGCTTACCACACAACTTTGCCTCATCTGTGGCTTACCCAGTAGAAAAATTGCGCGATGCTGCCTTTACCAAGGAATTTGGTACGGCGCCATCCATCATGGATTACGCCCGATTCAACTATGTGGCTCAGCCCGAAGACAAAGGCGTAAGCTTGATGCCTGATGTAGGACCTTACGACAAGTATGCAATCATGTGGGGATACAAGCCTATTCTAGATGCCAACAGTCCCGAAGAAGAACTTGCTACTTTGAACCAGTGGATTCTGGACAAGAAGGGTGATCCGGTATACCGTTACGGTCGTCAGGGCAATAACTATGACCCAACTACCCAATCTGAAGATTTGGGAGACAATTCAGTAACTGCTTCCGAGTATGGAATCAAGAACTTGAAGCGTATCCTTCCCAACTTGATGGAGTGGACGGCTGAGAAAGAAAAGCCTTACAAAAATTACGAAGACCTCGAAGAAATGTATGGTCAAGTAATTGGCCAGTTTAACCGCTACATGGGTCACGTACGCAACCATGTGGGTGGAGTAACTGAAATCTACAAGTCTGCAGGTCAGGGCGAGGCGGTATACACGCACCAAACCAAAGAAATGCAGAAGGCGGCAGTTGCTTTTGTAAACCAGCAGCTATTCAGCACCCCAAGCTGGTTGATGGACGAAACGATCATCGCCAGAATCGAGGACTTCGGAGCGCTAGAGCGTATTCGTGGAATCCAGGTGAGTACCCTCAACGGAATTTTGGAGTGGGGTAGACTGGGTAGAATGATTGAAAACGAAGCATTGAATGGTGCTAAAGCCTACAAAATGACTGAATTGTTCGATGACTTGAGAAAAGGCATTTGGACTGAGCTTGGCGCTGGAAAAACCATCGACGTACACCGCAGAGCCTTGCAGCGTGCGCACATCGAGCGATTGGAGCTTCTCTTGACTGGAAGTGTGGCTGCGCTACCTGCTCAGTTTAGAGCCTTTGCTGGCGCACAAATCAATGCGGCTCAATCTGACATTCGTCCGATGGCTAGAGGGGAATTGAAAACGCTTCAAAGCCAAATTAGAGGTGCCATCGGCAGAACATCTGACCGCATGAGCAAACTTCACCTTGAGGATGCCAACGAACGCATCAACAAAATCCTGAAGGAATCTTCAGGAGAATAAAAGAAAAGGGGGTCAAAATTTGACCCCCTTTTTTTACCCCTCCTCATTTTTTTGTTACTTTGAATCCATCTATAGCAATCATGTCTTCTACTCAGTCTATTTTACAGACACACCACTTACGGATTACCGACTGCCGCCTGGCCATCATTCGTGAGTTTTTGGACAAAAACGTTGCCCTATCCCATTCGGATTTGGAGGAGACGTTAAACAAAGAGTTTGACCGCGTAACCATCTACCGGACCTTAAAAACTTTTTTGGAGAAAGACCTTATTCACAAGGTATTGGATGATAGTGGAGCTACGAAGTACGCATTTTGTACCCATAGAGATGAAGCGAATGCGCACAATCACGAGCATGTCCATTTCAAATGCGAAAAATGTGAGGAAACCATCTGCCTGGAAGATATCTCCTTGCCTGCAATTCCGCTTCCCAAAGGCTTTTTGAAAAAAGAGATGAACCTACTTGTGCAGGGGATTTGCGAAAAATGTCAATGAAGTAATTCTGACTCTACGGGTTCTTCCTCAGGCCAACTGATTCCAGGAGGCAAATCAAGCACTGGAGGTTGCTGTTCAAATTTACCTCCGGGAGAATCATCTGAATTCCAAGATTGCCTAGGGCGAGACTTGGTCCATACCCCTAAGAAATAACTGATCACGATGTAGGCTAGTCCGCAAAGAAGAAGATCAATTAGGGTAGGGCTCATGCTATTTTTTTTGAAAAGATACGAGATCCTCCAAAAAAATCAAGGCCTAGGTCCGGGAAGAACCGACTTTGAAGGGGATGTATTTGCTTAATCAACGGGATAGGTGGATATTTGCTCGCGAAACATTCGAAGTCATGATTATCAAAACCAAAAAATACCAACTCCCCACCACCACCTACATCAAAATGGGACTCGTTTCCATCCTCAAAGAACAGTGGTGGGTCATCTTGATTGCTTTGGCAATCTGCTGTGGCTATTTCTGGATCGCTTCCCTATGGTGGATTTTTGGAGCACTGCTCGCCTACGGATTGTATGTATTATTTTGGGCAATCCAGTTTACAGGAGTTACCCAAATGGAGCAAAACAAACCCATCTTTCAAAAGATGGCCTATGAAATAGACAGCCGACAAATCCTAATGAAGGTAAATGCCAAGGAAGGCATGCCGGTACAGTGGAACATGATCAAGCGTGTGGAGGTGTCCAAGGATGCGTATATCCTCTACCTCTCCAAGGCACAGTTTATTCATCTTCCTTACAAAATCTTTAACTCCGACAACGATAAAAAATTTCTAGAGGCGATTCTTAAGCGAAAGGAACTCATCAACTAATTGAAAGCTGGCCCGAATGAGCCAGCTTTTTTTTCCACCATTTTTTAATTCCTCACATGCAACGATCCATGCTATGCAAATCAAACTTCTGGCGCTAGGTAAAACAGACAACAAAGCAATTCAAGACCTGATCGAGGATTACAGCAGTCGACTCGGCCATTACATTCGCTTTGAATTGGAGGTAATTCCAGACCTGAAGCAAAGCAAGTCCCTCTCTGAAGCCCTTCAAAAAGAAAAAGAAGGGGAGTTGATTCTCAAAAAGCTTGGTTCCTCCGACGAGCTTATCCTCCTCGATGAGCGCGGAAAATCTTATTCCTCCCTCGAGTATGCTGATTTTTTACAAAAGAAAATGAATAGTGGCCTCAAGCAACTCGTGCTTGTCATTGGAGGGCCTTATGGCTTCTCAGAGGCGGTCTATGCCAGATCAAATGGGAAGATTTCGCTTTCCAAAATGACTTTTTCCCACCAAATGATTCGCCCTTTTGTGGTCGAACAGCTGTACCGCGCAATGACCATTTTGCGCAATGAACCCTATCACCACGAGTAGGTTTGTAAATTTTATTCGAGATTTTTTTGATCAATTAGAAGGGTTGAAGTTCATTTCATTGGGCTGTGGACCGTGGACTGCCGACTGTGAACAATTACCCCAATGTTAATTTTTTTAGTCTTTTTATTGTTTAATGTTACCAAATTGTTAAATTTTGTCTATTCAGTTAACATTAGCTTGATGGACTATGAAAAAAATACTCCTTTTCTTGCTCTTCTTTATAGGAATTGCTACCCTTGGCATTTGCCAAGAAAACGCGGTTAACGCGGCTAATTCTAACTTTTCCGAATCAGAAAAGACCCCATATTCTCTATTTTTGGATAAATCCGAAGCACTAACTCCAGCAGCAAACTGGCATGCACTCCAGCAGGAGCTGGATGAAAAAGCTGCCAAAAAAATGGATTCCCTAGCGCTCCTACGTGTTATTTTCCAAAAAACACACCAGCGCCTCTTAAAAAATTACCGTCAACATTCCACCTTTAGCAACCTATTGGACAAGGGCTCCTATGACTGTGTCAGTGGCTCCGCAGCACTTGGACTTCTATTAGAGCGCTATGGATATTCCTTTGATGTGGTAGAAACCGATTACCATGTCTTTATTCAAGTTTACCTTGCTGGAAAAACCTTGATCCTAGAAAGCACGCTTCCCGTAGGAGGCATGATCACCTCCACCTCGGGAGTAAGAAATTACCTAGCCGCCTACCTCACCGAGGGTGTGCCAGTGGCACGAGATATCAGCGAAGGCTTGGCAGGCACAAAAGTGGATTTTACAGACAATACCATTTTTCGAAAAGTCAGCCTCAACGAGTTGGCTGGCTTGCAGCATTACAACGAAGCGATTGTGCACTTCAATACTCAAAATTACAAGCAGGCGATAGACTTGCTTTCCAAGGCTTACACCTACTATCCATCAGAGCGCATCGAAGGTCTAAAAGAGCTTAGCATCGAACTAGCCTACCACAGTTATGGCGTTGACATCCGGAAATAGGTTCAAATTGGGTAGCTTAGTGATGGTGGTGGTGTCCTTCAGGCCCATGCGCGTGGCCATGCTCTAGTTCTACAGGTAACGCTTCTCGGATCGTTACAATTTTTCCTTCAAACTGCAGATCCAAACCTGCAAGTGGGGAGTTGAAATCCAAGTGTACGCCCATGTAATCCACCTTGAGCACCTCGCCACGAAGGTGGTTGCCCTTGTCGTCCTGCATCGGGATGACATTTCCTACTCGCAGTAGGTCTCTATTTTTTTTTCCTTCCTCTTTAAAATTGGCCTTGGGAATAATCACTCGCTTTGCATCGTCGTAGTCCCCATAGCCCTGTTCAAAGTCAATAAATACCGAAAAAGAATCTCCGACAGATTTGCCTTCCAAGGCCTGCTCCAATGCTGGAAGCAGGTTGTGGTGACCAAATAGAAAATAAAAAGGATCATCCTCAGTCACGGTCTCGTACCAGCGCATGCCTGTTTCCCCATCATCAACCATCAAGGTATAGGAAACAGCGACAACCTTATCATTTGTAGCAATCATCGATAGAACGCATTAGAATTAGCGAAATAGGTAGGTAACTGCAAGTTGCCCGACAAAATTGGTTCGGTCATAGCCAGGTACAAACCATTTTTCAGGTTTGTTTTCCAGGTACCACTTGTAGTTCAACGTATTTACGTATTGGAATTTGCCCGCAAGGAGCACATTTCCGAATTTCCATTCTGGGGCGAGAGAAAAGACCAGGTCCACGTATTTGTTACGAAAGTCCTTCACTTCTTCGTAGCGGTAGTAATAAAAGTCATTGTTGTATTCGATACGCTCCAATTCGATTCCAATTTTTTTCATGCCCTCGATCCAGGCAATGCCCGCAAAAATTTGGTTGCTGGCAGGCCCATTCCCTAATCCAAGCATCTGCCCTCGATGGGTGTAGCCGTGGCGTACGTGGTCATGAATGTACCAGGTTCGGAGTTGCCGGATATCTTCCCGGATAGTTTGTCCAGAAAAGGTCATTTCAGAACTCAATTCCAAAAAGCGATTCTCTTTTTTCAGATCCATCAAGTGCGAAAATCCAAAGGTGAATGCTCTGCCTGATTCGGGAGTAGTGATAAAATCGATGAAAGGGCGGTCGTTGTCTCGTGTGCCAAACTCCCCATAAAACTCAAAGCGCCCCTTTGGATCTATCCATCGGAAAAAGCCTGCGCTAAACTGCTGCCGCTTGGATTGGATGGTATCCAGCACCTGTTGGTTCTTTTTTCTTCCATTGAATACCGGAAGCACATCCTCTAAATCGGATACTTCGGAGCGGTACACATTGTTGGTGGAGCCATACCCAAAAAATAAACCAGGCACCCACTTGGGTTGGTAGGTGAAAATTACCCCTGAAAGCTGACGCCGCCCATCCTCCTTTTTTGGATAATAAACATCCATCTGCTGAAAGTTATAATCAGAATGTGGAGGCAGAAAATTGGATGCTTCCAGCCTTCCAGTCATTACTTGCCCTTCAAATGAACCAATTGCAGACTTAATGGGTCGACGTGTATTCATCGTATAGTGCAAGAAGCCTGGGGCAGAATTTCCCATCAGCAAGGAATTTCGTCTTCCCGGCCCCCACCAGAGATTTTCGGTGGATATTCCCAAGGAAATGGCATCCAAATTCAAACGGAAGCTGGATTGTCCAGGAACCAACTTTTGATAGGCGCTCTCCCCAAAGCGCTCAGGAAGGTCGATGCGGTTCAGGTATTCGTAATAGAAAAGGATGGTAGACTGCTGCTCAATGGGAAACCCGATGAACTCTTTGTTTTGGGCCCTTACCAGTTCGGGCTGCAACTGCAAGCTGAATTTCCACCATTACACAAAAGCTCCCAAGCTAAATACCTGTTGCATCCCCCGATTTGGAATCATGGCGCCATCGTTCGTTGCAAAGGGATAGTTGGAGGTATACTGGCTTTTAACTAAGGCGGGGAGGAATAAAAATTTACCATGCTTCCCGAGACGTTGGTGGTAGCTGGAAGAGTCGAGATTGACCAAGTCCCCATCTAAATCAAAGCCATGTGCAAGACCAAAAGCGGCCGTAGGGATTAAAGGGCGAATCATAAATGAGGAAGCCGAATCAACCTTGCCGGTCAACTGCAATCTTCGCAGGTAGTCTTCCAAGGAAGGGGCCCCCACAGCAATACTTTGAGCCTTAGTACTCTGACTGAATGAAAGCATTCCAAACAGTCCAATCGCCACTAGTAGTAGTCGTAGTTGCATCAGGAGTTAGTTTGAATGGCTAAAATTGAAATTTTGGCAATCGACCAAGACTCATCACACTTGGGCGAATAACTGTTGGTTTGCTTCAATTCATCCCGCATGAAAAACCGTACAGAGTCCACCTTGGAATGCTCAATGAGCTTCTGTATTCGGTACCTGCTGGTGGTGGTTTGTCCTCCAAGACACAAGCTTGGCAGGTTGGCTTCTATCGCCCCTGTTTTGGGGATATTCTGCCGGAAAAATTCATTAGGGTAAGACTGGTACAAGCAATAAGAAGATTCACAAGGGCTGTTCGAAAAGGTAGTGCGAACGACATCCATGCTATCGATTCCCATAAACCAATAATCCGGGCCAGAATAACCATCATCCCAATTGCCGTCCCAGCTGTCGTGAATAAAAATCTCAGCCGTCAACTTTAAATAGTTGTGCGCTGGCAAGTCGTAAAGCGTGACGGCCACTTCCTCATTGTTGTAGAATCCTGCAATGGTATCGTTTCTCCAGATTAATAGGCGTCCGTTTTCAAAATTGGCCAGATCCAGTTTAGAAAAATCGTTGTTGTAAATTTGAACTTGGTTTTCAACAGACTCCACACAGGAAACCGTTCCCAAAAGCAGAAAAAAAGCAAAAAGGCGAAGACTAGGCAGCAACTTTCCCATGGAAAAAGGGGGGGATTAAAAATATAATTTTTGATTATCCGCAATTGTACCAGTGGCTTAAAATTAGTTTGAATTATTGCGGATAATCGTCCACGGACGACTGTCCACAGTCCACTGCTCACCTAAATGAACTTCAAGCCTTATTTCCTCTCGTTACGGGTAAAAAAACGGATAATCAGATATAATTTAACAAAGAAACAAAAAACGAGGCATTTCTTCCAATTTAAGGATGACATTCTCCCGTTTCGACCTTCCATTTGAGACAGGTAGCCCTCTGTTTGTTTTTAGAACCAGTCTACTACTGGCTTTTTTCAAAAAATAAGGGATAATCGTTTACTTTTACTGTTGCAACCCACTCCGCTATGCCCCTTTTTACACTTGTTGCCGGTGCTCGGCCCAACTTTATGAAAATCGCTCCGCTGATTCATGCCTTGCAAAAAAAGCAAGCGGAAGGAGTAGCGGTGGATTTTAGACTCGTACATACGGGACAGCATTACGACAAAAACATGTCGGGAGATTTTTTTGAGCAGCTACATATCCCCACTCCCAATGCAAATCTCGGTGGGGGAGGCGGAACTCAGGCAGAGCAAACTGCAGCGATATTGGTGGCTTTCGAACAGGAATTGATGGCCCATCGTCCAGACCTTGTCCTGGTAGTTGGCGATGTCACCAGTACCTTGGCCTGCTCCATCAGTGCCAAAAAATTACAAATCGATGTAGCCCATGTGGAAGCGGGAATCCGCTCTGGAGACTTGAGCATGCCAGAGGAAATCAACCGCATGGTGACCGACTCAATCACAGATCACTTTTTTACTACTTCAGAAATTGCAAACACCAACTTGCGCACCGCAGGAGTGCCGGAAGACCGGATTCACTTTGTGGGCAACACCATGATCGATACCCTGCTGGCGCAGATGCCTCATTTCAAAAAGCCAGCCGGGAAGCCCTTCGATCAGTTGCAGGCAGGCGAATACTTTGTGATGACACTTCATCGCCCTGCAAATGTAGATCAGGAAGAATCCTTACGTGAGCTGATGGAAGCTATCTTGGAAGGGACTGCAGGGTTGCCGGTGGTATTCCCTGTGCATCCACGCACTGCCAAAAACTTAGAACGGTTGGAAATCGCTACTCCAAATCTTCACCTGATCAGCCCACTGGGCTACTTGGAGTTTAACCACCTCGTGCAGCACGCCAAGGGCATCATTACGGACTCGGGAGGAGTGACGGAAGAAGCTTCTGTGATGAATGTACCCTGCGTAACCCTACGTGATAGCACAGAGCGCGCAGAGACCATTCACCTGGGCACCAACGAATTGGTAGGCACTAATCCTAAAAATCTTGGCCCCTACCTCGCTAAAATCTTAGCGGGTAGCTGGAAGCAATACAAAGGTATCCCGCTATGGGATGGCCGCACTGCGGAGCGCATCGTGGATATTCTCCTCCAACATTACCATTAAAAAAAGGGGAACCTCTCGCAAAGCAGGAAAGACTCAAAGAAATTAGTGAAGCCAATAACACCCTGCCAACGGTAGGCTGGCTTCGCGTGATTTTTTTTAGCACGCAAAGAAGGGAAGTCGCAAAGAGAAAAATCCCTTTGCGTTTTGGCGGCTTTGCGCGATAACTTCCTTTTGTTTTCGCGAAAGCGCAAAAAAAGTTATGCCCTTGACGGCCTGCCTACCGCAGGCCTACACACCGCAAGCAGGTTTACAGACTTTGTTTATTTAGCGCGCGAAGACGCGGAGACGCAAAGAAATAAGGTAAGCCCTTGGCGGCTTTGCGTGAAATTATTTTTTTACTTGCATAGAGCGGGCAAATCAATCTACCCAGCCCCAGGGAGCAGGAGGAGTATCGATGGGTTTGGTCAGGTCAAACTTTACTGAGAATAAAGTCCCCGATCCCAGCCTTCTCAAGTTGTAGGTAAAGGAAGTTTCGTCCACCGTGATCCACCACACATTGCCCACCGCAGCAGGAAGTAGACCCGCGGTGAAGGCGTCTGCAGGGAAAAACTGCGTGCTGGCGGAACCTGTATTCGTTGCCTTACCCCCATACTGGGTCACCGCATCTTCGGAGCCATCGGCATGGCGGTGGTCGTGCTTCAATTGAATCAATTGCTGATTATCCCTAGTCAGCACCCAGGTGCGGGAAAGATCCTCCCCCACAAAAAAGGGAATCCGAAGTCGCCCATCCTCACAGCTACGAACATGCATGACCAACTTACCAGCAAAACGGGGATCAGACTCGGGGGATACCAATTTGCCTTCGTAGGCTTTCCCACAGTGGGTAGAAAGCAGGTCCCAAAATTGCTGAGAAGGTGCTTTTTCTTGAGCGAAAACTAGAGGAAGGCATCCTAAAAATAGGATTACAAATACAAAGAATAAAGAGGTGTTTTTCATAGTTGGGAAAATACCGAATTTTAAGGGAAAGTCATTCCTAACCTCCTTCCCTACATAAAAAAAGCCACCCCGAAGGATGGCTTAATTTAAAAATAAAAGACGGGGTATTAAAATGAGAAGCTGAGGCTAAAGTTAGCTCTTACACCAGGACTAAGTTGCGTGAAGAACTGGTCTTGAGCCCCATAAGAACTAAAGATAAATTCACGCTTATCGTTCAACAAATTTTGAACACCGAAGCTCGCACGAATTCGTTCATCTGCTCCGAAGGTTTTGTTGATATTCAAATTCAAAGAATTGAAAGGAACAGCATACGTATCTGTACGGTTTCCAAAGCCCACGAAGTTAAGTGTCGGGCCTTGTACATTGTAAAAGATCCCTGCTTCCCAACCCGTGTTGAAGTCAGAATAAGCAATACCTGTATTCACAATGTAGGGTGCCTGACCAGCCATATCACGCGTGTCGCCAATTTTTTGGCCCTCTCTAGCAGTCAACTGACGGGATCTTTTTTCAGTAGTTGACATCGAAATTTGAGATTCAGTCAAGGTCAAGTTGGTGTTGCATTGAAATTTTTCGAGGCTCGGACTGATAAATTTCAAGGATTTTCTGAATTCCAATTCCAAACCCAATACGGTACCATTTCCTACGTTTCTAGGCTGAAATGCCCCTGCATCGGAAAGGAACTGCACAATTTCGATTGGATTCTCGAAGGTCTTGTAAAAGGCTCCAATTGACCACATCTCTCCCATCGGCTGGAACATTTCCCAACGGAGGTCAAAATTATTGATGTTGGTCGAAACCAAATTACCGTCCCAAAGAACCTCAGTACCTGCATTGGTCGTTTCTTGAAAAAGACCGCCTACAAAGGTACGCCCGGAGATTGGATCAATAATTTCAGCAAAAGAAAGTTCCTTAAAAGAAGGTCTAGCGATTGTTCTCGATACAGAAAAACGAAGGTTCTGTGCCTCTTTAACATTCAAAACGAGGTTGAGTGTAGGGAAGAAATTAAGGTCATTTAGTACCTCCTCCTCATTGAAAATTATGGTTGAGTTCTGGTTAGTACCTGTATAAAACTGGGTATATTTTTCAACTCGTACACCTAAAATTGCTTTCAATTTTGGCAAAGGATTGGCTTCAGTACTTAGGTAACCCCCAATATTGCTGAGAGAAGATTGGAAGCTATTTGGGTTGTTTGGAATAAAATCTGGATTGAAACGCACCCCATTCCTATTTGTAGCAGAGAATAGGTTGCTTTCCTGCAATACATTGTTTGGATTTCCGTCTAAGGTAGTAGATCCTGTAGCGAATTGAAAAGATTGAATTTCAAAATCACGCGCCTTGAAGGTGTAAGAACCGCCAAATTTAATTTTGGCATCTTGGTTCCAAAGGCTCATATTTTTAGTCAAATCCAATTTACCTACCAAGTTGTTTTCCTCCAAGTTTCGCCAGATCCGTGACGGCAAACCCACTTCTGGAGAAATGGTATAGTTTGGAAGTCTAAATCGGGTAAAACGAATGTCTGGATCTTCAATGGTAGAGCGGGTAGGGGCTAACTTCCAGTTAATTTCCCAGGCCTTACCATTTAAGAAGTGGTTTCCAGATAATAATATACTCGAAAGCCCGCGTTGGCTATATTCTAGGTTGTACTGTTTTGCCTCATAGTTAGCTCCTAGATTGGAATTTTCATAGTCGAAAACACCTGATTTGGATTCCCCGTTTTGAAGGTGCAGGTAATTGAGTTTGAATTTGGAAGCTTTGGTTTTCAAAGCGATTCCTGCTATCCCGCCAAGTAACACACTATTTGTTCCATAGTTACCAGACTGGATTTGCAGCGCTTCCAATTCCTTTTTGTTGGACTCAATAGGCTTTGCATATAAATTGAATTGCGCATCCTGATAAAATTCAGTGTCATTTTTATAGGTGAAAGCCGCATTGTAACCCCAAGTTACTTTTGGCCTTACAACCTGGTTACCCAAAGAAAGTCCCAGACCAAAATCCATCAAAGAAGTTTGCTTGCTAGCGCCTAAGGTTTTATTAAAACTTCTCAATAACTGCTGAAATTCCTGCCCTTTTGCACCATTTGGATTTCCAAGTACGTCTGCAAACTGAGGGATGTCGGTTCTTCCACCGGTAGGATTGGCACGGGTACCATCGTCATAACCCAACCAGTCGGTCTTACCTCCTTGGTAGGTTAAGTAATTTTTGTTAAAGTGCATGGAAGGGTTCACTCCTCCAGAAAGACTCAATCTAAAAGTTTTTTCCTCAGGAAAATCTTTGGTTTCAATATCTACCACGCCTCCAGTAAAATCTGCGGGTAGTTCGGCAGTAAATGACTTGGATACCACAATGTTGTCAATCACATTCGTAGGAAAAATATCCATTTGGATCGTATTTCGGTCTGGATCCAGACCTGGAATGTCTACTCCGTTCAACACAGTCTTGGTGTAACGATCACCTAGACCACGTACGTACACGTACTTACCACCTTCGATAGAAACTCCAGTGACACGCTTCACAGCAGAAGCGGCATCTCCATCACCAATTTGGCGGAAGGTACTCGCAGAGATTCCATCTAGTAAGTTGGGCGCATTTCGCTTCACAGACATCAAGGCAGATTCTGTAGTACGAATAGCAGCCGCAGATACGGTAACTGTTTCCAATTCCGAATCTTCAGATTTCATCAGCACATCTGAAAGGACGGTTACTTTGTCATTTTCAACAAGTACTTCAGTCAAGTTAACTGTTGCAAAAGAAATGTAAGAGATTTGAAGAGTATAGGATCCAGGAGCAAGCTGAATCTCAAACTTTCCATCAAAATCGGTCACAGCACCGGTGGAAGTTTCTTTTACTAAAACAGAGACGCCATACAAGGCTTCTCCAGTGGATTCATCAAAAATGGCGCCACGGATGGTGCCATTCTGGGCAAATGCAAAACTCGTAATCAATTGAAATGCAATGATAAGGAATAGAACGGCCAATGATTTGGTGTACAATTCTTGTTTTTTCTTGTTCATACAGCTTTGGGAAATATTCAACTAGAATAAGTAAAAAGGAAAGGAAGGATCCTTGCAAGACCTTCCTTTCCTTGGAGAAAGAGTTAATTATTTAAAGTCAGCAAGTTGACCAGCCTTGTCAGCCCAAGTCCAACCTGTGAATGCTGATTTTGTAGCACCTACTGTATTTGCTTTTAAAACTACTTCTGAAGCATAGACATCTGTACCGTTACGGAATGCAGTACTTAAGGTCACTCCTGTTTTCAATGTGGCCTGAAGATTTTTGAATACCAGAGGGCCAGTAGTACCTGTAAAGTTAGGTAAAGTAGCAGTGTCAAGTCCAAAGTCACCTCTGCCGGCATTGGCTACACCATTGTACGTATCAGCTGGTGCAGGGAAATTGAAGAAATAAATGTTTTCAAAAGTACCTCTTGCTTTGGATCTGAAGTCTCCCATTTCAGAAGCGGGGTGTCCCTTTACAGAACCATTTTTCACGGTGTGTGCCGCATTGTATGCACCTTCAGGACCGTCGATTTCTAAAGCATGGTCTGTATTCACACCAGAGATTACGATGAAGTTGTCCAAAGTACCTGCCCAAGCTTGATCCGTATCCACCGCATCATCACCAGAGTTCCAGATCAAAGCGTTCTTTACAGAAACTGTTCCACCGAACCATTCGATGCCATCGTCTTGGTTAGCTACAACTTCTACGTTCTCGATTACAGTTCCAGAACCTACACCACCAAGAGTAAGACCGTTGATCTCGTTACTAGCTCCGATCAAAGAACCACCATGACGGATAGAGATAAATTTAAGGATACCAGAATTGTCAGCATCGTTTGTTCCGCCATAAAGACCGTTTGTATCCGTAGCTGGAATACCCTCAATTGCTAGTTCAGTTACATCACCTGGAAGTGAGCACTTTGCTCTACCCAACACGATCAACCCACCCCAAAGGCCTTCTTGCGTAGGCTCCAAGTTTGGAGAAGCAATTTGGCCTGGGGCGATTTCGTCCGCTACAGAAGTGAAGATGATTGGCTCAGTAGCTGTTCCTTGTGCGTCAATTTGTGCGCCTCTAGCAACTACTAATGCAGTAGCATTAGCTCCAGATCCAGCTTCACCTTTAACGATTACCCCTTTTTGGATTGTTAATTTAGCTGGAGAAACTACAAAAATTCTAGCTCCAAGGATATAGGTCTTGCCAGTTACCCAGGTAGTGTTGGCTGTGATGTTGCTTGTGACACGGATGGTAGTGGGCTCAGCACCTACAGTCAATACGTGTGTGGCTTTTCCTGTATCACCATCTTTGTCAGTTACAGTAAATTCAAAAACTAGGTTCTTTCCAGCATCAGCAGCAACCGCAGTGTACTCGAAAGGAAAAGTAGCTGTTGTACCCGTCAATGGAAGGGTAGATAGAGGAGCTCCATCTTTAGTGATTGAAAGCGATACAAGACCATCAAGGCCTTCCGCAGAACCGGTTACCGGACCTAATTTGCCACCTGCGTCAATTTTAGCAGTTGCAGGAATGCCAGAAATGGTCACGCCATTGTCAGGCTCCTCTTCAGTACAGCTGGAAAATACCAGCGTAAAGGCAGTTAATAAAGTGAGGATGTACGAAAAATTTTTCATTGTTTTTGAGTGTAATTAAAGTTTTGCGAGTTGATTACGTTACAAAGGTGAATTCTAAAAATTGCCCAAAAGAAAAAATAGAATTATGCTTAGTTTAAAAAATCACGCCCCGTTTAACTTTTTAGTAACGAAGAAGGCAAAAAAAAAGGCCTTTCCTTCGAAAAGCCATTTAAATGGGGGTTTCATGTTACTTCAATGTTACCGACTTGTTGATCGGCACTTTTTCGAGTAGCGTTTTGACCAAGTCACGTGTGCTGATGCGATCCGCTTCTGCCTCGTAATTGAGCAAAATACGGTGATTCAACACGTCTTCGGCAATTTCTTTGATGTCCTCAGGCAATACATAATCGCGTCCATCCATAAAAGCTACTGCCTTGGCTGCCAAATTCAAGTTGATACTCGCGCGTGGCGATACCCCAAAGAGGATGTACTTCGCTTCTTCTTTCAACCCATAGTCTTTGGGGAAACGAGTAGCAAAAACCAGTTCAATGATGTAATGCTCCAAGGGCTCCGCCAAAGTGACTGCATTGATCTGGTCGCGGATATCAAAAATATCTTGCTTGGAAAGGATGGGCTTCACGTCAGCAGCATACTGTAGGTTGGACATTCTACGCATCACTTCCATCTCGTCCGATTTGCTCGGATAATCGATGTGTACCTTCATCATGAATCGGTCCACCTGCGCTTCGGGAAGCGGATAAGTACCTTCCTGATCCACGGGGTTTTGGGTCGCCAATACCAAGAAGGGACGATCCAAGGGATAGGTAGTCTCCCCAATCGTCACCTGCTTTTCTTGCATGGCTTCCAAGAGAGCCGACTGCACCTTGGCAGGAGAACGGTTGACCTCATCCGCTAAAATCACGTTCGAAAAAATAGGCCCTTTCTTCACCTCAAAGTTGGATTTTTGCTGATTGTAAATCATTGTTCCAATCAAGTCCGAAGGCAACAAATCTGGGGTAAACTGAATGCGGTTGAAATTCAAATGAAGCACCTTGGCCAGCGTATTCACGGTCAAGGTTTTGGCAAGTCCTGGCACCCCTTCCAATAGAATGTGTCCATTGGTAAACAAGCCGATTAACAAGCGATTGATCATCTTGTCTTGGCCTACTACTACTTTCTTCACTTCCTGGATGACTTCCGCAATTTTTTCCTGATGCATGAGACTCGTCTTTATGTTTACTAGTTTGGGAGGGCTAAATTAGGAGAAATTGTACCAATCCCCAATCTTACAGTTTCCGGAGCTCATTCCCGAATGCCAGGCTGATTTTTAGGAATTTTTAAGACCTACGATTCGTGCTTCCTACAGCCCTGGGTTTGGCAAATCCCGTCAGTCTAAGTGCTCGGTACACTAGCTCTTGGCTAAGCTCCCGAACTTCTCCGATGCCCATCCCATCTAGCGTGATTTTTTCCATGGAAAAGCGTACCAGCCTGAGTGTAGGAAAACCCACCGCCGCGGTCATCTTTCGCACTTGGCGGTTTTTGCCCTCAATCAAGGTCAGCGCCAACCAGCGATCTGGGATGGATGCGCGGAAGCGAATCGGAGGATCCCGATCCGGCAAGTCTGGGCCATTGTCCAAGAGTTTGACTAAGGCAGGCTTGGTGCGATACGCCTTCCCCTCTACTTGAATGGTGACCCCAGCTTGCAGTTGCGCCAAGGCTTCGGGGGTAGGGATTCCCTCCACCTGCACATAATAGGTGCGCTGGTGCGCAAATCGGGGGTTGAGCAACTTGTGGTTCAAGCTCTTGTCGTCGGTAAGGAGGAGCAACCCCTCGCTATCCTTATCTAGGCGGCCCACTGGATAGACTTCCTTTGGAAATTCCCCTAAGGAAGCGAGGGTAGGTCCTTCCCCGCTAAACTGGGTGAGCACCCCAAAGGGCTTGTAGGTAATAAAATAGCTGGCCACAGCAGTAGGTTTAGCTGCCGCAGCCCACACAATCAAAATGGGAGTCAAGGGGCTTCACTCCCTTGAGCTGCATTTCTAGGTTGTGGATCTCGTCGCGGATGTCCATGTCGGCAAACATGTCTCCGGTGAGTTTTTCTCTCAAAGTCGCAATGGCTTCTTCCAAGGCTAGTAGTTGTTGCTCGGTCATCTCAGTGGTTTTTTTGGGGTGAAAAAGGAGTTTCAGAACTAAAATTCTTTCCGTGAGGGTTTAACTCAAAAATGAGGCCAATTGAATCAACTATACCCTGAATTAGGAGAATAAAATTTGGGCTACTGAACATCTCCGCCTGGGAATCAATTCAAAACCCATTGGATCCCCTCTTTGAACAGGGCGCGATAGAGACATTGGCCCTAGAATCCTTCGGTCATTTTCTTTCCAGGAACGGCCAATTCTTCTATCTTTGTGGCTTGTTTTGAGCAAGATGCCTAGCCATGCATGCTAAGCAAAACCCAACTTACATTCGTCGGAAGGAGTTCAATACATCCATTTCTTCAAGTACACCAGAATAGACGCAGTGAAAACGTACCAGGAATTTAAGCAGGTTGACTACCCCCAAATCGGTGAGTCGGTCCTTCAGTATTGGAAAGAAAATCAGATTTTTGAGAAATCCATCTCCAACCGAGAGGGGGCCAAGACCTTTACTTTTTATGAAGGACCCCCTTCTGCCAACGGTACTCCTGGTATCCACCACGTCATGGCCCGTACCCTCAAGGATATCTTTTGCCGGTACAAAACCCTGCGCGGATTTCAAGTCAAGCGCAAAGGGGGTTGGGATACGCACGGACTTCCTGTGGAACTTCAAGTAGAAAAGGAACTGGGCATCACCAAAGAGGACATTGGTAAGACGATCTCAGTAGCCGAATACAACAAAAAGTGCCGGGAAACGGTGATGCGCTTCAAGGACGAATGGGACGAACTTACCGAGAAAATCGGCTATTGGGTGGACTTGGAAGATCCGTACATCACCTTTGACTCCAACTACATCGAGTCCCTCTGGTACCTCCTCAAGCAACTTTACGACAAAGGCCTGCTCTACAAGGGCTACACCATACAGCCTTACTCCCCTGCAGCAGGTACGGGACTGAGTTCGCACGAACTCAACCAGCCTGGCTGCTACCGTGAGGTAAAAGACACCTCTATCACGGGTCAGTTTAAACTAAAAAACCAGACCAATACCTACATTCTTGCCTGGACTACTACCCCTTGGACCTTGCCTTCTAACTCGGCCCTAGCAATAGGAGAGAAGTTGGACTACATCAAGGTACGCAGCTTCAATCCCTACACCCACCTTTCTATGGATGTAATTTTGGCAAAAGCACGCCTATCGGCTTACTTTTCACCTAAAGCTGCCGAAATCGCCCTTGAAGCCTACAATCCAGGCGACAAACTGATTCCTTACCAAGTGCTGGAAGAGTTTAAAGGAAAAAGTATGATCGGCTGGGAATACGAGCAGCTGCTCCCAATCCCAGGTTTGTCCCTTCCGCATCCTGCCTTTACGGTAGTCGCTGGGGATTACGTAACCACCGAAGACGGTACAGGCATCGTGCACTTGGCCAAGGCCTTTGGTGCGGATGACTTTAGAACCTTGGTTCAGCAAAAGGTGCCTGGCATCTTTGTGCAGGACGAGCTCGGCAACGAAGTGCCTGTGGTAGACCGTCAAGGTAAATTTTTGCCCATCGTCGGTGAATACTTGGTTGCCAAGATGCAGGAGCATGGAATCAGTGCTCACAAGACCTTTGGAGCGAATGATTTCTATGTCAAAAACTACACGCAGGATGACGAGGCGGCAGCGGATTACAAAAACACCGATGTGATCTTATCGATCCTCCTCAAAAATGAAAATAAGGCCTTCAAGGTCGAAAAATACGAGCACAGCTACCCACATTGCTGGAGAACGGACAAGCCGATCTTGTATTACCCGCTGGAAAGCTGGTTTATCAAAACTACGGCCTACAAGGACCGCATGGTGGAGCTCAACAAAACCATCCAATGGAAACCGGAGGCCACGGGCACCGGAAGATTTGGAAACTGGCTCGAAAACTTGGTAGACTGGAACTTGAGCCGCTCCCGTTTCTGGGGTACCCCACTACCGATCTGGAGAACTGCCGATGGCACTGAAGAGAAATGCATCGGTTCGATTGCAGAGTTGCAAGCAGAAATCGACAAATCCGTAGCCGCAGGCTTCATGACTGCATCACCCTATGCTGGCAAGGAACTAGACCTGCACCGCCCTTACGTTGACGAGGTGATTTTGATCTCCAATACGGGTCAAAAAATGGTCCGAGAGACCGACCTCATCGACGTTTGGTTTGACTCAGGAGCCATGCCCTATGCCCAGTGGCACTATCCTTTTGAAAACAAAGACATCTTTGCCGCCAACTTCCCTGCGGACTACATCGCAGAAGGAGTGGATCAGACAAGAGGCTGGTTTTTTACGCTTCACGCCTTGTCGGTGATGCTATTTGACAGCGTTTCCTTCAAAAATGTCATTGCCAACGGTTTGGTGCTGGACAAAAATGGCAACAAGATGTCCAAGCGCCTCGGCAATGCCGTTGACCCCTTCAAAACCTTGAAGGAGTACGGACCCGATGCCTTGCGCTGGTACTTGCTCAGCAATGCCAACCCTTGGGACAACCTAAAATTCAACCTTGACGGGGTGACCGAAGTGCAGCGACGCTTCTTTGGTACCCTTCAGAATACCTACAACTTCTTTGCCTTGTATGCCAACCTAGATGCCTTTATCTACCTGGCAGAAAAGGCCATTGCAGTGCAAGAGCGCGCAGAGTTAGATCAATGGATCCTATCCAAGTTGCAGTCCCTCATCCTAGAAGTGGAAGCAGCCATGGATGGCTACGATGCCACCAAGGCTACCCGTGCGATTCAAAACTTCACGGTAGATCAGCTGTCCAACTGGTACGTCCGTCTGGCACGCAAGCGATTCTGGAGAGGAGACATGCAGGCGGACAAGCAGGCCGCCTACGAGACCCTATACGAGTGCCTCTTTACACTCAGCCAACTGATGTCCTCCTTTGCCCCTTTCTATGCGGATTGGTTGTACAAAAACCTAACTGAAGCGGGAGAGTATAGCATGGAATCCGTGCATTTGACCGATTGGAATACTGCCGATCGTACGGTGATCAATCCTGACTTAGAAACAAGTATGGACCTGGCACAGACAATCTCTTCGTTGGTTCATTCCCTGCGCAAGAAGGAAAAAATCAAGGTGCGTCAACCTTTGCAGCGCATCCTGGTACCGGTGCTTTCTGAAAAATTCAAGTCTCAGGTAGCCCATGTAGCAGAGCTGATCCAAACAGAAGTCAACATCAAAGCCATCGAATACCTAGATGATGCCTCCGGGATCTTGGTGAAGCAAATCAAGCCAAATCTGCCCCTCTTGGGCAAGAAATTAGGTCCAAAAATGCGCTTCGTAGTCGCTGCCCTCCAAAATTGGGGCCCCTCAGAAATTGGGCAAATCGAGCGTGAGGGTAAGTTCAAACTGTCCATAGAAGGTGAAGAAATCGACCTACTACTGGAAGAAGTATTGATCAGCTCCCAAGATATTCCGGGCTGGTCAGTTGCTTCGGATCAAGGAGTAATTGTAGCGCTGGATGTAACCCTGACCGAAGAATTAAAGCAAGAAGGGGTGGCCCGTGATTTGGTCAACCGCATCCAAAACTTGCGTAAGGACCTAGGTCTAGAGGTGCAGGATAAAATCACACTCCTCGTGTCCGACAGCAATCCTGTAGTTAATGCTTCCATCGCTTTATTTGGAGGATATATTCAAGAAGAAACGCAGGCCATTTCCCTTGCTGTAGGCAAGTTGGACGGGCAAGCGACCGTTTTGGATATGGATGAATTTGAATTGGCCGTACGCCTAGTTAAGGCATAACCTTTAAGATATGAACAACTACCTCAAGTATTTCGGAATTGCGCTCTTGGTGATTGCCCTCGATCAGGCCACCAAAATGTGGGTACATTTCCAAATGGACTTTGGCAGCCCTGGGCAAATTCAAATTTTCGGCGACTGGTTTAAGCTGCACTACACGACTAATCCAGGGATGGCTTTTGGGATGGAACTTGGCACGGAGTATGGCAAAATGATCCTCACCTCCTTTCGTTTGGTGGCGATGGTGGGTATTGGGTATTACCTTAACTACCTAATTCAAAAAAGAAGCCCAGTTGGCTATACCTTTTGTATCGCACTAATTTTGGGCGGTGCAATTGGTAATTTGGTGGATAGTGTATTTTATGGAGTATGGCTTGACAACGCCCCCTACAATGCACCAACACCCTGGCTTCATGGACAGGTAGTGGACATGTTTTACTTCGACATCTGGGAAGGATACATCCCTGAATGGGTGCCACTTTGGGGTGGAGGCTATACTGCGCTTTGGCCAATTTTCAATGTGGCAGATGCCTCTATTTTTATTGGGGTGGCCATCATCTTAATTTTTCAAAATCGTTTTTTCCCGGAACCAAAATCTGAAGAAATAACCCCTCCACAAGAGACTGAAGAAGAAGCGTAAATCAGACGTTGTTTTTAATTATTCTGATCATCCGCTTTTTCACCACTAACCAATTAAAATAAGGGTTGAGGTTCAATTAGGTGAGCTGTGGACCGTTGACTGTGGTCTGTCAACGATCCGCATGTTTTAAATTGTGGAGCTGTGCTACTGGCATGATTGCGGATAATTATTTTTTTAGAAGAGAGGTCGATTTGGTCTCTCTTTTTTTTCTTCAAAAAAATAGCTGAAAACGACAAATTATTCTCTTTTTATCCGTAATTTTCCTTTTCGTGTATCTAAAAAGTATCCCTGGGTAAATGAAAAAGAAGCCTCAATTAGTTAATAATATATATACAAGATTTTTTACATCAGATGATTGTTGATCCGGATCAGCCTTTTCAGCTTATATATTCCATTTCTAGTCACGAATATTTGGGCTTCCTTTTTGAATCCTATGTAGTTCCTCTTGATGATAAAGGAAGGCTTACCTATGCGTATCAAAATATAAGTTCTGCTAATGCCAAAGAATTTGATTCGGGCCTTGATGAACAAGACTATGAATTGATCCGGCTGATGGATAGTATGCAGCAAGATGTAGTGGTCAAGCCTTTCATGAAAAAAGGGAACCTAAAGCCAAAAGATTTTCTCCAAAAAATCTTCGACCCGAAGACAGCAGACCCAACTACTCAAGAGCTCCTTTTCAAAAATCTAGAACTCAAACGCGCCAAAATTCTACCGCTACTCCTAACGAAACGTTTTTTTGAAACTGCTTCGGATGGAAATCCAACAGGAAGAGAAATAAGCATTCAAGCCGAACCTGCTACCATTCTGTTTCACTTCGACAAGGGAGAGTTCAACACCCAATATTATCCAGTCATTAAATTTCAGGGACAAAAACTCGCCTGGCAGCACAAAGGGGGCTACTTAATTTGCAAGGAGCCTGCCTGGTTAATTGTCAACCAACAACTTTTTCACTTTGAAAAGGGAATTGACGGTAAAAAATTACAGCCCTTTTTAACTAAAAATGCGATCCTGATTGAGCGGAAGTTCGAACCAGAATACTACCGAAAATTTGTCAACTCCTTAATTACTCAATTTGAGGTTGTCGCAAAAGGATTTGAAATTCACACCGAGCAGGGTACTCCAGAAGCCCTTCTAACGATCAGTGGCTTACCGGGTGGCGTCTCCGTGGAAACCTTATTTGGAGAGGAGATTTCCACTTCCTCAGAAGATGTAATTGTCATGGAGCCTCGGTTTAAGTATGGAGAGTTTGATTTTGGCACCCTCCTCCATGCTGGAGAGGGCAGCGGAAATTCCTGTCGCTACGAGGAAAAAGACGGGAACTTTACCTTCTTTAAAACGGTTCGCACCACCAAATTGGAGGAGCGCTACCTAACTATCCTTAAGAAAAAAGGCTTGGAGTTTATGCATGGCAAGACTGCGATGCCCAAAACACAGGCTTTTGAGTGGCTGGGAAATCAGGAGGACTACCTCCGTGAAAATAAAATCAAAATCGTTCAAAAAGGAGGCCTAAACGGAAAGACCTACCACATTGGCAAAGCCCAAATTACGATTGAAGTCAATGAAAATATTGATTGGTTTGATGTCAAGGCGCTCATCAAGTTCGGAATTTACCTAGTCCCCTTTGCCAAACTACGAAAGCTCCTCATCCAAGGAAAGCATGAGTTTGAACTTCCAAACGGAGAAATCGCGGTTATCCCTGCTTCTTGGTTTGTCAACTATTCAGAGCTTTTTAACTTTATCGAAGAGCGCAGCGCAGAGGAATTGGTCCTCCGGAAGCACCACCTGGCCTTTGCTCGGGAGCTGCAAAATGGGGAGCTAATTCGTCTCAACCTAAGTTTGAAGCTGGAGCGCCTTCGTAATTTTGACGCGATTGATGATTATCCACTCCCCAATACCTTTAAAGGTTCGCTACGCCCTTACCAGAATGCAGGCTTCAATTGGCTCAGATTCCTGAACGAATACCAGTTTGGCGGATGTCTTGCCGACGACATGGGTCTCGGTAAAACCGTTCAAACGCTAGCGCTACTCGCCTATGAAAAGGAGGAAAATCCAGGTTTTGCCTCCCTATTGGTGATGCCTACCTCCTTGATCTACAACTGGGAATTGGAAGCCCGAAAATTTGCTCCTGATCTAAATATATTGGTGTATTCAGGAACCCAGCGCAACAAGGATCCTTGGAAATTTCGAGGCTACGATGTCGTGCTCACCTCCTATGGCATCGTGCGCATGGACGTGGACCAGCTGAGCGAATTTTACTTCAACTATGTCATCTTGGATGAGTCGCAAGCGATCAAAAACCCAAATTCCAATATTGCGACAGCTGTCAATAAACTGAAAAGTAAGCGACGACTGATTCTTACGGGTACCCCTGTGGAAAACGGCACCATGGACCTTTGGTCCCAGATGAACTTTGTAAATCCAGGGCTTTTGGGCAACCAACTGCTATTCAAAAAGCAGTTTCTCCATCCCATCGAAAAGCAGCATGACAAGGAGAAGGCCTCCCGCTTGCATGCGATGATCAAGCCCTTTATCCTTCGCCGCCTAAAATCTCAGGTGGCCAAAGACCTGCCCGAAAAAATTACCAACATCAAATACTCGGACATGACTGCCACTCAGGAAAAGATGTACGAAGAGGTAAAAAGCTATTACCGAGAAAAAATCATTGGTGAACTTGCAGGTACAGGGAGAGGTAGCCAGCAGTTTACCCTCCTTCGCGGATTAACTCAGCTACGGCAAATCGCCAACCATCCAAAACTAGTTCGCGAAGATTATGCTGGTGAATCTGGAAAGCTGGAAGACATTACCTACATGCTTCGAGAAACGATTTCAGAAAACCACAAGGTTCTAGTATTTAGCCAGTTTGTTCGCCACCTATCGATAGTTCGAGAATTTCTAGATCGGGAAAATATCCCCTATGCCTACCTAGATGGCGCCACCAAAGACCGGCAGAAACAGGTAGAAAAATTCCAAACGGACGACAGCTGCAAGGTGTTTTTGATCTCTCTCAAAGCGGGTGGAGTCGGCCTCAACTTGACCAAGGCAGAATATGTATTCCTCCTAGATCCCTGGTGGAATCCTGCCGTCGAAGCCCAGGCCATCGACCGCGCACACCGAATTGGCCAAGAAAACAAGGTCATCATCTACAAGTTCATCAGCCGTGGATCAGTAGAAGAAAAAATCATGGCGCTTCAAGACCGCAAACTTGCACTGGCAGGAGAGCTTATTAGCAATGAAGAAAGCTTTATGAAAAGCCTAGACAATGACGATATCCGTGCATTACTCGACTAATCTCTAAACCCGTTCGCCTGAACAGTTTTTGCAGGGCGAAAACGGGTTATCGCGAAAAAATCCATCCTTTTGGATGGATTTTTATTTTATCCTATTGATAGTCAATCAGGTATCCTAAGTTGCCAATTTCTTAACTATAATTTATTATACAAATTGGCGGAGAGCTGGAGATATTTTTCTAAATTTTATCAGCATTCACCCCTATACTTTTCCTGCAGATGCCTAAAGCCAAATCCGATAAAGATCGGAAAATCTTTGTTCTGGATACTTCCGTAATCCTGTACACGCACAACTCCATCATGAACTTTGCCGAGCACGACGTGGTCATACCGATCACCGTACTTGAGGAGCTAGATCAATTTAAAAAAGGCAACGATACCAAAAATTTTGAGGCCCGAGAGTTTATCCGACTGCTAGATAAACTATCTCAAGATCACATGATCCACGAGTGGACCCCCTTAAATGGAAAAACGAAAGGAAACTTCAAGGTCTTGATGAACCCTGACAATAACATGAATGCCAACATCATTTTTGGAGAGGAAAAAAACGACCATAAGATTCTGAATGCTGCGCTCTACCTCAAGCAGAACGAGAAGGACCGGAAGGTCATCCTCGTGTCCAAGGACATCAACTTACGCCTTAAGGCAAAGTCGTTGGACATCCTTGCAGAGGATTACGAAACAGGGAAAATCAAAAACATTGTTGAGCTAGAAAATACGGGCAAGTACCTTTTAGAGGACTTGGATCCGCTAGCCATCAATACCTTGTATGATCGTGGATCTATTGAGGCTAAGGTGATTCTTGGAAATCGGAAACGAAAAGCGAATGCCTTTTACATTTTAAAGAGTCAGAAACAGTCGGTTCTCGCCTACTACAATTCAGATGAAAATGTCCTCAGCCGCGTGGACAAGCAACTGGCTTACAACATCAAGCCTCGAAATGCAGAACAGACCTTTGCGCTACATGCCATCCTAAACCCACGCATCAAGCTTGTCTCCATCCAGGGGGTGGCCGGAACAGGAAAAACCCTACTTGCCTTGGCGGGTGCCTTGGAACAGCGGCGTGAATACAAACAAATCTTCCTGGCTAGACCCATTGTGCCGCTATCCAATAAGGACATTGGCTATTTGCCAGGGGACATCAAGTCCAAACTGAATCCCTACATGGAACCACTATGGGACAACTTGAAGTTTATCCAAAATCAATACAAGGAGACCGATAAGGAATATCAAAAAATCACCGAGCTGGTTAACCAGGAAAAACTGGTCATCCAGCCACTTGCCTACATACGAGGAAGATCCCTATCCAATATTTTCTTTATCGTCGATGAGGCTCAAAACCTTACGCCTCACGAAATCAAAACCATCATTTCGAGAGCTGGAGAAAATACGAAGATCGTTTTCACAGGGGATGTATTCCAGATTGATACCCCCTACCTCGATGCACAATCCAACGGACTCTCTTACCTTATCGATCGGGTAAAGGATCATCCGCTCTATGCACACGTCAAACTGGAAAAGGGGGAGCGCTCTGAGCTGGCAAATTTGGCAAACGATTTACTCTAAGGAGGCAATTTAGGGATTCCAAATTACTCGGTCACCGAACTGAAAATAAACTCAGTTGGCTTCGGTGTATTTCTTATACTGTTCAAGGATGGTTTGCCATCCTTGAGCCTGAAGTTCGTGGGGGTTTTCATTTTCGGCATCGAAAATCACTTGTACTTGGGTCTGCCCTTCTACCTCGGTAAATCGAACACTGACTTCTCGATCGTCGGATAGCTTGAACGTAAAGCCTTCGTCAGGCAACACCTCGGTGTAGGTGCCTTCAAAGTCAAAGCCAAAATCCGCAAATTTAGCCTCCATACGGGTGAAATATCTCCCTCCCAAAACCAAGTCATTGCTTGCTCGGGGGCAATGCCACTGGTCAGAAGCAAAATTCCAATTGACAATGTGCTCAGGCAGGGTATAGTAGTCCCATGCTTTTTTCTTATCTGCTGAAATTAGTGCGGTAACGGTAATTTTTTTGAAGGACATAATGCGTTTTAATGGGAATTGGGAAGTTACAAACTCATCATTTCCTTAAACCGTGCCGCTTGTCTACGGCTGACTTCAATGCGATCACCTCCCTTGAGGGTGACTACGAGACCGCCGTTAAACCACGGTTCAATGGCCTCCACCCAACCCAGGTTGATGATGTGCTTGCGGCTAGCTCTGAAAAAGGATTTTTCATCCAAGCGCTCATCCAAAGCATTCAGAGACTTGTGGATCATAGGTTTGAAGTTATCAAAATACACTTTGATGTAGTTACCATCCGACTCAAAAAGACGCACATTGGACAGTCGCACAAACCAGCAACGGTCCCCATCTTTGACAAAAACCTGGTCTTCTAAGGTCAGTTTCTTCTGGCTACCCAACCCCTCCTGTTCTTCTCGCTTGGCTATGGCCTCCATTTTTCCCTGAAGCTTCAACACCGCATCTTCCAATCGCTTCGGTTCGATGGGCTTGAGTAAGTAATCCAGCGCATTCACTTGAAAGGCCTTCAATGCATACTCGTCATAGGCAGTGGTGAAGATGACATGAGGCAAATTATCCAGCTCTTCCAAGAGGTCAAAGCCTGTTTTCTCAGGCATTTGAATGTCTAAAAAAATAACATCAGGCTGAAGCTGATCAATTTTTTCTTTGGCATCATCCACATTCACTGCCTCACCTACCACTTCCACTGTTTCCAGTTGATTCAATAAATTGATTAGCTCCTTACGGGCTAAGCGTTCGTCGTCAATTACTAGGGCTCTCATATCAATCGAGTTAATTAGTCTAAAGTAAGCCTTTGTTTCGGTATTTTAATTTCAGTAATCACAAATTGGGTTCCAGAGTTGAAGATTCGGAAGCTTGCCTTATCACCATAGAGCAGTGCCAGACGCTGTTGAGTATTGTCTATCCCTTGTCCCTCCTCTTCTTTTCGTTTGATTGCAGGTAAGGGTGCATATTGGCCACTATTTTTTACCTGAATGTACAGTTCTTCCTGCAGGCCTTCTCTACATTTTATTTCAATCAAGCCTCCTTTGACCAAATTAGAAATCCCATGTTTGATGGCATTTTCCACAATGGTCTGCAACATCATTGGGGGGATCTTATAGCCGTAAGCTGCCTGTTCAATTTGGTAATCCACCTGCAGACGCTCTTCAAAACGGATGGACTCCAAGGCTAAATAATCCTTCACCGTGTCCAGCTCATCCGCGAGGTCTATCACCTGCTTTTTGTCCAGCATTAGGGAAAACCGAAGCATGTTCGAAATTCGGGTAATGGCAGATTTCGCTTTGACAGGATCTTCGTCTACCAAGGCACGCACCGAATTCAAGGCATTGAAAATAAAATGCGGGTTGAGCTGACTCTTCAAATGGTTGAGCCGTATCTCACTAATTTTTGCCTCGTAGCGAAGGGTGGTATTGTAATTGTCCAAAAAATAAAACACAAAGTAGAGAAGCACCCAAAACCCGTAGTAGAGAAAACTCACAAACAAGTTGACCGAAATCACCAAAGCCCGAAAATCGAATCCAGGATTTAGCGTGCCAAAAGCCAAATTGATCAGCACCTGAGCCAAGACATTACTCACCGCCATTACGCCTACCGCTACAAGAACTTGAGCGATCAATCTGAAGATTCCTAAACGAAACCAGCCATATGATTTGATAAGTAGTCGGAAAGCATGGGTAGAAAGCAGGTAAAAAGCAGCCAAGGCAACAAAAGCCCAAGCTTGCAGGGGAGAAATTCCCTCAGATAAGGAAGCAAAAAACACGTTGACAAAAGCAAAGCTTCCCCAGCCCAATACTTGCAATAGCCAATAGAGTGTGCTCCTGTTCATACTTGCCAAAGTTAACCAAGGAAACTTAGGTAGGCTTCCCAATTTGATAAGAGGGCTAACGGCTTGATTTTAAGCCTATTTTCAGCGATGTAATTCCTGCTTCAAGAATCTTCCGGTATGACTGTCTGGATGAGCAGCCACTTTTTCTGGGCTCCCCTGCACCACCACCGTACCTCCTTTATTGCCACCCTCAGGCCCCATGTCGATCAGGTAATCTGCCACCTTGATCACATCCAAGTTGTGCTCGATGACCAAGACTGTATTGCCCTTATCCACTAGTTTCTGAAGTACATTCATCAACAAGTCAATGTCCTGAAAATGCAAACCCGTAGTTGGCTCATCCAAAATATAGAAGGTCTTGCCCGTGTCCTTTTTGGACAATTCCGTGGCCAACTTTACCCGCTGCGCTTCGCCTCCAGAAAGGGTAGTGGCATGCTGCCCAAGGGTAATGTAACCCAAGCCTACCTCACTTAGGGTAGTGATCTTTCGCAGGATTTTGGGTTGAAACTCAAAAAATTCTACTGCCTGCTCTACCGTCATGTCCAAAACATCGGAGATCGACTTTCCTTTAAATCGCACCTCTAGAGTTTCTCGGTTGTAGCGCTTCCCCTTGCAGGTCTCGCATGGAATATGCACGTCAGGAAGGAAATCCATTTCCACCAGCTTCATCCCTGCCCCTTCACAATCTTCACATCTACCCCCCTTCACGTTGAAAGAGAATCTTCCCGGCTTGTAGCCCCGAATTTTGGACTCAGGAAGCTCCGTAAACAGCGTTCGAATGTCCGAAAACATGCCTGTGTAGGTTGCAGGATTAGATCTAGGAGTTCGGCCAATGGGGCTTTGGTCCACTTCAATCACCTTGTCCAACTGCTTCAAGCCATCGATGCGGTCAAATGGCATCGGCTCCTTCTTGGAGTTGTAAAACTCCCGATTGAGCAAAGGAAATAAGGTCTCGTGAATTAAGGTACTCTTACCACTTCCCGATACCCCCGTAACCACGATTAAGGTTCCCAAGGGAAAGGCTACCGTTACATTTTTCAGGTTATTGCCATGCGCACCCTTCAAAACCAACTGCTCACCAGTTCCTGCTCTTCGGGTACTCGGAATGTCCAAACCAATTTTTCCTTGCAGGTAGCGTGCCGTCACCGAATCAGAGGTTAAGAGCTGCTCCGGTGTGCCCGAAGCCACCACATGCCCGCCATGTCTTCCTGCTCCAGGCCCCATGTCCACAATGTAGTCTGACTCCAGCATCATGTCCTTGTCATGCTCCACTACCAGTACCGAATTGCCCAGGTCTCGGAGTCGCTTCAAGGCCTGAATTAACTTCACATTGTCTCGCTGGTGAAGCCCAATACTGGGTTCATCCAAAATGTAAAGCACTCCTACCAGCTGGGTTCCTATCTGCGTAGCCAAGCGAATCCGCTGGGCCTCCCCTCCTGAAAGGGTTCGCAAGGGTCTATTCAAGGAAAGGTAGTCCAAGCCGATGTCGAGCAGAAAGCCGATGCGCTTTCTGATTTCTTTGAGCACCTCTGCACCGATGCGCTGCTGCTTCTCCGAAAGGCGGCTTTCTAGTCCTTCAAACCAGCCTGCAAGGCCTTGGATATCTAGCATCGCCAGCTCCCCAATGTGGGTGCCATCCAACTTAAAATGAAGGGCTTCCTTTTTGAGGCGATAGCCTTGGCATTCTGGGCAGGTTTTGGAAATGGTAAACTCCGCCACCCATTCTTGGATTTTGTCGGAGCTCCCCTCCTGGTATTTCTGGAGAAAATTGATAATTCCCTCAAAAGTTGTGTTCCACTGCGTACCCGGATACTTCACCGAATCTACGGCCACCTCAATCTTGTCCCCATACAAAAGCACCTCCACTACAGCTTCGGGAAGGTCTTTTATAGGTGTACTCAAACTGCATTTGTAATGCTTGAGGAGTGCTTCAATCTTTTTGAATATCCAAATGTCCCGATACTCCCCAAGAGGAGCAATCCCTCCACGGGTAATGCTCAAATTCGGGTCGGGGAAAATACTTTCCCGGGTAATTTCTTCGATTACCCCCAAACCATTGCAACTGGGGCAAGCTCCATAGGGAGAGTTAAACGAAAAACTATTGGGTGCTGGCTCCTCGTACGAAAGGCCCGTTTCGGGGTCCATCAGGTACTTTGAGAAATAGTGAATTTCTCCGCTTTCTTCCCGTACCATCAGCACTCCTTTGCCGTGTTGCAAGGCGGATTTGAGCGATTGGGTAATTCGAAAACGATCGTCCTCCTCCGCTACAATGCGGTCGATGACGATCTCAATGTCGTGGATTTTGTAACGGTCCAACTGCATCTTAGGAGCCACCTCGAGGACAACACCATCTACCCGCACCTTGGAGAATCCCAACTTACGCACCTGTTCAAAAAGCTCACGGTAATGTCCCTTTCGGCCTTTGACAACAGGGGCCAATAGGTATAATTTCTTGCCTGCAAACTTGGTGAAAAGCTGCTCCAAAATTTGATCCTCCGTCTGCCGGATCATGGGCTTGCCGCTGTGGTAAGAATATGCATCTGCCGCTCGGGCAAAAAGAAGGCGAATGAAATCATAAATTTCTGTGACTGTGCCTACCGTGGATCGTGGGTTTTTGGAAGTTGTCTTTTGCTCGATCGCAATGACAGGGGAGAGACCATTGATCTTGTCCACATCGGGACGCTCCATCCCGCCCAAGAAGGAACGGGCGTAAGCCGAGAAGCTCTCCATGTACCTGCGCTGACCCTCTGCATAAATGGTATCAAAAGCCAAGGAGCTTTTTCCGCTCCCACTTAAACCAGTGATCACCACTACTTTGTTGCGTGGAATCTTCAGGTCAATGTTCTTTAAGTTGTGCTCTCTGGCTCCAAAAATTTCTAGGAATTCTTCCTGTACCGCAGGGGATTGGGTCATGTTTTTGCGAAAATTAGGAATCGGTGAAAGTACGCTTTTTTTGCCGAACGAAAAAGGTCAGCCAGAAGACTTTAGCATGAAGTTAGATACCAGAAAAAGGGCACTTCCCCGCAGCAAAATTGGGTGCTTTTGAAGCTTCATCATGCTTCCAAGCAGCAGGCTGGTAATGGAAATTAGGAGACAAGATTTGATTCTCCCATTCCTGATGGAACACCCCAAGCGTCGAACCTGCCGCCGGAGGTACAATCCAGGCCCAGTCCGCCTGTACCGATCGCCCCTTTGCCTCCTCTTGCTTGCAAAATTCTAAAAATTGCTCGGAGGCGGTATGGTGATCTACCAGGGTCACTCCTTGAGCTTGAAAGGAATAAAGCACAGCCTCCTGAAGGACCAGCATTGCTTTGTCTTTCCAGAGTGTCTTCACCTGACGCTGGTCCAAATTCATTTTCTTGGCAATTACTGGAAGCATATTGTAGCGCTGTTCATCTCCAAGATTCCTAGCAGCAATCTCCGTGAGCATGTACCAGCCATTGAAGGGGGCACAGGGAAAGGATATGCCGCCAATCTCCAGACGCATGTCGGAAATCACAGGTACGGCGTACCACTGAAGCTCCAATTCTTGAAACCAGGAATAGTCCGGATGGACTAAATTCACTCGAAGTACCTGATCTTCAGGAACGGCAAACCATCGGGCAGGCTCTTCTTCACGCTGAATGACCAACGGGAGTACATCAAAGGCGGTTTGTTTACCCTCCCAACCCAAGGACTTGCAGTAACTCGTAAATGCGACCGCATCGGGGTCGCCCAAGATCTCTCCATTGGGAAGCGTGTAGCCTGCAAATCGGATCAGCTGCTTATTTAATATACGTAATCCAGCATCTGCCTCATCGGCGCTGGCATAGACCGATAGGGTGGAGCGAATTTTTCCTCCCTGAGTGGCTGATTTAAGGTGGGCCATCGCATCGGCAAATACCTCTTCTGCAGTGCTTAGGGTCCTCCGATCTCTAACCTTTAGTGTTTTCCAAAAAAGTCTGCCCATACAGCGGTTGCTATTTCGCCAGGCCAGCTTCGCCCCATAGCTCAGCTCTTTTTCGGTCAAGCGATAGGTTCCTGTCTGCAAAATTTCAACTTGAACTTGATCTAGCCTTGTTTCTACTCCATCCAAGTTGGATTCGGAATAGTACAGCTGAAGAAATTCTTGGGCTTGTTCGAAAAGGGAAGAAGTACGCATTCTTGATCGCAAGAGTCTATTGAGTAAAACCTGGAAAGTCTTAGAGGCCTAGTTCAAGTTGATTTTGGGTGGTCTACTTGGAAGCACTTCCTTTCAGGTATTGGGATGCACAACTACCGAAACCCATAATTGAAACAAGTAGTTTACAATTGACTCAAAATTTTAATTTTTTTCAGCTGCCGCTTCGAGTTTTGGAAGCCGAATGGCGTAGCGCTTTCCTTTTTTCACCTGTAGCTCTTGGGCCCTCAACCAAGGGTTGTAGCGTTTGAGGTGTTTGTAACTACTGCCCTGTTCCTTAGCCCATTTCGCTAGATCGGGAAGATCTGTGGACACTTCAATTTCTCGAAACTCCGGAAGGGAATAGTAGTCCTTCTCCTGCAGGTGGTAGCCAAAAGCGGCTGGATTTTCGAATAGAAGTTTGAAAGCTAAAATCCGAAACAGGTACCGGCTTGTTTCCTCATTGAGGTACAGGTCATAGTAATTGCGGTGAAACTGCTCTTCTTGTCTTTTTGAAAACCCAGACTGGCCCATATTGTAGCTGGCTGCCACTGCAGTCCAGTCTCCAAATTTTTGATGTGCCTTTTTTAAGTAGGCGACGGCGGCCAAAGTAGACTGCTCCAAATCGTAGCGCTCATCTACCGATTCGGTGATTTCCAACCCATATTCCTTGCCCGTTTCTTCCAAAATTTGCCAGTACCCTTTTGCCCCAGCAGCTGAGCTCGCGTTGAGCAAGCCGCTTTCAGCAATGGCCAAGTACTTGAAGTCATCGGGCACACCCTGCTCTTGAAGCAAGCGCTCAATTTCTGGGAGGTATTTTTTACTTCGCTTAAAGAGCAAAATGAGGTTGGACTCCCAATAGGCATTCACATAGAGTTCCCGCTCGAGTCGCTCCACCACATCTCCTTGCTCTAGGGGCACCTTTTCTCCTGCAAAAGAAAGTTCAGCAGGAAGATCAACTAGTGCTACCGAATCTTTTTGCTCGCGCGAAAAGGAAGTAAGCCCCAGCTTTGCTGCCATCTGGTGTTCACTAAAAACAGCAAAAAGAGCCAAGCTCAGGCAAAGGACCAACAGGGCGTAGATGAGGGTAAGATGAACTTTTGTCACGATTGAGTTAGCGGCTGAAGGGTGAAAAACATAAATCTTCTACTGTGTTACTTGCGGAAGCATTGCCAGAATTTCCTCCATGAATTCCCTAGAATTGGAGAGGCGAGGCACTTTGTGCTGCCCTCCAAGCTTCCCTTTTTTGGCCAGCCAAAACTCAAAAAGCCCCATCGGAGCAGCATGGAGTTGAAGTCGCTTCAAGGCTAAATTTTTGTGCCTTTTTGCATCATAATCGGAGTTGATCTCCCGCAAATGCTGGTCTAAAATATCTGCAAAGTTTTCTAAATCTGAGGGCAGACTTTTGAATTCCACCACCCACTCATGGGCGCCTTTGGATTGACTGTCCTCAAAGTAGATGGGCGCCGCTGTAAAATTGGTCAGCGTGGCTCCCGTTTGTTCACAGGCAAAGGAAATGGCTGCCTCTGCATTTTCCACAATCACCTCTTCTCCGAAGGCATTGATAAAATGCTTCGTTCTGCCAGAGATCCGAAACCGGTAGGGAAGGACGCTGGTAAATTTGAGGGTATCCCCGATTTTATAACGCCATAGCCCTCCGTTGGTGGAGATCAACAAGGCATAATTTTTTCCTACCTCTACCCCTTCCAAGGAAATGACGCGAGGGTTTTCCTTTTCCAAGTCCTCGGTAAGGATAAACTCGTAAAAAATCCCATAGTCCAGCAAGAGCAAGAGTTCATCCGAATCTGGCTGATCCTGCATCCCAAAAAATCCCTCCGAAGCATTGTAGGTTTCCATGTACCGCATTTTATCCGAAGGAATCAGCTCCTTGAACAAATTTCGATACGGCCCAAAGGCCACCGCTCCATGAAAAAACACTTCCAAGTTGGGCCATACTTCAAGGATATGGGAGGCTTTTTTCAATTCCAGAATACGCTGAAGCAAGACTATGGTCCAAGTGGGGACACCTGCAATGGAAGTTACATTCTCATCCATGGTCTCCCGAGCCATGCGCTCAACCTTGGCTTCCCAGTCCGACATCAAAGCGGTCTCCAGGGAAGGGGTGCGTACAAACTGTGCCCATATCGGGAGATTGTGCATAATCACTGCTGACACATCCCCAGCTCGCGCAATTCCTTTGGAATGGAGCGGCTTTTTCTCAAGAGCTCCCCCCACTGACAAGCTTTTGCCAGTAAATAACTTCGTGTCGGGGAAATTACTCACATAAAGTGAAACCATGTCTTTTCCTCCCTTGAAATGGCACTCTTCCAAACTTTCATCCGATACAGGAATGTATTTGCTACGTCCTGCGGTAGTTCCAGAGGATTTGGCAAACCACTGAATGTCCGAAGGCCAAAACACCTGCTGCCTCCCTTTGATGTTCTTCTCCAAATAGGGAGTGAAGGATTCGTAATCAAACAGGGGTACACGCTTGGTAAAATCTTGGTAGGATTTAATTTTCTCAAAATGATAGGTCTTTCCTATCTCAGTATCCTTTGCTGCTTCTAGCAATTCTACTAATGTGGTTCTCTGCACCAAATGTGGTTCTTGCTTGAACTTTTCGATTTGACCTAGTCGACTTTTGAAAATCCAGGTCATGAAACTGTTGAGCACTTCCATTTAGGAAAAAGTTTTGCGTTTCAGTTCAAATTGGGTTCCCAGATACACCCTTCGCACCTGCTCATCGGCAGCTAGCTCTTCCGCCGTTCCCGCCTTCAATAAGCGCCCTTCAAACATCAAGTATGCTCGGTCAGTGATCGAAAGCGTTTCGTTCACGTTGTGGTCGGTGATTAGAATGCCAATATTTTTGGTCTTTAGCTTGGCTACGATGGTTTGGATTTCCTCCACAGCAATGGGATCCACGCCTGCAAATGGCTCATCCAAAAGCACAAATTTAGGGTCTACAGCCAAGGCTCTGGCGATTTCGGTACGTCGGCGCTCACCACCAGAAAGGACCATGCCTAGATTTTTTCGTACATGGGTCAAGCTAAACTCTTCAAGCAAACTTTCCATTTTTTCCTTCTGCTGCGCCTTGGGAAGGGCCGTCATCTCCAATACGGCCAAAATATTTTCTTCTACCGAAAGCTTTCGAAACACAGAGGCTTCCTGAGCAAGGTAGCCGATGCCCAACTTGGCCCTCTTGTACATGGGGAGTCCCGTGATGTCCTGATCTTCCAAAAATATCTTCCCAGAATTGGGCTGAATCAACCCAACAATCATGTAAAATGAGGTGGTCTTTCCCGCTCCATTGGGGCCCAAAAGCCCAACAATCTCCCCTTGGGAAACCTGTACGGAAATGTCATTGACCACAGATCGGCCTTTGTATATTTTTAGGAGGTGCTCAGCTCGAAGAATCATATCAGTCAAATTTGATGTCTTTCACGTAGAGTTGCAAACTACTTTTGTCACGAAAGATATTTTCACGCATTTCCACCACAAGGTCAAAGCGCATTTTGCCTCGCAACATATTCACGGTGGTGAGGTCCGGATCTTTGGCTCGATCAGCCATTCCAAAGCCCAAACAAACCGGCGTGGTCAACTGTCCGTCCTGCATAATTTTAATCCGCAGGTGCTTATCTTTTAGTACCGTCACATCCTCGGCATACACATTTTGAATTTGAAAAATGGGTTCTGAATTGCCCGGTCCAAAAGGGGCCATCTGCTTGATGATGTTGTAAAACTTGTAATTGATCTGATCCAAAAGCAAGACATCATCAATCTCGATGACAGGCTTAAGGTGTGTGGCCTTTATACGGCTGCGAACTACCTCCTCAAACTTTTTTTGAAAGGCGGGGACGTTTTTTACATCCAAGGTGAGGCCTGCTGCATACTTATGTCCACCAAACTGATCCAAAAGATCTGCACACTCGGCAATCGCTTCGTAAATATCAAAATCAACGACGGAACGTGCACTCCCCGTCGCCTTGTTGTTGGACTCCGTCAAAATAATCGTTGGGCGATAATACTTTTCAATGCAGCGGCTAGCTACAATGCCAATGACCCCTTTGTGCCAATCCTGCTTGAATAACACGGTAGAATTCCAGTGGGCTCCTTCTTCTTGAAGTGCCAGAATTTCAAAGGCCTCCTTGGTGATGTGTTCATCAAAATTGCGCCGCGTAGCATTGACCTCATCGACGAGTTTGGCTCGCTCGATGGCCTCATCCAAATTATGGGCAATCAGCAACTCTACCGATGCTTTGGCATGTTCTAGCCGGCCAGAGGCATTAATTCTAGGACCAATCTTGAAAACGATGTCTGAAATTTGGATATCCTTTTCAATTTTTGAAAGGAGCATCAAGGCTTTCAGTCCTGGCCTTGGAGTATTGTTGATCCGGTCTAAGCCGTAATAAGCCAAAATTCGATTTTCTCCTGTGATGGGAACAATGTCTGCCGCAATACTCACCACCACCAAGTCCAAATAGGAGTAGAGGCTAGCCTCTTCCAATTGCTGGGCTTTGGCATAGGCTTGAATTAATTTGAAGCCCACTCCACATCCACTGAGTTCCTTGTACGGATACTTACAATCCTGCCTTTTTGGATCCAGCACAGCCACCGCCTTTGGGAGTTCATCCCCGGGAGTATGGTGGTCACAAATGATGAAGTCCACACCAAGCCCAGAAGCCAATTCCACTTTATCCATGGACTTGATGCCACAGTCTAAAGCAATGATCAGTGAAAATCCCGCTTCGGCAGCATAGCGAACACCCCTTTCGGAGATTCCGTAGCCTTCCTTGTAGCGATCAGGAATGTAAAAATCTACATGGGGGTAAAACCCTTTTAAAAATTCATACATCAAGGCTACCGCTGTAGTTCCATCAACATCGTAATCCCCATAGACCAAGATGTGCTCTTCGTTTTTTACCGCCTTAGCTATTCGAAGCACTGCAGCGTCCATATCTTTCATCAAGAAAGGATCGTGCAACAGGTTCAAGCTAGGCCGAAAGTAGTCTTTAGCCTGATCAAAATTTTCCACGCCTCTATTGATCAACATGGTAGCAAGGGTAGCATTCACATTGATGTCCTTGCTTAATTTGTCAACTGCGGCTTGGGCTATTTTTGGCTTTTTTTTCCAGACGTACTCCATAGGGTAATATTACAAGTATTTAAGAAGCAAAACCCAAATTCTTGGGCCTAGACCTTTCTTAGTAGCGTGTTTCGCACGAAAAGGTTCGAAAAATTAATCCTTCCGGCTCCCTCGAGAAGCCCACCAAAGACTTACAGGGAAAACCAAGGCCCGTAACTTCAACGCATTCTTTTGGCTGAAGGTGAGCTGGGTGTTCTGGTGGATTTTTTTGTACCACCGCGCCGCAGCCCATCCATGCCCTAGCACAGCCACCAGCAATAGGGAATAGACAAGTAGTTCTACCATCTTAATTTTTTTGAAGACACAAAGCCGCCCAGTTGTCCTTGGTGGTTTGCATCGTTAAAGTAAGTCCCTGCGCCGAAGCTGCCTGCACCAAGTCTGCTATGTCTTCAGAATAAAACCCACTCAAGAGTAGCAGCCCTTGATTCGTAAGTAGACTTGCGTAAATCTCAAGCTCATCCAGCAGCACGTTCTTGTTGATGTTGGCCAAAATAAGTGCATAGGTACCTTTGGGCTGCACCTCACGAATGGTACCCAAACCCATACGGGTGGCTACCTGGTTCAACTCAAAATTCTCGTTGCCATTGTCCACACACCAGGAATCGATATCAAAAGCCTCCACTTGCTTGGCGCCGAGCAAATGGGCCATAATCGCCAAGATGCCAGTGCCGGATCCTACATCCAACACCCGCTTGCCTTGGTGATCTATTTTCCCTTGCAAGGAAAGCAATTGAAAGGTGGTGGCATGGTGTCCAGTGCCGAAAGACATTTTTGGGTTGATCACAATTTCATACTGGAAGCCTGGTTGAGGGGCATGGAAGGAAGCCCGCACATACACCAACTGATCTACTTCGATTGGATCGTAGTTTTTTTCCCACTCCTCATTCCAATTCACTTTGGGCATGATTCCTTCCAGCAGCGTAAGTGCTGCAGGCTCGCGGTAAGTAGCGATGACTTCGTCAAAAGAATCTCTGGAAAACTGGTCTTGTGGAACATAGGCTTCAAAACCAGTTTCTGTTTCCAAAAAGGAATCAAAGCCAACCGCCGCTAATTCAGCAATCAGGATTTCCCGGTAATCCTCAAGGCAGGTAATGCTCACTTGTACGTAGTCCATGAATACATTGAATTGGCTCAGATTCCAAGTATCCGAGAAAGGCTGTTAAAACCCCGCATCTGCGGGGCTAGATTTAGAAGGATTTTACAATTTCAATAAAGTCACGGGATTTGAGGGAAGCCCCTCCAATCAATCCTCCATCCACATCAGGCTTGCCAAAAAGTTCTTTTGCATTTCCTGGATTGGCGGATCCTCCGTACAAAATAGAGGTTTGCACAGCAGCCGCCTGTCCATACTTGCTGGCCAGATGACCTCTTAGTGCTGCATGCATTTCCTGGGCCTGCTCAGCGGATGCCGTCTTGCCTGTACCTATCGCCCAGATGGGCTCGTAGGCAATCACCACTTTGGAAAATTCTTCTGGAGTCAAGTGAAACAAACTTGCAGTCAGCTGAGCTTTTACAGTCTCTTCATGGGTACCTGCCTCACGAATTTCCAAAGATTCTCCACAACAAAAGATTGGGGTCAGGCCATTAGCCAAGACTTGGTTGACCTTGGTAGCTAGAAGGGTATTGTCCTCCTTGAAATATTCTCGGCGCTCGGAATGGCCCAAAATCACATACGATACTCCAAAAGAAGCCAGGATCTTGGCAGACACCTCCCCAGTGAAGGCTCCACCCTCTTTGTCAGAGCAGTTTTGTGCCCCCACAAAAATTCCAGCCGTATCGCCTACCAATCTCTGGACCGGATACAGGTGTGGGAAGGGAGGATTGAGGACTACCACCACATCCTTGATGGCCTCGTCTTTGTACATATTGACAAGCTCACTTGTGAGTTGCTGTCCCTCCTCAAAGCTGAGGTTCATCTTCCAGTTGCCGGCTACTATTTTCTTTCTCATGTGTAGAATCTCTTTTTTTAGGTTTGAAAAAACTTGAGCGAAAGGTAATTTGCTTCAAAATTACCAAAAATGTCCAGTTGGGGAAGAAATAACGGAGAGCAGACACCAAAAAAGAATTGGAGTCTGGAAGAGGCAAGGGGCAAATTGGAAACCTATTGCTCCTACCAGGAACGCTGTGTCTGGGAATTGCGGCGTAAACTTTTTGAAAAAGGGATTCAAGGCCCTGCAATAGAAACCATCCTTGCCGAATTGGAGGCTAGTGGATTTGTGGATGAGGAGCGCTTTGCCCGCTCCTATGCCCGCGGAAAATTTCGGATCAAAAGATGGGGAAAAGGGAGAATTAGGCAGGAGTTGAAACTTCGACAAATCAGTTCGGCGCTCATTCAACTGGGCTTGTCAGAAATTGATGGGGAGGAGTACTTTGCTACCCTCGAGCGGGAGACAGAAAAGAAGTGGGAAAAAACCAAAGAAAAAGACGCTTACAAAAAAAAATACTTAGTCACGCATTACCTGATGAGCAAAGGCTTCGAACAAGACCTCATTCAAGAGGCCTTGTCCGCCTTAGTTTCTAATGAGAATAGGTAAAATTACCAGCTTCCTCCAGCACCGCCTCCACCAAAGGAGCCACCGCCGAAGCCACCAAAGGAACCGCCACCTGAAGAAAAATCTCCAAAAGAGCCGCCGCCACTGCTCCCTCTACTTCCGCCTAGCGCATTTGCCAAAAGGAGGGTCGTCCAAAAATCAATTCCTCCACCTTTACCACCCATGTGGTTGTTGTTATCCTTCCGGTTTTTGATGATCGGCAAAACCACGAAAATAAAAATGAAAAAGAGGAGGAATAGAATACCCAAAATAGGATTGTCTTCCCCATCCGACATCACTTCATCAGCTTTGTACTCGCCAGAGGCCAGCTTAAAAATCATCGTAGTGGCCTCATCCAAACCTAGGTAGTAGGCCTCCGTCTTAAAATTGGGAAGAATCAGGTTGTTGACGATGCGCTTGGCCAAGGCATCGGGTATTGCCCCTTCCATCCCTCTTCCTGTAGCAATAAAGATCTTACGGTCATTCATCGCTGCCAAAATGAGGATACCATTGTCCTTGCCTTTGCCTCCAATACCCCATTGCTCTCCCAATTGGAAGGCGTAATCAGAAATCTCGTAGACCCCTACTGATCCTAGAAGGACGATGGACACCTGTGTGGAGGTGCTGTCCGAATAGGCAAGTAGCTTTTTTTCAAGTTGACCTACTTCGTCAGCACTTAGCGTTCCCGTAAAATCATTGACTAGACGAGGAGGATTGGGGACTGCGGGAAAGTCCTGTGCAAATGCAAGGCCTTGAAGAAGAAATAAAGCGAGTACTACTACTAGCTTACTTGCCGAAAGATACCTCATTGGATAGTTCGTTTTGGTCATCTTGGTGATCGTATGGAAAATGGGTTTTCAACTGATCCCCAGCATGGTGAATGCCTTCAATGAGTCCTTCAGTAAACTTGCCCTGTCGAAAATGACTCGCCATCAGGTCTTTGGTGCTCTCCCAGAAGTCTGCAGGCACCACTGAATTGATGCCTGCATCTCCTAGAATTGCAAATTTGTGATCTTCTACAGCTAAGTATACCAAAACACCATTTCTGTCTTTGGTTTGGTACATTTTGAGCGTCTCAAAAACCTTCGCGGCACGATCGAGTACAGCACCCTTGCAGGTACTTTCAATGTGCACTTGAATCTCTCCAGAAGTTTGAGTTTCTGCAGCTTTAATTGCGGCAACGATTTCTGCCTTCTGCTCTGGAGAAAATAGTTTGAATGCCATAAGATTAGAATTGAACTGTTGGAGCTTTGTCAGCACCAGCAACTGCTTCAAAATATCCTTTGGCTACGAAGCCATACCAGCCTGCAAAGAGATTGTTAGGGAACACTCTCAAAGTAGAATTGTAACCCTTTACGGACTCGTTAAAATTTCTTCGCGCTACAGCGATTCTATTTTCTGTTCCTTCCAATTGTGCCTGAAGCTCCAAGAAGTTTTGATTGGCCTTTAGGTCTGGATATTTTTCAACAGTCACCAACAAGCGGCTCAAAGCGCCAGAAAGTTGATCCTGTGCTTGTTGAAATTCAGCAAGCTTTTCTGGAGTCAAGTTAGTCGGGTCGATCTGAACAGATGTAGCCTTGGAACGAGCTTCTACTACGCCAGTAAGTGTTTCCTGCTCAAATTCTGCATAGCCTTTGACGGTGCTGACCAAGTTAGGGATCAAATCAGTTCTTCGTTGGTATTGCGTTTGAACTTCAGCCCATTCGCCATTGATACCTTCTTCTAGTTGAACAAATTGATTATAGGTCCCTACTGCCTTAGAATAGATTAAAATGCCTAGCACGAGAAGGATGCCTACGGGAATTAAGATTTTTTTCATGTTGTTTATTGGTTAAATCGAGGAGTTACACGGAATTTTAAGTGGTTCGTTGTCTTAAAGCACAAAGTTATCCAAATTTTCTTTCCCTAAAGAAAAATCAAATCTGCTTTTTCAGTTGCAGCCGAACCTGAATGTCAACGAATTGCGTGGCATCGAGGGAGGAGTAGCGCCTCAAATCAAGGACCACAACTCTGCCCGGCTCGGAACGGAGTAATTTCACGAGCTGCTCCATCTCCCAAATCAGTACAGGCACCGAATCGATGCCTAAGATTTCATCAAAGGGAAGTACCCCTGCCAAATGTGCCGGGGAGCCTTCACGCACATCCCCGATGTACCAGCGCTTCTCTTTGGTCAGCCTTTTTTTGACCACCATTCCACTCATGTCAAACTCAAAGGGTTGGTAAAAAGTCGCGCCTGGTCGCACATAAAATCCATTCCTAGGGTAGTCCAGAATGAGTTTGGTTTTCCCCAGTACCTCAGCTCCTAGGCTCCCTTGTCTCCCACTAGCTTGAATGAGCGCACTGAATGTGCTGGGTTCGGGATAGGAGGTAATTACCTGCTGGAAAAACAAGCCCCGCATCGAGAGGCGTTTTACTCTACCCAATTCCCCGTAAAGCACCCCTCCAAGCGATTGCCCGAGCTGCGTTTCAATGCGTTTCTCGGGAAGTTTAATGTCAGCCGACGTTTCTTGGTTGAGCAGAAGCCCATGATTTGCCCCCGTATCCACCAGCACCTTTGCCTGAATAGTGGCTCCTTCCTTCTGATGGACCTTCACGTTGACGTAGGCCTTGCCATCTTGCAATTGCATCGGTAGTCTACGGTACAAGGGAGACTTCCAGGCCAAGCCCTCTGGCTGATAAAAGGTGATGATCGCTTGATCGTAATCGATCTTTACCGCATTGTGCTTGAAAAATTCATGTCCCAAAATCCCAAACACAGGGATGCCAATCACCGACTCCAGCTCTAGAAAATCTTCTTCTAGCACCAGCAAACTCTGTAACCTGCCTTCTACTCCCCCCAAATCTAGGGTATTTGTAGGGGAGACACGTGCCCAAACAGTCGTACTCCCATCCGCTCCCACCATGCCCACGCGTCGCGAATAGCTCAATCCCAAGGAATCCCCCTTGGATTTACTGAAGAGGAGGTTGGCCTTTACCCCAGTATCTAACAAGAAATACATCGGGTAACTCCCATTGATGGAGACAGGCAGAAGAATCAGGCTATTGGACGCTAAAAAAGGCACCTTCACCTTTTTTTGGTCCCCCGTAATAAAAAATCCAGGCACCTGCGCTCGCAGAGGCAGCACAGCTAGTAAAAGCACAAACAAAAACAGGGATCTCAGCTTCATCTCCTTCACAAATCTATTCCTATAAAGTACGAAATTTTTACCTCTCAGGTCAAACAAAATCCAAGAATTCTGCTTGGAAGATCTCCCTTTTTCTTTGCCAAAGCCTCAAGAAAAGTAGATATTTATCCCTCAACCCTTTGGAGATGGCCGACCCCGCATTAATTGAAAAAGCAAAAAAGATTTTTGAACACTTCCTCCTTCGGCAAGGCAGCAGAAAGACGCCAGAGCGGTATTCCGTTTTGGATGAGTTGTACCTCCTCCCCGAAGACGAGCATATCGATGTGGAAGGGCTATTTTTAAAAATGAGAAACAAGGGCTACACCATCAGCCGTGCCACCATTTACAATACCTTGGATTTACTAGTGGAAAGCGGACTCGCCGTAAAACATCAATTCAAAGATAAGGTAGCCCTCTACGAGCAAGCCCTAACTTACACCCATCACGATCATCACGTCTGCAACCAGTGTCGAAAGATTCGCGAGTTTTCGGACCCCAGGCTTACCGAAATTAAGGAAAGCATGAGCACAGAATTCGATTCCACGATTACCAGTCACTCCCTGGTGCTGTATGGGGACTGCCAAATCAAGAATTGTGCCCACCTCTCGGCAGCTAACCCGCTCTAAAAAACTTGCGGTAGATGGGCTTGCGGTACCAAAATTGAAGCCATAAAACGGGGTAGAGCAAGGGAGTCAACCAGGCATAGGCTCCTTCAAACTCAATTTCATCGCTAATTATGCTTCCGGATGGCTGCGCCAAGATCCGATGGCAATGCCTCCACTTCCCCAGGAAAAAAGGCAGGACGATGCCCTCATCCACAAATAAAAATTCCTTCGCATCGCAGTGATCTTCTGTGATTTTGCTGGTCCAATTTTGCTTGAAAAAAATAAAATTCAACTCCAAGTCTACGGTATCTCCAGCCTTACAGCCATCAAAGCGGAGCACCTTCACGGGCGGAAAGGGAGGAGCCAGCTTTGCAAATAAGGATTCCGTAAAGCCTTCCATTACTTGAAGGTGAGATTTTTCCACGGCAGTTTGAAGGTTGATTTGCATCAGAAGCTAAGTACAAATAGGAGAAACAAAATAAGCCAAACCGCATCCATAAACTGCCAATAAACAGTAAATAAGCGGATTCTTAATTTTTCATAGGGGTTGGTTGCCCAGACTAGCCTTCGCACGACATCCTGTTGTGCTTTTCGAAATTCAACCAATAGGATAACTGCAAAAGTCATCGCCCCAAGGAGGTGGAGCACATGGATTCCGGAAAGTACATACAGAAACGAGCCGCTGGGAATCCCCGTAAAATTGATCCCTCTATCCGTGAGCTCCTTCCAGCCGAAAATTTGAAAGGCAATAAATAAAAGCCCCAAAATAAAGGTGGATTTCAACGAACGATACAGTTTGTCAATGTTTTCTTCCTGGTAATGAAGACGCATTTTTACCGCCGTATATCCAGAAAGTACGAGAAGAAAAGTGGATACCATAAAGGCAAATGGCACCTGCTCATTTAATCCTTGGAGGTATTCCCGACCTGAAAAAAAGAAGGACAGGGCCAGAAACAAGAAAATAATGCCGCTTCCAAGCATCGCCAAGTACAGCAAGGTCTCGTAGGGATGTTGCTTCTCTATCTTTTGGAACCAAGTTTTCGAAGGAGGGGTTTGTCTCATCGAGTGAAAAACATTTTTAGCGTGGCTTAGTTCAAAAAATGTCAATTTCAGTTGTATTCCAAAGGAATCACTCAAAAAAATCTAGATTTACAGCCTTCAATCTCCTAAACCAGCCCTTTGTGGATAGACCTTCTTTTCTCTCCATTTACCAGTCAGATCCAATTTTTCAAACTTTAGCCCACCAATTAAGTGCCGGGGCTCCTTTCCAACTGCAGGTAAAAGGTCTTTCAGGTAGCTTAGACATGGTTCTATTGGCGGCCTACTTTGCGCAGCAGGGAGGTTTTCATTTGGTTATTGCCCAAGACAAGGAGGAAGCCGCCTATTTAAATTCGGACCTTCAAAATTTATTGGGCAACCTAGATCAAGGCATTTTCCCAAGTAGCTACAAGCGCCCCTACCAATACGAGGAGGTAGACAATGCAAACGTGCTGCAGCGGGCCGAACTCCTCAACCAAATCATGGAATCCAAGGGTAGCTCTCGCCTCGTGATCACCTACCCCGAGGCGCTCTATGAAAAGGTCATCAATAAACGTTCGCTCGTAGAAAACACCTTTACGGCACGGGTTGGAGAGGCTGTAAACATGGAGTTTGTCACTGAGATTCTTTCCACCTATGACTTTGAGCGAACGGATTTCGTCTATGAACCCGGTCAATTTGCCATCCGTGGTGGAATCTTGGATGTATTTTCCTTTAGCAATGAATTCCCCTACCGACTGGAATTAGTCGGAAAGGAAATCGAAAGCATCCGCACCTTTGATCCAGAAACACAACTTTCGCTACAGTCAGTCCCTTTTATTTCGCTCATTCCAAATGTTCAAACCCGCCTTCTTCAGGAGGTGCGGCAGTCTTTTCTCAGTTTTTTGCCAGAGAAAGCCATACTCTGGATCAAGGACTACCAGCTTACACTGGATGTGATGGACGAGTGCTACCAAAAAGCTGCACAAGCTTTTGGTCAGTTGGCTGGTTCAACTAAGAAGGAGGCCCTAGTCCTCCAACCCGAACAGTTGTTTGAGCAGGGCGAAGATTTTGTCGAGGCCGCAAAAAAGTTTTCTATAGTAGAATTTGGCAGGCAATTTTACTTGAAAAAAGCCACCAAAGTCAGTTGGGAAAGCCAGCCACAGCCCTCCTTCAATAAGAATTTTGACCTGCTCGTTGCCAACTTGGGAGACAATGA
>Ga0172372_10000635_pt1 | contig 53930 bp, 37 predicted proteins | sample LakKiv5m_2_FD_114544 | JGI IMG/M metagenome (GOLD analysis project Ga0172372, IMG submission 114544) | Freshwater microbial communities from Kabuno Bay, South-Kivu, Congo - kab_092012_9.5m | ecosystem: Environmental > Aquatic > Freshwater > Lake | place: Democratic Republic of the Congo...
TAATCCGCTGGACGGCTGCGTCCAGCGTCAGTTTCTGTTCGGCAAGTGCGGCTGCAAAGCCTGCGTCGGGTGACAGGCAGGGGTTCACATTGATTTCCAGAATCCATGGCTGGCCATCTTCGTCTACGCGAAAATCGACTCGAGCGTATCCGTGCAGCTCGAATTCGGTCCAGCAGCGACGGGCGAGCGCCTGCAATTCGTCGAGCAGCGGTCGGTCGGCCGCCGGGAAACGAAAGGTTCTGGGGGTCTGGCGATATTCGGCAGCCGCTTCGTCCCACTTGGCTGCGTAACCGACGATCCGCGGCTTTTCGGGCGGAAAATCGAGGAACTGAATTTCAGCCGGCGGGAGTACAATCGGCAGGCCGTTTTCGGCGAGCAGACTGAGGTTGAATTCGCGACCCTCGATATATTCTTCAGCGAAAAACGGCGTGCCATAGCGTTCTGTGCGGTCAGCAAGCAGTTCCGTCAGCAGTGCAGCAGAGGCGTCCTGCAGCGGCACAACGCTGTCGTCGGCCAGTCCCAGTGAAGCGTGCTCACAGACCGCCTTCACCACGGCCCTCTGAGGGCGTCGAGCTGGCGTGGACAGGCCCTGCCAATGCGTCCGGGAGCGATCCAGCCACGCGGGTGTCGGCAGTTGAGCGGCAGCCATCTGCTGTTTGGCAGCCAGCTTGTGCGTGGTGGCCAGCAGCGAGCGGGTTCCGGCGCCGGTGAAAGGGAGATCGAGTGATTCGAGGAGAATCGTGGCCAGCGGCATCAGGCGGTCCGTGGCGGCGAGCGTTTCCACGAGGTTGAAGACAACGTCGGGAGCGGCCTGAATGAGCGATGAACGCGAGGGGCGAAGATCCAGTGAGAAGGGCACACGGATGGACTTCCAGCCCAGTCGATAAAGCGAGTCCTCTACGGCAGACACCTGCCGCAGAACGTCCAGATCGGCAGCCGAGTCGGTGATAGCAACCTGTTGGTAAAGAATCGCAGCCAGCATCAGTGACGCTCACAACGAGTGGCCGCGGAATCGACAATCGCCCTGATCAGCTCGGTGTATTCCATACCCACCGCAGTGGCGATGATTGGCAGGTCTGAGTGTTCCGGATGAAGTCCGGCGAGAGGATTCGATTCGATGAAATGGGGAAGACCGGACGCGTCCGAGCGAATATCGATGCGGCCCGCGTCTCTGCCCTTGAGCACTTTCCAGGCAGAGAGTGCCAGCAGCTCGGCTGCCGCCGCCTCGGCGTCGTCTGTCGAACTGGCCAGACGGTACTCAACCAGTTCCTCGCAGCGTTCCTTGTTGACAAAGGAGTAGGCGCCGGGTTCGGCCGCATCAAGAAGTCGAACTTCAAGAGTGCCAAGGACGCGGGCTTCGTCGCCACTTCCCAGCAGTCCCACGGTGAACTCGCGGCCCGGCAGATACGTTTCCACCAGCACTGGCTGCGAAAAACGCTGGAGCAGGTCGCGGCAAACTTCTTCAAGCTGCGCCGGAGTTGTGATCACCGAAGCTGCCGAAACACCTTTGCCCGTTCCCTCCGAAACGGGCTTGGCGAACAGCGGGTAGGGGAGGCTTACGGCAGCAATGTCCGACGGCGACTCGACCAGGTGAAACCGCGCCGTGGGCAGGCGAGCCCGGGCCACCAGCGTTTTGGTGAGCCCCTTGTGAAGACACACGGCCAGCATGAGCGAATCAGCGAAGGTGCAGGGAATGTTCCATGCTTCCAGAAGCGCCGGCACCTGTGCCTCGCGGGCCGGCCCGGAGAGTCCTTCGCAGATGTTGAACACGAGGTCCCAGGTGTCTCCTGCTGCCAGCCGCTGCACCAGCTGTCGCAGGTGGCCGATACGGTCTGGCTCATGCCCGAGCACCCGCAGAGCGGTGGCAATGGACGCGATCGTGTCTTCGCGGTCGAACTCCGCCGTTTCCTCAGGTGAGTAGCCCATTGCGAGGTACTCAGAGCGCAGATCGTACGTCAGTCCAATCCTCACCGTCGCCTCCAGCTACAGCCCTCGCTGCAGCTCTGTGATCATGAGTTTCCGTTCAGGCAGCCTGAATCCGGCAAACCCGAAAGCAGAGCCCGGTGCGTATTCAAGACATTGATCACCGCAATCGCAAGGGAAAAACCTTCCACATTCGTGACAGATTTTTTCCTGCTGTCTCTTGCGTCTGGCATTCTGGGAATTATAACGCGACGCCGCGGAGTTCGTCCGAAAGCCGCTCGCCTGTCAAAAAGGACTTTGTTCAGCTCCTCTGGAGGTGTCGAGGAACGCCTGCCACGGCAGATCCTCACCCCGGTGTGCCTGTGAAAGATTCAGAACACCCGGGACGAAGACTCGTTTTTACAGTTTCCGCTGTTGATCGTCTGCCTGGGATGGAGTCGGCCGGGTGTGACGCGAGTCTGCCGACTTCCATCGTCGTGCAACTGGTCCCGTGACAACTGCAGAGTGTCCGCCGGATGCATCAGTGCGGAGTGATTCCCTGTGACTGAAATTTCTGCCGTCGGTGGCGACTGCCCGTCGTCCACCGTCGCTCAGCCGGAACATGAAGAGCCCCCGGCTGGTACCTCACTGCTGACTCAGTTGACCAGCCAAAGTCCTGCTGACAAAGCCCGGCTGCTCCAGACACCGCCCCCCGCCAGCCGCACCGCCAGATCTTCACCACGACGCCTCCCTGCGGCTCCCAAAGAAAATCCGCGAACCACCCTCTTCCGCGAACGCTTCTACCCCGACACAACCGATTCCGAATGGAATGACTGGCGCTGGCAGTCGCGGCATCGCATCCGTACACTGGAACAGTTCGAACGGATGCTCGACTTGTCGCTCGAAGAACGAGACGTCCTCGCCGACGGGGGCACACTCCTGCCAACCGCCGTCACTCCGTACTACATGAGCCTCCTGGATCCGGATGACCCGCTCCAGCCGCTCCGCAAAACCGTGGTCCCAACCACCCGCGAATTCATTCGTACCCCCGGCGAAGCAGATGATCCGCTCGGCGAAGATGGACACAGCCCCGTGCCCGGGCTTGTGCATCGCTACCCCGACCGCGTGCTGCTGCTGCCGCTCGACTTCTGCTCCACTTACTGCCGCTACTGCACACGATCGCGAGTCGTCGGACATGGCGAGATCGTGCCCAACACCCAGCGACTTGAAGCCATCTTCCACTACCTCGAAGAAACCCCGGCCGTTCGTGACGTTCTGATTTCCGGTGGAGACCCGCTGGCTCTCAGTGATGATCGGCTCGAATGGATTCTTTCACGCCTTCGAGATATTCCACATATTGAATTCGTGCGCATCGGCACCAAAATGCCGGCCGTTCTGCCACAGCGCATCACGCCGGAATTCTGCAGCATGCTCAGACAGTTTCATCCGCTCTGGATGAGCGTGCATTTTCTGCACCCCGACGAGTGCACGCCGGAAGCTGCCGAGGCCTGCAGCATGCTGGCAGATGCCGGCATTCCCCTCGGCTCACAAACAGTACTCCTCAAAGGAGTCAATGATGATGTCGAAGTGATGAAGCAGCTCGTTCACAAACTGCTGCTCATGCGAGTCCGTCCCTACTACCTGTACCAGTGCGATCCGATCAGCGGTTCATCGCACTTTCGGACCCCCGTCTCCAAAGGACTGGAAATCATTCAGGGGCTCCGCGGACATACGACCGGTTACGCCGCCCCCACCTATGTCATCGACGCTCCGGGCGGCGGCGGGAAGATCGTTCTGTCCCCGGAAACTGTAATTGGACGCGATGGTGATGATCTGCTCCTGAAGAATTTCGAGGGCAAAACGTTTCGCTACCCGGACCCCTGAATCGTTCTGCCCTTTATTTCTTTTTCGAGCTTTCCGCCTGCTGACGCCGCCAGTCCCAGGGGGCTAAGGGTTTTTCATCGGCCCACAGCCCCCTGCCTGCAGCGCGCGCACGCTGCTCCGCCTCAGCAAGCGGTTTGTTGTCCGGTGCATAACGCACGAAATGCCATGCCCAGCCACGCTCCACCAATTCGCGGTTGAGCTGCTGCTCCGGTTTGTTCGCTTCCAGCTGAATGTACACATCCCCGATGATCTGACCAGTCCGGTCTTCGCCCTGTGTCACCACCCGAACACGGCGGCCGCGAACCAGTGACTCCAGCTGCGCACGCGATTTTTCGCCCCACGCCTGTGATAATTCCGGTGCGTCGATTCCGTTGAGCCGAATGCGCGGCTGACTGCCGTCCATCAGCTGCAGCAATAACACATCGCTGTCCGGAGCCGCCGCAACCGTACCGGTTAACCCAGTCCCCGCAGGAAGCTCACGACGGTACTCCACCAGCAATCGACCTGAATTCAGGGCGGCAGAGAAATCCGCTGGATACTCACTGCCATCGAGGTCATAGCAAACCCGCAGACGATCGGATTTCGTCAGCTCAAAAATTGCCAGCAGTGTCCTGCCCTGATTGGGGCCCACCGTACCGTCGATTTTCATCCTCCAGGGCATCACGCTGCGATCAATCGTGCAGGTTCCGCGGTCGGGTGTCCCGCTGACTGTCACCGAGTATTGGCTGGCCGACAGTTTCAGCACCGTGGTCTCTCGCAGCTGCTGCGAAATGTCCTCGCCATTCATGGTTGCCGTGAGCGGATGCCATGTTCCATCCTGTCGGGCTGCCGTCGTTTCCGTCTCCACAGCAACAACACTGTCCTCAGTTCCCACTCGAATTGTCTGTGTCCGCCGCTTCTCCTCAGGAGTTCCCACGTTTTGAATCACTTCCAGAACGGCTGTTCCCGACGCCACCTTGCCACCCACAAATCGCACGATGGCCTCATACCTGCCAGGCAATGATCGTGGCTGCAGAAACTGCTCGATGTGCGTATCCGCAGGACGCGTACCGCCGGCGTCCAGTTTGCCGGCCTGCTTTACCAGCCGCCCAAACGTACTTGTCTCCGGACGCCGAAAACTGCACTCCTCACCCGATGGATCACGGATCAGCAGATCGAGATCTGCATTGCCCACCCACCGCAGAGTGATCTGCAGGTCGCGCCGCTGCGCCGCTCTCAGCCTCTCCCGCAATTCAGCAGCCTGACCCGTGGCCTGCTGAGAATCGAACTCCTTCGCCACGCCTTCGATAACCTTGAGCGCCTCGGCGTGCTCGACCTCCCAGCCACCACTCCAAACCCATTCAAGGATCCCAAGGCGGGCCAGCAGTCGCTGCTCACGGTCGCCCGACTTGTCCGCCACACTGCGGTAAAGCAGCCATGTTTCCGGGAGACCGGGCTTAAGCTGGGCAGCATCTCGAAGCAGCGTCAGCGAAGTGTCCCACGCCTCAAAACGTGACAGCATCGCTGCAGTGACCAGCATGTCCTCCACAGCCGTGACTCCAAAGTCCAGTCGCGACTGCAGCACCCGACCGATGTCCTCAGCCGGTCTGCCCGCAAGCTTCATCTGCAGGGCCAGCAGGTCATACAGCCACGGAGCAATCCTTCCCGCTCGCAGCGCGGACTCAATGCACGTAATCGCTGACTCACGCCGACCCGCTTCATGCAGGCTCTGCAATACGACCGCAAGTTCCGTGTCGGAAAATACGGCTTCAGAAAACAACCGGTCCCAGCGCTCGTCCTCCGGACCCGCCATCGACTCGAACTTCGCGAGGACCTGTCGAGCTGTCAGGCCTCGAGGACTGCTGGTTCGATCGCCACGCTTCTCGTCCCCCGAACGCTTCTGACCGTCCTGCTGAATCAGAACGGCAGTGACCGTCGTCGGACGCAGCAGACAACTGCCAATGAAAAAGGGCAGCACCCGCGAAATGTGCTCGCGGATGCCGCCCCGTGGTTCAGCTGTGCTGGACTGAGTGTTCTCAGCCGGCTCAGAGGTTACTGGTTTGGTTTTTTTTTGCCGGGAACGTTCAGCAGGATTCCGGGCGCAGCTTCGGCTGGAACAGAGAACATCCCTGCACCACCACCCATGCCACCCATTCCGCCGCCCATCCCACCCATACCACCCATTCCGCCGCCCATTCCACCCATGCCACCCATGCCACCCAGCCCGCCCATGCCACCCATGCCGCCGCCCATTCCTCCGCCCATACCACCACCCATGCCAGCCATGGTGATGACGACGAGGTCAGCGACGTCGTAAATTCGAGTGACGAGGTTTTCGGGAGATTCAGCAGTTTCGACGGTGGTCACCAGCATGACTTCGTTCTTGATCATGACAGTGAGGTCGTTGTCCTTCACTTTCGCGAAGATCAGCTGGAGGGCATTTCGCAGGGTAATCCCGGCAAGGTCAACTCCAGCGACCGTGGTGTTGTTGAGGAACTCGGAGTCTTCGCCGATGGTTTCGTCGGTTTCGTCAAGGATGATCCGCATGGTGTACGGCCCCTGCTCGGTGTACGCATCGGCGATGAAGCTGAGGATTTCGCTGAGCGATGTATCGGTTGGGTACTGGAGCGGCCGCGGGAGTGGTTCGTCGAGTTTCTTTTCGAGCCATTCTTCGATGGGCTTCACTGACCGCAGAGACAGAGATTTGTACTTTTCCTTGCGGCGAATGGTCAGCGCTCTCCAGACGTCAGCTCGTGGATACTGCACCGGTGGCTCATCAGGGAATGGAACGTGCGACAGTTCAACCTGATAAAGGGTTGCGAGGAAGCGGTCGTGTCGCAGATTGATCAGGTCGTATGCCTTCTGCAGCTGACCTGCGGCTTCTGACATCACAAGAGCTGCCGTGGCGGTGCCGTTGCCCGGTTCATCACGTAGTGCTTCGCGGGAAACCTCTTCGGCATCCTCGTAAGCATTTTCGTCGCCACGGCGAGCCTGCAGCATGAGGGCGTTCACCTGGTCGATCAGCGTCTTCAGACGTTTCTCGTCCGCTTCGATTTCCGCAAGCTTCTCACGCTGTGCTTCCTGGTTGGCTCGGGATTCTGCCAGCTGCTGCTGGAGAATCTCGCGAGTTTGGCGGCGAGCTTCGATGGCGGTGAGTGCCGCGACAACTCGGCGATCGAGTTCCTGTCGTTTCTCTGGAGCGATTTCGTTCTTTGCACGAACTGCTTCCAGCACATCTTTCAGCAGGTTGACGGCGTACTCTGGCTGCTCTGAAGCAACGCGCTTGGCCTCTTCAATCGCCGCGTTAACACTTTGGACGGTCTGTTGAGTGATGATGGCGGAACGAGTTTCTGTTCGAGTCAGTGCGTCGCCTTCGTCCACCTGTGGCGGGCCAACAGCATCAGCGGGGGAGGAAGTCGATCCGCCGTCCTGCATACTGGCAGCAAGCGACGTGAGCACAATGTTTCCGGCGTCCAGCTGGCGAGCCTGAGCAATCACCTCAAGAGCCTGCTGAGTGCGGCCGGAACGGTGCAGTTCCCGGGCTGTTTCGATGGACTGCGACACCAGAGACTGGAGATCTGTCGATGCCTGACCAAGTCCTGCAAGACCGATGTACGGAGAGTTCAGGCCGCCAGTGCTGAGCGACTTTCGAGCCAGAACGCCGATCTCGGCACCACCTTCGCGGATTGCCTGAGGCTCCACAACCCACGACTGTGTCACTCCGGCCACTGAACCGCTGACGGCAAGTCGCCCGCTGACCTGGCCATTACCGTAGACCAGCGTGTGACGGTCAGCACGCAGCGCTACGGTTTCGGGAACTGTCAGCTCTGCACTTCCGGAGGTAATTCGCAGGTCGGAAACAAGCACAGGAGACTGCTGAAGGCCGGCAGCAAAGGTGCCAATCTGCTGATCTCGAGTCTGTGTGGAGAGCTGTGTGCTGGATCCACCTGTGAGATTCGCGAGCACTCCTGCCAGATGAGCATCCATCTGGGGGCCAAGCAGCAGTGCATGAAAAGCCGCCTGATTCTGATGCATCTTCTGCACGAGACCGGCGAGATCTGTTCCTGAGAGCAGATCGCCGGTTGACATTCCGTCGCCAATGTAAGCAATGGAAACAGGCTGACCAGCAGCCACCACCGCGGCATTCACTGCTGTGGCGAGATCTGTGGCTCCGATTGGAGTGATTTTGCTGAGCCGACCGACAGCTTCCGATGCCTGAGCTGACTGCGGTCCAACGAAGTTTTCAGTGAGCGTCCGAACCTGAGAATCTGCTGCTATCAGCTGAACGCTGTGTCCGGCAGGCAGAGCGGCCAGAAGATCGCGGACTGCCTGCAGAGTCTGCGTGCGGTAAATTCCCGTCTGGCTGGCGGATGTGTCCACAAGCAGCACGTGATGCGTCAGCCGCGAGGGTGCGACTGCGGTTCGCAGTGCCAGAGCAAAACTGGAATGATCGGCCGTTTTGATCACGACAGCATCCGGCTGCCGAGTCACTGCCGGGTCTGCACCAAACGTCGGCCCGCAGAATGCGGATAAGCCCAGTCCAAAAGAAACGAAAGATCCCGCCAGTCGCCGCATTGGAAATCCCCCAAAGGTGCTGCATGAGCAGACCGCAAACGCCGCCGGCGCAGAATCGCCGACGGAACTCCTGCAAGAGTCTACAGTCGTTCTCGGAATACAGCGAAATGTTTTTCCCAGAAAAACCGGCAGAAGACGCGGGTCTGATGAAATTTTCCGGCAAAGGTCGTTCGAGCCGGTGAACTCCTTACATTCGTCCAATCCTTCCCCCACCCGTGTACCCGCCAACGCTCGACGGCCACAACCACTCCCGCAAAACAAACCTCACCGCTCCAGGTCCCCGTCGGTAATGGTCGTTGTAAATCAATTATCAGCAGTAGTTTACGTTCTAAAAAACCGGGGACAGTCCCTCTGAATTCGTCACCGGTTGCGAACAGCCAATCCGACTGCGGATGCGGAAATGCGACCGTGTGGATGACGAGGACGCGCCCGTCCGGGTGCTCAGTGGCTGTCGATCGGCTGGTCGGTCACCCCTCCAGCGCGCGCACCTCCGGTGCGAAACACAGCCGGGGGCTTCCGCCCAACCGCTGGTCAACCGCTTGGCGGCAGTCTGCGGGCAAACGGCCCTGCAAACGCTCCACCAACGCACTCACCAGCGCACTCACCAGCGCGCGCACCTTCGGTGCGAAACACAGCCGGGGGCTTCCGCCCAACCGCTCGCAACCACGGCAGCCGCTGCGGTGCCATGCACCTGAAATCTGCAAACCCAGAGAATTCACTTGATTCCTGGGCACCAGGCGGGATATCGGTGGGAGTTCCAGCGACGGCGGCGATGCCCGTTGCCAATTCCTCCGTTTTCTCTTGCAATTTCGCTCATTTTCGCTGGAAAATGGGTGGAATGTGCCATATTTTTCAGTCAGGCAATTTGCAGGTTTTCTTTGCTGTCCGCAATGTTTTCGCCAGCGCACCACGGCTGTCCGGCTCACCCTTTCTGCCTGAAATGCCGAATTCTCGGCTGATTCCTGATTTTTTTTTCATCTCTCCGCAGCTCCCCGCCGCGGCACCGGAGTAATCAGATGCGTGACTGGCTCGAGCGTTTTGTCGACGATGGCACGATCGGCGAATCGCAGCTCGAAGAAGCCCGCAGCATGGCAGCCAACCTCGGCATCACCCCCGAAGATGCGCTCGTCCGCCTCGGCTACATCTCCGGCGGTAATCTCGGGCGCGTGCAGGCGGAACAGTTCGGCTACGACTACATCGAACTCGATGGCCGACAGATCCCGCACGCCATCATTGAACTGGTCACCGAATCCATCGCGCGCGAAAACATTGTGATCCCGATCGACTCCGACGGAGAATCCGTCACGATCGCAATGCACAACCCAAACAACATAGAGATTCTTGATAAATTGCGGTTTGTGCTCAACCGAGACATCCGCCCGGTGATGGCACCCATGGAGTCCATCCAGAGCGCCATTAATCGACACTACGGGCAGTCCGAGACCGAATCCGTCGATTCGATGATTTCCGAATTCACCGAAACGCAGATCGACTTCACCGACGTCGAGGCAGCCGCGGCGCTGAAGGGGGATGAAGACGAAAGTGCGCCCATCATTCGACTGGCCAATCTGATCATTTCTGAAGCCGTTCGCGAACGGGCCAGCGATATCCATATCGAGCCTTTCGAAGACCGCGTACGCATTCGCTACCGTATCGACGGCGTACTCCTCGAACGCGACTCCCCCCCAAAACGACTCCTTGGCGCCCTCATCTCCCGATTCAAAATCATGGGCCGCATGGACATCGCGGAAAAGCGCCGCCCCCAGGACGGCCGCATCAAAACTCGCGCTGGCACCAAGGAATTTGACCTTCGTGTTTCGATCCTGCCCACCAATCACGGGCAGGCGGTCGTCATGCGGATTCTGGACCGCGACAATATCAAAATCGGGATCCGTAACCTCGGCTTCAGCGACGATAATTATCGCACCTTTCAGAACGTCATCCGCCGCCCCAACGGCATCTTTCTCGTCACCGGTCCCACCGGTTCCGGCAAGACCACCACCCTCTACTCCGCCCTCGGGGAACTCAATCGCCCCGACCGCAAAATTATCACCGCCGAAGACCCGGTCGAGTACTACCTGCCGGGCATCAATCAGGTCGAAGTGAAACACAGCATCGGACTCGACTTCGCACGCATCATCAAAGCCATGCTCCGACAGGCTCCCAACGCCATTCTCGTCGGCGAAATTCGCGACCAGGAAACCGGCGAAATGGCCATTCAGGCATCGCTCACAGGACACCTTGTCTTCAGCACGCTGCACACCAACGATGCCCCCGGTGCCATCACGCGACTCATCGATATGGGTGTCCAGCCCTTCCTCGTCGCCTGCTCGCTCATGGCCGTTATGGCTCAGCGACTCGTCCGCGTCGTCTGCCCAAAGTGCAAGGAACCCTATCAGCCAACTCCGGAAGAAGTCGAAGTCTTCAACATCACCCCGGATGAACTCTCCGATGGCCAGTGGGTCCGTGGCCGCGGTTGCGCCAACTGTAAACACACCGGCTACAAAGGCCGTCGCGCCGTCTTCGAGCTCATGACCATGAACAGCGCACTCCGCGAAATGGCCTTCAACAGCGAACCCGCCCAGAATATCCGCCGCCAGGCTCGACTGCTCGGCATGAAAACACTCGTCGAAGACGCCAAAGACAAGGCCTTCGCAGGCCTCACCACACTCTCAGAAGTCTACAAACTGTCCAAAGGCGGACACTGAACCACTGCACACTGACCACTGCTCCTACTCGCCTACACGAAAGCTCTCTGCATGTCCACCGGTACTCTTCGCAGCTTCCAGATCGACAAATTACTCGAGACTGTCGTCAAAGAGCGTGTCAGTGACCTGCACATTACAGTCGGCCAGCCTCCCGTAATTCGTTCGGGCGGACGCATGGTGCGGCTTGAAACACGCACATTGTCCGCCGACGACACGACCAGTCTGATGAAAAGCATCACGCCGGAACGCAATCAGCAGGAGCTTCAGGAACGCGGTGGAACCGACTTCGGATTTGCATTCGGCGACAAAGCCCGCTTCCGCGTGGCCGTCTTCAAGCAGCGTGGCATGATCGGAATGGTGCTGCGGCGAATTCCCAACGAGTTCCTAACCTTCGAACAACTGGGGTTACCTCCTGTCGTACGTGAACTCATTCAGCGTCCCCGCGGACTGTTCCTGGTCACAGGGCCGACCGGTTCCGGAAAAACAACCAGCCTCGCGTCGATGATCAACTGGATGAACCACAACATGGATCACCATATCATCACGCTGGAAGACCCGATTGAGTACTATCACGAGCATCATCATTCGACCATCAATCAGCGGGAAATCGGCGTGGACGTGGCCACCTTCCCGGAAGCCCTTCGCCGTGCTCTGCGAATGGACCCCGACGCCATTCTCGTCGGGGAAATGCGAGACCTTGAAACCATATCCTCTGCAATCACGGCGGCCGAAACCGGCCACGTCGTCTTCGGAACACTCCACACCACCGGTGCTCAGGGTACTGTCGACCGTATCATCGACGTGTTCCCGACAAACCAGCAGGAACAGATCCGCACTCAGCTGGCGAACGCCATCATCGGCATTCTCTCGCAGGCTCTCCTGCCCCGCAAACCCAAAGGACTCGTGGCCGCCTACGAAATGCTGGTCGTCACCCCCGCCATCGCAAACCTGATCCGCGAAGGTAAGACCTTCCGTATCAACAGCGCCATCCAGACCGGACGCAAGTTCGGTATGATCCTCCTCGATGACTCACTGTTTAATCTCTGGAAAAACGGCATCTGCGACGAAAAAGACGTGCTCTACAAATCCAATAACCCCGGCGAACTCAGATCCCGCATCGAACGCGCCAAACGCGGTGTGTTCGATGAAGAGCCTGACGACGAGGACGACGAATAAACCGACGGCAGACGGAAGACTGCTGGCGGGTGCGTCCCGATGATTGAACAGAAAGATTCATGATTCCCTGCTGACACCGCCAGCCACCAGACCCGGGACAGCCGCCCCCCAACCCCCGAAACCACACCCTAAACCGCCATTCGTCCCCAAACGGTACTCACCCTCATGGCACAACGAAAACTCGGTCAGATCCTCATCGACCTCGGCTACATCAACGATGACCAGCTGTGGGATATTCTCGAGGAGCAGAAGCAGAGTCCTGGCCAGCCGATTGGTCAGGTGGCTGTGCGTATGGGAATAGTGAATCAGCGGCAGGTCACTGAGGCGCTGGCGGAACAGTGGGGCATGCCGCTGGTGAATCTGGAAGAGACGACAATCCAGCCGAATGTGCTCGAAATCGTTCCGCAGACAATGGCGGAAATGTACAAGATCATGCCGGTTTCCATGAAGAACAACGTGTTAACCGTTGCCATGGCAGACCCGCAGAACGTGGGGATCCTTGACGACCTCCGCAACTTCCTTGGCCACGAAATCCGCGGCGCTGTGTCTTCGGCCCCTGACGTCGAAGCGGCTATTGCAAGGTACTACGCGGATCGTGAAGAGAGTATCGAGGACGTCATCGAGCAGCTCTCGACCGACGAAGATGCAGAAAAACGCATTCGCGGCTACGACCTCGCTTCAGAAGAAGAAATGTCCGACTCGCAGCCCATCAAAAAACTGCTCAACATGGTGATGCTGCTGGCAATTCGCGATCAGGCCAGCGACATTCATTTTGAGCCGTTTGAGGACGAGTTCAAGATACGCGTGAAGGCGGACGGAGTGCTTTACGAAATGGTGCCGCCCCCGCGACACCTTGCAAACGCCATCGTCAGCCGTATCAAGGTCATGTCGAATCTCGATATCGCCGAACGCCGGCTCCCGCAGGACGGCCGTATCGAGCTCAATGTCGGTGGCAACAATGTGGACCTTCGAGTCAGCGTACTGCCAACGCTCTTTGGTGAAGCCGTGGTTATGCGAGTGCTCGACCGAACCGTCGTGGCACTCGACCTGAACAAAATCGGGATGGACCCGGTGACGCTCAATAAATTCCGCGGACTCCTGCGGCGTCCCAACGGAATTATTCTCGTCACAGGTCCCACAGGTTCCGGCAAAACCACCACTCTTTATTCAGCCCTGAACGAGCTCAACGACACCGAAACCAAAATCATCACCAGTGAAGACCCGATCGAATACGATATCGAGGGGATCATCCAGGTGCCGGTGAATCCGGACGTCGGCGTGACGTTCGCCAACGTGCTCCGAGCGATTCTGCGTCATGACCCGGACAAAATCCTCGTGGGCGAGATCCGCGACTACGAGACAGCGGAAATCGCCGTCCAGAGCTCGCTCACAGGACACCTTGTGTTCAGCACGCTGCACACCAACGACGCGCCGTCTGCAATTACGCGACTGCGTGACATGGGAGTGCCCGCGTTTCTGATCACAGCGACTGTGGAAGGGATCCTCGCCCAGCGACTGGTGCGTCGCATCTGTTCAGAATGCCGAACGCAGTTCCAGCCGTCGGACGAACTGCTGATGGAACTCCAGCTGCCGCTGAACACGGCCCGCAAATACAAGTTCTACTACGGCAAAGGCTGCGCCCGCTGCAATAACTCCGGTTACAAAGGCCGTATCGGCATCTACGAGCTGATGATGATGTCTGACGAAATCCGTGACGGGATCGCCGCAGAGTCATCCGCTGACGATCTCCGCAATATTGCCCGTCAGCAGGGCATGACAACGCTCCGTGAATCCGGACTCAAGCTCATCTTTGATGGACTCACCACCATCGACGAAGTCGTCCGTGAAACCGTGATTGAGGATGTGGAGTAAGCCGGGCGGCGAACGGGGAATTGAAACACGGATTTCCCCGTTTGGAGGCACGCGGTAGAATGTGGCGAATGATCTTTTCCGCATCCCAGCCTCCCCTGAAATCTCGCTTTCGTTCATGACCAGTCGCAGCGGCAATGAATCTACTGACGGTTCGCAGGCACTCGCTGCGGGGCCGCTGCGGCATGCCTCCGACCTGGCGGTTGGCTTCGTGCTTGCAGTGCTGCTGCTGAGAACCTTCGTGCTCGAAGGCTACCTGATTTCCACCGGCTCGATGGCTCCACAACTCTGTGGATTCCATCGGCGGATTGAGTGTCCCTCCTGCGGACTGGTGTTTCCGTTCGGTGTCGCCTTTGACTCCTCGGTGGAGGGGGACGGGGGAGGAATCCGCGAGCCTCAGGGATTGCGGAGGCTGGCGGTCTGTCCCAATTGCAGTCAGAGCAGCATTGATGTTCGGGAAGTGCCGAACAGTCACGGCGACCAGCTGCTTGTGTTGAAGCATTTGTATGATCTTCGGCCACCTGATCGGTGGGAGACCGTGGTTTTCCGGAATCCGTCATCTCCAGGGGAGTCCTACGTCAAACGCGTGACCGGGCTTCCCGGTGAACGACTGAGGCTGGTGAACGGGGACGTTTACATCAATGGTCGCCTGGCAGTGAAACCATGGCGGCAGCAGCTGGAGATGCGGATACCGGTCACCGATCTGAATCATCTTCCAGAGTCCTCCCCATATCAGCTCCCGTGGGAACTGGACAGTGGCTGGGACTATTCCCGCGGACGCATTCTGGGAGGTAACGTTGAGCCGTCGTGGGTGCGATTTCGTTATTGGCGGTGGCAGGGCGGTCGGCACCCTGTGTCCACTCCGCTGCTTCGTGAAGCGGCGTCGGCCGACTGGGCCGCATTTCAGCAGCGGGAAGCGGAGCTCCCTGTGGTCCTTTCTTCGCGTGTTCGCTATGACGTCGATCGGCAGTTGCTGGAGTGTACCGGCGTTCTGCCTGCTGAAGTTCAGCAGCTGCTCCTGCAGGACAGTCGGAAGGAAGAATTCCGTTCGGCGGTTTTCCGTCTGGCAGCGCTGTCTCATCTGGCTCCGGTCACGGACCGCTACGGCTACAATTCGATGGTGTCTTCTCCGGAATACGTCGTCAGTGATTTGATGCTGGACGCGCGAATTTCGTGGTCTGAGGTTCCTCGGAGCATTGACGTTCGTGTGCCGGTCGGTTCTGCGATGTATGGCCTGCGGATTGATCCATCGGCCGGTCGGGCATTGCTGGTCGATCTGGACCGCGAAACTCTGGTGGCCGAAGAGCCACTCCCGCAATCCGTGTTGAGCAGTTTGTCGCTGCAACTGCAGGTATCGAATTTCGACCGTCATCTGGCCGCGGCGATTAACGGAGTGGTGTTGTGGGAGCGGATCCCGGCGGTGAATGCCGGCAGCGTTCCCGACGTGATTGAAGTGTCTGCGACAACTGCCCCGGGCGACCGTCCCGACCCCGAAAAGGCGCTGGAAGTCAGTCTGCGAACGGAGCAGCAGCGGCGCTGGGCTCTGGGGACTTCTTCGGGAGAGGTGGTGATTGAGCAGTTGCGGATGTACCGCGATGTCTTCTACACACCTCCGCGGGGGCGTCCGGGAGAATCACGTCAGGCCGAATATGAAGTGGCGGCAGATTCCTATTTCGTGCAGGGCGACAATAGTCCGGTTTCCTCCGACAGCCGCGTCTGGCTGGATTCCTGCGTGCCGCACGCGCTGCTGGTTGGTAAACCCTTTCTCGTGCATCTGCCTTCCCACCCCGCTATACTCCGCGTTGCCGGTTTTCAGTGTCCCATTCGAGTTCCGGACTGGCCCAGAATTCGCCGCATTCACTGATCCTCCTGCAATCGCTCCCAACAGTCCCCGAAAGACTCAGCCATGGCCAACAATCCCGCTCGTGAAGAGGGTGCTCGCGATACCGTCGAAGCGGTGGTGATCGCTTTCATCCTTGCTTTTGTCTTCAAGACATTCGAGGCGGAGGCCTTTGTGATTCCCACCGGTTCGATGGCCCCGACACTTTACGGGCGCCACAAGGAAGCCACGTGTGGTGGCTGCGGACTTTCTTACACCATCGGTGCCAGCCAGGAGATCGACCAGGACTCCGGACAGCTCCTTCAAAACGGTCGCATCGAGACATCCAGGTGCCCCGGCTGCCGCTTCAGGAACTCCGTTCGTGACGCCCCTGTCTTCAACGGAGACCGGATTGTCGTCAACAAACAGGTCTCCAGATACAGACGCTTCGACGTGGTGGTCTTCAAGAACCCGGAAGAGCCGCATGTCAATTACATCAAGCGTCTGATTGGACTTCCGGGCGAGACCATTCGGATTCGCCAGGGCGACATTCACGCTCGTCGGTCTAAAGGGGAGCCATGGAAAATTCAGCATCGAGAAGACCTCAGCAAACAGCGCGATGTGCAGATCCTGGTTTATGACGATCGCTATCCTCCACTGCCGATCATTCAGGCCGGCGGAGAAGAACGCTGGGCACCCGCAATCTTTCGGCCGAGTGATCGTGACATTGCCGGTTGGCCCGGAGTGGAGAATGCATGGACAGCCGATCGCGACAACCGGGTCTACACTGTCGATGCTCCGACCGGCCCGGCTCAGTGGCTGCGCTATCGACATCTGATTCCCAATGAGCTGCAGTGGGCGGCGGCCAGCGATGAAGAGCCGCTTGAATCGCCGCTGCTCCCGCAACTTGTTACGGATTTCTGCGGCTTCAACAGTGACAACAGCGAACAGGAACTCTACTGGATCAGCGATCTGACGCTGGATTTCACCGTCGATATTCAGGAAATCCGCAAGGACGCTCTGCTCACCATTGAACTTGAAGAAGGTATTCGCAGCGTCCGCTGTGAGATCCAGCCGCAGTCCGGCAACGTTGTACTCTCAGCGATCACACACGCAGAACCCGGTCAGCCGGAACCTGCACCCGTCATCATCGCCTCCGGCAATTGTTCGCTCAGCGAAACCGGCGAATACGACATTTCCTTCGCAAGCGTCGATGATCAGCTCACACTCTGCATCGACGGCTCACCCGTCGAACTGAAAACGCAGCGCGAACTGGAAACACCCGAGATTAATCTTCCCACCGACCGGGACATGGCTCCGGCCGGGATTGCTGCAGGTGGCCTCATGGCGACCGTGTCAAACCTTGTGATCAAACGCGATATTTACTATCGCAACGACATCATCGTCTTTGACCCTTCCAGTGGCACGACTGCCGATCCGTGGCAGACGAATTACGGCGATGCCTATTCGGCCGTTCTCGTCAACGAAGTCACGGCCCCCCATCAGCTCGGCGGCAGCATCCGGTCGCCTGACACGTGGGGCCAGCTGTACTCCGAAATGCTGCTGCAACAGCAGGAGCGACACGGATCGCAGCTCGAATTTCGCCTTGCCAGCGACGAATACCTGATGCTCGGAGACAATTCACCAGCCAGCAAGGACGGGCGTTTGTTTGACTATTACAGTCGTCCGCAGCGCGGCATTTTCAGCAGCCGTTACGCCGTGCGGGAAGCGGACCTCGTCGGCGAAGCCATGTTTATCTTCTGGCCCCACGGAGTGCCCTTTCTCAACGGTGGCCGTGGCTATTCCGTGATGGGACACAAAGGCGATCGCTCCTACCCGCTCTACTCCTTCCCCTTCTACCCCAACTTCACCCGCATGAAGCTCATTCGCTGACGCGCCGATGCCTGAAACGCCCGCAAATCCCCCACGCGATGTTCGCATGCGCGGGTTCCAGACTCGCACTCCCGTCACAACAGCCCTGCAGTGGCTGGACACAGCCATCGATCACTGGCTCGCCAACCGAAACCGCCAGCCGAACGCACCTGAAGTGCTGCCACTGCACCAATGCTGCGGTCGCGTGCTGGCTCAGGACCTTGTCAGTGACATTGCCGTGCCCGGCTTTGAACGGGCGATGATGGATGGCTATGCCGTTCGCTCAGAGGATCTTACTGCTGTTTCCGCAGATCATTCAGTTCGGCTGCACGTGATTGGCGAGAGTCTTCCTGGTCGACCATTCTCCGGGGACGTCGCCAACGGCGCGGCCCTGCGAATCATGACTGGTGCTCCATTCCCAGCCGGCGCCAATGCGGTGGTCCCTGTGGAACTCACACAGCAAACGGCAGACGGCCACATCCTGATTCTCGCTAAAGTCCCGCCGGGTAAACACGTCGGAAGAGTGGGTGAAGACATCCGCAGCGGGGAACGAGTGCTGGCAGCCGGACGGAAACTGCGTCCACAGGACGTTGCCGCAGCCTCTTCGATCGGCGTTCGTATGCTTTCCGTGTTTCAGCGTCCGCGAGTGCGAATCGTGCTGACGGGGAGCGAACTGTTACCGGCCGGGTCTGTACCCACCGGATACCAGATCACGGACTCGAACGGACCGCTCCTGCAGTCAATTGTGCTCCGCGATGCCGGGCTGCAGATTCCTGTGGAACATATCGGCGACGATGCTGATCGACTGCGGCGAGTGCTTGCGGAACCAACAGACGTTCTGCTGGTTTCCGGGGGTTCAAGCGTCGGCCAGGAAGACTTCGCCCCGAGGGTGCTGGCGGAGCACGGTGAGCTGGCGATACACGGGCTGGCCCTGCGTCCGGCAGCTCCCACGGGACTGGGCCGCTGCGGTTCGTCGCTCGTGTTTCTGCTCCCAGGCAACCCGGTCTCCTGCCTCTGTGCCGGAGATTTATTTGCTGGCCGGGCGCTGCGAAGGATGCAGGGTGGCAGTGGCGTTCTGCCCTATCCCCGGCAGACGCTGACACTGGGTGCAGCGGTGACTTCCGCGGCAGGTCGGCTGGATTATGTGCGAGTGTGTCGCGAGGGAGATCGGGTTTTTCCGTTGGCAGCGAGTGGTGCAGCGATGCTGGGCGCGGCGGTGCGAGCCGACGGTTTCGTGTGGATTGCGGAGCCTCATGAACGGTGTGAGGTGGGTGATGAAGTGGAGTATTTCTCCTACGATTCCTGATAATCGCAGTTTCACGATGGATTTTTCTTGACTGGCATTCCCCCGCACAAATTCCCCGCATCCGGCAGGTGTTTTCGGTGTGCCAGTTGTTCCCGTTCTCCGGAAGCAGCCGGTTTTTTTGCGGGAATTTCCCGTCTAGGACAGTGGCTTCTTATGATTTTGGCGGGTGCACCCCGGAAAATCGGGGCTGAGTTCCTTGCCGGCGACCGTTGACCGCAGTGTGTGGCAACGTGTTTGGCTGGCTTTTTCTGATTCATCAACGAGTGCAGGCCGTGTATCGCGTATTGATCACCGACAGCCTTTCAAAGGCAGGGTTAAGGATTCTTGAGCAGACCGAAGGCATCGAAGTTGTTCAGCGGAGTGGCTTAACGCCGCAGCAGGTTCGCGAGGAGTTGCAGTCTGCGGACGCGATCATCATCCGCAGCGGCACCACGCTCACCCCTGAAATCCTTGACGGCCAGCAGCGGCTCAAGTGCATCGCGCGTGCCGGCGTGGGTGTGGACAACATCAACCTCGACGCAGCAACTCGCGCCGGCGTGCTCGTCATGAACACTCCCAGCGGCAACACGATCAGCACGGCCGAACATACGTTCGCGATGATGCTGGCGTTGTCGCGCAACATCGGCCCTGCACACGCATCAATGAAGGCGGGCAAGTGGGACCGCAAGTCCTTTCAGGGCTCACAGCTGGCCGGCAAAACGCTGGCAGTGATCGGACTTGGCCGGATTGGTCTCAGCGTCGCAGTGCGGGCTGTGGCCTTTGAAATGAATGTACTGGGGTACGACCCGCTGATATCCGAAGAGAAGTGCCGCGAGTATGGCATCCGGCTGTTTCGTGATGTTGATGAGATCATCGCACATTGCGATTACCTCACGGTCCACACTCCGCTGACGGACGAAACGCGTGGCATCATCAACGCGGCACGGATGGCCCGCATGAAGCGGGGAGTGCGACTCATCAACTGCGCCCGTGGCGGCATCATCGACGAAACCGCGCTCGCTGACGCGCTCGATTCCGGCCATGTCGCCGGAGCCGCTCTGGACGTCTTCACCGAAGAACCGCCCAAGGATCGTCGGCTTGCCGATCACCCCAAAGTGCTCGCCACCCCACACCTCGGCGCTTCCACCGAAGAGGCTCAGGAAATGGTCTCGATCGAGGCCGCCGAACTGGTCGTTGCATATCTCAAACGCAGCGAAATCCGCTGCGCAGTCAACATGGCTCCGGTCTCCGCAGCCGAAATGAACGAACTCCGTAGCTACCTCGACCTTTGCTATCGTCTGGGACTGCTGTCCGCGCAGATGATCCGCGGTCAGGGACTGCGTTCAGCAGAAATCATCTACCGCGGCGAAGCATCCTCTCGCAAAACCCGAATTCTCACCAATGCCTTCACCGCCGGACTCCTCGAAGCCTCGCTCGATGAATCCGTCAATGTCATCAACGCCACCTCCGTCGCTCAGGCACGCGGTATTCACATCCGCGAAACACTCACAGGTGACTGCGAAAACTTCGCCTCCATGGTCTCCGTCGCCGTCCAGACCGATCACGGGCGTTTTGAAGCCTCCGGAACAATTTTCGGCAACCAGTTTATGCGACTGGTACGCCTGAATGAGTTCCACTTCGAGTCCTACCTCGACGGACTCATGTTCATCTACCGTCATCGTGACATCCCCGGACTCATCGGCTACATGGGCACGATCTTCGGCGAACACAAGGTCAACATCGCTCAAATGTCACTCGGACGACGCGTAGAACGCCCCGGCGGAAACTCAGTGGCCGTCCTGAATCTCGACAGCGAACCGCCGGCAGACGCAATTCAGAAAGTCCGGGCCCACGAGGACGTGACCGGTGTGGATATCGTCCGCCTGCCCCCAGCAGGCGCCCCACTCCCCTGGCTGACGGCCGCTCACTCTTAGTGAAAAAACTCCACCGTGAGTGATGGTGGCCATGCGACGTTGCGTAAATCGACGTCGCTGGTGCTCCTTAGTCTCAGGGTGACCAATACCGAATTTGAGGACTTTGCATTGGCCTGTTCGGGGGACATCCAGAAAACAGCCGGATATTCAACAAATGCCCCCTGAGTAAGATTTTCCAGCGGTCCGCGGACAACCAGCTTTTCTCCCAGCAGCACCTCGTACTCAATCGGTAAATTCTTCCATTCAGCAGCCAGTGCAGCCCGAAAGTTCGATTTGTCCTCCGGCATGAATTTTCTTACGTTTCCTGTGATGACGAATCGTACTCCCCTCAAAGACTGCTTCGATTCCACCAGAAACTGCCTCTCAGCACGGTCGCCTGTTTTCATTTGTGCGTCTGAGGGAACAAGTCTGAGTCCGGCGTGCACACGACTTTCAATCAGCCCGACCTCGTCTTCTGACAGCCCACCGGTCTGCTCGGAACGTTCTGGCACAGGAGTAATCTTGTGAAAAGTCAGTCCTGCGGACTCGACAGCCTCCTTCATACCGAGGTGGACGACGACCAGGCCAGACCAGAGTGCCGCGGCCATGAGCAACCGACTGGGCGCCAGCAGTTCCCACGGGCTGAAGGCATTTTCAGACACCGTCCGGCCAGTTGATTGATGTTTTCGGAGAACTTGAACGAGGACACCGACCGACCAGCAGAGGGGAAAAGCAGCATTCTGCCCCGTATACGGGTGCCCTTCCGTGAAGAGTGCTGCGCAAGCGAGCGTAAAGAAGGCAGACAATAGCGGGAACACCTCGCCGCTCTTCAATGGACATGCTCGGATGGCAAGCAAACGGAGGATTCCCATCAATATCAGCGCGAGGCTGATGTGCCACCCCAGAGTAATCTGAAATGCTGCTTGCGGTACGAAGAAGAGCGAACGTCCGAATTTTGCCGACGATGTGGCATCCATCAACTGGGTCATCGCGTTGGTGGGATGTGCCATCACACGATTCTTCAGCAGCACATGCCGATAGACATTCGCCCCGCCCACAATCTGCTCGTGCAGGATTTTGCGAATCTGGAGTTCCCGCCTGCGAGACTCAGGCACGTTCAAGAAGAAACTGTAAATCCATTGATGGAAGGATCGACCAAGTGCCGTGGAGTCTGTTTCCAGATACGCCACCTGTGCGAGGGAGAAGTTCAGATCACTTTGTTCCATCCCGGACTTCGTGGAGAGGAACGCGGTTACACGCTGCACAAAAAGCTGGCTCGTGACCACCGCCACAAATAGGAACAACATGCGAGCAGAAAAACGGGGGAACTTTTCAGTTTCCGAAAGCCAGCAGCGAAGCATCATGAAGAGCGCCAGAGCGATCAGGAAAAATGGCGAGTAGCGCTTGAGCATGTCCACAACGCCAACGCACAGTCCTGTCGTCACACCCAGCAATAAGGCAAAAAACAGAGACTTCACGATCCCCATCGTTCGACGGCCGGCCGAACCACTCAGATTCCGATCGAATAAGTCAACCAGCAGCCACGTTAACGGGATCCACAAATAGGCGATGACATTTGGAGCCACCATGCCGGTTGAATACCAGAACTCGGAGTACACAAGGGGCAGCGGCATACAGGCCGCCGCTGTCATCAGCCCGGACACTCGAGCGACCAGCAGACAAAACACAATCACACTGGTGGTCTGAATACCCACGTTCGCATACTCAAATGTGGATATTTCTGAGCCCAGCAGCGAGCAAATCGGATAACTGTAAAACCATGCTCTGCCCAGGAAGATCAGAGTGTATGGACGCGCAGTCGCCAAACCCTCCCAGTCACCGGCTGCCAGCTGTTGCCCATATCGGTGAAACAGCTGATAGTCACTGCTTGGGCGATATTCGACTGTGCTCAGCCAATAGAACTTTGCCACCAGGAGCAGCATTCCTGCAGCCAGCATCTTCAGCACCACGCTGTGTGCAGATTTCGAGGACCAAACCCAATGCAGCCATCCAGCATAAAGAACCAGCAGAACCGCAAAGACGGCAACCCCAGCGATAAATCCAGTCGGACTACGCACCCACAAAAGCGATTGAACTGCCACCCAGAACTGATGCGTCAACAGCACCAGCAGCAACAGCCGCAGCATATGGCCGGGTACACTGAGCCAGTTTGCCAACTTCCCGACCGAAACTCCCGCACCACGACTTCCATCTGCAATCCGCGTCAACCCCCGATACAGCGCAGAAAGTGACGACCAGATAAACACCCCCTGAAGGATTGATACCCACACAAAACTCCAGTCTCCGCCCCAGTTGAACGAGTGCCCCACCGCTTTCAAACGGCTGGCAGAAGTGGAGGCAGGGTACACCAACAGGCCCCCCTTCAATCCCAGTCGTTGAAGACTTTCACCATACTCAGGATCGGCCGACGATACTATTTGAGTTTTCGTAATTGCTCGACGCTCGGCATCGATCCAGCCCTGTCCGACCCGTACCTCGCCATCGAAGCCTGCGATACCATCGGCGATTTCTGCCGTCGTCGTAATAAAAAAGGACTGTACAGGCTGGACATACGGAAACACCCAGAGTCTTTCAACCGCCGCTGTGCGACGCATTGGCAACAGCCTGCCCGGAGAAATCACGCAGTAAAGGTTGCTGGTCCCCAGCGAATATCCTTCGCCCAGCCGAACAAATACTTCCTGAAAGTGCAATCCTGTGGCATAGCGGTACCAGCTGCAGACGATGATCAACAGAGGCAAACACGTAATCCAGAACAACCCAGAGAAAGGAATTCGCCTCATCAACAAACCTCGTCATACACCGATTAATCTTCCAGCTCATCGACTTTACAGGCTACAGGATACAGCCCACTGCCAACCTCCACCACACTCTAAAACCGAACAAAGCTCGGAAATTCAATAAATATCGAGATCAGGCGTCTAATATTCCGACTACGCAAAATAGGTAAACCAGCGCACGCGCGAATGTTCAACTATCTCCAGGAATCCACCATTGATTGCCACTGCCGCTCCCGATTTCTGATCGCAGTTGCGACTTCAGTCGGCCGAAAACCCAAAGCCTCAAACAGGGACGCCGGACACAGGCTGACAGCCTCAATGATCTGCTCGACCCCCTCACCCGCTGGTCGGTCAATCAAGAGCGAGCAGACTGGAGATCCGGCCGGAACTGCAGTGCTGACTGCTGGCCTGTCGGCAATGCGGAGCCCCGCAGGCACAAGCAATCGCTCTGGAGGAAACTCGGGAACTCTGAACCGCTCACGGGACCAGATGATGAGTTGAGCACGCATTGGCGGCAATGACGACAACTTTTCCGGAACGGCGCCCGGCCGCAGGCTGCAGCTCACCGCATTCCAGCACCCCGGAACTTCATAGATCCAGTGCGACGCCGGAATTCGCGGGTTGATCTCCAGCAGCCAGCAGATGTCGGAGGTCAGCAGCAGATCGACACCAAAGATTCCGCGGGGCTCACCGCATTGCTGCAGCAACGCCACCAGCACGCCACGCAGTGCGGTCGCTAATCGCGGTGGAATTTCGAGTGGTCCGAGGTTGCCGCAGAAGCGAAACTCTTCTGCGTGCAGCTCTGGCAAGCCACAAAACTGCAGCGACATACCAACGATCTCAACAGCCCCGCCATCACAGGCAACAAGCACGGAGCAGGGCAGACCGTCAAGTTCCTGCTGGAAACAGCCTCGCGATGTCCAGGCAGAAGCAGCCAGCTGCCTCCGCAGATCCTCAGTCAGCCTCTGCACGCCCAGTCCCCCGGAAGTGCCCGCCGGCTTCCATAACCAGCGTCCGGCGGGAGGAACAGCGTCCAGCACAGACGGAGGAAACCGGACCTCCGGTGTACCAGAATGTGACAGGAATTCCATGAGTGTTGCCGGATCCCGCAGTTTGGCAACGACATCCAGGGGCAGGCCAAGCAGAGGGCGGGCCGAGGCGATGTGATGGAGCAGTTCGAGGTGGTTTTCAAGTCCGCCAGCCCAGAGCAGCGGGACGTCGGGGGGGACTGCAGTGAGCAGCCCAGGCAGGTCAGTGAACGCGTCGAGCTGCCCCAGATACGTGCCGCCGCTGCGGTCCAGCAGTTCCCTCAGATCCTCGTCTCCGAAAAAGTCGGTACACAGTACCTGACACTCCGCCGCCACGGCCGCTGCCGCAAGCGAACGGGCGGAGGCAGCAGCGATGATCAGCGGCCGCGGAGTTTGGCTGTGCGCCGAGCGAGCCTGTTTCCGGGTGGTTGGCAGGGGGTGTGGCATCAGAGTTGAACCAGCCCTCGACAGCATTCTTCAGCAGGACCTTCCAGCTGGACTGTTCCATCGGCCTTGAGAGAGACAATCAGTGGTCCTCCGGTCATCTGCACGTGGACTGGCAGCGTGGGGTCGAACAGTCCGGCAGCGGCGCCTGCCAGAGCGACGGCGATGGCTCCGGAGCCGCAGGCAAGCGTTTCCCCCGAGCCGCGTTCCCAGACTCGCACACGCACTGAATTGCCGTGCAGCGGTTCCGCGAATTCCACGTTGGTGCGATTGGGGAAGGCGGAGTGACTCTCAAGGGCTGGTCCAAGGCATTCCACCAGGATCGCGGAGAGTTTTTGGATGAAGAGCACCAGATGCGGGTTTCCGGGGTCTGCTTTGAGCGGCGTGTGGAGCAGGCCTGGAATTTCGACATCTGCAAGTTCAACACTGGCCGCAAAGCCTGCGGGGGAAGGCAGATGCGGTGCAAGAATCTTTGGGGGTGCGAGAGCAATGCGGACGATGCCGTTGATGCGTGGCTGCGAATCCAGTCGGAGCACTTCGGCAGTGATGTGCCGTCCGTGCATTTCGATAGTCATGCGGGCGGGGGCGAGCTGGCTGTGGTGGAGCCAGAGCGCCATGCAGCGGAGCGCATTTCCACAAAGGGATCCTTCGCTGCCGTCGGAATTGAACATTCGCATGCGTGCGTGGCAGCCAGGTTCGCTGGGCGGCAGCATGAGCACCAGTCCATCGCCACCGACAGAGCGATGACGGTCGCTGAGTCGGTGGGCGAGTTCTTCAGGGCAGGGCGGAACGGACTGGCTGAAGGCATCGATGAACACGTAGTCATTGCCACAGCCATGCATGCGAATCCAGCCGAGCGCCGACATCTGTGGCCACCTGTTATTCGAGTTCGTCGGAGGCGGTGGTTTGTTCGCTGAGCGTCCAGCGGAGGTAAGCTTCGAGGAAGCCGTCGAGTTCTCCGTCGAGCACCAGTGAAGGATTGCCGGCTTTGAGCCCGCTGCGAACGTCTTTTACGAACTGATCGGGATAGAGCACGTAGTTGCGGACCGTGAGTCCCCCGAAGCCGATTTTGGACTTTTCACCGTGGCGAGCAGCCACTTCCGCTTCGCGTTTGTCCAGCTCGATCTGGTAGAGTTTGGCGACCAGCATCTTCCGCGCCGTCGCGCGATTCTGATGCTGACTGCGTTCGTTCTGGCAGGCTGCCACAACGCCCGTGGGTATGTGAGTCAGTCGCACGGCCGATTCCGTTTTGTTGACCTTCTGACCACCAGCACCGCCAGACCGATACTTGTCCTCGCGAACGTCCTTTTCCCAATTGACGTCAATCTCGAATTCGTCATCGACCTCGGGAACAACATCGACACCCGCAAACGATGTGTGCCGGCGCCCGGCCGAGTCGAACGGGCTGATGCGAATCAGCCGGTGATTGCCAGTTTCCCCGCGAAGGTAACCGTACACGTAGTCGCCACGGATGAGCAGAGTGGCGTTGCGAATACCGGCCTCCTCGGCTGGTGAAATGTCCACTTCTTCCACCTGAAAACCGCGGCGTTCACCCCAGCGAATGTACATTCGCATGAGCATTTCTGCCCAGTCGGCGGAGTCGGTGCCACCTTCGCCTGCCTGAACCGTGACGTAGGCTGCGCAGGAGTCTTCCGGGCGGGACATGGTCGTCTGCAGTTCCACGCGATCAACTTCGGCCGTGAGCGTTTCTGCGGCGGCACGAAGTTCGGCGAGTGAGTCAGGGGAACCGCCTTCGTCGGCGAATTCCATCAGCACCTGCAGATCGTCCGCGTCGGAAGCCAGCTTTCGCAGCGGTTCTGCGAGGTTCTTCAGACGACGAAGTTCGTCCATCACAGTCCGGGCCCTCTGCTGGTCATTCCAGAAGTCCGTCGCTGTCATTCGGTCGTTGATCTCGGCAATGCGAGCAGTCTTGCCAGCGAGGTCAAAGACAGTCCTTCAGATGAACGACACGGCGGATGAGATCGTGACAGTGGCTGCGAAATTCGGGATCCATGGAAGCTTTCAAACGACGAATTTTGAACTCGGGCGATGTGCTGGCAGGCGGGAGCCGACCAGCGGGACGGGAGAATGTACGTGGCGGCCGTTGCTGCAACAATTCTCAGACACAGAGGAATCGAATACGGATCGCGAAAATCCTGAAATCGGCAGCAGCTCAGCGGCGCGGGTTGCGGATTTCTGCGAGGATTTTCTGTTCCAGAAGCGGGTCACGACCCACCGGGATCCACCTCGATGGACCGGTTTGACCAACAACCTGGCTGAGATCACGATTGAGCGGCTGAGATTCCGAGAATGTCGCTCCGCCCTCGTAATTGGCCGCCAGCCCAGGCACGTCCTCGATCTCCTTGTCCACTCGCACAGAAAGCACCAGAGTGCTGTCGGCAGAACTCTGCAACAACACAATCACACGGCGACGAATGGACTGCAGAGTACTTTCGAGTCGATTGGAGATGCCGACGGAATCCCCGTGCCAGGGCTCCAGCACCCCCGAACCCCCGCGCCACGTGGTTTCAATCACCCCCTCCAGCTTGCTTTCCCGGGCAATCTGGAAGTGGTTGCTGTTCAGCACCCGCACGGAACGCTCCCACCACGCATCCCGCTGTGATTCATTCAGACGAATCCCGGGACTGGCCGCAGTGGGTGAGGCCAGTGGCGGTGAAGTACAACCACAGATCGACGCCAGAAGGCAAACGAAGACCAGCAGTGAGTTGCGCGGGGATGATCCAGCGTACCGCACCAGATTGGCTCCGGAAGAGACAGGGGACTAAAAACGTGCCACGTAGCGGCACCTCCCTGAAGTCTCGCACGCCTGTCAAAATCTCTCAATGCGAATATCCACCCGCTACGACTGCAGAATCGCGATAAACCGACTCCCATCCTCGCCAAAACACCCGTCTACCCGCGAATTCCAGACGGATCTGTGAATTTTCTCGCGGATGATCGGATCGGAAGAGCGCGGCATCCTTGACCATCCCCCGCCACCGCGGATAATCCGGCCCGGTTTTTGCTCCAGCTCCTCGGCCCCTGCCTCCTGCTTCCAAATAGAACGCAGAAAATGAAGCCTGAAGAAATCGAGGAATTCCGGACCATGCTCAAGCTGCTCCGGGCACGGCTCCGTGGCGACGTGGAACAAATCCGCGAAGAAGCCCTCTCCGGTTCCGAATCCGGCAACGAACAACGGTCTTCCAACCACATGGCCGAAATGGGCTCCGACGCCTGGGATCTCGAATTCGCACTCCAGCTGGTCGAAAGCGATCAGAACGTGCTCGACGAAATCGCCCACGCCATGAAAAAGCTCGATAACGGCACCTTCGGCCTGTGCGAGCAGTGCATCACGCAGGGTAAAGGAGACGCCAAAGCTCGCATCGCCCGCGTTCGACTCCAGGCAATCCCCTACGCTCGAAACTGCATCGACTGCGAACGGGAAAAGGAAAAACGGCGCTGATGCCCTCCTACCCCCGAAATCGACTCCCCACCTACCTGCTGCTGACAGCCGTCTGCACACTGCTCGACCTCGGCAGCAAAACCTGGGTCTTCAACAGTATGGGCGGAGCGTTTGAAACGACAGGATGGCTCATCGACACGACATGGCTCCGATTTGAGCTTCACACCAGCCTCAACAAAGGAGCGTTATGGGGCATGGGTCAGGGACTGGCCCTGTGGTTTGCAGCCATCAGCGTCCTCGCGTTTGCCGCCATCAACTACTGGCTGTTTCTCCGCGGTGCTGCCCGCAGCCTCTGGCTCACCACTGCCCTCGCACTCGTCTCCGGAGGTACTCTCGGAAACCTCTACGATCGACTCGGACTGCACGGCGTCCCGTTTCCCGGAGAACCCGGAGTCGCTCGCGCCGTTCGCGACTTCCTGCACTTTCAGTTCGGACCGCTCGACTGGGCCACATTCAACATCGCCGACTGCCTGCTTGTCATCGGCTCCATCATGCTGCTGCTGCAGTCCAGCCGCAGCGAAGACCCGCCAGCAACCGACACACCCCAAACTGCCACCGCCCCATGATCCCCGTGTACTGACAGAACTGTCTCAGCAGGAAACAAAGCTCGCAAGCGGCCCGCGTGGCGGATTTCCTGGTAAATGGGGCGGCAGGGAGTTCTGTAGAATGGCCACCAGTTCGGTATCGTAGATCTGCTCCCGGGATCGGATCCAGGCCACAGTTGCCAGCTTTTCAAGCTCAACCAAACCTTTGGTGCCGACAAAACTGCAAACTCGCTGCACTGCCTTCGCTTCGGTGTTTTTGAACTGCGACTGCTCCCGAACGTAATCTGCAGCGGGACCGAGCCGAAAGAGTACCTGCCTTTCCAGCTGGAACGGCATCTGGGTCAGTTATCATTCAGACCAAATTCTCTGGTGTGCAGACGTACCTTCCATTCACTCTCGCGGGCGATCATCTCGCTCTGTGGCGTATCGGGGGACATGCGTTCAAGAATGCTGAATTGCAGCAGACGAGCATCCAGAGTTCGCAACTGGCGATTGCCGCCATCGCCTGTCTTTGCATAATCGATCCATCGCCCCAGCAGGTTGTCTCTGCCACATGCAGAGCCCACGTATCCCTTTTTCGAGCGGGTATCGAAGATATAGTAAATCCCCCGCCACTCACGCAGTGCTCCTTGCCAGCTTTTGGGGATCCGATTGAGTTCGTCCCATCTCAGCACGAGGGAGCGCCAGTCAGGAATCGTTTGCACCAGTACTGATTCTTCGTGAATCACATCGACTTCGAAGCGGCTGTGCTGATGAGCCCAGCGACTATATGAGACTTCCTTGCCCGGCCATTTGATCACAAGCTTTCCGTGCCAGCATTGCAGCACACCAGTCAGTTTCAAATCAAACCACAGGCAGTCTTCAGGACCGTTGGCGGCCCCGAGTTCCATCAGCGCCCTGCAGCCGGGATTCCGAGACCTCCAGCGCTGGCTCACCTTCTTTGGGGTACCATTCTCGTACACACCGACGAAGAGTGCGTGGCCTGGTTCGTGACCAATGAACGAGGCGACGTGAAGCGCCCGCTCCATCTGACGTTCCACACGGGGCGACTGACTCTGCTGGTAAGCGTTGTAGAGATCCTTGTTTTCCGCTGCGAGCCACATCAGCGATTTTCTGATCTGAGGCTCCAGTGGGCGATGCCGCAGCACCAGCGTTGAATCGGGGTCGATGCCTTCCTCGGTAAGTAGTTGGTGGAGGTCCATGATGTCTCTGAGTGTACCCGAGTGATGCTTTTTACCACGGACAATTCCCGCGACGGAGGTATTTATGTCCAACTTGTTCTATTGATGAGAGTGCGGGCGGTGCAAGTGTACCCGTTCACAGAACTGGTCGTTTCTTAATTTGGTGAATTCGGGAATTCTTCGCGTATGAGCGAAGGAACGCTGATCAAACCACGCTGTTTTCCGCAGTTGGCGTGGGACAAGAGCGGTCCTGTGGCACGCGTCTGTCTTCTGATGTTGGTGAGAAGGCTCGAAGAACTCAAGCGTCCACCTGGCATGAACTCGGGGAATTCGTCGCTGCCACCGTCGAGCGACAGACCGAGACAGCAGGCTGCGAGCACGGCAAAGCCGAAATCCAGGCGCAAACGAGGGCGTCAGGCTGGGCATGTGAAACGCACTCGCTCTCTGATTCCGACGGAAGCGTGTAACCGGGTGGTACGTCATCGTCCCGCGGCGTGCAGCGATTGTGGCCGAAACTCAGCGGCGACGCCCCGCAGCCCAAACGCCATCAGGCAAAGGAAATCCCCCCCATTAAGCCGATTGTCACGGAACACCAGATTCGTACCATGCAGTGTGCGGACTGCGGGCATCGCTGTCGAGGACAGTTGCCAGCGACAAACCTGCACCCAAACTGATCCCGCAGAACTGACAGTTCGATGCACGGTGACAACCGCAGAGAATCGCACAGACAGGGCACTGAAAAGCTCCCATCATCTGTGGAATCTGTGAAATCTGTGGTCCAAATCCGAATCCCTTGTTTTAACCACAGATCACGCAGATTGCACAGATGCGCGACCGAGCCTGTGATCTGGACTCTGTTCCAAAGCTGACTGATTCATGATTGAAATTGTCGCTCGTCTGGACGAATTCAGCATGCCTCGCAAGCAGCAAACCTGTTGATGGCCTCCCAGGGGTCTGTGGGCTGGCCCCAAGCATCTCTCCCAGCCGTCCCCACAAGTTTCCAGTCTACTTTTCCGGATCTCTATACACGCAGAACTCTACGTCCCGTGTGACCAGTACCTTCAGGACGCCTTCTCCAAAACCGACCTCGGAAAGCAAATCGCTCTGTGAACGGTTACTTGCAGCTGCAAAGAAGAAGATGGATTTTGCCCCAGGCACGGACACGCTCGGGACAATTGAACAGTCAACGCGTTGTGGGAAAACGATTCTCGGCAACGTCGTGGCGCAGAGTCGAGGCGATTCCGGTTTGCGAGGCTCCGGCCGGGCTTGCGAGCATGACGTGCGGCTCAGCAGGAGCTTCGCCCTCCCATAGCACCAGGCATTCAGTCTCATCCAATCAACAAGGTTCCCCCATGCCTCAAAACTCCAATGCCGCGAACTGCGGTGATCAGCTCAAGCACGCCCTGCTTGCGGAACTGCTGATGCGCTGCATAGACTGGCCCTCCCTCACCTATGCGGAAACTCATGCCGGTGCCGGGATTTATTCTGCCGCGGCGCAGGTGCCGCCTCGTGATCACATTGTCCAGTTGCAGGCCAAACTGCAAAGCTCGGATGAAACGGCCACTGCAGGAGCCGGGTCTGCGTACGCAAAACTGTTGAGTGACTGGTGGGACCAGTCCCGGCAGTCGCTGGACTATCCCGGCAGTGTGATGCAGGCCGCGACGCTTCTGAGGTCGGGCCGAACGGACCGCGTGGCCGCCGAGATTCGCGTGACCGAAGCTGAAAAGGACACGCATCATCGGCTGCAGACAGCGACGGAGGTAATGGGATTCCAGCCCCGGCACGGTGACTTTCAGGACAGTATTGACTGGCTCACCGAAAAGGAATCGCTGGTGCTGCTGATTGACCCTTTCACCTACGGCGAAGATCCTGCTTGTGTGAATCAGGGGAGGATTGATGTCGGGACATTGCTGCGGCTGCTGGAGCCTTGCGGGCAGAAGCAGCGGTGTGTGGTTGCCTTCTGGTGCGCGACACACTGCGAAGTCACGCGGCAGCTGAGACACGAGACTGACGAGCACATCCGCGAGTTTGTGCTGCGGGCTGGCGGTGTTCAGCGGGTATTTTCTGCAGGGGACACAGGGCAGTTTCAGATGAAGATCATCGGCCTCGGTGAAGGCATGAACATCGTCCGGGCGATTCCGGAAGCTGCAGCGTGGTGTGAATCGTGGCTGGGAGATGTGATTCAGGAGAAATGTGACGACCATGGAACGACGCTGTTGGCGTAGCGAGTCGCCGGCGGCCGTAGTTGGCGAGAGTGGGCGTGCCGGGCGACCGTTCATGGCTGTTTCCACGTCGCGAAGTGTCAGCAGGGGTTCGAGTTCCGGACGGTAAACGTTCGACAATTCCCATCCCCGCCACCGTCTGCAATCAGAACGCCGGTGTCTTCCTGTTTCCGGATCCTCCCTGACCAGGTTGTCTCTGAGCTGGTTGCACCCGTTGTGGCGTGGCTGCCTCCGGCAACTACTCGTCTTTCTGCAGGCTCCACGTCCACCTGCAGCCTTGAATAACCAGCAAAAAATTTTGATGGCCTTCCGAAGCTCTGAGAGCTCGCCCTTACATCCCACTGAACATCGCACCCAAAATCCCCAACATACGCTGAGAACGCCGTCGATCAGCATTTGCGGGAAGTAGACTGGCGAAGCTGACGGCACGGCTGGCGACGAGTGGCCGAGGGTCGCGAACACTTGCCTCTCCGAAGGCTGCCATCGGCAGCCACTCTTCGATCAGGAATCAGCGTTGCTGGTTGGGGCTGTTGCTGGGGTGATTCATTGTGGGCCTGAGTTGGCTGAGATTGGGAGTGTCGGGCGACTGATCATGGTTGCTGCCACGAGGTTTCTGATGGGGTGCGTCTGGCCGGCGATCGTCACCAATTCTTCAGAGTCGAGGGCTTCAATGACCTGGTCGCGGAGTTGTTCTTCAAAGACAAACTTCTGGGATTGGCTGGATTCGCCAATCTCCCGGAGCTCAAAGCTCATGCGATCCCGGTCCACTTCCCGAATGCGTCCGGTCAGCTGGACGATGGCGGGTTCGGATTTGGATTTGCGGAGTGCTTCCGTGACGCGGGCGCGTGAGGAGTGTTCGAGTTCCGGGCGGAGCATGGTTCCCGGAGCCGGTCGGCAGTCCGCCGGGATGTCCTGAAATGCCACTTTGAGGCACTGCAGGATCTGTTCGTCGTGGGAGATGTCCCAGAGCCAGCAGCGTGGCTGGTCGAGCGCCTGTGCGACCGGGAGTTCACCGCTTTCGAGGGCTTTGACGATCGTCTCTGAAGTTGGGACCACGATGAAGCGGTTGGATTGTTCATCTGCAGCGGACCAGCAGGCAAGGCACAGGTCCTGTTCCCGATCGCGCACGGTGAATATTTTGGGACCGTCGTATTCGTAGAGGATGCGATCGGGGGAGAAGGGCCCCAGATAGTCGTTGGAAAGTTGACAACCGGAGATTTGCCACATCGTTCAAAGCTCCTCATTGACGATTGTGAAAAGAGCGGACCGGTTGACCTCGTGGTACGGCCACCAGGTGGTGTGGTCCGGAACTTTCCCGGGGGTCAGTTTTGTTTGACCGTGATGGGTTTCAAGGTGTGCACGAGCGATCCAGCGTCCCAGCTGGGGAAACAGCCGTCGCTGGTGCTGTGCGTCGGCAAGCTGCCGCAGGACGGAAAGCCCGGAGCGCAGGCAGGCGGGGGCGTTCGGGAGTTTGCCGGTTTCTGCGTGCGATTGAAAATCGCGGTCGCTGGCCGGGGAGTTGTGAACGAGACAGTAGACCGGACCGGAAGCCGCGGTGGCGTCAGCGGGCGGACAGTCAGGGGGGAAATCGGGGGAAAATTGTTGGGACATGTGCTGTTGTGGTGGGTGATGCCTTAGAGTCGGGTGCAGACGGCGCGGAGCAGATCCTTCATGCCGCGGGTGGGGAAGCTGTGTCGAAAGAACGTGGCGGCGTCAGCGTATTCCCGTGGGGCCGTGTTGTTGACAACCTGAGCCAGGTCTGCAGCGAACTGCTCATCCCTTGTCGTGCCGTTTTCGACGTCAGCGCGAGGTTTGCAGGACTGGAAGATGGATTGCATGGCAGAACAGGCGTGTCGCGGGAAAAGAGAAGGCGGAATCCGGGGCACCGGCGGAATGCTAATGAATTCCGACCGAGAGAACCAACGAAGCGGGGATGATGTTGGTTGTGGCTGGACAACCGTGTGTCCAGGTTGGCGGGCTGAAGCGGCGGGATTATTGGAAATGGGAATTGTGGGTAGGGGTGCAGAAGTCTCCGGAAAGAATTGGTGTATCGACTCCAGCCCGGTATGTCCCTCCCAGGTCATTCCGACAAGAAATCAGCTGGCCACCAATTGGCTTCCAACGGCCGAAAACAGTCGGAACATCCTGACGTAGGACAAAAATGACGTACGATCATTCCGTCGTAAAAAAAATCTTTCGGCGCGGGGAAGTTCCATGGCAACTCAGATTGACCCCCAAATGTGATCGGCAGGGACCTGCTCATTGCGCAGATCTGGAAGAGGCTGGCAGAAAGCTCCGTTCGCTTCACCGCCGAACGACGCGTCGGCAAGACGACCGTGATGGCCAAAATGGCAGCTGAGCCACGTCCTGGCTTTGAAGCGCTGTACCTCGATCTCGAAGGCGTCGATTCCCCGGAACGCTTCGTTAAGTTGCTCATCAATCGCCTGCAGCCCCTCCTCTCCAGAACAGATCAGGCAAAACAATGGTTCCACGGCTTCTTAAAGGACCTCGGAGGCACCGAAGTCGCCGGTCTGCTCAAGCTCCCTGAAATGATCGGGATGGGCTGGCAGAACGCGCTCGCAAAGACACTCAGCGCCGTCTGTGAGCACCAGAAGGACCGAAGCATTCTACTGCTGCCGGATGAACTCCCGTACATGCTGCAAAAGATCGCGACCATCGGCACCAATGGCCAGCAAAAAATTCTTGCTCTCACGCTGCTCGACACCCTGCGCTCGATTCGTCAGCACCATGCCAACATGCGGATGGTGTTCGCAGGATCAGTGGGACTGCATCATGTCGTTCAGGATCTGAAACGGGGACAGTTAGCCAGTGAACCCGTGAACGACATGCCACTGGTTGAAATTCGTTCACTCAGCGCCTTGGACGCAGTAACGCTCGCCGAACGTCTGCTCAGGGACGAGTCTGTACAAATCCCGGCCCAGGATCGTCAGGCTATCCTGAAGCGACTGGTTGAGCTGACCGATTGTGTGCCGTTCTACATCGAGCGCATTTGCTGTGAACTCGGCCAGACTGCAGAGGCGATCAGTATCACCCAGATTGAACAAGCCGTGGACCAACAGCTGTTGAGTGCCGGTGATCCATGGCAGATGGAACATTTTCGAGACCGGCTGGGGACCTATTATGCTGGTCAGCTTGACGATACGCTCGGAAGAAAAGTTCGCGACGAGGACATTGCAGGATTGATTCTGGATCACATGGCAGTCGTTGCCACACCGCAGTCGATCAACGAAATCTGGGCGATCGTCACCAGCACGTTTTCACTGACAGATCGGAACCACATCGTGACAATGCTGAACTCTTTGGAACGGGATCACTACCTTTCCAGCGATACTCGCAGGAAGTACTCGTTTCGCTTTCCCCTCATTCAAAGGTGGTGGAAAACAATGCAGGGCCTCGAATCATGAGCGGTCGCAGGGTGATCTCGGCGTATACGCCCAGCAATACCGACCGTGGAATCCTGAAACGAATCTTTGTGCAGCGCGAAAAGTTGCTCGAACGAATCGTGGATCGGTTGTCACAAAGCATGACCACCGGCGATAAGCACCAGATGCTCCTTGTCGGTCCGCGCGGCTGCGGCAAGACGCATCTGGTGAGTCTTGCTGTCTGGGAACTTCAGAGCAAAGAGGCACTCAGGGATCAGATGCGAATTGCCTGGCTGGGTGAAGACGATTCCTTTACTGGCCTGGTCCACCTCGCATTCGGAATTGCACGTCAGCTCTCGCTGGAATATCCGGACGAGTTTCCGGCGGACTTCAGAACTTCTGTCCGGGGACTGTCACAGGACGATGCCGCACTCGTTGTGCTGCAGTCCATAATCAGTCGTCCTGGGAAACGCCATCTGCTGCTGGTCACGGAGAACATGGACCAGACCTTTGAAAGTCTTGGCGATTTGGGGCGTAAGAAGTGGCGGGCCTTTCTGCAGGAAACCAGAAAAATCGCCACCCTCGCAACGGCTCAGCAACTCTTCGCGGCTGTCTCCGATCGCAAGGAAGCCTTCTTCGGTTTCTTCGACATCCAGCACCTCGAACCACTCTCCATCGACAACGCCGCCGAACTCATGGCCAGAATCAGCCGGGAACAAGCAAAACCGGAACTGGGCAGCTACCTGAATTCGGCCGAAGGCAGGTTCCGCGTACGCGCTCTGCACCATCTGGCTGGTGGCAATCACCGCATGTATGTGCTGCTCGCCGAGTTTCTCACGAAGGAGTCGCTTGAAGATCTGGTCGCTGCCTTCGAAAGCCTCGCCAATGACATGACCCCGTATTTCCAGGAACGGGTCCGCTCTCTCCCCGATCAACAGCGGCAGCTGGTGCAGTGCCTGTGCGACGCAGACGGCGCGATGACTGTTAAAGAAATCGCTGGCGAGACGTTCATCGATGAACGGACCTGCTCTAAACAACTGGGAAACCTGAAAGCAAAAGGCTACGTGCGTTCGGAAAAACGGGGCAAGGAATCGTGGTACGACATGGCAGAACCGCTCATGCGCCTTTGCCTTGAAATCAAGAATCAACGAGGCCGTCCCCTCAGACTGGTCGCAAAGTTTCTCCGCGCCTGGTTTCCGCAATCTGCACTCCTGGCCGCAGCGGTCACCGAGGAATCCAGCCGTGTCAAAGAGTACTGCGCGGTAGCGTTGGAATCAGCAGGATCCTTATTTGACACCGTCGTCGCAAAGCTGATAGCGCAGATTCAGGATCACATTGGGACTGGCAAGCTGACAATCGCAAAGGAATTAGCCGAGGAGCTGCAGTACGCAGACCCTGTCGCCTCACAGTTCGCACTGGGGCACATCGCGTTCAGAGAAGGCAGGTATGCCTGTTCGACAGAATTGCTGACGGCCATTACTCAACTCCCCAACCTGAACACCGGTCAAAAAAACAGGGCCGTGCTGATGCGAGCAGCGGCCCTCGCGCAGCAGGGCGATGCTGCAAATGCCATGGAAGACTGCACAAGGGTGATTCAGTGTGGCGATTTAAGTGTTGATCTGAGAGCCATGGCACTCAATGTTCGTGCGATAATGTACCGCATATACGGCAAGGTGGAGCAGGCCATAGCGGACCACACTGCGGTTATCGAACTGCAGGGGGCACCCGCGGAGCAGAGAGCGGAGGCGTTTTACAATCGCGGCATCAGTTACCGTCAGCAGGGCGATGCTGCCCGTGCCCTCGCAGATTTCACCACAGTGATCAAGTTGCCCAGTGCGACATCGGAGCAGAAAACGAGGGCATTGGTCGACCGGGGGCTGATGCTTCATTACCGCGGGGAAACCGAATTGGCATCAGCGGATTGCACCAAAGTGATCGAAACACTGAACGCATCCACAGATCAGAGAGTATGGGCTCTCGTCATCCGTGGTCATGGTTACGATTCTCAAGGCAAGGCCGCAATGGCCGAAGCGGATTATTCGGCAGTGATCGAGTTGGACGGCGCACCCTCCGAGCAGAAGGCCTGGACGCTCGTCAGGCGCGCGTGCCATTATTGGCGTAGCCGACGGTTCAGGGAATGTCAGGCCGACCTCGAAAATGCCCTCTCATTGCCGTCGATCGCCCCTGTTATCCGCAACGCGGCACTCTTCGGTTTGGTCGAAGCAATGCTCGACTCCTGCAGCCTTGACGATTTCAGGACGGCACTGACACACGCGTTCGTTGAAGGCGGATCCAAAGCGGTGGGATACGGCGGCAAGCCCGAGGACCTGCTATGGATGGTGCTCAGACGAAGCCCCTTCGAATGGGCCGCACTCGTGTCTGAAATTGCAGCTCTGTTTATCCGGCACAAAATCGCCGACAAGCTTGGCAGGGGTGTCACTCAATCCATCCAGCATCTGGACGAAGGCGACTTCTCTGCAACTCAGATTGCCACGTGGAACTCTGCGTGGCAGCAGGCTGGCAAAGGCTGTGAGGACCTTGTGATCCCCTTGCGCTGCCTTGACGTGGCTGTCGAAGTGATGAAATCGAGGCCACGCTCAGACCGGGCGCTGTTTCGATTGCCGCTGGAAATCCGGGAATTGGTACGCCCCCTGCTGCAGCGTTCACTGGTCGTCCCGCCACGGTGAATACGATTTGAATCTGATAGCGGGCAATTAAAGGCCGGCTGCAGCAAATTCGAGTTCATCCACAGATGATTTTAACGCCACGGATAGTCAACGTCACTTGAAATCGTGGCTGATCGAACCATGTCTGACATGGATGAAGATGGGCACCAGACGGCGATCAACATCCTGCAACTGACCAAACTCAGATCCCCGTCGCACAACACCCGCACGGCACCGGTCGCCTGAAATCGACCGCCGAGCGTCGTTCCGATGATTTTTACAAAATTTGCCCCTGCTCCTGCCAGCCTGGACGCAGGCTGACCAATCGATCCTGCACACTCAGCACCCGTGGCAGTCAAGTTCCAATTACTGACTCGTAGCGGGATGGGATCTCAATGAGCAGCGCAACCACTGTGCCGTCGTTTTCCGGGGAAGCTCAGTCTGGTCAGGGTGTCATCGCCACTACGGCCGCCACCCTTCATTCAATCGAAGGACTCCAGGTCCTTTACGATCCGCCCATCCAGCCGGGATGTCCGGGTGTATTCCAGCCGAACACCAATTCTTCGCTGGCGGCACCCGTCCGACGGCTTGTTGCACAGCACTTTCGCGAAGGACTGTTCTCGCATCAGCATCAGGCGATCGAGAGTGTGATTTCAGGCAGCAACACAGTGCTCGCCACCCGCACATCCAGCGGCAAATCGCTCATTTATTCGCTTCCGGCGCTGCATCAGTTGTGTCAGGATCCGCAGGCAACATCTCTGTTTCTCTTCCCACAGAAAGCACTAGCCAATGATCAGCTCATCAAGCTGCAGCACATGACGCGCGACGTCCCTGAAATCGCACAGAAATGTGAACAAAAGCCGGACTTCGTCGCCCGTTACGATGGCTCTGTGTCCAAAGAACGCCGTCCTGTAATCAGAGATCAGGTTCAGATTCTTCTCAGCAATCCTGATATGCTTCACCTCGGTGTCATGCAGCATCACGAAAAGCTGTGGTCGCGTTTTTTCAGACATCTCAGCCTGATCGCGATTGATGAATGCCACGAATACCGCGGCGTCTTTGGGACCAATGTCGCACTGATTCTGCGGCGACTGCAGAAAATCTGCCACATGCACGGATCAAAACCCAGGTTCATTGCCACATCAGCAACTGTGCAGGATCCTTCTGCTCACATGCAGAAGCTGACAGGACAGCCATTTGTCGCCATCGACTCCTCTGCTGATGGCAGCCAGCAGGGCGCTCGAAAGCTCTGGATGGTCCGGACCGGCGAGCACTTCTACGACGGTGGACGCAAGCTGGCACTCAGCCTCGCCGACAAAGGTCTGTCGGTGCTGGTCTTCTGCCCCAGTCGCGTGGCTGCCGAAAAAATGATGAAGTCCCTCCCCGACGCACCGCACGTCCGGGTTTATCGGGCCGGACTGACGGCCGCTGACAGAGAGAGCATTGAACAGGGGCTGCGGAACCGCAGCGTTCGGGTGGTCTTCACGACCAGTGCACTGGAGTTGGGGATCGACATCGGGGCGATCGATGTGGTGGTTTGCGTGGGGCTGCCGCACAGCATGATGAGCCTTTGGCAGCGCGTCGGTCGAGCAGCCAGAGGGGGACGCGAAGGTGCCGCCGTCTTCATTCCGGCTGATACTCCGATCGACAGCTATTTCGCCGCAAACCCGGACGATTTGTTTGCTCGATCCACTGAACCTCTCTGCCTGAACCTGACCAACGAACGCCTGTTGTGCCAGCACTATGCCTGCGCCATCAAAGAGGCTGGTGGTGAGTGGCCGGAAAACGACGCCGCTGCCCTCGGAACGGAACTGCAGGATATTCACCAGCGACGCATCTCCGGACAGCTGGAATGCGACGAAATCTATCGCGAGGATCCCCACGCGGAAGTCAGTCTGCGCGGTGGCGGCAGCGGCTCCTTCAAATTGATGCTACGGGACGATCAAATCGGAGACATTGACAGCTGGCATTTGCTCCGCGAATGCTGCCGAAACGCCATTTATCGCCATGGTGGCCTCGCGTACCGAGTTGTCGACGTCAAACGCCGAGAACGCGTAGTGGAACTCAAACGCGAATACAGTGGCCACGAAACCACTCCGTTTATTCGCAAAAAGATTCGCCTGCTCAGTACATCCAAACAGGCAGATTTCGGGACGGTCCGAGTCGCCGTCACCAGACTGGAAGTCACCGAATCGCTCGCCAGCGTCACCGAACGTGATCGCAGCGGAGCCACAGTGAAGTCGTGGGCCAGAAGCCAGGGAATGGAACCGCACCGGGTCCCCACGGAAGGCACCATGGTGATGCTCCGGCAGGACTTTTGGAACGCAGTCCTGACACTGCTGCGTGGCAGCGCCCAGCAGGCTCTGGAATCGTGTGAGCGTGTGCTGAGCGGTTTATTCCCGGCGATCGTCGGTCCCTGTGACACCCAGGATTTCTCGGCCGGCGTCGATGAACTCATGACCGGAGAAAAAGCTCTGTTCCTGTATGACGCTGTTTACGACGGTGTTGGGCTCACGGTGACCGCTTTTGACAAGATGAACGAACTGATCGACAAGGCGATTGATCGCGTCCAAAGTTGCGAATGCGGTGCAGATGAAGGCTGCTTCCGCTGCGTGGCTCACAGAGATCGGGATTGCACCGCCAGCAGGTCCGACACGCTGCTCGTCCTGCAGCAGATTCGCCAGGCCCTGCAGCAGGTCGCCACAGTCACAATCTCACAACCTGCGACATCAACGCAGCAGACTCCGGAAAGCAACTGCCCGGCCTGTGCAACGGTCGTGGCAAAAACCGCTCGCTTTTGTTCCGGCTGTGGTGAAAAACTCGCCGTGTGATTGACGCCATCAGAAATTGATACAAGTTCAACGATTTCTATTTCAGGATCCTGCTCATGAGTGCCAACTGTGCGCCCATCGAAAATACATTCACCCAAAACTACCCCTACCCCGCGATTCGAGTGTCTCGAATCGTGCGGGAAACAAATCGGAGAATCGGTGACTTCCAGCTCACTGCAGAAACGGCAGCGCAACTCGTCATGGACGAGATTGGTGTACTGATCGGAAATTGTGGTTCAACACGACAGATCCTCGATCACCTCGTCAGACTCGCACAGACACCCTACCCCTCACGCTGGGTGGTGGCTGTACACAGCACAGAACTCCTGCGACAGTGGTATGCCCAGCTCCACGGCGTGGCCACCACAAAGGTGCGCGGGGGATCCGAAGGTGAGTGTTTCTGGCTGCACGGGAACTGCTGGTTCACACGACTTGAGCAACTCCCGTCACTTGCCGAATCCCCACAGTTCAGCGGTTTATTTGCCGGATTAATCGTCGTGGATCCGCAGCTCAGGTCCCCTCACGCCCGAGGTGTGGGCGGGCAAAGCTGGCACGGACACGATCGACCGGAACTCGTCAATTCCTTCCGTCAACTCCTGCGCGCGAAAGGGCAGCATGTCCCGCTCATTCTGATGTCTGAGCCTCCCGCCATGGCGCTCAATACGCTGCCGGCGCAACGTGCCTTCGCGCTCGAGTCCCTCTGGTTCGCGGATGGCGGTCGACTGCGGGTCGGAGTTCCGCATCAGGGACTCTGACTTGCCCTCCCGGTGAGTCGTCAGCTCCCGAATCCGTGTTCATGTCCCCGCGACCGCCAAAGTCCCGCTGAAGAGACTTCTCCGCACCAATTCCGCAGGTGGAAAATTCCACGAGATCGCTGTCGGCTGCAATCTTTCGCAAAGCCATCGGCAACACCTGGATTTTTTCTGAAACCGATCTGTACAGCACTTTCTGTAGCGACTTTCCCGCCAAATGCCGGGTAATCTGCCCGTGTGTACTTGAGCATCACAGATGCTTGAACACGGCAGCCACTCATCGGGAAAGTGCTTCACTATGGCTCGTGTCTTTACGTCCAAAACGTACGCCGAGTCGTACAGCATCGCCGAGCAAACGTTCCTGGAGGTTGCCGAGCATCAACTGGACGACAGCTTCTATGTTATCCATGGACTTCCATGGAGGTCGCTCGACAACACCTGGCAGCAGGGCGAGTCTGATTTTGTGATCCTGCAGCGCGAACTGGGGCTGATTGTCGTCGAGGCCAAGCCTGGAACAATCCGGCACGATGTTGCGGGCTGGAAGGATGCGGCTGGCCAGACCATCACGGACCCAATCACCCAGGCGCAACAGGGAATGCACAATTTGCAGAACCTGTTAAGTCAGCGGGTACCGGGGTGGAGCGAGCAACAGGTCCCGCACACCTTCGCGGTATACCTCTGCAAGGCCACGGGCTTTAACGGCAGACTTCCGGTCTCGCTGCTGCCCGAGCAGTTGATTTTTGAGAGTAACCTGGACGATCTCGCAGCCACCCTGCGGGCTGTGAAAAAATCGCAGATTCCCTGGGACGTGCGTCTCGACAAAGACCTGATACAGCAGGCAGTGAATGCGTTAAAGCCGGCGGTTGAGTTTCAACAGTCAATCTGCGGACACCTGCAATCGGAACGCAGGATGTTGATCCGACTGACCCGGGGGCAGCGGAGCGTTCTGGACTTGATGCAGTACCATGACCGCGTGCTGATTCAGGGCTGCGCCGGATCCGGGAAGACACTGCTGGCGATCGAACGGGCTGTGCGGTTCGCGAGGGAAGGAAAACAGGTCCTGCTGCTGTGCTACAACCTGAGACTTCGGGAAAATTTGCAGCGGCAGATCAGTGAGCAACAAGTCTCCGGAGTATATGTTTTTGCATTCGCCGAGCTGTGCGAACATCTGGCGCGGACTGTGGGAATCCCGGCACATCCGCCAACCGACGAAAGCCTGCTCTCGGATTATTACAATGTGCAGTGCATCGATTATCTGGACCAGGCCATCCGCTGCGGTGCTCGGGAATTGTATGATGCCGCGGTCGTGGATGAAGGACAGGATTTTGAAAGGGAATGGTGGGTATTGATTGAGTATCTGTTGCGAAAGCGTGAAACAGCGCCACTCTATATCTTCTACGATCCCGATCAGAATATCTTTGATCGTCAGTTTCAGTTTCCCATCCCAGATCGGCCGCTCCTCCTCGACAAAAACTGCCGCAACACTCGCAAAATTGCCGAGTTCATGGCAAAGACTCTGGATCGTGAGGAAAAGTCGATGGAAGAGGTGCCGGAGGGACTGCAGGTACACGAATACCTCGCGACGAGCGAGTCCGGAGTTGTGGAAAGAGCCAATGCACTGGTGCAGCGGCTGGTGCACGTCGAAAAAGTCAAACCCCTGCAAATTCGGGTTATCGGCAGACGAAAGCTCAGAAACTCCGCCTTCGTGAATTGCGCCAATCTGGCCGGTATCCCGCTGGTTTGTGAATCGCAGCACGATGGAGATCCAAACGCCATTCAATACGCCACGGTCTTCCGCTACAAAGGACTGGAATCCGACGTGGTGATCCTGACTGGCTTCGAAAAACAGCTCACACAGAAAACAAAAAAACTGTTCTATACGGCGGCGTCGCGAGCGGCCCTGCGGCTGTATGTCATTTATTCACAACCTGCCACAGCGCCAGCAGCAGATCAGGCGCCGTCGCAGTTGGCAATCGGCCTGCAGTGAGTCCCTGTTGCTTCGCTTCCGGCCGCATCCGCTCGCCAAGCCACTCCGGTCAGACAACTCTACGGCTGGTCGGAGTACTGCGCGGCGGTGGCCATGGCTGCCCTCCGTACATTTTCAATCAGGACCTGCGGAGCAAGAACTTTGGCCCACGGCCCAAAACTCAGAACCCACGCCTGAATCTCTTCCAGATTCTCCACGGTGATCTGCAGCGTCAGGGAACCGTCAGCATGGTCCGTCGTTTTTTGAGAGTGGTGCCATTTGGATTCGCGGACATGCTTCGCCGCTCGATCCGTAAATCGAATCCGTACGACGTGCGTTTCCCCGGTCGGCGAGAAGGCCCCAAACGACTTGTGCCGGTAATCCTGAAGATTCCAGTTTTCCGGCATCTGGAATGATCGACCGGTTTCTGTGGCCGTCAGCATGCGATCGATCTTGAAGTGCCGAATGTCATCCGCTTCGACGCTGAGAGCCACCAGATACATTGATCCGCTGTGGTAGAAGATAGCGTAGGGATGGATCAGATACTGTTTAGGCTCCGCGGCATCAGCCTTTTGATACGTCATGGTCAGCACGCGATGGTTCTGCGCTGCGTCGAACAGATCGGAAATCAGCTGAGTTTTCTCGCTGTAGTCACTCTGTCCGAAGGCCGTCACGTGAAAGTACCTCAGCAACGCCCGTGACAGTTCTTCGATGGCCTTTGGCTGACTGGCCCTGACTTTGTTCAGCAGGCTGTGGACTCCGACATACAGCGGAGTGCCAGCCAGAGGCTGCATCATCTGCTGCCCAAGGTACAGGGACAGCAGCTCACTGTGGCTGAATTCGATTTGCGGAGTTTTTTTGATTGACCAGTATTTTCTGTTGTGTTCAGTTCGTCGCGCGGTGCATTCAACCCAGCCACAGTCCTGCATGGTGTCCAGCACACGACGCACCGTCTTGTCGCTGGTTTCATCCCGCTTCCGAAGTTCCTCCACCGTCAGCCCATTCCGACTGCCCTCCAGCCATACGAGGTAGCGAGTCAACCGTTCCAGCTGCACCGCATCTGCCCGTTCCGCCATAGTGAGAACTCCGCAAGGTGCTGGTATTAGTGGTGCCCAGAGTGAATCTATCGGCAAACAAACGCCTCCTGTGCTCTGTATTCCGCAGGCGGAATGGTAGCTGCAGCTAAATTCTACCCATTAATTCTGGCCTGCACGGACTCCAGAGCCTGTCAGCGAAAATCCCTCGGATTTGCATTTACGACCATCAAATACATTCAAGGTTCATGCAATGGCCCATGTCTTGTGGCGTTCGTCGAGCCTCGGCCAACACGTCTACCGACGTCGAAAGCCCAGGAACAGCCCAAAATTTCTCAGAATTCTTTCCCGAATTTCCCTGCCTGGACGCGGGATGACCAGGCACCCAGTGATGCTTCGAGTCCTCGCTGCTCTGGTTTTCTGATGGTTCCTTCAGGGTGGAATCTCCATACCTGCCTGATGGCAACCAACGCCCTCCGGATTCAAACCGGGTTTGCTGCCAATACCGATTTCAGTTGTTCTCCGCACAGGCACATGTGTGGCAGCCTTCTGATCGCTTTGGGTGCCTTCTGTTGTTCAACCCCTCTGCCACGGCCTGCAACCAATTCTGTCACTGCATAACTCCGGGACTTCCCATGACCAGCGACTCTCAGTTTGAAATGGAATACCAGCGTCTGGTCCGCGTTCTTGTCAATCGTCACCTTGAAACCGTCAACGGTGGCAACCGCAGACAGCCTCCTCCGATCGCTCATGAACTGGACAGTCTACCGATCAGGCTGCCAGCCTCGCTGCGAAATCGAATACTCGGCCTTGAAGAAGATCTGGCCTTGATTAGAAACTCGCCTGGGGGCACCCACGGGTCCTCGACGACTTCAGCAGCGACGGCGGAAGTGATCCAGGATGCCGTTGACGGAGAGCAATGGGACGAGGCCCTTGCCGGGATTCGAAACGGTTTGCGATTGCTGACACAAACTCAGGTGCAGCAACTTCGCTTGCAAGTCTGGACAGGGCTGGGTTTTCCAGAGGCAGCAGAGTGCTTCGCTCAAACCCAGGTGCCCCGGCAATCTTTATTGGAAGCCCCTGCGGAACCAAAGTTCAAAGCTGGTCAGACCGTCGAACTGCGTGCCACACTGGAAATGGTCAGGATAGTCGAAGAAGCCACGCTGGACGCCGGCGAATACTGGTACCGCATCCGCAGAAGTGGTGGTTCTTTTGAAAACGTTGTTGAGGATGCTATCGACGTCGAGCGACACGAAGAGGACAGCGTTCAGTCGCTGGCCTGCAGCGGAAAATGGGGGCTGCTGCGTGCGGTTCGGTGCGCCATGGCGATTGAGCGTATTCGGGAATCCAGTCGCAGCAATCTGTATTCGTTCAAGTCCCAAAGAGTCCTGTTTCAGCCGTATCAGTACAAACCCCTGCTGAAGGTTCTCGATTCGCCCGATCGGCGCCTGCTGATTGCCGATGAAGTAGGCCTTGGCAAGACAATCGAAGCAGGGCTGGTGCTGACGGAACTGCAGGCTCGTGGTTCACTTTCGAAGGTTTTGGTGGTATGTCCGTCCCGTCTTCGTGAAAAGTGGCGGAATGAGCTCAATCGCAAGTTTGGCGAGTCATTTGAAATTTACGACAAAAAGTCGTTTCTGGCCGCGGCAGCTCGGCATCAGGAGACACCCCAGCGTCATCCCCTGCGGGCGATTCTTTCGATCAATACAGCACGTCTTGAGGGTGTGCGTGACTGCATTCAGACAGGACTTGGGCAATTGGACATGGTGGTTATGGACGAAGCGCACCATGCTCGCAATCCACAGACCGGGGCCGCAAAACTCCTTCGCGAACTCTGTGAGCAGTCTGATTGCGTGCTGCTCCTGACGGCCACTCCGATTCAGCTGCGCAGTGCCGACCTCTTCAACCTGCTGAACGCACTGCGTCCCGCTGAATTCATGGACCCTCATGGGTTCGAGGCCATTCTTGAGCACCATGCTCCAATTCACGAAGCCAGCACACTGGCCCGAACGCAAAACCCCGCCGAATTACCAGGGATTGACAGCATTCTTGAGGACGTCTTCCTTGCTGATTCGGCAGATGACCCGGATCCAAAAGCACTCCAGGTTCTGCAGGATATTCGCGAGCGTCCACCGGTCACGCGTCGCGACTGGGTAGATCTGGAACGCCGGATTCAGGACCTGCATCCGCTCGGGCCGATCGTCACCCGAACTCGCAAACGCGATGTTCAGATCAAGGCTCCAGTGCGCAGATCGCGGACGTTGAAGTGCGAATGGACGGTGGCGGAGCAGGAGACTTATCAGCGTTTGGTAGGCAACAGTGACAAAGCAGGCTGGTTCCGCACCGAAGCAACGCTGGGGCAGGTCCAGCGCGCTCGTCAGGCCGCCAGTTGCCTGCCAGCTGCCCTTGATCAAACAGACTATGAGTCTGACGATGATCTTGCTGCGGAACTGACAGACATCCTTCCCAGTGAACTGAACGGGCTCCGGGACGACCGCTCTTCGACACGTGGCCCGCAACAATTTCGGGGAGTGGATTCCAAGTTTCAGTTCCTGGTGAAAATTCTCAGTGAAGTGCGTTCGACAGAGCCGGACGCAAAGGTCCTGATTTTCACGTTCTTTCGAGCGACCGCTCGCTACCTCGAAAAACAGCTGACGAAGCTTGGCTGGAACACCCTGAGAATTGACGGCGATGTGAAATCGGATCCCCGGCGACCGGAACGGGATGATCGAGGCCAGCGCATTGATCGATTTCAGAACGATCCCAGCGTGACGGTGATGGTCTCTACCGAGGTCGGCAGCGAAGGTCTCGACTTCCAGTTCTGCCATCACCTTGTGAACTACGACTTGCCATGGAATCCCATGGTCGTGGAACAAAGGATTGGTCGAATTGACCGCTTTGGCCAGGAACACGACTGTGTTTACATCCACAATCTTGTCGTCACCGGTACGGTTGAAGAACGAATTCTCGAAAGGCTCTACAGCAGAATCGGCATCTTCGAACGGAGTATCGGCAATCTCGAAGCCATTCTGGGTGAGACCGTCCGAGAACTGCAGCGCGATTACGTGATGGCCACGCTCAAGCCCGATGAAGCTGCCACAAGATTACAAGAGGCGGAAGACGCGGTGGTGCGACAGGGCCAGCATCTCGAATCCCTGGAAAGCAAGGCCGCTGAACTCTTCGGGCACGAAGAATTCATCCGCGACGAGATGACTCGCGTCAATAAATACGGCAGATACATCACCTCAAGCGCGTATGTTGCTCTGCTGGAAACATACTTTGCGTCAAACCATCCGCGCGTGCGACTGCATGAGGATGAGGACAACGAGTGCTTTGTGTTTCGGATGTCAGAGAATCTTCGTCGGGACATTGTTGACGCGTCCCGCGGAACCGCCCTCTGGTTCTCGCGGGCATCGGATGACCGATTCCGCTTCACAACCTCAGGCGATACGGCATTTCGGCATAAGCAGCTGGAACTGGTCAACGCAGCACACCCGCTGGTCAAAGCCGCTCTGACGGCGATCGCTCCGCGTTTCCAGTCGGCAAGTGCAAGAATTGGTAAGGCCATCATCAATCGCAGTCTGCTCCCGGAGTCCTCTGTGAACACAGGGGTCTATTTTCTGCTGCTGTTTGCCCACACGGTCACCAGTCTTCGCAGTCGTCGGATCCTTGAAGCCGTGGCCTGTAGTGCGGCCGACCTGCGAATACTCGATGCCGAGGAATCAGAACAACTGCTGCATGTGACAATTGAGCAGGGGCAGGAATGGGATTCAGCCATATCAGCGCCCGCTATGCCTCAGGAAGCCTGGGATGCACTGATATCCGAGGCCCGTCGCAGAAATCGGCGATTACGAGAAGCCGAGGCCCGCGAAAATGGCGCACTGTTCACACGCCGGCTCAAGGCGATCAAGGCCGACCAGGAACGGAAACTGGACGCCGCACACAGGCGACTTGCGACCGCCAAAGCCAACAACCGGATTGGCATCCTTCCGGCCATGACCGGGCAGATCGACAAACTTGAAGCAGACTTTCGAGCAAAGTCGGCGGAACTGAGACAAGCTCAAACCGTAGAAGCTCCAATGTCAGATGCAATCGCGGCCTGTGTGATTTTTGTGAGGGAGGACTGAACAATGGGTCTTAAAGACTGGTTCCTGAAGTTTTTTGCCCCAACCACCCGCGGTGTCCTTAATGTGGGGTTCGATTTTGGGACCCACTCCACAAAAATCGTTATTCGCGAGCGAGATGCGACGAATGGACGCATCGTTCGCATTGATCAGGATCACGGCGATTACACGCCCGGTGTCTCACCTTCAGTGATCCGAATTGTCAACAACCGACTCTGGTTCGGCACCACAGCCCTGACAAACACGGGTGGCGAACTGCTGCAATCACTGAAAGTGGCTGTCGTCTGTGAACTGCCCACACCCATTGCGAAAAGCGTCGACATCTCCAACGCAAAGCTGGTCGCACTCTACATGGCGTGGGCACTCCAGAACCTGCGCAGGACGATTCAGAAGGAACGGTACAGCAGGCTCCTGCTGAACGTCTCAGCGCCCATGCAACGCATTGAAAACGTAAAGCTCAAAAAGCAATATCTGCGGATCGTCCAGTCAGCCTGGCTGCTCTCCGCAGCACCTCGTGCAGAAACCATTGAACAGGGAATGTCCGTCGCGAAGGCTGTGGATCTGCTGAATGCGGTGTGGACAAGGCCCGTTGAAGCTGAACAGCAGAGGGAATTTGACATTCTTCCGGAAACCATCGCCCCGGTGTGCTCATTCTCCACAGACCCCGCCGCAGAAGCCGGAATCCATATCATTCTTGACATGGGCGCCGGTTCCACAGAAGTGTCGGTGCTGGATGTGCCGGAACATGGCAGCGGGTTCAGGGTCTTGTGCTACTACGACGAATCACGCATGTTTGGCGGCAATGATCTCGAATGGGCTCGCAGGACCGACGATCCGAATCACAGAATGTGCGAAATTCACGACAAACTCGCGACTCTGTATGGTCGCGTCTGGCAAATGGGGTACGCGAAGATACAGAAGGAGCCTGCTGCCAGAGCCCGCTGGATGTCACTGAGACTGGTATTATCCGGCGGTGGGACGCTTGACCCCGATGTACGAACGCGCCTTGAAACTGAAAACGTCATTAATGCCTGGCCCGACGAGGAAACCCAACGCAAAGTGCATCGGCACGTGCCGAATACGCTGACGCAACTGCCGGAAATGAAGAAAAGCGACTTGTCGATCTTTGCCGTCGCCAATGGACTGGCCGTGGATCGTGCTAAATTCACCAGTTTCGATCCGCCTGATTCCATCCCACCCATGCGGCCGCCACCTCCGGAAGAAAAACCGATCGAGTACTGGGATGATCGGTCCAACTGAATGGAATTCCCTCAAATCCGCGGACGAAGTGATCACTCCGTCGCGGTGTTTCAAAAACGGGTCACTTCCCGCGATCACGTCTGGAGCCGCGCAGCATGATGATCGTGACAGGTGAAGAAAATCACCTGATGTCGCTCCGCAAACCCGCGAATGATCCCGGCCGCCTCTGCTGCACGATTCCCGTCAAAGTGTACCAGAGGATCGTCCAGCATAATAAAGCCGCCGGTAGGCTCAAGGTACGCTTCAGCCATCGCAAGGCGGATGGCCAGCGCAAGTGCTCCGCTGGTACCCTGAGAGAGCTGTGTCGGTGCGAGTTTTATGGCACCACGGTGCACATGAACCGGCAGCGCGCCGTCAAATTCCAGCTTTGCCTCACCACGCGTCACCTGTGAAAAAAGCCGCTCAATACGTTCCGCAAAATCACTCAGGACGTCGTCGCTGCCGACTGTGACCTGGTTGAGCGTGTCACGGATGCGCCGGAGGCATTGTCCAGTTGTCAGTACGCGTCGGAACGCTCGCTCTGCAACCTCTGCCTGCTCCGCCAGCTCCTCGCTTCGGCGATCACCCAGTTGACCGTCAAGACGAGCGAGTTCGGCCTTGATATCCTCTCGCGGTTGTCGGTTTCCATTGAGACGGGTTTGAGCGTCGTCCAGTTCATTGATCAGGTGCTGCGCTGAATCGTAACCAAAAGGTACCGACGGCGTTGCGGCCAGTGCTGCTCTCGCCGCAGTCAATGGGCCCTTTGTGTCGAGGAGCTGGTCAAGAAGCGAATTTGAATCGCCATATTTTGTTGTCCAGCTTTCGATCCGCTCTGCACTGGCCTTCGCCTGCTGTTCTCCGAAAAAAAATCTTTTTTGGACATCCTGAAGGTCGTTTTCTATGGTTTCCGCATCGCGCGTCTGCGGCAGAGCGTCAAGCTCCTTGGCCTCCTCCTGCCATTGCTCGAATGACTTCCCTTGCAGCAGACTGTCGAGAGTTTGTCGTTTGATATCGGCAACCTGCTCGCGATTTTTGTGAGCACTAGCGAGGTTCATCACAGCTTCAACAGTCTCAGCCCCACACACCGCCAGTAATTCGCGGAGACGCTCCCTGTCCTGCAGCAGGTCTTTCAGCAGGCCGTCAACATCGTCGTCACCTCCATTGACAGTGAACCTGATTCCTCCAAATTCAAGCTGCACACGGCCAGTAGCCGTGCCCCTGAGGCCGTCATTGCCAACGTCAATCAACTCTGTTGCTTCCAGACCACTGGTTACCCGGATCGTCTCCGGCTCGGTCACTTCAACACGCCATGCCAGGGTTCGTGCGTTCAGTTTGTTTTGCGCTGTTTCGATCTTTCGGCTCAGCTCAGTGATCAGTGATACAGTGTCTGCATCAGGACACGTGTGCTGCTGCACATCAGCGATGGCCTCGTCAAACTCCTGCTTTGCCTTGCAAAGTCCCCGGTAGGTTCTGGCAAACATAGCGGCGCCTGCGCGTCTGAGAGCCGCATCTCGCTCCGCAAGGAGCCTCGTTTTGTGGTCTTCCAGGCCCGGTCGTGTTCGTTCCCATGATTGGACCACCTCCTCAGCACGCGGCCACGCTGTAGATGCATCTCTCAACTCTTTCACCTCCTGCTCAAGCCGAGGAACCTGCTCTTCGAGCACTCGGCGTTCGTTCAGCGGAACACGCAGACGTGCGTAATTGCTAATCAGGGTCTGATCATCCTGATCACTCTTTTCCAATTCGCTCAATTCCACAGTGCGGCGATCAATTTCCTTTTCAATACCCAGCAGTCCATCCCGTTCAACAACAATCTCCTGCCACCGATACCACGCTGCAAGAATTTCGCCGACGCCTCGGCTCCACCGATCGTTCACTCCCTTCTCTTGTCCGTTCTGACGCTGCGGCCGACCACGCTCGTCATCCCAGCGACCGAACCATTTTTCAATTTTCTCGTTCAGAACAGTCGTCAATCGCTGTTGATCCACGTCTCCGGCAGCAGCATCGCCGGCACGCAGCAGATCGCGTATGTCCCGCAGCTGTGCAGCATTTTGCCGCAGGGAGGCGATTGTCTGTTCCAGTTCCGTATGACCAGTAAACAGCACATGCCTGAATGTGGCCTCTGAATGCCCAAGCATTTCAGTGAGCTTTGCGGAGACGGTCTGCGGGTCAGCCAGCGGCGCTGCACCAGCAGTGAAGAGGCGTGTGGCTTTCCCAATCCCCCAGCGTTTTTCCAGTGTCCATTCTTTGCCGTCCTGCACAAATGTCAGTGTGATGGCGGCATGATCCCCAGCGGGGAGCGGGAACCAGCCTTCCATTGTGTCCCGTAGTTTTGCAGGCGTCAGGTTGGTTGCGGTGAATAAGGCATGGAAAATTGCCTGCCGCAGTGTGCTCTTGCCCATCTCGTTCGGGCCAGCAACCACCGCGAGCGGCTGCGAGACGTCTGTGGTATTGTCCAGAAATCGGCCGAATGGGTGCAGCCGGATCGTTTTCAGTCTCATCGGGGTGAAACCTCCTGAATGAGTTCATAAGCCAGCGTGGCGGCCTCTGGAAATTCGCTGTCATTGACAAGCGCCGTGAGCAGGCGTGCCGCAAGACTGTCAGCAGGGTAGGTGGAGGCGATCCGGGCAGCGTCAATGCGGTCACGAATGTTGTCTTCAACGGTCAGCAGCAGAAACTTCTGGTCCAGCCCGTCCAGCACATCCCGGAATTTCAGGCGATCCCCTGGGGACAGGTGGCCTGTGAGCCGGAGATCCAGGATTGTGGACCCCGGGTCGAACTTGCGGCATTCCTGTTCGAACGCAGCCACGTCCGTGTCGTTTCTGAGTTCACGCTCGATTCGCACAAAACGAATCCTGCCGGGCCCGAGCTTCTCGTAACGCAGCACGCGATCCGGCTCACATTCAAGATACCACGCACTTCCGCCATGACGCACCCGTACCGAATCGGGCGTATGAATGCCTGCCATGAAATACGGGGAGTGCTCTCCGGAGTCGGTCATCGGAAAAGGCACGTGAATATGCCCGAGCAGCCATGTTGTCAGGCCAGCAGCTTCGAGAACCTCCCGCTCCATGCTGAAGTACTGATCTGCGTCGTCCAGACCAAGCCCGTTAACATTGCCATGGGCGATGCCAATTCGCACTGCCGCGGCCTGTCGCTGGACACTGCCGACCCAGCCGATGGTCGAATCACGGCCGGTTTTCGATGGGCAGGGACAGGGGAAAAACTGAATCAGCATTCCGTTGACTTCGAACTCCCGAACGACTGGTTCA
>Ga0172372_10000637_pt1 | contig 53798 bp, 47 predicted proteins | sample LakKiv5m_2_FD_114544 | JGI IMG/M metagenome (GOLD analysis project Ga0172372, IMG submission 114544) | Freshwater microbial communities from Kabuno Bay, South-Kivu, Congo - kab_092012_9.5m | ecosystem: Environmental > Aquatic > Freshwater > Lake | place: Democratic Republic of the Congo...
TGAATTCGCACAGGACGATACTACGGATTTACCCGTATATCAGCATGCTGTTGAATGGTACGAGAAGAATCAGAATTACAGTCCTGATATCATTGCGTGGCTTCGACCGACTGCACCATTGCGATCTGTTGATGATATTTCCGGCGCAGTGAATCTGCTTATTGAGAAAAAGACAGATTGGGTAAGAAGCGTTTGTGAAGCGGAGCATCATCCGTATTGGATGTACAAAATTCAGGATCAGCAACTGTCAGGATTTGTTGATGGAATAGATCTCAAACAATATTACCGCCGACAATTGCTCCCGCCGGTTTATCGTCTTAATGGTGCGGTAGATGTGGCTTGGAGAGAAACGATAATGGTAAAGCAGTTGCTCTATACGGGTTCAATCAGCGGATATGTCATGCCGCACGAAAGAAGCATTGATATTGATTCATTGATTGATTTCGCAGTGGCTGAGCAATATCTTAATAAATCCAGATGAGCTCCCGTCATTCAGAATCTGAATTCGAAACTACGGACTGTATATTGTGCGGTGGTAAAGAGTACGATAAGTTGTGCTCTACCGGTCAACATGGTTTGCCTGCTCATGTTGTACTATGCAAAACATGCGGATTGGGATTTCTGAATCCGCGCTGGACTGAAGAGCGCTATTCGCGTTTCTATGCTTCCGAATACGACAAGTATTATCGCACTTATCTGGTTCAACATAAGGAGAAGAAAGGCGAAGTGAATCAGGTTTCTTCTTCTATACCTGCATTGGCCCGAATGAGAAACGCGGGAATTCAACCTTCTTGGATTAATCGTTTACTTGATATCGGAAGCGGAAGCGGAGGATTTATTTCGCAAATGCGATCGGTGTATACAGATGCAGAATATTTTGCAATTGAACCTTCGCAGAATTGCCGGGAAGTATTAAAAAGTATCAATGTTTCTTTGATCTCTGAAAGTGTAAATACTAATTGGGAACAATCCAATCTGCGCAAATTTGATTTCATCAATATGCGTCATGTGCTGGAGCACTTTCTGGATCCGTTGAACGTCTTGCGTAAAGTAAGAGCAGTATTGTCAGATGACGGATTGTTATACATTGCTGTTCCCAATAGCGCTAAACCGGGTCTGCCTTTGTTAAGTTACTTTTTTCGCGCCGTACACACTTTCTATTTTAACAGAGAAACATTAACCGCATTGGCGAAACGTGCGGGCTTGCATCCCAAGTTGGTGATTGAAGGTGATGCGTTTAATCGGCACGAGCTTGTAATTGTATTCTGCAAAGGCGAGGTTATCGATGAAATTCCTTCTGCATATAAAATGCAGGCGGAAGTATTCGGTCCGATTGTGCGCCATGAGAATGGTGCTGCTTACAGATTGAAACAATCGATTAAAAAGTTGATTGGATCGCAAGCGAACAATACGGTCGATTAAACTTGTATTTCGAGCGTTCCGTTTCGTAAATTCGTACCACCATGTGCGGAATAGCCGGTCTTGTTTTATTTCAAGGTGCTGTAGAGCATAGCGCGGTCAAGACCATGACCGACATAATAGCGCATTGTGGTCCTGACGGTGATGGTTGTTGGATTTCTGAAGATGGCACAACCGGATTCGGACATAGAAGATTATCAATCATCGATCTTTCTGCCGCCGCTTCTCAACCAATGACTGATCATACAGGAAGATTCGTGATCACGTTTAATGGTGAAATTTACAACTACTTAGAATTAAAGAAAGAACTTTCGAGTTTCGGTTATCAATTCCGAACCGAATCGGACACAGAGGTGTTGATAGCGCTGTACTCGCAATACGGCGCGGGGTGTGTAAATCATATTGATGGTATGTTTGCTTTCGCCATCAGAGATAATGTGGAAATGAAAGTATTTCTCGCGCGGGATCGATTCGGTGAAAAGCCGCTTTATTATTTCAATGATCATAATCGCTTCGTTTTCGCTTCAGAGATGAAAGCAATTTTCGCTTCGGGAATACCAAAAGAGTATGATCCAAAGCGACTCCATTATTACTTGTCATTTAACCTGTATCAGGATCCCAATGATGCCGGTTCTACTTTTTTCAGGAATGTGCGTCAATTGGAGCCCGGTTGTACGATGACCGTGAGCGCAAAAGGCGATATAACGAAAAGCAAGTATTGGGAAGTGAATACTTCTGATCAGATTGAAATTTCACTTGCTGATGCATGTGATCGATTTGATCATTTGTTGCGTCGATCTATCAATAGACGATTGAGAAGTGATGTGCCAGTTGGTTCCAGCTTATCCGGAGGATTGGATTCTTCAACTATAGTTTTGTTGATCAATCAAATGAAACCGGGCGGACAGGAACAAAAAACGTTCTCTGCACGATTTAAGAATTTCGATCGGGACGAAGGTAAGTATATCGACATGGTGTTGGAGAAAGCCGTAAACATTAAAGGCTTTGCTACCTGGCCGGATGAGTTAGTGATGCAGGAATTGGATCAGATTTGGTTTCATCAGGAAGAGCCGTTTGGCTCTGCAAGTATCGTTGCACAATGGTCGGTAATGAAATTGGCAAAAGAGAATAATGTTACCGTATTGCTGGATGGTCAGGGAGCCGACGAAATTTTAGGTGGTTACAGAACATTCTTTACACCACTTCTGAATCGGCTTTATGCAAACGGAGACGCGCGATTTGACAGCGAACGTAAGTCGTTGGAACAATCCGGCAAGTATCGTTATCCGACGAGCACTTCAACACGCATGATGTTGCGTCATCCAAAGATGTTTTCTGCAATAAGCGGAGTAAAGAACTTAATAGTTCCGGGCAGGAAGAAATCATTTCAGCAAACCAAATACAATCCTGATTTTGCGAAATCGGTGCGTGAATGGAATCGCCCGATGGAAGGAATTTATAACGACGATGTTAAGAAGTTGCAGAAACGCATTTTTGAACAAGCCGGTTTCTCTCCTTTATTGCGTTACGCCGATAGAAATTCCATGGCTTTTTCACGCGAACTGCGTTTGCCTTTTCTCGAGCATGAGCTGGTGGAGTTTTGTATTTCTTTGCCGGATCAGTTCAAAGTGAATAAAGGCTGGACGAAAACGCTGATGCGTGAAACTTACAAAGATCTGTTGCCTTCCGAAATTTGCTGGCGAACGGATAAAGTTGGATTTGAAGCACCGCAGAGTGTTTGGATGAACACGCCTCAGGTGAAAGCATCGATAGATACTGCAGAACTTGAATTGGTACGCTCCGGCATTGTTAAAGAGGGACAGAAGTTCGATCCTTGGCATACACTGATGGCTTCCAAACTGATAAAATCATGATCAGACGAAAGCGTGTTGCGTTGTTAATGCTAGGTGTGGCTTCTGATAAATGCGGAGGCGCTGAACGCTTCTTTGCAGATTTATTCCGCGTGTATCGTGTTAGTGGTGAACATGAATTGTTCTTTTTTATCGATCCTTCAACCAAAAATGTACTTGAAAGTATCGGAAGACTGCGTGATTTGAAAAACGTTGTTGTATTGAAGAATTACAACAACAGATTCAAAAGGTTTCTTGAATCACGTGATTTCCTATTGAAGTTAAAGGAACATCGCATCGATGTTGTTCATGTCACCAACTACGGAACTTATTATTTTGACAGGTTAGACAGTCTCAGAAGGAAGTTGCCGAAGGTAAAAAGGGTTGTCAATATTGTGGACTGTGAAATTCCGTACATTCTTACAGACAATTCACATCCAAGATATAAAGGCTACGCCGCGCGTTATCTTCCATTGTTCAATACAATTCAACCTGATGCATATTACTCTTGGTACGAATTATTCAACAAGAGCATGAAGCAGAACGGATTGATTAATGCTGCGACTCCGGTAGAAAGTGTCATTACCAGATTTTCAGATAATGAAGGTTTCAGGCCGGGTTCGCAAAAGCTTCAGCAATTCGTATTTGCGGCACGACTCACAGCACAGAAACAGCCATTGATGTTCGTCGAGGCTGTCGGAATTCTGAAGAATGAAGGAGTGCTGAACGGAACCAACTGGGAGTTCCTGCTTTTCGGTAATGGTCCTCAAGAAGAAGCAGTCGCAAAACATATTGAAGAATCAGGGCTTATCGGAATCGTCAAGTTGTATCCAATGACAGACCTGCGTCCGGTTTTTGCAGCCAGTACTTGCTTTGTTTCCACTCAGGATTTTGAAAATTTTCCGTCGCTGTCGATGAATGAAGCTATGGCATCGGGTAATGTTATTGTGGCCAGAAATGTCGGTCAAACTGCACTTTTTGTCAAAGAGAACGTAAACGGATATCTCGCCGCAACAGATAATACAGAAGGAATAGCAGAGGCTATGGAAAAGTTGATTCGGTTTCCTGAGCGGAATGATTTAATGATGAAAGAAAGTGTTCGCCTGACACAAGAGGTTCATACTCCGCAGAATTTTATTCGTCAGATTGATTTGTTCTGGAGTTCGCTATAATGAAAACAGTCGCAGTAGCTGATATCGTAACATGGGATCTGATGAAGATTATTTCGGAAAAGAAGCCGGAAGTGATCGTTTACGCCAAGTTGGAATCTGCGGATATCAAAAGCTCGAACAACACAATTGTCTGGATTGATTACAGCAAAGAACTTGCGTCCGGAATACGATTCGGTTATGAAAAGATACGGAATGAACTTCTTGAGCTAAAGAAGCGGGAACCCTCATTCTTTATTTATGGTGATTATGATCTTTTCGAAGCAATGAACAAAGATGTTTTCTGGGCGGGCTTTAAAGAGTTGCTGGCAGATTACGTTTTGCATTCGTTGGGCGAAACGAAAGTGATTTATGATTACCGCATAAAATCGAAATGGCGTATTACTGCATCCAGATGGAAACAGTTGATGGATTCATTTCGCAAAGGTAGTGTTGGTATGAAAATTCCTGATGCAAAAGGAAAAGTTGCAGTCAGGATTAACAACCCTGATCTTTTTCCGATGTTGGGACAATTGCCGGAAGTATTAGGAACGGAGAACAGGTTTTATTTTGCAACGAATACTTCAAAGTTTAGAACAACGGCGCGAACTCAGAATGTTTTCGTATTGACTGAAACTGGAAGTTGGGATTCTTCTGTGCTACGCAAGCGTTGGAGACAAGCGACAAGTGTCGCAGATCCCGAATTGAGAAATATCATAATTAATCGTCTTGCTAACCTTTATCGTTTGATTGCGATGTACGAGAGATTATGCACCTCCGGATGTAAATCAGTTCTGATAAATGCAGGCGAGAATGACGGAGAAGGATATGTATTGGCACAAGTTGCACGCAAGTATGGAGTGAAGTCTGCTAATTTCATGAACGGCACAAAAGCTTTCGATGTTGTGAATCAGCATTCCGAGTTTGACTATTGGTTTATGCATGATGAAACCATGCAGCAATTAGCTGCAAAGATTTATGGTCTGTCGGAAGATCGACTTCCTGTTGTCGGACATTTACTGGAAGATATTGCGCGCAACTACACGCCAGGAAGTTTGCTTGAATCGAAAGGTTGTAAAGGAAAGGATCAGTTTGTAATCGCATTCTTTACTTCGCCGCTCTTCTTTGATGAAAACGTGAATGCGTATGCTGCAATTGAAGCTTTCACAGAGCGGCATACTAATGTTATCACATTCGTGAAGCCGCACCCGCACGATAAGAGTTTTCTTTGGGACAAAAATAATCCGCGCATCGTACGTCTGGATTTTCGTTCTGAAAAATTGTCCAGCGAGAATGTATTGTTCGAAATGCTTTCTCAATCGAAATGTGCCGTTTCCATCGCTTCAACAGTTGCTTTTCAGGCAGCTTGGTTCGGAATTCCTTCATTCACTTTTGAGATGGGCGATTCATCAAGATTACCCTATACAGACGGTGTTCGCATAGCGCATGTTCGAGACAAAGCAGAACTTATTCAAGCGCTTGAACGTGTTTATGCAGCATCGACGTCAAGAGCTGCATTAAATGCAGTACCGCAAAATTCCGACCAGAGCGTTGCACATAAAGTTGCTGCTTACCTTAGATCCTGATTTATGGCAATTATTCTTTCAGATAATCCAACCTTCGAAAAGCAAAGCGGCTATGGCTTTATCCAACGCCTGAAATTCCGTTGGCGTGTAAAGCGCGAATGGAACCGGACGGATAAGCGTCTGGAAGATACGTTGCGATTAAAGAAATGTTATGTTGGACCTTTCAAAGGTGAATTCGGTCACATGACAGCGCACACTGCGCCCTTCCTGATGTATCTGCACAAAAAGGGAGTTCAGATTATCTACTGCGGAATGGAATTGCACAAACCTTTACTTGTAGATGATCACGGTAATTCAATCATTCATGATTTTCGTGCATTGCGGGACTTCTTTGCCGAAGTGGGACCAAAAGGAAATTCAACGGAACCTCCGGAAGATGTGAAAACTGAAATTCGGAAATTTGAGAAGGAAGCGAATGAATCCGGGTTTCCGTTCTGGAACATTGGCGACAACTTTTATTATTGGTTTGTACATCGGAACTGGTTGTTGGAAGGACATACCTTCACCTATGATTTGCACAGAGCGTATCAAACCGTTCAGGAGAATTCCGTGTGTATTTTCCCGCGTACAAAAGGAGCCGTTTTTACAAAGAACAATGGCGAGCGCTGGGATTACGAAGAAGTTATTGCCGCGGTGCAGCCTTATTTTGATAAAGTTTACGTTTGCGGGCATCCGAGTCAATGCGCAACATTAAAGGTGAGCGGTAATGCAGAATTATGTGTTTCCGCCGACAACAGAGTTATGCTGGAAAAGTGCGCCAATTCTCAACTGATTATCACGCAGCATTCGGGCGTAAACAATGTCGGTGAATACACGAATACCAAAGTGCTGATCATCTACAAAGGCGGACAAGCAATAGATGATATCGGAAGCATCTACAATACTTTACGTTTTCGTCCGTCTATCGGTACACAGCATCCGTTATCGTTCGCGTTTACTATCGAACAGATACAGGAATTCGCTAAGGGATTCTCAGATAACAATTTCAGGACACCTTCAGATTGGCCATTTACGAGGGGAAAACTCTAAAAACATTATCTTTGATTGTATGAGTAAACAATTGGCTCAAAAGATTGAAGAGTTTATTGATTCCGTTCGGGGACTGAAGGTTGCGGTAGTTGGAGAAACCATCACAGATGAGTTTGTGGAAGTGGTTTACGAAGGGTATTCAATGAAATCGTTTTGCCCCGTATTTCGTTTGGTGGAAGGTGTTGAGCCCATGCGTCAGGAAGGCGGTTCTGCAGCTATTGCAGGTCATCTGCGCGATTTTGTGGCTTCCGTTGATTTGATTTCCAATCAGAAACATGAAATTGTGAAGACGCGTTTTATCGATGCCTCTGATAGAAAAAAGCACACCGAGATCAACCGATTTGACAAATCGAAGTTTGGCCCTTTGAAAGTGAACACAGCGGATTACGATGTTGTGATTGTTGCAGATTTCGGACACGGTTTCTGCGATCAGCTTCAGATCAATGACGGATTTCATTTGATGACGCAAACAAATTCGAACAATTTCGGATTTAACAGAATGTCAAAGTGGAAAGCGTATAGAAAGAAAAGCGTGACATTGGATTTACGTGAAGCGAGCCTGCAAATGAATAAATCCATAAAAGGCGACAAGGATACTGAGGTGAAGGAGTTGTTCGGTTATGAAATTAATTCCGAACACATGTTTGTGACGCTGGGCAGCAGCGGCTCACTTTATACCAATGGCAGTCGGATAGTAAGACAGCCTTCATTCAAGAGTCAGATTGTTGATACGATCGGAGCGGGTGATACTTATTTTTCTTTTTGCTGCTTGTTTGCGCAAATCTCGCCTGAAATCAATGATATGATCGTTCCTTCTCTTGCTGCAAGTTTGTCAACAACCTGGTTGTGCAATGAGAAATCCGTAACAAAAAAAATGCTACTCGATTATGCATCTAGAACAGTATAGTAAGAAGTTTTCAGAATGGTTTTCTGATCCTGCAATTGTAGACGGAGTACGTGATGCTGTTGGTTTGCTGAAATCTTCACGCAGAGTTTTCTTTCTCGGTAATGGCGGTTCGAACGCAATTTCATCGCACATGATGGAAGACTACGGAAAGATTACAGGACTTCAGACATACGCTTTTTCAGATGCAGCTTTGATAACGTGTTATGCCAACGATTACGGGTATGAAAACGCTATGGCCGAATGGTTGAAGTTGCATTTTCAGGAAGGAGATGTTCTCGTTGCAACAAGCAGTTCAGGAGAATCAAAAAATATTGTGAACGCTGCTGCCGTAGCCAAGGTGAAAGGCGGAAAGATCATCACTTTAACAGGTTTCGGCGAGAACAATACATTGAGCAAAGCCGGAAACGTTAATTTTTATCTCAATGTGCGAGACTACGGCATGGTTGAATGTTTTCATCAGGTTATTCTGCACGTAATTTTAGATTCATTGAATGGCTGATCGCGTTCTGATTACCGGAGTTGCCGGGTTCATAGGCTCCAATCTTCTCGATTTTCTGATAAAGAAAACGGATTGGGAAATTGACGGTGTGGATAATCTCACGACTGGGTCCAAAGCAAATATTGAGCACGAATTAACCAATCCTCGTTTCACTTTTATTGAAAACGATTTGGTTGCAATCCAATCTTTGAAGAAGTACAAGTACGTTTTTCACTTGGCTGCGCTTCCACGTATTCAACCGAGTTTTGAATTAATCAATGAGCATATCACACACAATGTTTTGCGTGCAGGACATTTGATTGAAATTATGATTCGGGAGAATTATTTCCCGCGTATTATTTACAGCGGTTCCAGTGCGATTTACGGTACACCGACTTTGATTCCGACTCCTGAAGAAGAGAAAATAGATTGTCTCAGTCCGTATGCTTTTCAAAAGTATGAAGTAGAGATGTATCTCGAGCTGCTTTCCACACGGTTCCCGTTGGATTACGTTACGCTTCGTTATTTCAATCCTTATGGACCTCGAAGTTTCAATCCTTTGAATCCGTTCAACGCATACAGCAGTGTAGTCGGTATTTTTCTCAATCGCAGGAAGAATAATCAGCCTTTGCTCGTTACGGGCGATGGAAGTCAGCAACGTGATTTCATACATGTAGCTGATCTCGCAAAAGCGAATTATCATGCGGCTATTTACGATGGTAAATTGAATACCGCATTTAATATCGGTTTCGGCAGTACAATGAGCGTACTGGAACTGGCGCAATCGATTTCTTCGAATTACGCTTTCATCCCGAAACGGGAAGGAGAAGCTGAAATTACTTTTGCCGATAATTCAAAAGCCCGCAGGATTCTGCAATGGGAACCGGAACATCAATTAGAATCTTATCTTAAAACGGAATTGCAATGAAAGTAGGATTCGCATGCGGTGTGTTTGATCTCTTTCATGCTGGTCATGTGCTCATGTTGCAGGAATGCAAACAGCATTGCGATTATCTTTTGCTTGCGTTGAATGCAGCGGATAATTTTGACACCGCAATTAACCCCGGAAAGCGGAAGCCGTTGTACTCTCTGGAAGAACGCGTTCTCATTCTTTCTTCTGTAAAGTATGTTGATGAGGTTGTTGTGTATTCCAGCGAAGAAGAACTTTTGGCGATTCTGAAAACGCGGAAAATAGATATCCGGTTTTTGGGTGATGATTACAAAGGCAGAAGTATCACCGGCGCAGAATTGAATATTGCGATTCATTATACCGATCGCAGTCATGGAATGTCAACTTCTTTGATACGAAAAAAAGCGGAAGGAGGTGAACTGAGATGAGTGCATGGTTGAACTACATGCGAAAGAGAATTCTGGATTGGAAGATATACCGCAGAATTCACTTACGTTATCCTGTAATGTTTCCGGGGTGCCGTATCGTTTCAGTGCTGCCACGGGACGTTGAGAAACTTATCCAGCAGTGCGTCGTTATTGAAGAGAATGTTTTTATCAATAACGACATCGAATATCTGGGACGATATATTTATTTAGGCAAGAATACGATGATCGGTGCATGTCGTTCAATCGGGAATTTTACAAGCATTTCATCTGGCGTGCGAATAGGATTAATGGCACATCCTTCTGATTTTATCAGTACTTCGCCTGTATTCTATGCGACCAGAAGAGGTTGGGTACAAAAAGAATTGTTTCAGGAAGATCAGGGCATGCGTACAGTAATCGGAGCTGATGTTCTGATTTCCACAAACGCCATGATCAAAAATGGTGTTACGATAGGTCATGGTGCAATTATCGGTGCCGGCGCATTTATCGATAAAGACGTTCCTCCATATGCCGTTGTTGTAGGCACGCCCGGACGTGTTGTTAAGTATCGTTTTGATGAGCCATTGATCAAACGACTTTTAGAATCAGAGTGGTGGAACCTTCCTGAGGAAACAATTCGTAAAGGGGGTAATTTTTCGAATCCCGAATTATTCCTGAATGCAATCGGAAAGTAGAATGGAAAACATTCTCTTTATTGCTTATCAATTTCCGCCGCGAGGCGGAGCAGGTGTGCAACGCAGCGTGAAACTGGTGAAGCATCTGCGCGAATTCGGATATAACCCGATTGTACTTACTGTTGAAGCCAGTGACATACGAAAAGGCGGTTACCCGGAAGACCCATCATTGTTGCAGCAATTACCGGAAGATATAACCATCATTCGTACTCCTGCTCACGAACCGATAGATTTGATAAACCGCCTCATCCGCCGGAAGATTTTCCGACTGGCTTGGTTTTTCAATTACAAAAAGTTCTGGGAACGCTCAGCGCTATGGCCGGCAAGCGTTTTGCCTACCGCATGTAAGATCGTTGCAGAACACAATATCAAACTCGTTTACACAACCTCCGGACCATTTTCTTCTTTGGAACTGGGGCTGGAGTTGAAACGTAAGACAGGAATCAAATGGGTTGCAGACTTCCGCGATCCCTATACTGATGCATATGCCTGGGACTTTCCGTCCAAATTTCATTGGTTGAAACAACGAAAATTTGAATCCCGAATTATTCCGGAAGCGGATAAAGTGATTCTGAATACGCCAGAAGTTCGCAAGCTTTTTATTGCAAGAGGTTTGACATCTGAATTGAAATCCATCTGCATTACCAATGGCTTCTGACGCGAAACTCATCATCGGTTATTCCGGTTCGTTAGCCTTTTACGAAGGAACGTACAAGCGCCGTCGTAACAGCTGGACAGATTGGTTCTGGACGTACAATCATTATTCTACAGATCCATCAACCCGTTCTGCTTCCTATTTGTTCAGGGCTGTTGCATTACTTGTGAAGTCCGGCAGAATTCAGAAAGGTGATCTGCTGATTGATTTATGGGGCAATATCGCACGTGATTACAAAACGCAAGCAAAGGAATTAGGCATATCCGATTTTGTTCGGATAGAAGGTTATCTCTCAAAAACGGAATCGCTGAAACGCAGTGAGCATTGTGATATTATGTATTTGCCAATGGAAAGTCCAACGAATCTGGGTAAACCGCTTTTCATTCCGGGTAAAGCATTTGAGTACATGCAGATCGGAAAACCTATTCTCGCTTTAAGTCACGATTGCGATTGTATTGACATCTTGAAAACATCCGGATTGCTTGCCGTACTCAAGCCAAATGCTGAGAATGATATTGCTGAGTGGATTGAATCTATGATCCGCAATGAAGACAAACGCAGCAGCTATTCTCCGAACCCTGATTACATTTCCCGATTCGCATTCCGAAATATCACTGCACAGGTTGCCGGTGTTTTTGACGAGCTGCTCAATTGATAAGATCAGAATGGGTGCATTTGCTTAACTTTACGGGCACCATCGTTAATCCGATTTATCGTTTCATTCTCAATGAGTCATCACAACCCACCGCCGGGATTCGGAGTACGGAAAATTACAATTGAGGACATGGCTCCCGATTGCGAGATTTTCATCAATCACCAACTCTACAATCTCAGTGAACTTGTACAGAAGAAACGTGTTGTGGATATCGGTTGCGGTTATGGACGAAATCGAGCTATTGTTGAGAAAGCAGGAGGCGAATGGGTAGGAGTTGAGCCATTTGAGGGTGGCGCGCATACCGTTGTCGGGAGTGCGGAAAATTTACCGTTCAAAAACGCAGAGTTCGACGTTGCTATTATGGACGCTGTTCTGGAACACGTGCCTGATGCTGCAGCGGCATTCCGTGAAGTTGCAAGGGTTTTAAAACCCGGTGGAATTTTCATCGGTTACGTAGCATTTATGGAGTGCTTTCACGAGATTTCCTATTCACATCTTTCATTTAAAGCGCTCGAACATTTTTCGAATGTAAACGGACTGAAACTGAAAAAGATCTCCGGCGGTTCCAGATTCGGTATAGATTATCACAAGCAAGTACTTTACTATCCATTGCCATATCGATATTTACGAGGTTTTAAGGCGTGGAGAATCCGAACTTTTATTAAACTGAAATCATTGGCTGTTTATTGTGCATACCGAATAGTGAAGAAATTGAGCAGCAGTGAAGCTTCCCGAAAATCAAGATTGTACTTTCAGGTGGAGTGTCTGAGACAATCCAACGGATTTCAGTTTATCATCAGTAAACCACAGGAATAATATGAACGGTATTCGCAGGATTGCTCTTGTAATCGGAACACGTCCGAATTTTATCAAAGTCACCCGTTTCAGAGAAGTGGCCGCACGATATCCGGATGTCGAGTTGACCATTATTCATACCGGACAACACTACGACGGGAAGATGGCGGATATTTTCTTCCAGCAATTCAATCTGATTCCCGATCATTTTCTAGGAGTTTCTCCCGGAAGTCCGAATTCCCAGATGGCAGAAATCATGGTGCGTCTTGAAAAGGTATTCTCCGATTTCAAGCCTGATTTGGTACTGGTAGTTGGTGATGTGAATTCAACTCTGGCTGCTGCGGTTACTGCAAATAAAATGAACATTCGTATCGGTCATATCGAAAGCGGATTACGAAGTAATGATCGCGGTATGCCGGAAGAGTTTAATCGCTTGCTTACTGATGAATTGTCGGATTTCTTATTTGTAACGGAGAGTTCGGGCTTGCATCATCTTCAGCAGGAAGGTAAAAAAGGTCGTGTTTTCTTCGTTGGAAACACCATGATCGATACAATGGTTGCGTTTCGCCAGCAGATTGATGCTTCACCCGTTCTTCAAAATCTGAACGTAACCGCAACGCCTTACATTCTCATGACAATGCATCGTCCGTCGAATGTTGATGTGAAGGAAGGACTTGAGCTTTTGTTGGAATTGGTGAACCGTTTAACCGGTAAATACAAAATCGTTTTCCCTGTTCATCCGCGTACAATAAAGTTCATGGAAAGTTTCAATCTGCTCAGTGCATTTAAATCGAACGCGAATCTGATTTTTACTGCGCCTTTGGATTATTTCGCTTTTCAGAAACTCATCAAGCATTCATCTTTTGTGCTCACGGACAGCGGAGGAATTCAGGAAGAGACAACATTCCTTCAAGTGCCTTGTCTGACGCTTCGTCCCAATACGGAAAGACCGGTAACTGTTACTGTTGGTTCGAATGTTCTGCTGCCGTTTGATGTGAAAGGCGTTATGGAATGCGTTGCGCAAATTGAAAACGGATCATTCAAGAAAGGAAATGTGCCGGAACTGTGGGATGGCAGCGCTACTGAGCGGATTTTCGAAGCAATAAATCAAATCTGATTTTTTAGATGAGGATATTTCTGACGTTCAATGATTATCCGGGAGGAATTTATTCTTCTCAGGTAATTGATGTCTGTCGGTATCTTCGCGAAATCAAGAAGCAACGCCTTCTCCTTGTGGCTTTCGTTTCAATGCGAAACTACTTTTCTGTTCGTCGTGCGATAAAGTTGCAGGACACAACAGCCGTTGTACTTCCGATGTTTCCCGGAATTAGAAATTGGAGAATGAATTCGTGGATGTTACGACTCGTATTATTTCGTCGTCGCCCGGAATATATTGTTGCGCGTGGACCGTTTGCAACATGGTTAGCGGCAAAGATCAATACAGTTCCTGTGTGCTTTGACGCGCGTGGAGCTTATTGGAGTGAGTTTAAGGAGTTTGATGTATCCAACGGAAGTTTTACTGCTGATGAGATCCGTAATATCGAATCTGAAGCATTGAGGAAATGCAAAACCGCAATAGCTGTTTCTGAAGCCCTCGTGAATTACTGGAGAAGTGAATTCAATTACACTGAAAATAAACATGCAGTAATTCCATGTACACTGCGTACAGATTTTCGTTACAGTGAACCGACGTCGAATAATAATAAGATTCGCATTGTATTCGCCGGCGGAAGCGGGCCTTGGCAAAACCTGTCAAGGTTGTCTGAATTGTTATTGCCGGTTTTCAATAAACGCGCTGATATTTCTCTGACATTAATGGTGAAAAACATTCCGGCAGATTTTGAATTGGCGAAACAGTTTCCGGAACGCGTTTCACAGAAATGGGTGAACGAGTCTGAAGTTCCGGAGATACTTTCTCAATGCGATTACGGTTGGTTGGTACGTGATGATTCCATGACCAATAAAGTTGCATCGCCCGTTAAGTTCGCGGAGTATCTCGCTGCGGGACTTCGCATAGTTATCTCCGAATCTTTAGGCGATTTTTCAGAATTCGTAAGCAGAAACAATTGCGGTGTTGTATTAACAGCGACGACAGATCTTTCTGATTTAGAAAAGGTTTCTGCAGCAGAAAAAGCAAGAATTATGAGTCTCACTAAAACATATTTCGTCAAGAATATGTATTCCGAACAGTATAGAAAAGTATTATGCGTATAGCTCTTCTTACAGATGGTATTACGCCGTATGTGACCGGTGGAATGCAACGGCATTCATTTAACATTTGCCGTTTCCTGGCAGGACAAGGTGTTTACGTTGATTTGTATCACTGTGATCCGCAGCAACGCATTGCAAAACTACCTGATGTATTTACAGAAGAAGAACGGAAGTATATCACTTCAATCGTAATACGTTTTCCGGATTTCGGTAAAATGCCTGGACATTATATTAGGGAATCGTATGAGTATTCGCGACTGATTGCTGCTGAGTTGAGCAAACGTCAGCCGGTTGATTTTATATATGCCAAAGGATTTACAGCATGGCATATCCTTTCGCTTCGTGACGCAGGTAAAATAAAATTGCCCCCGGTTGGTGTTAATTTTCATGGCTATGAAATGTTTCAGCATCAATCCGGTTTCCTTGAAAGGCTGAAATCAAACCTGCTTCTGAAGAGTCCGGTGATTTATAATATATCCAAAGCCGACTATGTATTTTCCTATGGCGGGAAAATCACGGAGATAATTGCAGGAATAGGTGTGAATCGTAACAGAATTGCAGTAATTCCGGGAGCTGTTGATGAACAATGGGTAAGAACTGCGCCGGAGCAACCTCACGATCCGATTTGCTTTCTGTTCGTTGGAAGAAATGAAGTGCGCAAAGGATTGAAGGAACTTTTGCAAGGTTTTCATAGTGCATTTGGCTCGGCGAGCGATAAAGTGGAATTGATAGTCGTAGGTTCGCATCCTAAACATAAAGCAGGTGGAAATGTCAAGTTCATTGGTGAAATTACGTCTGCGGATAAATTAAAAGAAGTTTATGCTGCAGCTGATGTACTTGTTACACCAAGCTATGCGGAAGGTTTTCCGAACGTGATTCTTGAAGCGATGGCGAACGGACTCGCTGTTATTGCTACGGAAACCGGCGCCGTTAGTATGCTGGTTGGAAGCGACACTGGAATTCTCTTGAAGGAGCCGCATCCTGACAAGATCGCTGAAGCATTAAAGTCGATGGCAGGTTTATCGAAGCAAAATCTCTATGAGTTAAAATCCGCTTCGATCAAAAAAGTGCAGGAGCGATTTACCTGGCAAAAGTCGGGTGCCGTGCTTATGGATTTTCTCGAAACCTTGCCGGTTAATGTTCCGGATTAGGAATGAAAGTAGCCGTATTCTGCCGATATTTGTTTAAAGGAATTCGGTTTGCTACAATTTCTCAAACAACAACGTCTTTTTATTTTCATCCTTGGCTTATGGATCGCCTCGGGCGTTGCTTCCGTTTGGGCTGCGATGATTGTGATTCCTGTGTCGGTTCTCATCATGCACAGGAAAAAGATGTACGTGGAAATTTTAACCGGTTTTCTTTTCCTGTTAATTCTTTCTGACAGTCGTCAACCTATGTTCGCATTCGCAGCAGATGTTAAGAACGTTTTTATTCTTGTTCTTGGAGCTTTGGTTTTCACCGATCGCAAGACATTCAGTTCACCTTTTCTGGTTGCGAGAAATTTTGTGATTTACATTGTAATCAGTTTGTTCTGTATTTTGTTGAGTGAATTTCTGTTTAATAGTTTTCAACGTACTTTCTCATACATTCTCATACTGACAGTTGTCCCGGCGTACTTAATGGCTGCTTGGAATAAATCAGGCAAAGAAGCTCTTGTGTTTATAATTCGTTTTGCAGGTTTAGTTCTTGCAGCAGGATTAATTCTACGCGTATTAAATCCGGAGTTTGTGACGCTAGAAGGCCGTTTTTCCGGCTTGCTAGGGAACCCAAACGGACTCGGTCTCTTCTGCACTTTGCTGATTATCGTTATTTACGTTGCCCGGGATTTATTCAAAGATTTACTCGTACAGCGTGAGTATTATGTATACATGGCATTGATTGTATCATCCATTTTATTGTGTGGTTCCAGAAACGCGGTTTTTGCTATTGCTATTTTCTTTGTGTTCGTTCGTTTGTACAAAGTTGCTCCTGTGTTCGGTTATCTTGCATTTATCATTCTTGTAGTTGTTTATCAGTTGATATTAACCAACCTCGCTGATATTATTATTGCGCTGAATCTTCAGGAGTTTTTCCGATTGGAAACTTTGGAGAATGCCTCGGGTCGACTTGTAGCTTGGGAATTCGGATGGAACAACATCAAAGATAATATCTGGATCGGCAAGGGCATTGGATACACTGATAATCTATACAAACTCAATTACGCATTCCTGTCCATTCAGGGACACCAAGGTAACGCGCATAATTCGTACATCACCTTCTGGTTAGATACCGGAATCTTTGGTTTGATCTTTTATCTCGTTGCGATTGTGAGATCGTTCTACGCGGGTTACAAGAGTAGTCCATCCGCAATTCCTGCTTTGTTTGCGATTCTTTTCAGTGCGTTTTTCGAATCCTGGTTAACGGCGTCTTTAAATCCGTTTACAATTCAATGTGTATTGGTTATTGCTCTTTTATCAGGGAAATTTACTGTTGAAGAGGAAACCGAAAGCGAAGAAGAAGAGAGTGAAGAAGATGAAGATCTAACTTTAGCTCAACCTGTATGAAGAAAGTCGTGATCTTCTACAGCGAACTCGCAGGTTACACTGTTGCATGTTTGAACTACTTCAAACAATTGCATCCGAATGTTGAGATTCATCTCGTAAGTTGGCCCGTTAATCCCGAAGCGCCGTTTCAATTTCAAGTAAGCGAAACGATTATACGTTACAATCGCAAGGATTTCGATTCTGCGGGGTTGATCCGTTTGGTGAGTGATATCAACCCTGATTTGATCCTCTGCAGCGGATGGATGGATAAAGATTACCTCACAACAGTTAAATCACGAAAGAAATCGACGCGTGCAGTTCTGCTAATGGACAATCGCTGGTCCGGTTCTCTGAAGCAACGTATCGCAACTTTTGTCGCCCCGTTTATGATCACGAATGCGTTTGATTATGCCTGGGTCCCGGGTAACGATCAAAAATATTATGCGCAGAAATTAGGATTCGCTCCTGCTGCAGTACGCATCGGTTTTTATAGCGGTGATACAGATCTTTTCAGCATCAGCGAACCACGAAAGAGTGTGGCGCATCGTTTCATTTATGCCGGTCGCTACTACGATTTCAAAGGCGTGAAAGAGATGTGGAATGAGTTTATAAAGTTCAGCAACAACTCAAACACTGACTGGGAATTGTGGTGCTTCGGAATCGGTGATGTTGAACCGATACAACATGAACGTATCCGACACTTCGGATTTAAACAACCTGCACAACTCGCCGATGCTGTAAAAGATGGTGGCGTTTTCGTTTTGCCCAGCAAGTTTGAGCCTTGGGGCGTTGTAGTACATGAGTTTGCAGCAGCAGGCTTTCCCTTGTTGCTTAGCAATGAAGTAGGGGCCGCTGCTCAGTTTCTTAAAGAAGGGAAGAATGGATTTAAGTTCAATATTCTTGAACCGGGAAACCTCGCTGATGCTTTCAGGAAAACTGCTGCGCTTACTGATCAGGAATTGTTACAGATGAGCAATGAGAGTCGCAAACTCGGAGCAACCATCAGCCCGCAAACGTGGAGTGCAACTTTATTTGATCTCATTAATCGGAACTGATCATGTGCGGAATAACGGGTATATACAGTTTCAATAATGAAGGAAACTTCAATGCTGAAGTTTCTTCAATGAATAACGCATTGAAACATCGCGGTCCTGATGATCGCGGTGTAGCGGATTTCCATGGATTATCACTCGGTCATCAACGACTTGCAATAATTGATTTGAGTCCTGCCGGACATCAACCCATGCAAAGAGAAAACGTCACTATCGTTTTCAATGGAGAAATTTATAATTTCCGGGACGTGCGCAACAAACTGAAAAAGTTCAGTTTTACTTCCGATTCTGATACTGAAGTTCTAATTCGCGCATGGCAGGAATGGGGGACGCAGATGCTGGATCATCTGAACGGGATGTTTGCTTTTGCAATCTGGGACGCAGACAAACAGCAATTGTTCATTGCACGCGATCGTTTGGGAATCAAACCGCTTTACTATTCTATTGTTGATGGGCGATTGATTTTTGCCAGTGAACTCCGAAGTGTTTTGGCTTCCGGAAAGGTGAAAAAGAAATTGAATCGCGATGCGCTCTACGATTATTTCAGCTATCAAACCGTTCACGCACCGAAAACTATAATAGAAAACGTGAATATGCTCATGCCCGGACATTTTATCGTGGCGGGTAGCGGTGATGTGAAAATTGAACAATGGTGGTCGCCGCATAAAAGCACTGAATCGAAGACATATTCACCGGCAGAAACACGTAATAATGTTTTTGAATTACTCGGCGATGCAGTAAATGTCAGAATGGTTGCTGATGTGCCATTCGGTGCATTTCTCTCGGGCGGTATAGATTCGAGTCTCATTGTTGGTTTGATGCAGAAAGTTTCTGCGCAACCTGTGAAGACATTCTCAGTAGTATTCGATGATTCTGAATATTCCGAAGCAAAGTTTGCGCGGAAAGTGGCCGATCATTTTCATACGGAACATCACGAGATAAAACTGGCACCGACAGATTTTCTGGAAATGTTGCCATCGGCTTTAAACGCAATGGATCATCCGAGCGGTGACGGCCCGAATACGTATGTTGTATCCGGAGCAACGCGTAAAGCCGGTGTGACCATGGCTTTATCAGGCTTGGGTGGTGATGAATTATTCGCCGGTTATCCTGTATTCAGGCGTTTGATGAAGTTGCGTGATTCTTCATTATTGAAGTATTCGCCGGGCTTTGCCAGAAAGATGGCCGGACAATTGATTCATTCGCTGCGCAAAGACGCTGCATCGCAAAAAGCTGCGGCAATTCTTAAACTGAAATCTGCAGGACCTGCATCCGTTTATCCTTTGATGCGTAAGGTGTTACTGGATGCGCAAATTGAAAAACTCTTTCAGATTCCGGGCACATCATACAAGTCACATTCGTTCACGGAAAAAATCTTCCGCGATTATGACGATAAGCATTTGATCAGCGCGATTTCAGAATCAGAGATCGCGACATACATGCAGAACGTTCTTTTGCGAGATGCCGACCAGATGAGTATGGCGCATGCTTTGGAGATACGCGTTCCGTTTCTCGATTACCGACTGGTTGAATTTGTTCTGAGCCTCGACGATTCACTGAAGTTTCCTGTTACACCGAAGAAACTTCTTGCGGATTCATTTCATGGTTTTCTGCCGGATGAAATTTTCACTCGTAAGAAAATGGGATTCGTTATGCCATGGGAACATTGGATGAAAAATGAATTGCGGGAACTGTGTTACAATTCTTTGTTACGCTTCGGTCAGCGGTCCGGAATTAATTCGGGTGAACTCATGCAACTTTGGCGTACTTTCGAAAAAGGTCAAGGCGAAATCTCCTGGTCACGGATATGGCCGTTGGTAGTACTCGAAAACTGGATGGAACAAAATGGCATTGAGTGGTAATCGACTTCAGGTATTGGTTTTTATTGACTGGTATTTGCCCGCAATAAAAGCAGGAGGACCGGTGCGTTCTCTTGAAGCAATCGTTTCACGATTGTCAACTGAAGTGGAGTTCACGATAATCACCGGCGATAAGGATGCAGGAACTTCTGAAAGGCTTTCAGGAATCGAAATTGACAAATGGGCGAACGCTCCTGATGGTACACGCATTTACTATTGCTCTGCAGCGAGCGATCCCGTAATTGTTGCTCAGGAATTAATGCAAACGCGAAAATTCGATCGCCTGTATTGCAACAGCGTTTTCTCGTATCGCTTTGCAATTCGTCCGCTTTTAAAATTGAAACGATTCTTTCCGGAATCCAAAACCATTCTTGCGCCTCGCGGAATGCTGGGAGCCGGAGCTTTGCAGATTAAATCTGCACAAAAGAAGTTGTTTCTCTCCTTGGCTAAACTCTCAGGGCTATACAGTAATATAGTTTGGCATGTTTCCTCAGAGCAGGAAGCAATGGAAGTTCGAAGTGTTTTCGGTACTAAGGCAAAAACCATCGTTGCACCGAATCTTGCGGCTATCACTTGCAATGATATTTTAGGTCGTTCGAAAGCGGATGGACAATTGCGACTGATTTTTATTTCGCGTATTTCTCCTAAGAAGAATCTGCTCCTTGCTATTCAAAGTCTGCAACAAATTCGCGGAGAAGTATCCTTGGATATTTATGGTCCCGAAGAAGATACAGCTTATGCTGCACAATGTAAATCTGCGGCGGCTTCGCTTCTTTCCAATGTTACTGTGCGTTTCAACGGTGAATACAATCGTGAACAACTGAAAGAGATTTTTGCAGACAAACACTTTATGTTGTTCCCGACGTTGCATGAAAATTTCGGGCATGTCATTATAGAATCATTGGCTTATGCGTGTCCGGTAATCGTTAGCAAATTCACACCTTGGCTGAATCTTGCAGCTACCAAATCAGGAATGAATTGTGATTTAAATGAGTCGGAGTTCAGTGCTGCAGTAAATCGCGCAGTTGGTTTGACTCAATCGGAATATGCGGAGTGGGAGAAAGGCGCATTGCACACGGCAACACGTTTCTTAACCGACGATAATGCGAGATCGGTTATGCTGAGTGTGTTTCAATAAATTTTCGGGCGTTAGCGTAAAGTTTAATCTTCCTCCTGCGTATCAAACTGATCTTCGCCCATCACGGTCATCTTTACGATGTCAACGCTGTGACGGAATCGTTTCATGATAACGAATTCATAACCGCCGAATTCTTTCTTCTCGTTAACCGCAGGAATTCTTCCGAACATCCAGTTCAGTAATCCTGATACTGACTCGTAATGCGGACTTTCCGGCAACGCAATAGGAAGCACATCATTCACATCAGAAATGGAAGCCATTGCGTTCACGATGAATTCCGTGTCGGATTTTTTCTCAACTGCCGGTTTTTCTTCATCGTATTCATCCTGAATTTCACCGACAAGTTCTTCGATAACGTCTTCAAGTGTTACAAGACCAGTAATTCCTCCGAATTCACTTGTGACAATCGCCATCTGAATGTGCAATGTCTGGAATTCACGAAGCAAATCATTAATGCGCTTGCTTTGCGGAATGAAATGAGCAGGACGAATAATGCGTTCAATATCTTCTTTTATTAAACGCGATTGTTTCATTAGCTTCAGCATGTCTTTCATGAAGATCACGCCGATAACATTGTCTAAAGAATCTTTATACACCGGCATACGCGAATAACCTTCATCGATCATGCGATCAAGAATTTCTTTCGGCTCCGATTCAATATCAATTGCAGAGATTTTTGTACGCGGTACTAAAATGGACTTCACCACGCGATCATCAAACTCAAATACATTCTGAATAAGCTCGTGTTCCGATTGTTTGATCGCTCCGCCTTCTTCCGATTCCGTCAATAGCATGCGCAGCTCTTCTTCGGAATGAATCTCTTCATGTTCCGGCGTCATTTGTACTCCGAAAATGCGCAGCACTAAACGTGTGAGTTTATTGATCACCCAAACAAACGGTGAGAAAATTGTATTGAACAAGCGAAGCGGCCACGCAATTATCAACGCAGTCTCCAGTGAAAAACGTATTCCGACCGTCTTCGGTACCTGTTCACCGATCACCATGTGAATGATCGTTATCAAGCCAACACCTGTAATCAACGACAAAGAATGGATCAATCCTTCATTGATTGTAAGATTGAAGTTGTTGAAGAACTTAATGAAGATATGCGTCATATAAGGTTCACCGACAAAACCGAGAACAAGGCTTGAAATTGTAATGCCCAATTGACAGGCCGAAAGATATCCGTCCATCTTGTCAATGATATGCCGTACAATTTTTGCGCGCGCACTGCCTTGATTGACCTTGAGGTCAACTTGAGATGATCGCACTTTGACGATTGCAAATTCGGCTGCAACAAAAAACGCGTTGAGAAGTACCAGTAGAGTAATCAGAAGCAGATCGGGCCCCATAGAGATGTCAAATATACAAAGAATCAGGAAATGCTGTTTTTCAGAGTTTTAAACGGTGGATTGTCAGTAATGAAATCCGCAATTCAGAATTGCGTTCATCTTTTGATTTCTGCTTGAATAATGATTCAGCAACGTATATTTGATATCGTGAACTCACAGAAAAGTAATCTTGCTGCTTATAACAACGCCTGGTACAATCCCGGACGGAACGTGTTGGTGCGTTTGATCTGGCATTGCGTAAGCGCTGCTTTCGTGAATTCTGCATTCCCATTCAGCGGTTTTAAGATTTTCGTGCTGCGCACTTTCGGTGCTGCAATTGGTACGGGAGTTGTGGTGAAGCCGAATGTCAATGTAAAATATCCATGGCGATTAAAGGTTGGTGATTACACTTGGATAGGTGAAAACGTTTGGATTGATAATCTCACGGACGTAACCATCGGGAGTAACTGTTGTCTTTCGCAGGGCAGTTTTATTCTTACCGGGAATCACGATTACTCCAAAACCACTTTCGATCTGATGGTGAAATCCGTTACCATGGAAGACGGAGCCTGGCTCGGCGCTAAAGCAGTAGTTTGTCCAGGTGTGACGATGCATTCGCATAGCGTGTTGGCCGTTGGTTCTGTCGCAACTTCCAATCTTGAAGCGTTCACGATTTATCAGGGCGTTCCTGCTGTTAATGTGCGTGAAAGAGTGATCAGTAATTGATTGCAGGCTTTCTATTTCCTCGGGCAATATTTACCTTCACGCTGTTATGTCGCAACATACTGTTCAGGAAAGAATTGAAGCACTTCGTAAAGAACTCGAAGAGCACAATCACCGTTATTACATTTTAGCTGAACCTGTAATCGGCGATTACGAATTTGATAAACTGCTGGAAGAGTTGAATGCTCTCGAAAAGCAGCATCCGGAATTTTTCTCTGAGAATTCCCCGACACAACGCGTAGGGGGAACGGTGACGAAAGAGTTCACGACTGTTAAACATCGTTATCCGATGTTGTCGCTGGGGAATACGTACAGCGATGAAGAGATTCTTGAGTTTGATGAACGTGTCCGCTCAGGATTGGGATCTGATTCTGCCGAGTATGTTTGCGAATTGAAATACGACGGAGTTGCTATCAGCATTCGCTATGAAAAAGGTGAATTGGTTCAGGCTGTAACACGCGGAGATGGTGTTCAGGGAGATGACGTAACGGCGAATGTTCGAACAATTAAAACCATTCCGCTGAAACTGAAGCCGGGGAATTATCCTGAGGAATTTGAAATTCGCGGAGAGATTTTCATGCCGCGATCGGTGTTCGATGCAATCAACAAGGAGAAAGAAGATGCGGGCGAACCTTTACTCGCCAATCCGCGTAACTCAGCAGCAGGAACGTTAAAGATGCAGGATTCTGCAGTCGTGGCTTCGAGAAAGCTGGACGCGTACATGTATTTTCTGCTAGGAGAAAATCTTCCTTTCAAAACGCATTTCGAAAGTTTGCAGGCGGCTAAATCCTGGGGATTCAAAGTTCCGGAACATGCACAGCTTGTTCAGAATGTTGACGGAATCCGCAACTATATCACACATTGGAATACGGAACGATTCAATCTCGGATTTGATATTGACGGAGTCGTACTCAAACTCAATAATTACGATCAGCAGAAAGCTTTAGGATTCACTGCAAAGTCTCCGCGATGGGCAATTGCCTACAAGTTCAAAGCGGAACAGGTTTCCACGATTCTGAATGAGATAACGTATCAGGTGGGTAGAACAGGAGCTATCACTCCGGTGGCTAATCTGAAACCGGTTTTACTTGCGGGAACAACTGTGAAGCGTGCATCACTGCACAATGCGGACATCATTGAAAAATTGGATGTGCGCGAAGGGGATACCGTTTTCGTAGAAAAAGGCGGTGAAATCATTCCGAAAATTGTGGGTGTAGATGTTTCCAAGCGACACAATCATACACACCCTCATCAATACATTGATAAATGTCCGGAATGCGGAACTGAATTGTTTCGCAGAGAAGGTGAAGCTGCACATTATTGTCCGAATGATTCAGGTTGTCCGCCGCAGATCAAAGGCAAACTGGAACACTTCGTGGGTCGTCGTGCAATGAACATCGATTCTTTGGGAGAAGAAACAATCGCGCAATTGTTTGAAGCCGGATTGATTCACAACATCGCTGATATTTATACACTCAACGAAAAGCGGGATCAGTTACTGCAACTGGATCGCATGGCAGAAAAGTCGGTGACAAAGCTGCTGGAAGGAATTGAACTTTCAAAGCAGGTGCCGTATGAACGTGTGCTGTTTGCTATCGGTATTCGTCACGTCGGAGAAACAACAGCGAAGAAGATTGCAGGAGCGTTTCATAATATTGATGCGCTCATAAATGCAACACGAGAACAACTGCTTGAAGTTCCTGAAGTCGGAGAGATACTTGCTGATAGCATTCTCGATTGGTTTGCAGATGATGAACACCGAAGGATGATTACTTTTCTAAGAGCGCAAGGACTGCAATTTGAGTTGAGTGAAGAGCAATTGTCAGCGAAATCCGACAAGCTTGCCGGCAAAACATTCGTGGTTTCGGGAGTGTTCTCGAGATCGAGAGATGAAATCAAAAACCTGATTGAAGTCAACGGAGGAAAGAATACAGGTTCGGTTTCAGGTAAAACATCTTATCTTGTAGCAGGAGACAGTATGGGACCTGAGAAAAGAGCTAAAGCTGAAAAATTAGGAGTGCCCATTATCACAGAAACAGAATTGTTGAAACTTATTGAATAGTTCGATGTCGTTGATTGATTCGATAAAGCTGAAACTCGCCATGAGCAAGATCCGCGAAGATGCCGGAAAGGTTTCGCGTTTCCCGAGAGTTTTCAATATCGACGACTCCAAGTACATTGGAATTGCATTCGAGTTTACAAGGCCTGAAGATTTCGAGCTCCTCAAAAAGTTTGTTCTCTACCTGCGTGAACACAAGAAGAAGGTGAAAGTAATCGGCGTATATTCCGGAAAAACCGAACCTGCTGTTCAATACTCCAAAGTGGATTATGATTTCATCAACGATAAGGAATTTGCCTGGTGGGGAAAGTCTACTTCACATCTTGTTGGCAACTTCATTGATGAACCTTTCGATATTTACATCGATCTCAATTTTAAAAATCACATTGCCTTGCGTTATGTCGCGTTCAATAACCGCGCAAGTTTCCGTATCGGTCATTACGGTGAACAGGATCAGGCTCCGTTTGATCTATTGATTTCCGTTCCGAAGGAAAGCGGACTGAAACCCTATTTACGCGAGGTAGATATTTGTCTGCAGAAGCTCAATAAACCTGCACAAGGAGAATAACGCGTTGATAAGTTGCAGTTGATTGTTCGACTTTTGTGCTGAACAAATCCCAATTTTACATCCGATTCAAAACCCGAAACCCGTTTTACAATGGCATCCAGGAAAACAATTCATGCACTCGCCGGTACAGGTGTAGCTGTAGTTACGCCTTTCAAAGCAAATGGTAGCGTAGATTTCGATTCACTGACTAAAGTGATCAATCACATCATCAAAGGGAAATGTGAATATATCGTTATCAACGGAACTACTGCTGAATCTCCTTGCTTGACAAAAGAAGAGAAAGCTGCAATACTGCGTCATGCTGTTGAAGTGGTGAAACTCCGTGTACCTGTTGTTTACGGAGTAGGAGGAAACAACACTGCGGACGTGGTAGAGAATTTGATGCACACTGATTTTACAGGTGTTTCTGCTATACTATCGGTTGCGCCATATTACAATAAACCGAATCAGGAGGGATTATACGAACATTACAAAGCTGTTGCGAAAGCATCACCGCTGCCGATTGTTCTGTACAATGTTCCGGGACGTACAGGAATGAATATGACAGCAGCAACAACATTGCGACTGGCGAAAGATTTCCCTGTATTCATCGGTATTAAAGAAGCGTCGGGCAATATGGAGCAGATCATGGAAATTCTGAATGGTCGCCCTGCTGATTTCTTGGTTATTTCAGGCGACGATCTGCTGACTTTGCCGATAATTGCTTGCGGTGCTGACGGCGTAATTTCCGTTGTGGCAAATGCATTCCCGAAATTGTTTTCGGATATGGTTCGCACCTCCATTTCCGGTGATTTCAAAGCTGCGACTAAGAATCATTACAAACTGATGCGTGTTACACAATTGTTCTTCGCCGATGGTAATCCGGGTGGAGTGAAAGTTGCTCTGGCCGCGCAGAAGCTTTGTACTGAAAAACTTCGTCTGCCATTAATGCCGGTTAATCGTATCGTACGTGCCGGAATTCTCTCTGAAACGAAGAAATTGTTGAAGGGATAATCCTGCAGCTTCAACTTTCCTGTTCATTTGACACTATTCTTACAAATCCGCCTTGATCAGGCGGATTTTTTTTGCCACCTTCGTCTTGCATCCTCATTAATTCTTACGGATCGCATAAGAACCACCATGAAAAAATTACTACAAACTTCACTCGCATTTATTGCGATGTCTGCTTCTGTTGCTTTATCAGCGCAAAGCTCGCTCAACGTAACGCAAGCTGATGCGTTACCGATTCCCGGCCAAACATTGGCTAACATCTGCGGTTACACCGCACCGAATGGCAATGAGTACGCATTACTCGGCGGCGAAAGCGGAATGATCATCGTTGACGTTACTGTTCCGACTAACGTAGTGCAGATCGTTCAGATTCCTATGGTCACTAACTTGTGGAAGGAAATTAAGGTGTATCAGCATTACGCATATGTAACTACTGAAGGTAACGGAGGCGCTCTTCAGATAGTAGATCTTTCCGCTATTCCTGCTACCAACGCATCTGCTTACAACTACCACACTTACACCGGAGATGGGGCAATTAGCGGACAACTTTCTACAGTACACGCGTTGCACATTGATACAACCAAAGGTTTTTGTTATCTCTACGGAACCAATTTGTTCGGTGGTGGCGCTGTTTTCCTTGATTTGAATACAGATCCATACAATCCTACATACGCAGGTCATTATCAGAACCCATCATATAACTATGTTCATGATGGATATGTGGATAATGATACGTTGTATGCGTCGCACATTTACGATGGGGTGTTCACCATGGTGGATTGCACTAACAAATCGAATCCGGTGGTGCTTGCAACACAAGCAACACCCACTAACTTCACCCATAACACCTGGATTTCCGACGATCGTAATTTCATCTTTACCACTGATGAGAACACCAACTCATATATGGGTGCATATGACGTTTCCAATCCTTCGAATATCCAGGAAGTGGATCGTATTCAATCGTGGAATCCAAACAGCGGATCTATCGTTCACAATACACACATCCTGAATAACTGGGCAGTAACATCATGGTATCGCGACGGCTTTGTTATTACCGACGTAACACGCCCACACAATCTTGTGAATGTAGGTTGGTATGATACATACAACGGTCAGGGCAATGGTTTCGATGGTGCATGGGGCGTTTATCCGTTCTTTCCTTCCGGCACAATTGTGGTTTCTAACATTGACGAAGGTTTGTATGTATGTTCACCTACATACGTGCGTGCTTGTTACCTCGAAGGAAACGTTTACGACAGCATTTGCGGTACTCCATTGAATGGGGTAACAATTACCATCTCATCAGTAAACGTAACTACAACTTCTGATATCAGCGGAAATTATGCAACCGGAACTCCAACACCGGGAACTTATACAGTAACTTATTCTAAACCGGGATACACTACCGTGGTTATGAATAACGTTGTTTTCGCACCGGGTCAGGTTAACCTGTTTAACGTGGCAATGACGGCTCCGGGAGCGATTTCTTTGAACGGACATGTTAAAGATGCAACTTCATTGAGTGCCATTTCGGCTGCTCCGGTATTGATCTACAATTCAAATGCTACTTACCAGTTCGTAAGTGATGGGACAGGTGATTTCTTCAACTGCACTGTTATTCCGGGAATCTATAACGTAGTATCTGCGGTTTGGGGTTATCAAACGCTTTGCACTACAGACTCAATCAACGCCACTTCAGGAGTGTTACCTGTTGATCTCAATCGTGGTTATCAGGACGAATTCACATTCGATCTGGGCTGGACAGTAAACAGCACTGCGAATGCCGGAATCTGGGAGCGCGGTGAACCGATCGGAACCACTTTCAACACAACTAATGATGCAAATCCTGATTCAGACGTGAACAATGACTGTACAGATCAGTGTTACGTAACCGGTAATGCAGGCGGCAGCGCTTCGCAAGATGATGTTGACAATGGCAGAACCACATTAACCAGTCCGGTAATGGATCTTACTACATACGGTGATGCATGGATTCATTACAGCCGCTGGTTCTTCAATGCAGGCGGTAGCGGTAATCCGAATGATACCATGTTCATTCGTCTTACAGACGGAACAACAACAGTTACACTTGAAAAAGTACACGTTGGTTCAGCAAACAACTCCAGCTGGGTGAATCGCAGTTTCCGTGTATCCAATTATCTTACACCAACTGCATCTATGCGATTGATCGTAGAAGTTCAGGACTTTGCTCCGGGTCATCTGGTAGAAGGCGCTTTCGACAATTTCATTGTTGCCGATTCTAATGCTGTTGCAGTTCCTGCTGTTGAAAATGCTTCTGCAGGAATCAAAGTTTATCCGAATCCGTTCAGCGGTTCAACAACTGTTTCATATTCGTTCGATTCAAATAAGGATATTCAGATGGAAGTTGTAGACCTTACAGGTCGCGTTGTAATAACAAACGCTTTGAACAATTCAAAAGGAACAGTTGAAGTAGGAGCGGGGCTTGCTGAAGGAATTTATGTTGTGCGCTTTGTCGATGCAACAGGAATTCTTTCTCAGGAACGCATTGTGAAGACGAAGTAATTCTCAATTAAGTGTTAAGGAACGCATCACTGAAAAGTGTTGCGTTTTTTTATACGTTACCATTTCGCATCATGCCGAATGAAACTCCTACTTTTGAAGCAATGAAACGGATCGGATTAACAGGCGGTATCGGAAGCGGTAAAACAATGATTGCAGAATTATTCCGCAATCTGGGTGTACCCGTTTTTAATTCCGATGACGAAGCGAGAAAGATTCAGAATGAAAATGCTGAAGTGAAAAAGCGCATCACTGAAATTTTCGGTGATGTATATGATCTTCCCGACAGAACATTGAACCGAAGGAAAGTGGCTGCATTGGTTTTTTCTGATGCTGCTTTACTGGAGAAGCTCAACGGTATTGTTCATCCTGCAGTGGGCGAAGCTTTTGAAAAATTCTGCGCTCAGAATGCTGATGCAGCATATGTGATCAAAGAAGCAGCAATCATTTTCGAAGCCGGAATTGAAAAGCATCTTGATGGCGTGATTCTGGTTACTGCACCGGAATCTGTACGTATCGATCGCGTGATGAAACGTGATAATGTTGCAGCAGAAGATGTCATTGCGCGCATACGCAAGCAATGGCCGGATGAACGCAAAATGCAATCGGCAAAATGGTGCATACGCAACGACGGAAAATTTCCGCTATTGCCACAAGTCGTTAAAATTCACGAAGCAATTTCCCGCTGATTACTTGATGCCTGCAAGCATCTTTTCTGCCAATCCGCCAATGAGCGGTGTAGGTTTCATTTTCCCGTTGATCGCATTCACCAAACCGAGAATTACGAAAATCAATGTTGTAATTCCGACAACCGGCAATAGAAACACCGACAGAAAGAGCAGAAACGGTGCAGTAATCATGATGACAATAAAGCAACACAGATACGCAATCCAGATGCCAAGCGCCTGACGCAAATGAAATGCGCCGAATCTGGTTTTGTCATTCTGGTGCATAACAATCGCTACGATCCAGCCGATTAATGTGCAATATGCTAGAATGCCTATTGTCTTGCCTTTCTCAGCGTCTTGCTGATCGTTCAAAGGCTGGTTGGGAATGTTGTAATCCATGATATGGGTTTTGTGTAAAGTTATAAAACGCCTTTAAAATCCCGTTGTAAAAATCCTTCTAGCGCCGTTGTAACCGCAGTGAACGTATTGATCATACGCTTTAGCTGCACGATCGCAGATTTTTTCGCCCGGTTCGCGCAACAACCATCCGTCAATGCCGGCTTTCAGTACATAGGCCTCAGGACCTAATAGATTGGTCGTCCACAATACCGGATTTGCGCCTGCCGACTTGATTGCATCTTTGAAATACACTTTACTGGCACAGGCAAGAATGAAAACATCTTTGTTGCTGCTGTCTTTCTGTACAGGCGGATTGTCAATGGTAAAATCCATCAGCCCATCGTGACCAACATAACACACCAAATGCGATTTGCCGAGCATCAACGTTTTCAAAGTGCCGTTATCATTCACGGTTAAAGTATCTGCATTATTGCCGGAAGCACTTTTCAGGAATTCCATTGTGCATGGTTTTATTCTCGCTCCGCGCCAAGCATCTGCAACCATGATGCAATTGTAACGACGATGTTTCCATACGCAGCGCTCCAATACTTCTGCGGTTGGTTTCTTGATTGTCGCAATCAGTCGCCAATCTTCACTGGCATTGAAGAAGGTTCGAACACCGTATCCGTTGCCCCAATACAGATTGTTGTCGGGATCGTTGCCGTTGCCCATACGCTTTGAGACCGGGACAATTCCCTGAGAGTCGTTGTCACACAAAGCAACATAAACATGAATCAAACGAAGAGCGGAATCACTACCGGCGATTGTTGTTTCTGCAGATGAAGGATTCACTTCACGATTGCCGCGGAAACTGAACAGGAATCCGGAAAGCGCAAGCAGAATAAAAAGTCCTGATTTTTTTATTGATGTCATTGTTTGTCAAAACGTACCTTTGTGCGCAATGAGAGTCGAAGATCGCGCGAAATACAACTCGGTTTTATATCTGATTTTGTCAGTGGTTCTGCGTTGGAGCTACAATCTGAGTTTTATGTTCACGCGTATTTTCTCTCCGGTTGAAAGCGCTACTCTTCATATGGTGGCTGCTGTCGGTGCAACGGCTTTGGCGTGGATGTCGCTGCAATTGTATCGCAAATCAAGTCCTACAGGTTCCAATTTGGGTTGCTTTTATCTGATTCTGCTTTTTATCAATCTCATCATGGCCGGCGGTGCCATCTTCGCTGCATTGATTCACATCTTCTCAGTGAACGGTGGTGAAATTGAAAGTCTCTGGCTGTTGTAATACCGGTTATTTTCCTGAGCGAACACGCTGTGTACGCAAATGTTCTACCGCTTTTTCACTCAGCAATCCTGCTGCAACCGGAACCGCGCAAAGCACAAGCGAATAAAGTATCTGCGTTGAAGAGAAAACAGCAGAGAAGCTATCCGAATCTTTGATTTGTGACAGTGCAAAAAACACAGTGATCAATCCAAAGCTTACAACCTGCAACCACAATTTATTCAGCTTTAAAGATGTGATGAGCAGAACAATTGAAATCATCGCACCGGCAAGTTCAATGTTATTCATCAATCCTGCGAAATGGAACGGAGCAATGTAAAGCGCGCTGATGATGAACAGCAAGTACAACGCAGGACCGGGCAACGATTTGCGCGAAGCGTAACGGAAAACGAATCCTGCCACAACAAGAATCAGAACTGAAACCCAAGGTTGCACCAACACATCTGCAATGCGTTCTGCAATTCCGGGCGCATGATGTACTACTGTCAGGTTGCTTAATCCTGCGCGATACAACACTTCATGCATGGTTTCATCTCCGAGAACAACTTGCTCGCTTTCACTTGCGGAAGGAGATAAATCCTTGCTGTTCGGGTTCTGAATTGCTGCAACAGTATTACGTTGCGCATTCTTGTTTTTAGAGTGAATCGCTGCGGCTTTGCGGTTGGTGATTACAGTTGATTTCCCTGATTTGAAAACGCTGTCTTTACCACCTGAAACAAATGCTGAAGCGGAACCTGCATTGTCGTTCACAACAATCATCACAGGTTTTTCAAAGTCGCGAATTTCCTGTCGGATATTTTCTGCATCATCCCATCCGCCTGCAAAACTGTTGATACGAATCAGTACACAAGCTGCATTCATACTGCGCGCTTTCTCTAAAGCAGAATGCGTTTGATTAACTGAAGCTGCGCCGGTTTCATTTCCAAGATCAACAGTGTAAACGATGCTCGCATCACTCTTATCAGTTCCTGAAACATTGGATTTTCCATCTGCACCGTCAACGGCTACACCAAGCGGTATGGAAATTTCTGTGGTTCCTGCACCTGTTGTGTTGCCTGCACCATCATTGATTCCGGGACCGAATCCTTTACCGATTTTCGGACGTGTTGCAAGTGCCGGCAATGCCATTGCCATAACAAGTGTAACCTTAATGAACTTCTTGAGATTCATTTCAGAATTTTTCGATCTTCTAAGCTAATAAAAATTCGGAGAATCAACGCTTTAACTTTGGATCCAGCGCATCGCGCAATCCTTCTCCAATGAGGTTGTAAACGGTTACTACGAGGAAAATCGCCAATCCCGGGAATACAATCAGCCACCAGGCATGGAAATTCTCGCGACCCTGATTGAGCAATTTGCCCCAGGTAATGACATCTTGCGGCAATCCAACACCAATGAAGGAAAGTCCGGATTCAATCAGAATTGCGGCGGCAATTCCGAACGCAATGGAAACCAAGGATGGCGCCATTCCATTGATCAGGGCATGACGGAAAATAATGCGCTTCTCCGGAAAGCCCATCACCTGCGCAGCGCTGATGTAATCCATACTGCGGATTTTCAGAAACTCTGCACGTGTGAATCGTGCAATGCCGGTCCATGATGTGAGCCCGATGATCACCATAACGTAAATGATGGAATATTCTTTCACCATTGCTGCGAGTGAAATTATCAGAATCATTACAGGAATGGAATTCAAAATTTCAATGCCGCGTGAAATGATGGTGTCCAACGGAACGTAAATCTGTTTGCCGAGAAAATTCCCTTTACTGATCACGCGACCGATGGTGCCGAAGAGAACAATCACGAATGCGAAGACTGCTATGCTGATGAGCAACGCAATCAGGAATGAAAAACCGGATTCGCCCATGGCATCAGTGAGGTTATAGGCACGCACATGAAACGCATAGAACCATGCGAAGGGTAAGGAGAGAATGATCATGTAAAAGCGACCACGTGCGAGTTGCAATCTGTTATCTCCGAAATATCCGGCAACAGCACCGAGGAATAATCCGATGATGGAAGCAATTCCCATTGAGATGAATCCAATGCTCAATGAAATTCGTGTGCCGTGAATCAATCCTGCCAAAACATCTTCACCGGATTCATTCGTTCCTAAACGGTGACGGAAACGTGAAGGCATGTGCAATGTATCTCCCGTGTTCGTGATGAATCGTTGCGGATCTCCCGGACCAACCCATCTGCGATTCGCTTTGTCTTTTGTTGTTGGCGACCAAGGAACAGGCGCCCAGAAAACAGATTCGTATTCCAGGCGTTTCCAATCTGTAATGTCCAACTGCAGATTAATGCTATCGCTGCTTTGTGGATCCTGAAATCTGTAATTGGTTTCACTCGTAAATGCGGGATAGAATGTTTGTCCTTTGTACTTCGCATACAAAGGTCTTTCATTGGCAATGTATGGCGCGAGTAACGCCACAAATGCAAACACCGAAAGCACATAGAGTGAAATGATCGCAGGTTTATTGCGCTTGAATTGTTTCCAGGAATATTTCCTGAAACTGAATTCCGGTTGCTGAACCGTTTGTATTTCTTTCTCCTCTTTGCTCATGATTTGGAATAAGAAATACGTGGATCTGCAATGGCGTAAAGTATATCTGCAACCAGATAACCGACCAATGTCATGAAGCCCGAGAGCGTGAATACCGCAACGATCATCGGGTAATCTTTCGTTTGTACGGCTGTAAGAATTTCAGGACCCATTCCCGGAATGCCGAAGAGATATTCCAGTATCACGGAACCGCCAACTGCCAATGGAAAAATGTTTGCGAATACAGTAATGATCGGTAAGAGCGCATTGCGCAAACCGTGCTTGTAATAAATGAGATTTGATGAAAGTCCTTTTGCTTGTGCAGTGCGCATGAAATCGAGAGAAGAAATTTCAAGCATGGCAACACGCATGGTGCGACTCAGAAATGCAAGTGAACTGTACGTGTAGCAAATCAATGGCAAAACCAGATACGGCCATGTCATGTTGAACTTCTCCCACAAGGTTGCGTCTTCCGGAATTCCTGTTGCAGGGCCAACGCCGTTTGCAGGAAGAATGCTGAGTACATCCGGATTCGCGAACGTCATCAACAATAAAGTTCCCATGAAGAAAGATGGTAGCGAATACAACATGAACAAGACAACAGATGAACTTCTGTCGAAGAACGATCCGCGTTTGGCTGCAGCTTGCACACCAATCGGAATGCTGATGAGATAGGCAAGAAGCACCGACATTGCTGTCAACGACATAGACCATGGCAATGCACGACCGATGGTTTCCGTTACAGGTTTTCTTGTTGCATATGAAACGCCGAAGTCGCCACGCAACACACCGTGACAATGTTCCGAACCATTTCCGGTTAACCAGTTGCCATCACCGAATAACCAGCGATGATATTGATTGTATCCGTAGAAACGCAAAGCCGGAATCCATGTTTTCCATTGCGAGGAATTACTTTCCACCGCGGCGAATGTGTTTTCGCAATGGCTGAGTAATGAATTGAACCGCTCAAGAAAGTTATTCGCTCCGAGAGAAGAAAATCGTCCGCATTCCGTTTGAAGCGCATTAATTTTTGATTTGATTTCCGTTGCATCCTGCGTTCTCAGCAATGAAATACATTTCTGTGCAAAGTTGTCTTCAATGATCAATAATGAATCGGAAGTAATTTGCTTCAACAGATTGCTGTCTGCTTCTGTACGAATCAGAGCTTCATTGCGCAAAGCGATGAGGGAACGATAATACTCCTGAATGAATTCCCAATTCCCATACGTGTTGATGAGGCGCTCCAGATTTTCCTTGTGACTTTTGTCTTTGATCAGATACAGCGTATCCGGCTCTGATAAAGATGTTAATGTGAAATAAAAAACCGGAAGATCGAGACCGAGTTCATGTCGAAGCTCGTCTTTTGCTTTGGTCATTCCTGCATTGGAAGCAGAAGAACCTTCACCGCCTTTTGCACCGGCAAAAAGATTCTCCACCGGATCGCCGGGAGCATTGATGCTGATAACAAATGCAATCAATGAAATGACAAACAACGTCGGAATGAAAATCAGAATACGACGCAGTATGTATTTCAGCATTCCTGAAAACGGAGATTAATTGGTTGTATTAATTACAACGCCGGGCGCCCACAACTTCAATGCAGGAAGATAGACGCCGGGTTTCTCCCAGAACATGTTGGCGTTATCGAAGCGTTTGTGAATCGCAACTTTGCGCGGCACCATGAACAGGAAAACGTAAGGTTGTTCATCGTAAATGATGGACATTAATTTACGTTCCATCGGATGACGAAGACTGTCCACAAGTTGAACACGAATGGAATCAACGAGCTTATCTGATTCCGGTGTGCCGAATCCAACATAGTTGGAACCGCCGTTTGCCCATTGCTCCGAATGCCAGATTTGTTTGTAGTCTTCAGGGAACGCACTTCCCGACCATGCGCCGAAGTACATGTCGAATTCGTGCATTGGAAGCTGCTGATAGAATGTAACGAATTCAAGGCTGCGGATATTCGCAATGACACCTGCTTTGTAAAGCGACTCTTTGATGTCTTTTGCCATATTCGCACCTGCAACGTTTCCGGTCATGATCATGAGTTCAAATTCGAACTTCACTTTTTTACCATTGATCATTTTATCGCGAACGTTATCACCGTCGGTATCTTTCCAACCGGCAGCATCCAGAAGTTGTTTTGCTTTTTCGATATCGTAAGCAAGCGGTTTCAGGCTTGGATCAAACACATCTTTACGCGTTGGCGTTACAGCGCTCGACATGCGCACAGCTTGTCCGTCGAGATACGTTTGATTCATTTCATCACAAGGAACGAGATGCGCAATTGCTCTGCGAACATTTTTATCGGTGAAGAACGGAGTACGATTCACCGCTTCAGGCTTCATGTTAAAGCCCATGTATTGCCAATCGAAATTGTACACGAACGCGGAATGGAAATTGCGATTGAAGAGAGAATCCTTACGCAACTCGAACAAACCGTGTGTGGAAATCCAACTGGAAACATCAATGGTTTGATTTTTCAATTCCAGTGCAATCGCATTCTCGTCTGTAATCACACGGCAAATGATTTTCTCCGGATACGCAACATCATAATAACCCGGATTCGACATCGTTTGTGTCCAATGTGCTTTCTTTCGTGTGAGTTCCATGCGCGATTTGTCTTCCCACGCAGTTACTTTGTACGGTCCAAGTCCATTGAGGAAATTAATATCGCGTCCGTATTTCGGGTCGTTGAATTCTTTGCCCCACGCTTCGAGATCAGGATGTTGTGTTTTCGCAAATTCCGGATCGAGGAACTGTTCGATTGTATATTTCTTCAGCACGCCGTCTTTGTCGTGGAATTTCTCCTGCATGATTGCGATATCTCCGAACATGGCGATGTTGTAAAGAAAGCGTTTATTGAAAACGACTTTGAATTTGTTCGGAGCGGAAGGGTCTTTCTCAACGGTTTTCGTGAATTCGAACAACGCTTTGTAAGCAGGGTTGTTGGTTTGCGGACACGTTTGCGCTTTCATTGTGAAGATCACATCATCAACGGAAAGCGGAGAGCCATCGTCCCATTTCACATCGGATCGCAGTTCGTATGTGTAAGTCAATCCGTCTTCAGAAACATCCGGCATTTTTGTCACCAGATCCGGACGAAGTTCGAGTGTTTGCAGATCAATATTCAGGAGAAAGCGTTGCGTATAATCCTGAATCATCCGACGCGGATTTGAAGCGCCGTTTGTCGGGTGCAAATTATCAGGTTCGCCGCGCCAATGGTAGACAACTACGTTTTCTTTGGACCAATCATCCTGCCATTTGTCCGCTTTTTTGTTCAGGATATATCTGACATCATTGGAAGCGCTGTCGGTTCCTTCGGTTTTACCGTCCGTAAATTTCCCTTCAGGAGTATCGGAACAGGAAGCAAGAAAAGCGGTGATAGAAAGAGCAAACAGACCTGTTGCGAATTGATTTTTCATAGTCATGGGCAGATGATTCGCAAATATAACACCCCTGAACCATAAACAATCTGAAATGTGTCAGATTACCGAACCTAAAAAAACGTCTCAATTTCGGCGCATTAGTTAAAAGAATTTATAAATTTGCAGCCCGTATTCGGTTCCCCGGTGAGGTGGGTGAGAGGCCGATACCAGTAGTTTGCTAAACTGCCGTACGGGTCAAACTGTACCGAGGGTTCGAATCCCTCCCTCACCGCAAAAACAAACGCCCGGCTTTGCCGAGGCGTTTTATTTTTTTGCTGCACGCAAGCTTGCTTGCAGTGAAGCGTAAAAAATAAAATGACGACGGACGCACAGCGGACGGGGCGTTTGGTTTTGCAGGACACTCGCCTTGGGATCAACGTAGTTAATCCTAAGAACCGAAGGTCACATTTGATTTTGACTTTGGGTGTAAGTGGGATCAACGCAGTAAATCCCCAAAGCGCGAAGCGTTGCGAGACATTTTGTTTGCCGGATGACAAGGGTGGGTACCCTTTGAGGGTTGCGCCTTTCGAAGGATTAACCTTCGAAGCTTTGTAGAACTGCCTCAACAGAACTTCTTAACTTAGTTTTTTGAATATGAGTAGAACCGAAACTAAGACCTCCATAATTGTCTACAATCCGGATGAGGGCTTTTTACGTGTTAGTTCGAAGCCAGATTGTGAAATAGAGTTGGCCGACGCGCAACGTGACTTCGAAGAAGCTGCGAAACTAACGGGTCATACAAAAGTACCTGTCCTCGCGGATTCCCGTAATTATACACGACATACCAGGGAAGTACGTGACTTTTATGCGAGTAAAGAAATGGCAGAAAATATTACGGCTATGGCTGTGCTGGTTGGTTCATTACCGACCAGAATAATCGGCAATTTCTTTATTATGACTTCAAAACCACATTTTCCGACAAAATTATTTACCGACGAAGATCTTGCTGTAAAATGGTTGGTCGAGATTCTCAAAAGAGAAGGGGACAATTAGCGCGGGCCGTAATTGCTGATTATTAGAAGTCACGCAACATTAGGTACAATCAGACTGCAATAATTCAATCACCAAGGGAAAATCAGTTATTGACTTATTCAGGTATTCGCCGGCAATTGTTTAATCGACGCAGAACAAGACATCCGCGATTCAGGGTATTAATGTGATTGAATAAATTCATAAGCGGTCAATTTATTGTAAATTACAGCATGTACTTTTCGCAACACTTGACTGTATTCAGACCGTTATTAATCTTGTTTTAATTATCGTTGCTAGTGACGGTACTGAAGCTGGTACATTACGTTGTCCAGTCAATTCGAAAACAACTAGCCTGACTTGAACATATAGCCATGAAAAAATCTAAGATACTTCTGATCATTATTTTTGCTATGACGTTAGTTGCTTACAGTAAAATTTCCGCACAGTCACTACTTCATCAAATCACCAGGGGTGACATAAATTTCCAGCTCTACGATAACGGATTTAAAATTAACAGTGTGAGCACGGGAAATACCTTACTTGAAACTTATCAGGTAGGAACATCGCTGCCGATAGGATTAGCGAGCTATCCTTTCTGCAATTTCAATTACGCTAACTATATACATCTGGTTGTTCAGGATAATGCGCTGTTTACTCAGTGAATGACGAATAGCATTTCATCGTGGAGCGAGAATGATCCTACTTATCAGTTAGATGCGATTTTTCAGAATACCGTGCTGAATGAAGGTTTCAGTTTACAGATGGAGATTCAAACCAATAATCGTATCAGAATTGATATCCAGAAAACGACCAACCTTATCGACCCCTGGAAATACAGAACGAAACTTCGGCTCAAACTTTTTCCGAATGAATATTTTATGGGTTTCGGTGAACGACTTGAAGGAATCGCATTCCGAAACAAGAAAATGCTGAATTGGATCAGTGAAGGGCAAGCGGATACAGTGCCAGGTCCGAATCCCCGAAATCAAGGAAATTATCGTGTACCGTTTTATCTGTCCACACGCGGCTATGGTTTGTTACTCAACGAAAACTCGTGCAGTTCGTTTGACCTTGGAGTTGCAGATACTAACGTTAACGAAATTGCAGTGTGGGATCAGAAACTCAGTTTTATTGTTTATACAGGCGCTACACCTTCAGAAATAATCCGGAACTATACTGAAGATGCCGGAAGAATATTCCGGACACCTGAACCATGGGTTTTTGGTGTGTGGGTACTCACGAAAAACCGAAGCATATTTCAGACAGAAACAGATCGCTCTTATCAGGTCGCACAAACCTTAAGGAATGACAGTATTCCCTGCAGCGCATTGTGGCACTCTTACTGGTCAGAAAAGATTAATAACATTTTGGGCACAGGTATGAGATGGGATCTGGACGCAGCAAACTACCCGAACTATTCTACCCTCGTAAATAGTCATCACGCAAACGGATTTAAGGTGCTGCACTACTATTGGCCGTATATTTTCAATAATGACTATGATTATAACGTAGGGAATACCAACAGTTATTTCATGAAGAACTCGTTCAATCAGACTTACCTGAACCAATGGTTATCTTTTTTCTCGCAAGTAGCAGAGCCTGATTTTACAAAACAATCCGTCCGTTCTTGGTATGAAAACACAATCCTGATTAATGCTTACAATCTGGGAAGTAGTGGTGGCATGATTGACTTTGGAGAACATCACCGCATTGACATGATCGACTCCGCTAACGGCAACCCTTATGCAGTTCACAACGAATATCCACTGTGGTGGGCCAGAACAAATCAGGAATTCTGGGAACAACATCAACCCGATGGTGATTACACGTATTGGATGCGCGGTGGTTGGACTGGAATTCAGAAATACTCGCCCCTGATGTGGATTGGTGATCCTCAATTTGATTGGTCGGATGTTGACGGTATCAAAACAGTTATACCTGCGATACTTTCGGCCGGCATTTCCGGTCATCCACTCGTCTCATCTCACATTGCAGGTTATGAATACAACACGCTCCCGGCCAATTCAGAAGAACTTTGGATCAGATGGCTGGAGACCTGCTCGCTGTTTCCTGTCATGTGGACACACGAAGGAAGCGAACTTTTTTGGCACGAAGCTCGTATTTGATCAATCGCCTCTTACGTTGTCGATGTTCAAGAAGTACAGCAAACTACACGTGCAATTCTTTCCGTATATCTACACGTTGGTTAAGGAAGGTAAAGAAAAAGGAATACCTGTTGCCCGTTCGTTATACTTCCATTACCCGAACAACATAAATACACTTCTGATCAAGGATCAGTTTCTCCTTGGTGATCGTGTGATGGTTGCACCGGTGCTGGATTCCGGAGCAACGAGCAGGACAGTTTATTTTCCGGCAGGCAACTGGTATGATTTTTCCTCTGGTTTGCTGGTTGCAACCGGACCGGCAACACTTTCGGTAAGTGCTCCGCTTGATCATCTACCTGTTTTTGTAAAAGAAGGATCAATACTTCCGCTCTACAACCAAACGCACATTGAAACTCTGGTTAAAAATGTAGCAGGAATTAATGATTTCAGTTACGCGGACAGCACAATGGAATTCAGATTTTACGGGTGCGTATCGGATCAGCTGCAATTGTGGGACAGCGCGAATATAAGTATGCACTATTACACGAACGATTCCCTTACAACGATATCAGGTGGCCCCAACAGGATCTACACTTCCTCCTTCTTCCATGCGGCATCACTCAGTTGTTTTTCCGGAATGCAAGATCTTCATGCAGCCACGGATATTCTGGTCTATCCAAATCCAGCGACAACCTCTGTTACCGTTGTTATGGATGAATCAACTAACGCATCAGGAACAATTGACATTTACTCGCTTTCAGGTTTGCAGGTGCAGCATCAGAGTTTCAATATCTCAAGCGGTAACAGCAGCGTGATGGTTGATATTGCAGCACTTGCCGATGGCGCCTATTTAATGAAAGTGAGCAGTAACGGAAAGAATGTGTTCATAAAAATAATTAAACATTAATTTCAATAAGAGCTCGTTACAAAAAAATACCTCGATCAAAGAACAATTCTGATCGGCAGTATGGCCACAATCACTCCTTTTCATACAGGGGGCGCCTTTCGAAGGTTTAACGTTCCGAACGTAGCGTCATTTAATCCCCAATTTGCGAAGCGTATCAAGGCATTTTGTTTGCCAGACTCCCAAACGGACCAACGCAGCTAATCCCTACTGTTTATGAGGCAACAAAGTATTCCCATCCCCCCCATTTCCCTATCTTTCCCTCATGGGAATCGATACTTCACCTTCTCTTTCACAGTTTTTGGTCCGTAGCTGGCTCGTACATTTCATCTTCACGCTCGCTTTCGTTATCGTGGTTCTCCTCGTTAAAAGTCATTATTCCGACGGCTCTGCAACACGCACCGATTTTCTGGTCAACCTCATTTCTCTTCCCTTGTGTTGGACGCACACTATTATTGTGCTGATTCTCTCGCTCAAACGCTTCGCACGAAAGAACACAGTGCCCGGACTTATCTATCTGGTACATTTCTTCGCATCCAGTTTTCTGGGCTACTACTTGTTCATGATTTTGTCGATTTACGGTTGGGCGTATACGATGAAAGGGCATTAGACTATAGACTTTAGACTATAGACAGTAGACCTGCGTATGGCGGTATCGGAATTCGGAATCCGTAATTCGGAATCCTTAATTCGCAATTTCTTACCTTTACACTCTCATTAATCCCGATAAAAATGTCAGTTGTGGCCGAAAAAATTTCACGTTCAGAAGAGTTGATGTCCCTCGAGGATAAGTATGGTGCGCATAACTACCATCCTTTGCCGGTTGTGTTGGAACGCGGAGAAGGTGTTTTTGTGTGGAACGTTGAAGGCAAGCGCTACTACGATTTTCTTTCGGCTTATTCGGCAGTCAACCAAGGTCATTGTCATCCGAGAATTATTAAGGCGCTGACAGATCAGGCTTCGAAACTGACGCTTACATCGCGTGCGTTTTACAACGATTCATTGGGAGAATATGAGAAGTTCATCACCAACTTTTTCGGTTACGATAAAGTGTTGCCAATGAATACAGGTGTTGAAGCAGTTGAAACAGCTGTGAAACTGGCACGTCGTTGGGGATATGCGGTGAAAGGTATTCCTGATAATCAGGCGAAGATTGTTTTCGTGGAAGGTAATTTTCACGGAAGAACGATTTCTTCAATTTCTGCTTCTACGGATCCGTCGAGCTACGGTGGATTCGGTCCGCTTGTGCCGGGATACGTGATTGTTCCTTACAACAATCTTCAGGCTTTGGAGAATGCATTCACAGACAAGAACGTTGCGGGATTTGTTTTCGAACCGATTCAGGGTGAAGCAGGTGTAGTAGTGCCGGATGACGGTTATCTGAAAGGTATTCGCGCTTTGTGCGATAAGTATAACGTGCTCATGGTGGCCGATGAAGTTCAAAGCGGACTCGGGCGTACCGGGAAAATGCTGGCATGCGATCACGAAAGTGTTCGTCCTGATATTGTGATTCTCGGTAAGGCACTTTCGGGTGGCGTACTTCCGGTTTCAGCTGTTTTGGCGGATGATGAAATCATGCTGACGATCAAGCCGGGTGAACACGGTTCTACATACGGCGGAAATCCGTTGGCGTGCAAAGTGGCAATAGAAGCGTTGAATGTTCTGAAAGAGGAAAAACTCTCTGAAAATTCATTGCGACTTGGAGAATTGCTCCGTGCAGAGTTGCGCAAAATCAGTTCAGATCGTATTGCTCTCATTCGCGGTAAAGGATTGTTTACTGCAATGGTGATCAAAGAGAAAGACGGCATTTCCGCTTGGGAAGTGTGCATGAAACTGAAAGAGAACGGTCTTCTTGCAAAACCTACGCATGGTGATATCATACGTTTTGCTCCGCCATTGGTGATGAATGAAACGCAGGTGATGGAATGTGTGGAGATCATTAAACAAACCGTTCTCAGTTTCAATTGATCGTTCCGCTTTCATGCGTATCGCAATGAACCGTTTTCTGTTTTTGATGCTGTTGCTCCCTTCAGTTGTGAGCGCGCAGCTCGATCGTTTCAGTGCTTCCATGAATGAAACGGAATTTCAGAAGCGTTATCCCGAAGCTAAACGCGATTACGAAGCGGAATCATATTGGTTGAATACCTGGGATACACTTTCCGGATCAGTCGGAACATCACGCTGGAAGATTCTGAATGATTCGGTAAGCGAATATTATTTTACTTCACTGAAAGCGGAAGGGCCTTCTCAGAATTTTCCTGATTTCGATTCCACATACGTGCAAAAAATGATTGTGAGTGCGCAGAAACTCACGAAGGATTTAGAAATTATCATTGGGAAACCAACGGATTTTCAGAGAAAGTCTATCATTCAGAACACCCGTGTTAAATCGGAGAATGCTGCAGCTGATCATCCATATTATGGATTGTACTTCGCCCAATGGAAAATGAAAGACAGCAGCGTGATCATAATTCGCGTGGCTCATGAGATTTCGAATGCAAACAATCCGAATCCCAATGTACTTCAAGCCGGATCGCTGAAGCTTACGTATTCGTACTACTTTGAGGTGAATGTCAGTTCATCCGTTGCGAATACGAAATTTCCATTCTGTGTTCAGGAGAGTCGTGGCGATCTTTTGCATCGTAAACCTCGCATACAAACCGGAAATACCAATGAAGGATTGCATCAATACCTCATCGTGGATAAGGAGATTTCGGTGAAGTATCCTGCATCATGGAAGTTTATTTTCAGAAGCGGTGTGCTCGTTGAAATGACTTACATGAGTGTAAATGGAAGATCGTATGGAGATGAATCTGAATTTATCGCTTACAATTCTTCGAAGTATCGTGCAGAACAATTATTGGCGGAAGGAACGAAATCGTTAGGAAAGCCGGATACTGTTACGAACAGGATTACACCTGAATATGAACCACGTGATGTTTCTGTTAGCTACAAGTACATGTATCTTGAAACCGCATGGAAAACGCCGCAAGGTTGGGTGTATCTGTTTCTGGATGAATTAGGTGGAGGCAAAGAGGAGTATACGCGCTTTTCAGTAAGGGTGAGTTTTTTGAAAATGAATTGAAACGTCTGGTAAGATATGTTGCGAAAACTGATCGGTGTTGTTGTTCTGTTATTGCTCGTTAACGCAACGTACGCGCAAGACTCTCAATTCTGGCCCTTAGGTTTTCATTGGACGGTGGTCGATACCAACGCAGCACTTTACGGTCGACTTGGAATTGTGCAGGAAACGGATTCGACGTATCGGGATGATAAGCTGATCAAAGTTCAAACCACGTATTACGATAAGCAGGGGAAATGTGTGAACGATCTGATCGTGAATTTCTCTGCGCCCGATTCTTCACTGCGTCGCAAGTTTCGTTACGATAAACGCGGTAGAATTAATGAGTGGGAAGAGTACTTTTTATACAAAAGCGATACCGTCCAGCACAATTCATATCGCATACTTAAAGGCGATACTGCCGGTAATGTGTATTCGTACGAACGAATTGCGCATCGTGCGGATATGGAGCCGCAGACTGAAACGGATGATTCCATTGTATCATGGAAGTACATTGAAACTTTAGGTAAAAAACGATGGAAAGCAAGTTCGGTTTATCGTGAGGTTTTTTCATTCGAAGATGTGAATGACGATGTACACATTATGCGAGGTGTTGCGCTGAGCAGAAAAGATACACTCTACAAATACCAAGTGACGGATACAATTTCAAACAGTTCTCACTTGTACAGTACAACTTCGTTTTTCAGTGACGGATCGCGCGCTTACAGTTTATCTCACAACCAAAGACTGAAGGAAACGAAATCATGGAAAGAAGGGAAGTTGACTGAACATCATCAGTATGTTGATTCCACAGATCGCCGGTCTCGCGTGGTAAGAACCGTAGTGACTGATAAACTGTCAAAACCTGCAGGAGCGATTGAGTTGATTGTGACTTATAACGATTCGGTTTTGGTTGTGACTAAAGGTCTGAATCAGTTGCTGATTGATTATCACGCGAAGACGGTTTATTATGAAACAGATGTTCCGCCTCCGCCGGTGTATGAACCGCCTTCTTACGGAGGAAAAGCAACCTTCGACAGCTACTTTCCATACAAGAAGCGAACACAAGTAAATGCTGAAATCACAAAAACGGAATACTATAATTTCTCATTCGGAAATCTTAAGCCGTTTTACATCATCTGGAGGAGGAAGGACGGAGTGATTGTAGCGTATATGCAGTTGGATACTTACGCGAAGAGGAGCGTTTTCACAAATTGATGCAATTATACAATGCTCAAATTATACAATGAGATGGGTGTAAATTGCACAATGACTCACCTGAATAATGATACAATTATACAATGCTCAAATTATTCAATGAGGTAGGTGTAAATTGCTCATTGACTCACCTGAATAATGATACAATTATACAATGCTCAAATTATTCAATGAGATGGGTGTGAATTGCTCATTGACTCATCTGAATAATGATTCAATTATCAAATGCGCAAATTATTCAATGAGATGGGTGTAAATTGCCAATTGTTCCATTCGCCCATTGACTCATTTGGACATTGTATCATTTGCCAATTGACTCATTTACCAATTGACTCATTTGATAATTTGAGCATTGTATCATTTACCAATTGACTCATTTGATAATTTGAGCATTGTATCATTTACCAATTGACTCATTTGATAATTTGAGCATTGACTCATTTGCAAATTGACTCATTTCCCATACCCATTCCGGTAACAGGTCCCCAGAATCTTCCCCAAAACGCGTTTGATATTTCCCAGATCGCTTTCCATTTTTCCCGGGTCGAGCAGCGTTGGAGAATGTTTGCATAGAGCGAGCCAATATTCCGTTTCCTCCATCTCCTTTTCTGAGATTTTCAATTTATGTATGAAATCGCGGCGACTTTGAGCAGCTTGCGCTTCGCGGACATTAGCACCGATGGACGTACCGCTACGGAGCAATTGATTGGCAACAGCGTATTTTCTTAATTGTTCGAGCTCGTCGGTGTAACTTATAATGTCAAGAGAAAATTGAAATGTAAGTTCGACAATAACATTTTTAGAAGCTTGCATATTTATTCTTTACGTGAAAAATCCGGCAAATCTAAATTCGATTTTCACGTACTTCCAAAAAAAATTTCTGTGCTTGCTGCATTACCCCGTAGGGGTAAAAATATTTTTCAACTACAACGTCCGCAATTTATTGTTTATGCGCCGTCAATTGTATCAATTGACCCACTTGACAATTTGAGCATTGCATAATTTGCAAATTGTATCATTTGCAAATTGACTCATTTGACTAACATCGCCACCTCTTCACCCACCAAACTTCCCAGTGCAACACCCATTCCGCCCATGCGAACTGCGCAATAAACGCCCGGTTCAACTTCTTTCACGATAGGTGATTTCACATTTCCAACGCCCATGGTTCCCGCCCAGCGCATATCGACTTCGTAGTTAGTTCCAGGCAGAATCATTGTCTTTAGCAATTCATCGAGTCGCTTTTGAATTTGCCCGGTAAGATCATGTGAAACCGTATTTTCTCCTTCGAAATTCAGATTTCTTCCACCTCCGAAAAGCACACGATTCCCAACGTTGCGGAAATAGTAATAGCCTTTGTCGTAGTGAAATGTGCCGCGCAATTGCAGACCCGGAATTTCTTTCGTGATCAGCACTTGTGCGCGTGCCGGTTCTACATTCAATTCGGGTAAAAGTGATTTCGCAAATCCATTTGTGCAAATGATCAGATTGCCCGTGCGAAAACTAAATCCCGCTTTCGTGAAAATTTCAAGTTCATTTCCGTTACGCGAATACGATTCAATCTCGATTCCGTTCATGAATAGAATTCCTGCCTGTTTCGCCAATGCAGTCAACGTGCTCATCATCGCTCCGGAATTGATCTGTCCTTCTCCTGAATTCAGAATCATGTGCTTCACAGTCCCCAAGCCGAATGAAGCGATTTTATCATCCGCCACAGAATATACACTGCTCAGTCCGATGGCTCTCTGCATTTTCTCATTGAACTCACCAAGGCGATCGGTGCATGCTTTGAATGATTCGGAATCTTCAAACACTTCATAACCGCCTAGCATCTGCAAGTCCATGTTCGCATCACCAACCATGCTTCTCAAGCGTGCTAAGCCGCGAAATCTTTTTTCTACCAAAGCGAAAACTTCATCTTCGCTCATTTGCGTGAGATCGTAAATCAATTCCGTCATACTTCCAAAACAGGCAAACCCAGCATTTTTCGTGCTGGCTCCTGTTGGAATAGGTCCTCGTTCTCCGATCACGATTTTCATTTTCGGATAGCGTTTTCTTAACTGCAGCGCCGCATTAATTCCGACGATACCGCTGCCGGCAATAAATACATCAATTCCGGTAAAGTATTGTTCGCGTTCCCAGTAACTCAGTTTTGTCGGATTCATACGGATGAAGTGAGGGTTCAAATGTAATCATCCCCAAGGCAACGAAAAATGATCAAATTCGGGCACTTTTGAGCCTGTTTTTTCTGGCACGGAAAATGTCTGATAGTCATTGTATAAACCGTCGAAAACTATAGGTAAAATGCTGTTTTTTGCCGATATTCGCACTTCCAAAGCAAACACCCACCAGCCCAAATTATGTTCGTGTTGAATTCAGGTTTTATCAGAGTAATAATTATTGCATTCCTGTGTCTGACTGCGGGAGTTGTTTCTGCGCAGGCTCCGGCGCCACCTGTGTGGCAATTTAAGTTCGGAGGAAAAGTAACAGAGTTCAATGAGAAGAAAGGCAAAGACATTGCGCTGGAAGGTGCAATCTGCACATTGCTCAAAGGCTCCACACAGGTTCAGAGTCAGACGACTTCCAATGGCGGAAAATTCAAATTCGTTCTCGATCCGAATAATGAATACACAGTAACCATTACCAAGCCGGGATACATCACAAAGAAATTTTCTATTTCCACATACAATGTTCCTGTTGAACGCGGTGAATTTCCATTCGCGGAGTTCGATATTGAAGTAGGACTTTTCAAATTGTTTCCCGGACTCGATTATTCCTGTTTGGACAAACCTGTAGCGAAAGTAAGTTTCAATCCTGCAAAGGATGTGGATGATTTTGACTACGACAAAGTTTATACGGCATCCATTCAGGCTTGTATTGACAAGCTCCGTCAGCTCGAAGCAGAAGCGCGTGCCAAACAGAAGTTGTACGATGCAGCCATTGAAGCGGCGGATAAACTCTTTGCACAATCAAATTGGCAAGGAGCAAAAGACAAGTACAACGAAGCGTTGACGTATTTGCCGAAGGAACAATATCCTAAGGATCAGATTGCGAAGTGCGATGAAAAGATGGGCGCAACGGCGAAGTTGGATGCCGATTATAAAACAGCCATTGCAGAAGGCGATCGATTGTTTACAGCAGGAGATTACGCTGGAGCGAAAGCACAATATCAGAAAGCATCGGCTTTGAAAGTGGCAGAGCAGTATCCGAAAGACAGAATTGTTTTGTGCGATCAGAAGATGGCGGAAGCCGGCAAGCAGAAGCAATACGATGAAGCCATTGCCGCTGCGGATGCGAAGTTCAAAGCTTCGGATTGGGCAGGCGCAAAAGCGAAATATCAGGAAGCGTCAGGGATTAAAACATCTGAACAGTATCCGAAAGATCAGATTGTAAAGTGTGACGCTGAAATTGCAAAAGCAGGTCAACGCAAACAATACGACGATGCTATTGCGGCAGCAGATGCGAAGTTCAAAGCTTCTGATTGGTCAGGCGCAAAAGCGGATTACCAGAAAGCTTCCGGAATTGTTCCCGCAGAGACGTATCCAAAAGATCAGATTGTAAAATGCGAAACTGAACTTGCGAAGGCAGGATTGCAGAAACAGTACGATGATGCGATTGCGGCTGCTGATGCGAAGTTCAAGGCATCTGATTGGTCAGGAGCAAAAGCAGAGTATCAGAAAGCTTCTGCTTTGAAAGCCACGGAAGCGTATCCGAAAGATCAGATCGTGAAATGCGATGCAGAGATTGCTAAAGCAGGATTACAGAAACAATACGATGATGCCATTGCAGCAGCTGATGCGAAGTTCAAAGCTTCGGATTGGGCAGGAGCGAAAGCGGATTACCAGAAAGCGTCTGCGCTGAAAGCAACGGAAGCATATCCGAAAGATCAGATTATGAAATGCGATGCTGAGATTGCAAAAGCCGGATTGCAGAAACAGTACGACGATGCGATTGCAGCAGCGGATGCGAAGTTCAAAGCTTCTGATTGGACAGGTGCAAAAGCGGATTATCAGAAAGCATCTGCATTGAAAGCAACGGAAGCTTATCCGAAAGATCAGATTGTAAAGTGCGATGCGGAAATTGCAAAAGCAGGAACCCAGAAGTCGTACGATGCTGCCATTGCTGCAGCGGATGCGAAGTTCAAAGCTTCAGATTGGTCGGGCGCAAAAGCGAAATACGAAGAAGCTTCCAAACTGAAAGCGGAAGAGAAATATCCGAAGGATCAGATTGTAATTTGCGACGAGAACATCAAGAAAGCAGGTCTTGATAAACAATACAACGACGCCATCGCTGCTGCAGATGCGAAATTTAAAACTTCGGATTGGTCAGGAGCAAAAGCCAAGTATCAGGAAGCTTCTGCATTGAAAACGGCGGAACAGTATCCGAAAGATCAGATTGCGAAGTGCGATGAGAATCTCGGAAAAGCAGAGATTGATAAGCAGTACAAAGACGCGATCGCTGCAGCCGATGCGAAGTTCAAAGCAGCTGATTGGTCAGGAGCGAAAGCAGATTATCAGAAAGCTTCAGACATCAAATCATCGGAACAATATCCGAAAGATCAAATGGCGAAGTGCGACGCAAACATTGCGAAAGCGGGTGTCGATAAACAGTACAATGATTTGATCGCGGCTGCGGATGCAAAATTCAAAGCAGCGGATTTTGACGGTGCTAAAGCTGTTTATCAGCAGGCATCGGATGTAAAAACAGCTGAGAAGTATCCGAAAGATCAGATGGCGAAGTGTGATGCGGAACTTGCGAAGCAAGGCGTGCAGAAACAATACGATGATGCCATTGCAGCAGCAGATGCAAAGTTCAAAGCGTCTGACTGGGCAGGTGCAAAAGCGGATTATCAGCGTGCATCAGTATTGAAAGCAGCCGAGAAATATCCGAAGGATCAAATCATCATTTGTGATAAGAATATTGCAGGTGCTGAAAAGGATAAGCAATATTCTGATCTGATTGCACAAGCCGACGACAAATTCAAATCTTCCGATTGGGCAGGAGCGAAGTCGTTGTACCAGCAGGCTTCTGCATTGAAAGTGGCAGAAGTTTATCCTAAAGACCAGATCAAGATTTGTGATGAGAACATCAACAAGCAAGGCAAAGACAAGCAGTACACTGAGCTGATTGCGAAGGCGGATGAAAAGTTTGCTGCGAAAGATTGGGCGGGAGCGAAAGCGATTTATCTGCAAGCCTCTGCTGTGAAAGCGGAAGAGAAGTATCCGAAGGACAAAGCCGCGGAATGCGATAAAAACATACAAGGTGAGAAGGATGTGAAGTACAATGCGATCATCGCTTCTGCAGATTCTCTCTTCAAACTTTCTGATTATTCTGCAGCGAAAGTGAAATACAAAGAAGCTAGCACTGCACGTCCTGCTGAAGTTTATCCGAAGGATAAGATGAAAGAATGCGATGATCTGATTGCTAAATCAGGGAAAGACAAACAGTACAATGATCTCATCGCGAAAGCAGACGATAAATTCAAAGCGGAAGATTACGCTGCGGCGAAACCGTTGTATGCTCAGGCTTCTGCCGTGAAAGCAGAAGAGCAATATCCGAAAGATCAGATAAAGATCTGTGATGAAAAAATTGCGCTTGCAGGCACTGAGAAAAAGTATGCTGACTTGATCAAGCAAGCGGATACAAAGTTCGGAGCATCGGATTGGGCCGGAGCGAAAACACTGTATGTTCAGGCATCAGCTGTGAAAACTGCAGAGCAATATCCGAAAGATCAGATTGCTAAATGCGATGAGAATATTGCTAAGTCAGGAACTGATAAATCGTACAATGCTGCAATTGCTGCAGCCGATGCGAAGTTCAAACTTTCGGATTGGGCAGGAGCGAAGTCGAAGTATGAAGAAGCACTTTCTATCAAAGCGGGTGAAGTATATCCTGCCGATCAGATCAAGAAGTGTGACGAGAATATTGCGAACGCAGCGAATAAGAAATACAATGATGCTATTGCCGCGGCTGATGCGAAGTTCAATACTTCTGATTGGGCAGGCGCTAAGAAACTGTATCAGGATGCTTCTGCAATGCGTCCTGCAGAACAATATCCGAAAGATAAAATTGCTGCATGTGATGAGAACATTGCTAAGTCCGGCCTCGACAAGAATTACAATGCATTGATTGCTGCGGCAGACCAAATGTTCAAGTCTTCAGCTTGGGCAGCGGCAAAAGCGAAATATCAGGAAGCATTGGCGTTGAAATCGGGTGAACAGTATCCGAAAGATCAAATTGCAATCTGTGGAAAGAAAATCGCTGAGGCAGAAGGTTTGGATGTCAACTATTCCCGCGCCATTGCAAAAGGTGATTCGGCATTCAAAGCTGAAGATTACGAAACAGCGAAGTCGCGCTATGAATATGCATTAACATTAAAGCCGGGACAAGCTTATCCGAAAGCACAGATTGATGAAATCAATAAACGTTTGGCTGCGATCAATGCAGGTAATGCAAAAGATGCCAAGTATCGTGCAACGATTGCAACGGCTGATAGTTTGTTCAATGCAAAAGATTACGCCGGCGCTAAAGCGAAGTATCAGGACGCATCAACACAGAAACCAAATGAAGCGTATCCGAAAGACAGATACGGAGAGTGTCAACGATTACTTTCTGATCAGGCACTTGATGCTGCAAAACAGAAACGTTATGATGATCTGATAAAGAAAGCAGATGTTAAGTTTGCAGCTTCTGATTGGTCCGGTGCGAAAAAACTTTATCAGGATGCACTGAAGGAAAAGCCTATGGAATTGTATCCGAAGCAGAAGATCAACGAATGCGACAAGAAACTGAATCCGGTTGCAGTGAAAGATACTGCGCGTACGCCTGAACAGATCAAGGAAGATTATCGTAACGAAGTGGCGCGTACTTATCCGCAAGGTTTGACAACCGTTGAAGAAAAAGACGGTGGCACAACTACGATCAAACGTATTGTCGTCCTAGGCGATAAAGGTTACGTCTACACCAAGAAGTCGTATTCTTGGGGAACGTTCTACTTCAAGGATGGAGTTCAGATTTCTGAACGAACATTCAATTACGAAACGTCTCCGGGATATATTCAGCAGGAACAACAAAAAGTTCAGCCGAAGTAAGCTTTGATGATTGCGTATCGCTTCATTATTCTTTTTTTTGCCGTTTTCTTCAGTGAACGTGCAAATGCTTTTGACGATCCTTTGCGTGATAAGCTGAAAGATAAACTGACGCGTTATTGTGCAACGGCGCACATCGGATATGTGAATCCGGGATTTCATTCTGTCGAAGTTGGAGGAGGAGTTGCACGTGTAAAAACCGTTGGCAAATTCGCGCTTTCGGGTCAGCAGATATATGCATCATGCGTGGTTGGCAAGTACAACAACGAAATAATCCTCGCTCCGGGAATTTCCGCAGAGTTGTTCTGGATGTTCGCAGGAGCGAGAATAACGCCGCGATTTTATACCGATTTTAATCAATCTGTGTTCGCAACCACAATTGAAGCGGGCGCAAACGTATTCGGCAGAATAAGTGTCTACTTTGGTCGAACATTCGTCAGTAACAATACTTCACTTTTTCCGTTCAAGTATCGTAACACGTTATCGCTGGCGATACACTTCTATCAGCCGAAAGAAAAACGGAAATGGTTCGGAATATAATACTCCCTGAATCCTGGACCAGAGGTTTAGTTAAAAAATCACTTAATTTGACTAAACGATATGACCAAACAAACCCGACGCAAATTCACGCCTGAA
>Ga0172372_10000639_pt1 | contig 53773 bp, 54 predicted proteins | sample LakKiv5m_2_FD_114544 | JGI IMG/M metagenome (GOLD analysis project Ga0172372, IMG submission 114544) | Freshwater microbial communities from Kabuno Bay, South-Kivu, Congo - kab_092012_9.5m | ecosystem: Environmental > Aquatic > Freshwater > Lake | place: Democratic Republic of the Congo...
GTTTTGTTTTGAGCATTCTCTGCAATGTTTGATGTTTAGAATGTGTCCAATAATAATTAGGATTGCAAATAAATATCCCGAATAATGCAACCATTCATACTCTTCTTGAAATAATGTAGAAAATAAAAAGCCCAAAAAAGAGACCCAAAACAAAAGACTGATCAAGTAAGTTCGAGTTTTTTTGGTGGATTGGTAAATGGTAATAAAAGAGATGATCACAAAAAAATAGGTGACTATAGGATACTCGGTAATTATTCCTAATCCGGACAATACAGCAGGTAATAAGCAATGGAGCAGACATATTACGGCATTGAGTATTCCAGTATAATCAGCAGTGGTGTTGTACTTAGTGACACTCATTTATGAATGTTTTATACCATTTACAAATATTTTCCAAATGTTCCAGACCATAAATAGCAACAAACTTTTTGGTTTCCTGATGATTAAAGTCTGACAATGTCTTTAAACGCTCAACCGCAAATTCCTCATCCAATCGGAGACCGCATTCAATCTCAATACAATGTCTCCATTCAATATAGTCTGCTGGTATCATTCGAAAGAAAATAAATCGTTTGAATCGATTCGTAAGACAAGTCTCTGTTCCTTCTTACGCTCAATTTCTGGACTCTTATGAACAATTGCCTTCGTACCTTGACTTCCGTATAGTGCACCTTTAAGTATAAGCACTTCACCACTGGATGCCTGCTGAATCAAGTTTTTATCGGATACAATTTTTGAGTCATCCTCAAGTGCTTGAAGAGCAGCTCTGTTTACAGCCTCGTCCGGAACCCAGAGTGTTCCCTTACCAACATAGGTACAAAGTAATCTGAGTTCATTCATATCGCAGTGAAATCTCCTACACATGTCACTAGAAACAGTTTCCATAGAGACTCTGTACGATCCCGATGAGGCTATTTCATCAAACAAAGTCAAAAGAAAAATAACATCCGCAACCACGCTATGAAGTTGCAGACATCGTGCTCCGAAATAAGATTTCAGACCAGTGACTATCTCGCTAGGTCGTCCTGAATGGGAAAATTCTATTTCCCTTCCCGATAATTCAGCTAATTCTGATTTTAAATGATAGATATCCCTCTCGAAACAAACTATATTCTTATTGCTCAATTGGATGTCATACAAAATCTCAGGAGCACCTCCTTTGGAGGCATTGGAAATTTCCATTTTCTTGGGGAGTAATTCTTGAACCAACGCAGCCGCTTCTTTAATGCAACTCTATTGCAAAAATAGAAAAACTTTTTTATTGCAACCATGTTGCGTTTATAAATCGAATAATTTGAAATCACACATCTAGTTTGTAACTTAGTAAATAGCATAACTAGATATGAAGAGAGGAATTGGCACATCCTTTGTTTATTGTCTGGACACAAAAAAACCGTGTTATGAAAAAGTTTGCATTTTACTTTGCTTCTTTGATCCTGCTGCTCACTATGTCGAGCAGTACAGAAGTCACTTATCCTACCGTCGTTAATAAAGCATTTCAAGTTGGCGAAAAACTTCGTTACAGAGTAACGTATGGTTTCATGGATGCCGGCGAAGCAGTACTTGAATTAAAGGCGACAACAAAGAAAGGTGCAAATCGCGAATTGCTTCATGCCGTTGGCACTGGTCGTACGCTTGGTGGATTCAATGCTTTTTATAAAGTAACTGACACCTATGAAACATATTTGGATAAAAAAGGTGTTTTTCCCTGGTTTTTCGTTCGACGAGTTGATGAAGGTGGGTATAAGATCAATCAGGATTATGCCTTTAAGCATGATAAGTACAAAGTAGATAACGGGAAAGGTAAGGAATTCAAAATCCCAATGGGAATTCAGGATATGATCTCATCTTTCTATTACGCCCGAACCCTTAATTACAAGGACATCAAAGTTGGAAAAACCTTTGAATTCAAATGCTTTATGGATGATGTTGTTTGGAATCTGAAGATAAAATACGTGGGTGATGAAACGATCACGATCCGAAAAGGGAAGTTTAAATGCCACAAATTTGTTCCCGTAGTTCAAACCGGTCGCTACTTTAAAAGTGAAGAAGACGTAAATTTCTGGGTAACAAGCGATGACAACAAGATTCCAGTGCTGGTAAAGGCAAAAATACCAGTAGGCGTTGTTAAAATGCACTTAGTTGAATGGAGCGGTTTAAAAAATGAGCTTTCCAGCAAAGTCAAATAATTGAAGCGCTTCGGCGCTTTTCTTTTTCAGAAAGGATTCTGCACGTTATTAAAAATGGCCTTTTGAAAAAAAAAATAACGTGAAAAATTCAAAAATGCTTTTGATTTAACAATTCCTTTAAATTTGCTCCAAAATCAGTCTGTGAACAGCGAATTTGTGTTGATTGAAAAGGAGGAAGTGATTCGGTTGAAATTTCCGAAAACAGATGTTTTGCGATCAGAAAAGGACCGTAAGAGTTTACAGGCTGAACTTGACAGAGCAATTGCTTTGGGAAACCTAGAACATCACAAAGTAAAAATTTACTTTGAGGATGACAAAAAGAAGAGAGTGGTTCATACAACCATTTGGGCACTCACAGATAAAGCGATCGTATTGAAGCAAAATGTAATTTTACCTTTAAACAGGGTATATAAGTTGGAAATATAAATTAACTCACATGTCAAAAAGAAGAGCGATCATCAGCTATGACAAACTAACCATTGAGCAGAAAAAACAGATCTTACGCGATTTTCCGGATGGCTATATCAATCATCTCACAACGATTAAAACACCAACAGGTGAGATGTTAGATGCACTGATTTGGGAAACAGATGAGGTGATCTATCTCGTGAAGATCAATAAAGTTGCGCCGAAAGCAGCAGTGGTTGATGATGAAGAAGATGACTTTGAAGAAGATTTCGACAAAGTAGATGGGATGAAAGATGATGACATGGACTCGGATGACGACGAAGAAGATGACGATTACGACCAACCGGACGAAGATGCCGGAGAGGATGATGAAGATTGATTAAAACGAAAAGCCACAGTGATGTGGCTTTTTTAATAGTATATGTTTATTCCATTAATCGTTTAGCTTCAGTACAGCCATAAATGCTTCCTGTGGTACTTCCACGCGTCCTACTTGTCGCATGCGCTTCTTACCTTCCTTCTGTTTTTCAAGTAGTTTACGTTTACGTGTAATATCACCACCGTAACATTTCGCTGTAACATCCTTACGCAAAGCCTTGATCGTTTCACGGGCAATGACTTTTGCACCAATGGCAGCCTGGATCGGAATTTCAAATTGCTGGCGTGGGATCAGTTCTTTAAGTTTCACGCAGATCTTCTTACCCAGATCATATGCGTTGCTTCGGTGAACCAAAGCTGAAAGGGCGTCGAGTTGCTCTCCATTCAACATCATGTCCATGCGAATGAGATCGGACTCCTTGTAACCGATCGGATGGTAATCGAAGGAAGCATAACCCCGTGAAACTGATTTCAGGCGATCATAAAAATCAAATACGATCTCTGCCAGCGGCATTTCAAAGGTGATCTCAACACGATCTTGCGTAAGGTAGACCTGGTTTCTTAATTCGCCTCGCTTTTCGATGCATAAGTTCATGATCTGACCAATGTATTCCGATTTGGTGATCACTTGTGCCTTGATATAAGGTTCCTCAATGCGATCGATTCCTGCAGGATCCGGTAATTCAGATGGGTTGTTGACGATCATTGCTTTGTCCGGATCCTTCCGCATGTAGCAGAAATAAGATACGTTAGGCACTGTCGTAATTACCGTCATGTTGAATTCACGCTCCAGCCTTTCCTGAATGATCTCCATGTGCAACATTCCGAGGAATCCACAACGAAATCCGAAACCAAGAGCCGCAGAAGATTCCGGTTCAAACACCAGCGAAGAATCATTCAATTGCAATTTCTCCATGGAATAGCGCAATTCTTCGTAATCATCAGTCTCAACAGGATAAATCCCGGCAAATACCATCGGCTTTACATCCTCGAATCCCTTAATGGCTGACTCACACGGATTACTTGCACTTGTGATCGTGTCACCAACCTTTACTTCATTCGCCTGTTTGATACCTGAAATGATGTAACCTACATCTCCCGCCTTGACTTCATTTTTGGGACTCAAATCCATTTTGAGGATCCCGATCTCATCAGCATTGTATTCTCTTCCGGTATTGAAGAATTTTACTTTGTCTCCTTTGCGGATGACACCATTTTTAACGCGATAGTACGCTATGATTCCTCTGAATGGATTGAATACAGAATCAAAAATCATCGCCTGAAGCGGCTCTTTTTCATCACCTTTTGGGGCAGGGATACGTTCGATCACCGCCTTGAGAATTTCATCAACACCTAGTCCGGTTTTTCCTGAAGCAGGAATCACCTCTGAAGGGTCGCATCCTATGAGGTCTACAATCTGATCAGTGACTTCCTCCGGCATTGCACCCGGCAGATCCATTTTATTTAAAATAGGAATGATTTCAAGGTCATGCTCTAACGCCAGATATAGATTCGAAATCGTTTGTGCTTCGATCCCTTGTGATGCATCAACAATTAATAAGGCTCCTTCGCAAGCAGCAATAGAACGGGAAACTTCATATGAAAAGTCTACGTGTCCGGGTGTGTCAATGAGATTCAGAATGTATTCTTGTCCTTCAAATTTGTAGTTCATCTGAATGGCGTGACTCTTAATGGTAATCCCACGTTCACGCTCCAGATCCATATCATCCAATGCCTGAGCCTGCATTTCCCTGTCTGAAATGGTACCTGTCGTTTGAAGCAAACGGTCTGCAAGTGTACTCTTCCCATGGTCGATGTGAGCAATGATGCAAAAGTTTCGGATCTGTTTCATAATCTGTTCCTGTGCTGGATGAAGTGATGAGATACAAAGGTATACAAAATCGGCGGGGTATAAAACAGGAAAGAGGGGCAGAACCCCTCTCTCCAAAACCTAAACTACTACTACTTATGAAAACTAACTTTACAAGGTTGGGATTTCAAATCGTGTGCCACTTTTTTCGGCTCCCTTCCGTTGTTCGGTTAATTCTTAAACGGAGATGTGATTTAAAAATTACATCTTCCTAAGCCTTTTAACGTTTATTAAGAATGATTAGTTGGGCGTAGGCACTTATTAACATTCTGCGTTGTTTAAATTTTTGATGCGATTCGATTCTTTTTGATGGCCTTATGTAATTTCGTACTGTATGACTTCAGAGGCAGAAAAATACAGTAAACGCGGCGTAAGAACCAGCTACGTTTCAACAGTACTGGGTATTTCACTGGTGCTGTTTATGATCGGATTAGTACTTGGTGGCGTGATCGGATTAAAGAATGTCGAAAGGCAGGCAAAAGAATCCCTTCAAGGAGACTTGTTCTTTAAACCACAATTGAATTCCGCTGATATCAAACAGATCGAGCAGGAATTGAAGACCTGGGGTCAATTTAAAGAAGTGTTCTTTGTTTCTCCGGATCGCGCTCTTGAGGAATTCAGTGGAACGGATCAAAGTGCCCAACAGATCCTCAGTGTTTTTGAGGGAGAGAATGCCTTACCTCCAACAGTGGGCTTTAAACCAAAAGCTGCATTTGCCACTAAGGAAGGAATGGCCAAGATCAAAAAGTCTTTGCTGAAAGCATATCCCGATCAGATCGATGAGGTAAATTATGACGAATCAAGTGTAGAAACCGTGAATTTAGGCTTCGGTCAATTTGTGTTCTTGTTTTTGGTGGTTGCATTGTTACTCATCATTGTTGCCGTGGCAATGATCAATAACACCATTCGACTGTCCTTATATTCAAAACGATTTACAATAAAAACCATGCAACTTGTAGGTGCAACATCAGGTTACATTCGCAGGCCATTTTTGCGTCAGTCGTTTTTGCAGGGTATCATTTCATCACTTATAGGATTGGCGCTACTAATGACCTTGTTTTTTGCCTTGAACAATACGCTGGAGTCACTGGAGATTTCTTTTACAGCAGAAGGACTTTTAATTCTGATAGGCTCCGTTTTTGTCTCTGGCATCTTGCTAACTTTTGTTTCCACCTGGATCGCGCTCAACAAGTATTTGCGAATGAAGTTGGACGATTTGTATTAATTTCGTGCTATGGAAAAAGAACTGCAATCTACCGAGAACCCAAAATTCGGATTCAAATCAGCAAACTACCGTCTCTTGCTGGTCGGATTAGCTGTTAACGTTATCGGATTTATATTGATGATCGGTGGTGCTTCTCAGGATCCGGACAAGTTTGATGCGAATGAACTATTCAGTGCTCAGCGCATTACGATTGCACCAATTTTGATCGTTGCAGGCTACATTGTGATTTTGTATTCGATCATGAAACGTCCGAAAAAAGCCTGAAATGGATTTCTTCCAGGCAATTATTCTCGCAATTATTGAAGGATTGACGGAGTTTCTCCCAATTTCTTCTACGGGCCACATGATCATTGCGTCGACGATCATGGGAAACGCCTCCGACGACTTCACCAAAATGTTCACGGTTGCCATTCAGTTTGGCGCCATTTTATCGGTGGTGCTGGTGTATTTCCGTCACTTTGTAAAGTCTTACAAGTTCTACCTATTACTGGCTGTAGGATTTCTTCCAACCGGCATTATTGGCTTGCTGGCTAAAAAACATATTGATGCCCTACTTGAAAATGTCTGGGTGGTAGCTGTATCGCTCCTATTAGGCGGCGTTGTATTGCTGTTCATTGACAAACTTTTTGCAAAAAATGAAACAGAAGGTTCGGATAAAATTAGTTTCAAAGCAGCTTTTTTAATTGGGACTATTCAGAGCATTGCGATGATTCCAGGTGTGTCTCGTTCGGCAGCGACCATCATTGGGGGTCTGACTCAAAAACTGACACGCAAGGCTGCGGCAGAATTTTCATTCTTTCTGGCAGTTCCAACCATGTTTGCCGCGACGGCAAAAAGTCTCCTTGATGAAAAAGAATTACTGCTTAAATCTGATGGACACGAATGGCTTTTACTGGCCGTTGGTAATGTCGTTGCATTTATAGTAGCCTATTTAGCAATAAAAAGCTTCATTGCCATATTGAGCAAATATGGTTTCAAATGGTTCGGTGTTTATCGAATCCTGTTAGGAGCTATCTTGCTTATTCTTTTATGGTCTGGAGTTAATCTACAAATGGCTGGTTAATGGAGTTCTCTGTAGAAGGATGTACCCTTTTAGTGGATAAACCTTACGAATGGACTTCTTTCGATGTAGTTAATAAGTTACGCTGGAACATCAAGCAACACTTTAATCTTAAAAAAGTAAAAGTCGGACATGCAGGTACTTTAGATCCGCTTGCGACTGGTTTATTGGTTATCTGTGTGGGCAAACATACCAAGAAGATCGATGAGTATATGGCAGGTATTAAAGAATATACCGGAACCATTCTACTCGGTAAAACGACACCTTCCTATGATCTCGAAACGCCATTTGACAGTGAACGATCCACTGAAGGAATCTCCCCGAAAGACATAACTGAAGCAACACGGAAATTTACAGGAACAATTCAGCAGGTTCCACCGGTATACTCCGCAAAACAGATCGATGGAAAAAGAGCGTACGATTTAGCCCGTGAAGGAAAGGCTGTCGAATTAAAGTCCAGCACAGTCAACGTTGAACTTTTTGAAGTGGATGCAACGCGCTTTCCGGAAGTAGATTTTCGAATCGTTTGTTCCAAAGGAACTTACATCCGATCGTTGGCACACGATCTTGGCGCCTCGCTTGGTTGTGGTGGCACGCTCCTCGCCTTACGAAGAACGCTATCAGGTGATTTTTCGATGGCAAATGCCCTGCAAGTAGAGGATTGGATCTCCCATATTCGGGCACTTCCGAAATGAATGCTTGACAAGGGCTCTTTGAAATTGTATCTTTGCGCACCAAAAAATTAAATCGTCCTCATGAGTAAAATGAAACTTTCCGATTTCAGCTTCCATTTACCGGAAGAACTGATCGCGGAATATCCAAGTGAAAATCGCGATGAAGCGCGCCTAATGGTCATCCACCGTGATTCCGGAAAGATCGAGCATAAATTATTTAAGGACATCATCAATTACTTCTCTGACGGAGATGTGATGATCATGAACAATACACGTGTGTTTCCAGCACGTATGTACGGCAATAAGGAAAAGACGGGTGCTAAAATCGAGGTTTTTTTGCTCCGTGAATTGAATCGTGAAAGTTTACTTTGGGACGTTTTGGTAGATCCAGCTCGTAAGATCCGTATTGGAAACAAATTGTATTTCGGTGATGATGATTCACTTGTGGCTGAGGTAATTGACAACACAACATCTCGTGGCCGTACATTACGCTTCCTTTTTGATGGACCATACGAAGAGTTCAAGGCAAAGATCACTGAATTAGGTGAAACACCACTTCCAAAGTATATCAAAAGAGAGGTTGAGCCCAATGATGAAGATCGTTACCAAACCATTTTTGCAAAAGTGGAAGGAGCAGTTGCCGCACCTACAGCCGGACTTCATTTCTCGCGTGAACTTATGAAACGCCTTGAATTGAACGGAATCAATTTCGCAGAGGTAACGCTTCATGTTGGTTTGGGAACTTTTCGTCCTGTAGAGGTAGAGGATCTTACAAAACATAAGATGGATTCTGAACAGGTCATTGTTTCTGAAAAATGTTCCGAGATAGTGAACGAGGCAAAACGAAACAAACGTAGGGTTTGTGCAGTTGGTACGACCTCAATGCGTTCGATTGAAACTTCTGTATCAACAGATGGAATGCTCAAGCCGTTTGATGGTTGGACGAATAAATTCATATTCCCTCCATATGATTTTAGTGTAGCAGATAGTTTAATCACGAACTTCCATACACCACTTTCAACTCTATTGATGATGATCTCAGCATTTTGCGGACATGATTTGATGATGGAGGCCTACAAGCAGGCGGTAGAAGAAAAATACCGATTCTATTCCTACGGAGATGCCATGCTGATCCTTTAAGGAACTGCATCAAGGAAAAATAATGAAGGGAGGCTAAGCTTCCCTTTTTTATTTGACAAATCGGTATTTGAAAATGCAGAAAATGGCGCGGAACCCGTCTTTCCAACCAATCTTTTTCCCCTCTTCGTATGTGCGGCCGTAATAGGAGATGCCAACTTCGTAAATACGAATTTTAGGTTTTCTCGCCAGTTTAGCTGTTATCTCAGGTTCGATCCCAAATCTTCGTTCTGTGATATTGATGTCTTTAGCGATCGAACTGCGTATGAGCTTGTAACAGGTTTCCATATCCGTTAAATTCAGATTGGTCATCATATTGGACAAAAAGGTCAGGAACTTGTTGCCGATGGAATGCCAGAAGAACAGTATGCGGTGTGGGTGATGTCCGATGAAACGGGATCCATAAACCACATCGGCATTATCCATAAATACAGGTTTCAATAATAGATTATACTCTTGTGGATCGTACTCAAGGTCGGCATCCTGGATGATAAGGTAATCACCTGTACACTCTTTAATGGCTCTATTGATCGCAGCACCTTTGCCCATGTTCTTTTCTTGTGAAAACAACCGGATATCCATGTCAGGATTTGAGGACATGAATTCCTCGGCCTTTTCGATTGTTTTGTCCTTAGAGCAATCATTGACGATAACTATCTCTTTTGTCACCCCATATTCCAGTTTGACCTCCTTCACTTTCTCAAGGATGGTCTGAATCGTATGTTCTTCGTTGTAAGCAGGAATGAGGATGGATAATTTCATTTTAGAAAAATCATGGATCGATCACAAAAGTATAAAAGTAAATGAATAAGAAAAACGGACAATAAAGAGACAATCTACAGCATTCGATCTTTGTTTAATTGTTATTTTTGCAGCTCAAAACACTACATGGAGGTCAACACCGTAAAGCACTCCGGCTCAGGTAAACTTAAGTCCTATCTGATCTTCACCAAGTTCAGGCTTTCCTCCCTTGTTATTCTTTCCGCATTGTCAGGTTATTTGTTTGCCGGTGGCACTGATGGGTTGACCATCACCTATCTTATGATTGGCGGTTTACTTGTTACGGCTGCTTCCAATGGAGCGAATCAGATCTGGGAGCGTGATCTTGACAAACTCATGAAGCGCACTGAAAAACGTCCGATTCCGATGGATCAGATGTCCCTGACAGAAGCATATGTAGTAGTGATCTCTTGTCTTGTGATTGGTTCAGGTTTACTTTTTTTGATCAATCTTTATTCGGCACTTTTAGGGTTGGCCGCTTTTATTTCTTACGTTTTTATTTATACTCCGTTAAAGAGAGTCACTCCCTGGGCCGTTTTCGTCGGTGCTTTTCCGGGGGCAATTCCTCCTATGCTCGGTGCCATTGCGCACACCAATGATTTTGGACTGCTGCCTGGGGTGTTGTTTTTTGTACAGTTTGTTTGGCAATTTCCTCATTTCTGGGCTATTGCATGGGTGGTTTTTGATGATTACAAAGCTGGGGGATTTTCGTTGCTGCCTGCCGCTGATGGAAGGTCAAAAGCATCTGCGTTTCAAATTATGGTTTATTCTCTTGCGCTGATCCCCTTTAGTTTATTGCCGTGGTTACTTGGATGGACTGGAACTGTTACGTTGATCGTTGCGACACTTTGCAGTACGATGTTCTTCATTTATGCCTATAAACTTTACCATTCATGTGAAACTGCAGATGCGCGTAAACTCATGTTCGCTTCGTTTGTTTATTTACCGATCATACAGTTTGTCTACGTGTTTGACAAGGTTGAAAGTATTTTACCAAAATAAAAAGTCATGAAAAGAGATTTCAGTAAAGAACTTGCGCCTGAGGTTCGTGAAAAAATGAAGAAGAATCTCGTTTACGTCGGGATTTTCAGTATTGTGATGATGTTTGCCGGATTTACCTCCGCATATATCGTGTCGATGGGGGATTCTTTTTGGTTGAAATATCCTTTACCGTCATCATTCTGGATAAGCACGGCGGTCATTGTAATGAGCAGTTTGTTCCTTGAATTGGGTATTCGGGCAGCGAAAAAGGATGCAATTGGCAATCTTAAAGTGTTTATAGCGCTGACCTTTTTATCGGGTTTGGCATTTGTCTATTTTCAGTTCAAGGGTTACGGACAATTAGTTGATTTCGGTGCCCATGCTGCGAATAATCACATCATCGTGACTGATGGTAAATACGGCGATTACTATGAGATAAAAATGAATGGGAAATTCGTTGATGTCAATGGTAATGATTACTTGCTAGATGGAAAAAAGATATCAGAAGCACAGATGAAAGAACTTCAGAAATTTACCGAACCATTCCTGAGTCTGGAGCGCAATAAACCTTACAACGTTGCAGGCTCGTACGGTAAAGAATACGTTCTTTATTATGATGCTCAACCGGTAGGATTTATAAATGGAAAATTGACAAAACCTGATGGAAAAGAGTTGCAGTATGTGGATCTGATGCGATTGAGAGATTTAGCCATTAATATTCGCGATAATCGAGGTGATTTCTTCGTGAAGGGCCAGATGGGAAAAGATTTTCACATTTATTTTAAAGGAAAAGAGCTTGAATACAAAAATCGAGAATTGCATTACAAGGGCAGGAAATTGTCGCGCTATCTGCAGATAAAAGCGATGGAAACAGCAGATACGGCCACTTCCTATTTATATATCATCACCTTTTTACATTTACTTCATATTCTTGTCACCATGATCTATATGACGAAAATGACAATAGGTTCATTTTCAGGAAGATTTAATTCTCAAGAGAATTTAAGTCTGAGACTTGGCGCGATCTTCTGGCACTTTTTGGGACTATTGTGGCTCTATTTGTTGCTTTTTTTACTTTTTATTCATTAAACTTGCATAAAAATTTTTTGTAATGGCAGGACACGCTACTCAACAAATTGATGCCAGTACCCTTTGGGGAGGTAAGATTTCACCATTCAGCACCAGCTATGGTAAACTGATGATGTGGTTCTTCTTGGTTTCGGATGCTTTGACTTTTGGAGGTCTACTTGTAGCATACGGCTTTACCAGACATGATGCGCAGGATGCATGGCCGATTGGTGAAGAAACGTTTAATTCCATGCCATTTCTTGGCCATGGTTATCCGTTGTTGTATGTGGCTTTAATGACGTTCATTCTAATTGTTTCCTCCGTAACGATGGTTTTGGCCGTTGAAGCAGGACATCGTTTGGATAAAAAAGGTGTTATCAAATGGATGATAGCTACCATCATAGGAGGTTTCTTTTTCGTAGGTTCACAAGCATGGGAATGGAGTCACTTCATTCACGGTTCTGAATTCGGGAAAGTTGAATTGGCGGATGGATCTCAAGCAATTGTTAAAGGTCATTTTGGCGAGCTCGAAAATTTCATCGTAGTTGAAGCGGGAAAACATCACAAGAAGGGTGACGTAATTACTGAAGATCTGATGCACGATTACCAACACGCAGTTGAGAAAGGAAATATTAATGATGGGATCATTACGCTGCATGACGGAAGCAAGGCGAAAGTCAACAAAAAAGCAGATGAGCATATGATGCTGATCATTAAGAAAGATGGGAAGTCGCACAAAGTCGGTGATAAAATCGAAGGTAAAGCGGCTTGTGATCAATATTACGAAGCGATCAATAGTGGCCAGTCAGGAAGAATCATTTACGGTGCTAATTTGAAGCAGAATGAATACGGTCCGCAACAATATGGTCAGTTCTTCTTCTTCATTACTGGTTTCCACGGTTTCCACGTATTCTCAGGAGTAGTGATCAACATCATCATCTTGTTAGGAGTAATTGCTGGCACGTATCACAAAAGAGGTCATTACGAAATGGTCGAGAAAACAGGTTTGTACTGGCACTTTGTAGACCTTGTGTGGGTATTTGTATTTACCTTCTTCTATCTTATATAATTAACACTTAATCTGTCTGTCATGGAAAGAGACGATATTATTGAATATTCTTTGAATCATGATGCACAAGGGAATGTAATTCCTTTGCATGATGAGGAAGCTGGTAAGGGTATCCGCTCCAAAATTTTGAAGGTTACACTCTTGCTAACGATTATAACAGTCGCAGAAGTAGGGATGGGGGCATTTATCAAGCAGGGAACTTCCATTTGGCCAATTGTGAAATGGTCATTTGTTGTAATGACATTGGTTAAGGCCGCATACATCGTTTTGGTATTCATGCATTTAGGTGATGAAAAGAAATCAATGAAGTATGTGATACTTGTGCCATACATTTTATTTATCTTATACCTCATTTTTATCGCGTTAACAGAGGCATTGGCAGTAGGACATTCCTGGTTTACCTACGGATAGCAACATGGCGAAGAAAGATACAGCCGGACGAATAAAAGTAGTTTTAGCATTCTTACTTGTATTCGGTCCGGCTTTTTTATTGGTCTTTATTTCCACTCGAGGCTGTGAACACAAGTTCAAAGAGCTTGATGACTACGGGCAAGCAGCAAATTATGCGTTTGTTGATGCGAGAGGTAAGAAATATTCAGCTAAAGATTTTGAAGGGGATATTGTATTGATCACCACGATTCAGCCGAGTTGTCCTGGAAATTGTGCTGTTTCTATGTGGCACCTGGATCAACTCATTTATCAGCATATCCGAAAAAACAAAAGAAAGAAAATGAAGCAGGTAAGAATCATTTCTTTTGTAACAGATGGTAAAGGAAATGATGTGAAAGACCTCTCGATAGTTCAACAAGCTTTGAAGGATCAAGTGGAGGAATACGATCCCAATATTTGGATCCTGGCCAGTTGTTCTTCCCGTCAGGTGTATGATTTTAATCGTAATGGTGAGTCTCTACTCAAGAAAGGTCCGGAATATTTTGGAGGAGAAGCCTATCAGGAACTACTTCTATTGTTGGACAAACGAAATCATCTTCGAATGGTGCTTTCGGGAAAAACAGAAGGCATGGTACGGCGGATGAAAGAACACATTGCGCTTCTTCAAAAACAATACGACAAGGAACGCTCTAAAAGGATGAACTAATATGAGGGTGCTTTTAATGTGTTCCGTGCTTGGTGTTCTTCTCTCTTGCAATTCGGGCAAAAAGAAAATCCATGTGTTACCGTTTATTGGAAACTTTGATATCGAATACAAACTGGTTGATGGTGTCGAGGTAACAGATACGATTTATCCCAGAATTCCTTTTTTTCATTTCACCAATGAGTTTGGAAAAGAGATCACGTCGTCACAAATGAAAGGCAAGGTTTGGATTGCGGATTTCTTCTTTACGAGCTGTCAGACGATATGTCCATTGATGACAACAAATTTGAAACGCCTGAATCAAAGCACCCAAGATCTTAGCAATGAGGTGCAATTCATTTCATTTTCCATTGATCCTGAAAGAGATACGCCTAAAACCCTCAAAAGGTATAAAGCCCATCATGGAATCTCAGCTCAAAACTGGACTTTTTTAACTGGAGACGAGGAGAAAACTCATTTGCTTGGTATCGAGAACTTCCAGATCTTCGCAGGACGTGATGAAGAATCTCAAGGTGGATTCGCACATTCCGGCGCATTTACATTGGTAGATAAAGAAGGATTCGTCAGAGGTGTTTATCTGGGCACAGACCCAAAGCAAGTTGAACAATTAGAGAAAGATCTGCGCTTACTTTTAAAAGAAGAATATGGAATATCTGGATCAAAATAATGCCCAAAGACTGAGAAAAATCATTATCCTGCTGTCTGTCATTTTACCTTTGGCAGTGGCTGCACTTTTTGGATTTAAGATAGAAGGAGTGACGATATTCAGATCTTTGCCGGCTGTCTATGCCACAATTAATGCTCTGACTGCAGTTTGCCTTGTAGCTGCTTTGTTGGCAATCAAAAAGAAAAATGTTGAGTTGCATTTCAGGTGGATAAGGGTGGCACTTGTCCTGTCTCTGTTATTTCTTGTGATGTATGTGCTCTATCATTTGACATCACCAACAACACATTTTGGGGATACCAATGGAGACGGAGAGGTGGATATTGTAGAGAAAACTAAAGTCGGCGGATTGGCGATTCTGTATTACGTTATTCTTATTTCGCACATCCTCTTGAGTATCGCTGTTGTGCCATTGGTTCTTTTCGCATACCTATTTGCACGCACCGGACAGATCGATCGTCATAGGAAATTAGTTCGCTTTGCATTTCCTTTTTGGTTGTATGTAGCTGTCTCGGGAGTTTTGGTGTATGTTTTAATTTCGCCTTATTACGTCTAAGCTCAATTTTCATTAAATTTGTTCTACTACTTATGTTAAAACCACGTATGAAACAAAATTTTCTTGTTGTTCTTTTTGTCTATTTATCGACTCATTTCTATGCTCAAGTAAGCGGAACTGTATCATCAACGGTAAATACGCATTGTAATGGCTCTGCTTGTAGTTATTCTGGGCCCTCCATACTCATCAACGAAGTGATGGTTTCTCCTACTGCGAATGATGGATCAATTTGCGGTGCAGGAGGTACAGGTTCTGGACGAGGTGAATGGATTGAACTTTACAATCCCAATCTCTGTCAATCCGTTGACATTTCATGTTATTATCTTGGAAACAATACTGCTGAAGGCGCAGGTGGCTACGTGATACCTTCGGGAACAATTGTCCCAGCCGGAGGATTTTGCATTGTCCGTGGAAGTAATATGACTGCGGTTCCTGCAGCACTTTTGGTGTCCAATGGTGGAAATGTTATTGAGCTGGTTGTGCCTGCAAATACGTCTGCAAGTGGCGTGTGTACTGGTGGGACCAGAGTTTGGTTTCCGAATGGCGGTGGTTGGATGGCTTTTTATGATAGCAACGGCGTACCGCAAGATGCTATTACATGGAACTCTGCAGTGACCACAGGACAAACGGGTAATCCATGTGTTCCATCGTTATCAGGGTGTACTCCTGTTGCATCTTTGGCGAGTTATTCAACGATTCCAGCTGCAAGAAAAAATCTCATCTATACACCGGTAGTTCCTAATAGCTGGGGCCAAAGTTTAAAAAGATCCCCTGATGGAGGATCATGGACGATGGCAGGCTCTACACCATCCTATGCTACGTGCAATAGTACATGTATTTCGCCAATCTTGTCAACATGTACTGGAACCGCTACCGTCACACCAAGTGGAGGGACAGCGCCGTATACGTACTCTTGGAATGATCCTTCTGCACAAACCACACAAACAGCAACGGGCTTGTGTGCAGGAACCTACACAGTGACCGTCACTGATTTTGTCGGGTCAACGGCAACGTTATCCGTAGTTGTAGTAAATAACTCACCGGTTGTTACCGCTTCAAATACAGGTCCCGTGTGCTCTGCATCTCCAGGGTTCAATGTCACTGAAACAGGAGGTAACGTGACTTCATGGGCTTGGACAGCCAGCGGTACTGCGACTTTCACATCTACAACGGCTCAAACAACAGCAGTTTCAGGTGCCGTGAATGGGGAGACGTTCACGGTAACAGGAACTGATAATTTTGGTTGTACAGGTTCAGGCACAACGACCATAACAGTAAACCAAACTCCTGCAGTCAACAACCTTTCTTTAAGTACGTGTGAGAATGCGTTGGGAAGTGGTTCTGCTTCAGGGATAGACCTTACAGCCAACAACTCGGCAATTTCTGCTGCATCTGGTTTGACATTTAACTGGTTTACTGATGCTGGACTTACCTCACCTGTTGCAACCCCGACCAATGCCACCGTAAATAACGGAGATGTTTTTTATGTGCAAGTTTCGAATGGCTCTTGTGGTGCGGTAGCGACAGTAACTTATGCGGTTACTTCAACCATTACCCTTTCCAATCCTGCACCTGTACTGTGTGAAGATGTTGCCGGAGGAGGAAGCGTAAATACCTTCAACTTAACTTCCTTGAACCCATCCATATACAGTGGTAGTGTTTCTACAACCTACACGTGGTATCAGTCAGATATGGTTACGGCTGTTTCAACGCCTACAAATGTTTCAATCACATCTTCGTCTTCGTATTATGTGGTTGTGACCGATGGGAACTGTTCGAACAGTATTATGGTGACATTTACCGTAAACGCTTTGCCAGTTTTAACGGCAATACCTGATGTTACTGCATGTGACACATATACGCTCCCTTCTTTGTCTGCCGGAAATTATTTTTCTCAATCAGCTGGAACTGGTACTGCGTTCAATGCGGGGGATATCATTTCCGCCAACCAAACCCTTTATGTATATGCACAGAGTGGTGGAACACCGAATTGTGTTAATCAAGACACCTTTGCAATTACAATTAATACATCCCCTATTGCGGATGCTCCAGCGGCAGTCAATGTTTGTAACAACTACGTACTTCCGGCATTAAGCAGTGGAAACACCTATTATACAGGTTCAGCAGGGACAGGATCAATCGTGTCTGCAGGAAGTACAATTACGACAACACAAACACTTTATGTGTATGCCGAGACAGGTACAACACCAAATTGTACAGATGAAAATCCGTTTACAATAACCATTCAGGCTGGCCCTGCTTTGAATAACCCAGGTCCTCAAACTTCTTGTGATACCTATACTTTACCTGCAATTACCGGGTCTAATTTAACAGGTTCTGAATCTTATTATTCGGGTCCAAATGGTACAGGTTCTGTCATTGCTTCAGGAACAATTATTACAGCAGATCAGTCCGTTTATATTTATGACAACAACGGAACTTGTTCAGACAACGAGCTGTTTACGGTAACCATCAATGTCACACCGGCAATTACAAACCCCGGAGCTCAAACAGCATGTGGAAGTTATGTCCTTCCTGCAATAACAGGAACAAACTTATCAGGGTCTCAGGCTTATTACAATGATTCTCAAACCAATGGAGGAACTTTAATTTCAGGATCTGTTTCAACTTCGCAAACAATCTGGATCTATGACGCAGATGGAGCTTGTTCTGATGAGACTTCTTTTGCTGTTACTGTGAATCCATTACCCACTGTTACTTCCGTTACTGGTGGCGCAACCTATTGTGCAGGCGACGTGGTTACTCCTATTAATGTTGCTGTTACAGGAACTCCGGTATGGACGGTTTCATACACATTGAATGGTATTGCACAGACTGTAACGGGGAGCACAAGCCCTATCTCTCTGGGAAACACAGCAGGTGTATATGTTGTTAATGCCATTGCCGATGCCAATTGTAACAATTCGGGCTCTTTCGGTACGCAAACCGTTACGGTGAATCCAATACCGGGAGCACCCCTTGCAAGTCCTGATTCTACCTATTGTTCTTCTTGGAATTTAAACCCTCTAAATGTTACTGGTTCCGGTTCAATATTTACTTGGTATTCTGATGCAACTCTTTCAACCGTAATTGGCTCAGGATCATCATTGCAGCCTGATTTTATATTGGGTTCTACGTCTTATTATGTAACTCAGACTATTTTAGGTTGTGAAGGGCCAGCAGATGAGGCTATAGTTACGATCAACACCTGTGACATTATTGTTCCAACGGCGTTTACACCTGATGGAGATAATGTGAATGAAGTATGGGACATTGTGAATCTTGACTATGTTTATCCAGAGAATCAAGTGACAGTTTACAATCGTTGGGGTGGCTTGATCTATCAGTCCGAAAAAGGAAAGTATTCTTCTAAACCTTGGGATGGAACGTATGAGGGGAATCCTCTTCCTGTGGCATCCTACTATTTTATTATCGATGTCAATAACGAAAATTTTCAACCGATCAAAGGGATCGTTTCGATCGTATTGGAATAATTTTTAACTACTATGAAAAAGATACTTTCTTGTCTTCCTATTTTTCTGGCCACAATTGGTTTCGCGCAACAAATGCCACAGTACAGCCAGTACATGAGGAATCAATACACTATAAATCCGGCAGCGGCAGGTGTATATGATTTTGTGGACGTAACGATGTGCGGCCGTTGGCAGTGGCTCGGATTTGGTGATGAACCTAGAACAGCTTATTTGTCTGTGACGTCTCCGTTGGCGAGGCCTAAAATTAGTTATAACCCTGCATTACGTATTTCTGACGGACCAGTCCGAAATCCTGAAATTAAGACGGGAAAACTCAAGCATGCAGTTGGAGGGCAATTCATTGCAGACCAGTACGGAGCTTTCAGAAAAATGCAAGCAGCCGGAACATACGCGTTACATTTACCGGTAACAAAGACGTACAATTTATCCTTCGGTGTTAGACTCGGGTTGTCAAACAATTCATTCCTTGCTGACAAGGCTAAAGTGCTTAATCTGGTTGATCCTACACAAACATATACAGACAACACGTATAATTCGTTTACTGCGAATCAGTCCAACAAGTATATTTTGGATCTTGGGGCTGGACTTTATTTCTATTCGAAGAAATCATTTTTTGGTATAGCAGCTGATCAATTAACGAAGAATATGGTTCAGTTTGGTGCAGGAACAGCAAATTTTGATAATCAATATCATTTTAATGCGACTGCAGGGTATAGGTTCAATATCAATCAGGATTTAACGATAATGCCATCGGTATTAGTGAAATTCATGAATCCTGCGCCAGTATCCATTGATGGGTCATTACAACTGGAATACAAAGAATGGCTGTGGACGGGCGTATCTTACCGACACAAAGATGCAATCATTGGTATGGTTGGACTTAACATCAGTCAAAAATTCAAATTTGGTTATTCCTATGATTTTTCTCTTTCACGTTTCAATACGTTCAGTAGCGGAGGACATGAATTGGTGCTAGGATTAATGTTAGGTAGATAAAATTTTAAGAACACTATTATGAACTATAAACAGTTACTTCTCGGATTCCTGGTTTTTCTTTCCTTCCATGGAAAAGCTCAATTCTGGAACATCTCAGAGATCAAAAAATTACCTGGTACAGTCAATACAGCTGAAGCCGAAGAAAGTATTCCGGTTTTCTCCAAAGACAGTTCTATTTTATATTTTGTGAGGACATATGATCCAACAGCTATAGGTGGAGCTAACGATCAGGATATCTGGTTTAGTAAAAAAGCAGCGGATGGAAGTTATGGCGATTGTCAGTCATTGAAGTCCATTAATAACAAATTCAATAATGCGGTTATCGGTTTGAGTGCATCTGGGACCTCTATGTATGTCTTGAATACATACGAAGGGAAGAAGGATTTGGTTAAAGGACTTGCGGTATCGAATCAGAAAGGTGCTGAATGGGGGACGCCGACTGAAATAACTATTCCTACGCTCGATATCGAAGGGGATTATTACGGGTTTCATGTTAACTCTTCGGAGGATGCCATTCTTATTTCCTATGCAGGTCCGGGTACATTAGGACTTGAAGACCTTTATGTCAGCAGAAAGCAAGGAGGCGTTTGGTCTGCACCTGTTCATATGGGTAATGTTTTGAATACAGCGGCATTTGAGATCTCTCCATTCTTGAATAAGACAAGTGATACGTTGTTCTTCTCAAGTGAAGGTCATGGAGGTCAAGGGGGCGCGGATATCTTTTATTCCGTTCGTCTTGATGATTCCTGGACAAATTGGTCCAAGCCGGTCAATTTAGGTGATAAGATCAATTCTCCAAAATTCGATGCGTATTTCAGCTATACATCGAACCAGATTTATTGGTCTTCAAACCGTGATGGTGACCATAGTGATATTTATATGGCTTATGTGTTAACTCCTCCACCATTAAAGGTGTCTTGTAAAGGAATCGACGTTACTGTATTTGGTGGTAAAGATGGTCGTTTAGAGGCAACACCTAAGGGAGGTGTGGGAGCGATTACCTACAGCTGGTCTAATGGCGCTTCAGAAAAAGATCCTAGTGGTGTAGCCAAAGGCGAATACACTGTGACAGCAAAAGATGAAAAAGGTCAAACGGCAACATGTATATGTCAGGTGAACGAGCCTCAGCCACCACTGGTTCAGGATTTGGAACTGAAACATTATTTTGAGTATAACGGTGACAAATTCACTGTAAGTGAAGGCAAATTACTTGATTTTGTTTCCTCAATCGAAAACCAATTGAATAACGGCAGAGAAAAGGTTACGATTAACATTTGGTCATCTGCTTCATACGTGCCAACAAAAACCTTCAAAACAAATGACAAACTTGCAAGATCTAGAGCCAATCGAATTAAAGAAGAGCTCAATGGCTATTTCAATACTAAAGGCCTGTCTTCAAAAGTTACCGTAAAGGTGGTTTCTTCGATTGTTCAAGGTCCGAAATATGAAAACGACTTTGATAATACAGAGAAATATCACGACTTCCAATACATTGAATTGAAAACTGAATAATTGAAAAGGTCACTGAAAAGTGGCCTTTTTAGTTGGCAATGGTTTTTAATTGATCGGCCAGTTGCTCCCACACTTTTTCAGCAGTCTTTTCCCAATTGAACAAGGAACTGCGTACCAATCCATTCGACTTTAGTTCTTCATATAAAGAATGGTCTGTGGTCAAATCAAGCATCGTCTTGCAGATACTTTCTGTGTGAAAAGGATCACAATATAAAACAGCATTTCCGCCAATTTCAGGAAGGGACGTTCGATTACCCGCAATTACCGGTACACCACATTTCATAGCCTCAACGATTGGAATTCCGAATCCCTCGTAATAAGGGACATAGGTCAACGCATAAGCCGCTCCCATAAGGTTGGTCAGTTCATCTTGTTGTACATGTCCGGTAAATACTATGTCGTCACCTAATTGATCTGAAAGGGACTTGAGTAGTGGATCCTTTTGCCACATTGTTGTCCCAACGATAATCATCTTCATTGGGGCTGAGGATTGTTTTTTGAAGTCCAGAAAAGCTTCCAGTAAACGAGGCACATTTTTTCTGGGATGAATAGCACCAACAAAAATAAAATAGGGCTGTCCCTGGGTATATTGTTGACGCACCAGAGCAATATTTTCTGCAGATAGAGGAGCATAGTGGTCAGAAACCCCGTTCCAGATGGCGGTCACCTTATCTGGAGAAATACCGTAAGTCTCACAGATGTCAGATTTGGAATAGTCTGAAACCGTTAGTAAATGAGCAGCTTTTTTGGCGAATCGGGGAAAGAAATAACGAAGGTAAACTCGCGCAGAAAGTGGAAGATCACTAGGATGATGCTCGAAATTGATGTCGTGTATCGTTCCTATTTGCGGAACAGTGCTGGATAAGGATAGATAGCCATCCGGCGAAAAAAACAGATCTATTTTGTGTTTGATCAACGCTCTCCGCACATTTACTTCAAACCACCACATAAAGAGAATTGGATGTCTTGCCGCTGGCCGAAGCACGACAGGCGTGACATTCGAAGAGAAGACAAAAGATGGATCGTATTCGCGGTCAAAAAAGAAAAAGAATTCATGTTCGGGATGTGCGGTAGTGATGCGTTTAACAACCTCATAGGTATACCATCCAAAACCTTCCATTTTACCTGAAAGCAAAAAACGGGTATTAATTGCGATGCGCACTAAAAATTCAGAATGTAATTGGTTCGTTTTTCTTTACCAATCGTTGTTTCAGGTCCGTGGCCACAGTAAACTACGGTTTCATCAGGCAGTTTAAACATCGTATTGAAAATAGAAGCTTTAAGCGTTTCAAGATCGCCACCGGGAAGATCTACCCTGCCAAAACTGCCATTGAATAAAACGTCTCCATTGATCACAAAGCCCGAATCTTCGTTGTAATATACCACGTGTCCCGGACAATGTCCAGGTGTAAATAACACCTTTAATTCTATTTCACCGAATTTCAGCACCTCACCACCATGAAGTTGAATCGTTGGTTCAGGAGAGAGTTCATAACCCTCAAATCCATACAAATGGGCATAATTTGCCACAGCATTCAGGGTATTCACATCCGCTGAATGTAAGTAGTAATCTACGTTAAAGGTTCGCATCACGAATGCGTTCCCAAGAACGTGGTCAATATGAGCATGCGTGCCAAGTAGTGCCTTTACATCTAGTTGTTTGGCTGAAATGAAATCCTTAAGTTCAGTTTGCTCAGCTTTTGTATAACAACCTGGATCAAAAATGACAGCGTTGTTATGTTGGTCACTAAGGATATAGGTGTTCTCCTGAAAACCGTTAAAACAAAATGTGTGTACTACTGTTGCCATGTTTTAAAACTGGATCAAAGGTACATTATATTTCACGTTCACCCGATTTCGGTCTTTTTGGCACGTTTGTTTATATTTGCCCAAAAAAAATTAGAAATGAAACGTTTATTACCCCTTTTTATTTTTGGATTCCTGATCAGTTGTGGTGTTAAGGTTCCTTACACAAACGATATCAAAGAAGAATTCAACCTCTCTTCAGCGGATAAAATCAAAAAAGTGCAATTTTTTACTTCAGCGACAATTATCATGGAGAAAAGTAAAGAATCCGGAGGACAGGGAACGGCAGACGATGGCGCTTTAGTATCGAGCTCCAGTAAAACACAGGATAGGGTTATCATTCCGATAAATACCAAATGTGTTTTTGAAAGTTTTGGTCCGAATGGAGAGCTTATGGTGCGCTTTGAGGTTGGTGTTGGAAAAACCATTTCGTTTGCGGTAAGACAAAATCAAGGCACAACTAGTAAGTACTATTTAGTTGCTGACTGGACACAAGAAAAAGGTGGAAAACTCACATATGGTAATGAGCCTTATTACGCCTCTTCAACAAGTGGAACGGCTTATTTAATGGTCAAACGTAAGAACCTTCAAAAGACGAAACGGAAGGACCGAGTTGTAAAAGGAATGAAAGTATAGCAGATGGGCCGCGAATTGCGGCCTTTTTCTTTATATTTATTTAATCTTGAGTTCACATACTTTTCTTCTGAATTACGGACATTTATGAAGGTGGAACTAATCAACAGGGAACTTAGCTGGCTTAGCTTTAATGAGCGCGTTTTACAGGAGGCAATGGATCCTCGTGTCCCGCTCATTGAACGCATGCGTTTTTTGGGAATTTATTCCAATAACATGGATGAATTCTATCGGGTTAGGGTGGCAAACCTGCGCAGAATGATGGCTGTTCGTAAGAAGAATGTGGATGGCTTCAAAGGGACGCCCTCAGAATTGTATGCTCAAATACGCGAGATGGTACTGAATCAGCAGGAAAAATTCGAGTGGGCCTATAAATACATCTTCGAAAAACTGGCTGATGCAGACATCATTCAGGTTGATGAAAAGACAGTGAGCGAATCTCAGCGAACGGAATTAAACAATTACTTCGAATTAACGCTCAAACATGCCATCGTGCCGATCATGCTCGAATCGAAATCCACTTTTCCAAAACTTCGAGATTCAAGCATCTATTTGGCTGTACGAATTCTGCCCAAAAGCGGAAAAAAGATCAAGTTTGCGCTGATCCAGATTCCGTCTGAGTTTTCAAGATTTTACCTGATGCGCTCGGGAAAAAAGGATTTTGTTATTCTGCTGGATGACATCATTAGATTGAACTTGGAAAGTGTATTTTCAATTTTTGAATTTAAAAAGATCGAAGCGTTCACATTTAAATTTACGCGTGATGCTGAATTGGATCTCGATGACGACATCTCTGTTTCCTTCCTTGAAAAAATCGAGAAAAGTTTAAAGTTGCGTAAACAAGGTAAACCGGTACGTTTCGTTTATGACGAACGCATGCCCGAAGATCTTTTGAAACATCTCCTCAAAGCGCTGCAATTGAAGATGGGTGTAAATACAATTCCAGGCGGCAAATACCATAATTTTAAGGATTTTATATCCTTTCCATCTTTCGACAGAAAGGAGTTTCTCTTCGCACCCCAGCCACCACTGCCCCATCCGGATTTTGATGGACAAAAAAGTTTGATAAAGAAGGTCCTTGAGAAGGATATCTTATTGAATTTCCCATACCAGCGGTATGATTACGTGGTTGATATTCTGCGTGAGGCGGCTATCGATCCCGAGGTGACCTCCATAAAGATCAATATCTATAGGGTTGCAAAGAATTCACAAGTGATGAATGCACTCATGGCAGCCGTACTCAATGGGAAAAAGGTAACAGTAGTACTCGAACTACAAGCTCGATTCGACGAAGAACAAAACTTATACTGGGCTGACAGGCTCAAAGACAATGGAGCCAAAGTCATTTATGGCATTCAAGATCTGAAAGTACACTCCAAATTGATGCAAATTCATCGGAAACAAGGAACAAAAGAGGATTTTGTAACTTATGTTGGCACGGGAAATTTCAATGAACGTTCGGCGCTCATTTACAGCGATCTGGGATTATTCACCTCGGATATCCCATTGTCGAAAGAAGTTCAGAAGGTGTTTCGTTTATTGGAAAACAACCTTGAACGACCGGTATTTAAACAGTTGATGGTTTCTCCGTTCAATACTCGGAGGAAAATGGTCAGTTTGATTGATCAGGAAATAAGTCATGCACAACGTGGCAAAAGAGCTGGCATCAAGATCAAACTAAATAATTTGACAGACGCGAAATTGATCCATAAGCTTTATGATGCGAGCAATGCCGGAGTTAAAATTCAACTTATTATTCGCGGTATTTGCTGCCTGATCCCCGGTGTGAATGGATTAAGTGAAAATATCGAAGTCATTTCAATTGTCGACCGATATCTGGAACATGCCCGCTTTATGGTGTTCTTGAATGGAGGAAAAAAACAGTTTTTCATTACCAGTGCCGACTGGATGGAACGAAATCTGGATAAGCGTATTGAGGTAGCTTGTCCCATCGATGACTCAACAATTCAAAAAGAACTTGAGCGATTATTTGACATTCAGTGGAAAGGGAACGTCAAAAGTAGAGTCATTCGCAAAGACCTTTTGAATGAGTACAGGTCCTCACCGGATGGAAAACCGTTCCATGCCCAACTGGAAACATACCGGTACTATAAACGAAAGAAAGCTACTTGATGTAAATGCCAATAGCTTTGTCCGTTGAAAGGTCAACGGAGGCGCTATTAAAACTTGGTGCACTGAATATTTCTCGGGCATTATTGGAAAAACCATACCGCTCCACAGGCATGCCGAGCATGTTCTTATCAAGAATGCCGTTGTTGTTCTTGTCATGGAAGACGGCTACAGCATACGTTCCCGGAGTTAATTGGTCGAAAGAAACTACAGCACTTTTGTTGGTGATCGAAACTACTTTACCAATGTATTGTTTTTTGACTTCAGGCCATGCATCCGACGTGCGATATAAGCCAACAAATGTCTTTCCCGTATTGTCGCCAAAGCCATAAACCTGGACTGTCAGAACCATATTTTTAGGTGCTGATGATGCACACAAAAGAAAAATCGCAGAATAAAAAATCACGTGTTTCACGTCTGTTCAACAAAAAAACTCGCCCAAAGTTCACAATAGATGGATTTTTTCAGTTTGAAATTCTTTGTTTCCGGATTATCATCCATCAATGCAACAACGTTGAATTAAGTATTACCTTTGGTTTTTCGATGGAAAAAGCAGGGAAAATACTAGTCACCGGAGGATGCGGATATATTGGATCCCATACGGTTCTTGAACTGGCGAAGGCAGGTTATGAGTTCGTTATCGTTGATGATTTCAGAAATGCGAATAGACAAGTCGTTGAAGGATTGAAGGAGCTCCTGGGATTTTCACCAGAAATCCATGAGATCGATATCTGCGACGAAACGAAACTGGAGGGTTTATTTAATGCCAATTCTTTTTCTGGAATTATTCATTTTGCGGCCTATAAAGCCGTAGGAGAATCCGTAAAAGAACCCCTTAAATACTATCAGAACAACGTCGGTGGATTAGCTGTAATTTGCGGTTTAGCACTTAAATATCACGTGAATCATTTCGTTTTTTCCTCTTCATGTACGGTCTATGGTGAACCCAAAGAATTAAAGGAAGTGGATGAAGACACCCCAAAGAGTGCTCCAAGTTCACCTTACGGAAATACCAAGTTGATTGGTGAACAGTTGCTTCATGACGTTCAGCGTGCTCATCCTGAATTGAAGGTGATGAATCTTCGTTATTTTAATCCGGTTGGTGCTCATCCTTCAGGATTAATTGGAGAGTTCCCCATTGGCAAACCGAACAATCTTTTTCCATTTGTAACCCAAACTGCTGCGGGAATTCATGAATTTCTGACAGTATTTGGTTCAGATTACCCAACAAAAGACGGCACCTGTATTCGGGATTACATTCACGTTTGCGACCTGGCAGAAGCACATGTCAAAGCACTTTCATTTCTTGAAAATCAAAAGAACTCATGTCTTGAATACGTAAATATCGGGACAGGAAAGGGTACCAGTATTCTGGAAGTCATCACAATTTTCGAAAGAGAAACGGGAAGGGCTTTAAATTGGAAATTTGGTTCAAGAAGGGAAGGTGATGTAGTAGAAATTTATTCAAATGCTGACAAGTCAAACGGTATGTTGGGTTGGACACCTCGTTTTACGGTTGCAGATGCTGTAAATCACGCCTGGAACTGGGAACAAAGAATTCACAAGAATGCGTAAACGACTTCTCTTCATATCATTGCTTTTTCTTGGCCATGGAATCATAGCTCAAACGGTTTCGCAAGATGATTTGAAGTCCAGATACAAGCCGGGATTTATGTGGAATTTCACCGGCATGAGACCTGCCAAATCAGGGAAGTCACAGAAATATGACCGATTGGTGTTCGATGTTACCTACAATGATTGGTACGGAGATTTGAAAACCTTTAAAAATCGATGGTCCTCCATCGGGTTGAATTCTAATGTTCTTTTCGACATTCCTTTGAACTCGTCAAATACAATTTCCATCGGCACAGGTTTCAGGCATAGCTTATTTCGAACTGAAAATCTTTCCAATCTTTTTGCTTCTGATTCGTCAAATACATTCACAGTAGTGAAAGATAATATGACAACAGTTGACGTCAGCCGTCGCCTGCTTTGTGGAAATGCTGTCGGAATCCCATTGGAATTAAGGGTAAGAACGAAAGGATGGCAACATGTTAAATTCCACATTGGAGGAACCATCGCTTATCAAATGAACGTTTATTCCAAGACTGTTCTTTCCAGTCCAGAAGGAAGAAAAGTAATCAAGAATTATGATTTTGTCGACTTAAATCGTTTTTCATTGTCCACACACTTACGGGTTGGCATAAGAAATTTGGGTCTTTATGCAGCGTATGGCTGGAATCCAATGTTCAGCAACCGTGCAAGTGCTAACTTGCATTTAATACAATTTGGGGCAAGTCTTTCTCTGTTCTGATCCATGTTTATCGACACGCATACGCATTTATTTTCTGATGCTTTCAATGATGACCGCAACGAAATGATCGAACGATCAATTCAGGCGGGGGTAGACCTTTTACTGCTGCCGAATATTGATACAGAATCCATTGATCCCCTTCATGACCTCTGTCACAAATACCCAACGAATTGTTATCCCATGATGGGTTTGCATCCCGGATCGGTCGGTGAAGACTGGGAAGCACAATTGGCAATCATCAAAAAATGGCTCTTCTCGGAAAAATATATTGCCGTTGGTGAAATAGGGATGGATCTCTACTGGGATAAAACATTTCAGCAAGAGCAGGAAGAAGCCTTTCGAATGCAGATAAAGTGGGCAAAAGAACTCGGACTGCCCATTGTCATTCACGCTCGCGAGGCCTTCGACGAGATCTTTGCTATTGTTGATGAGTTGCACGACGAAAGACTGAAAGGAGTATTCCATTGCTTCACGGGTAATAGGGACCAAGCGCTTAAAATTCAGTCTTACGGCACGTTTAAAATCGGCTTGGGAGGCGTTTTGACTTTCAAAAAGTCGGGACTGGATGAGGTTGTTAAAGATATTCCTATGGATTTTCTTGTGCTCGAAACAGATTCTCCTTATTTAGCTCCGTCACCACACAGAGGCAAGCGTAATGAAAGCAGCTACCTTGTGTTAATTGCAGATAAACTGGCAGAGTTGAAGCAAATGCGGATAGAAGAAATTGCGACAATAACGAGTAAAAATGCCCGGGAACTCTTTAATTTGTAGTGGAATGAAGAACAAACCGAATGTATTACTCATTTATACCGGTGGAACCATTGGTATGATAAATGATCCTGAAACCGGCGAACTGAAGAGCTTTGACTTCAATCACATACATAAACATGTGCCCGAGATACAGCGAATAAATGTTCAGTTGGATACCTTCAGTTTTGAACAGCCGATAGACTCTTCTGAAATGGATCCATTGAGGTGGCAGCAAATGGCACAGGCGGTCAATGATAATTATGACAAGTACGACGGTTTTGTTATTCTTCACGGTTCAGACACCATGGCATTTTCAGCTTCGGCATTGAGTTTTATGCTCCAAGGACTGCGAAAACCGGTCATTTTCACGGGATCTCAATTGCCGATAGGAACGATTCGTACGGATGGCAAAGAAAATCTAATCACCGCCATAGAGATCGCCTCCGATAAAGATGAATCAGGCGAACCGATCGTACAGGAGGTGGCCGTTTATTTTGAGTATTCTCTATATCGGGGCAACCGTAGTTCCAAGATTAGCGCAAACCAGTTCGAAGCATTCTCCTCACCGAATTTCCCTGACCTTGCAAAAGCTGGAGTAACGATCTCTTACAAGCGGGAGAGCCTTTATAGAACAGCACATAAAAGTCTGGAATACCGACCTGAAATGAGCTCGAAAGTCGCGCTCATGAAAATCTTTCCCGGGTTTCCAGTCATGGCCTATTCAAGTTTGTTTGATCGCAGACTCACCGACGCAGTCGTTCTTGAAACCTTTGGTTCGGGAAATGCACCAAGCAATACCGAATTTCGAAAATTAATAGAAAATTATATTTTAGATGGAGGTATTGTGATCAATATCACCCAATGTAGTTCAGGAGCTGTTCAGCAAGGGAAATACGCAACGAGTTCATTTTTTGAAAAGGTGGGGGTGGTAAGTGGCTACGATCTCACAACAGAGGCAGCGCTAACAAAGGTCATGCATCTCCTTGGAAAAAACGATTCAAGTGAGCAGATCAAACAAGACTTAACGCAATCCCTTTGCGGCGAAATGACTGTCTGAAAATAATTTTTATTACTTTCGCACATCCAACACAGAGAGGTGTCCGAGTGGTTGAAGGAGCTACCCTGGAAAGGTAGTATACGGGTAACCGTATCGAGAGTTCGAATCTCTTCCTCTCTGCAAAACATATCCCAAGCTTAAAACGCTTGGGATTTTTTGTGGACAGAAAAAAAGTTTACTTTTTAATTCTCGAAGCAAAAAAGACCAACAGATCGAGGGACGAGAGCTGGGATGTGTTTTAAGCTTCTCCCCGTTCGGGTTCATGCAATAATCTCTTCCTCTCTGCAAAACATATCCCAAGCTTAAAACGCTTGGGATTTTTTCATTTGAAGGAGTGAGGATCTTTGTGTTCGAGTAATAATCCCATTTTCTTCTTGTCGCGCTGATTTATAATATTCAAAGACTTTATTCTCAACAAACTGCTCAAATGGCAATGAATGCCTGAAAATGTCGTTACATTCGTAGTGTATACGATGAATCTCTATTCGAATAAACAGAAGTGGAAGATCGGTTTGATTGCCATAGCACTCATACTGGTTGGTGTTTCATTGTTTTTCTCCAATACTATTGTCACAAAAGTTGGAAAACGGGAACGCGACCGTGTCGAACAATGGGCAGATGCAATCAAGAAAAAACTGGAGTTAGTAAGGCTTACAGATCGCACATTCTCCAAATTGCGAAACAAAGAACAGCGAGAGATGACCTTGTGGATCGATGCCACGAAGGAGGTCTCGAAGGAAACACCCCTGGATCAGATTCCTGATTACACCTTCCCTTTAAAGATCATCAAAGAAAACAAAGATATTCCGGTCATCTTGTTTGATAATGAACACAATATATCAGGATATATCAATCTGGGATTTGATACGTCAGACTTACACGCACAATTTCCTGATCTGAATTCAGATGCCGTAAATCGTTTGTTTGAAGATTCACTCCGCGTACTTTCTGAGGCCTGGAAAAAGATCAACCCTTCGTTTACAGTCGAAGTTTTTCAGGGATTATACATGACCTATGTGTACAACGATTCGCGTGAGCTGATCCAGCTCGAAAAAGATCGTGATTCATTGCTTTCTTCCTTCAACAAGGAGTTGATCAATAACGATGGTCTGGTACCTGTGCTTTTGATTGATGGCTCTAAGGACAGCATCATTGGAAGCAATCTTCCCAAATTCAAACTTACGCCCCAGCGCATCGAACGGACGATCCAGGAATTGAAATTACAGAATCAGCCCTTGATCATCGATTTTCAAAATGGTCAGAAAAGCATTCTCTATTTTGATAATAGTGAGGAACTGAAACAACTCCAATATTTTCCGTACATCATTTTCTTCATCATAGGACTCTTTGTTCTTATTGGTTATTTGATTTTCAGCACATTCCGTAAAGCCGAACAAAATCAGGTCTGGGCAGGTATGGCGAAAGAAACGGCACATCAACTGGGCACACCACTTTCTTCACTGATGGCCTGGATCCAATTGCTGGAGAGTCAGGGCACGGACCCAATGGTGACGAAGGAGATGCAAAAAGATGTCGACCGTCTCGAAGTGATTACGGATCGCTTTTCTAAAATTGGTTCGGGTGGTAAATTGAAGGAATCAGATATTTGTTCCACCATTACGCATGTGTTGGATTACCTCCGACCGAGGATTTCGGATAAAGTGGCCATTGAATTCAAATGTTCAGACGAGTTACTCATTCGGCACAATCCGTCGCTCATGGAGTGGGTCGTTGAGAATATCGTGAAAAATGCGGTTGACGCCATGGAAGGCAAAGGGATTCTCAAAGTAAATGTTTCTGCTGCAACGGGTTGGGTACATATTGACATTACCGACAATGGTAAAGGTATTCCACAAAAAATGCTTAAGACGATCTTTCAACCGGGTTTTTCCACGAAGCAACGTGGCTGGGGGCTGGGATTGTCGCTTGTTCAACGTATTGTAAAGGAATACCACAGTGGAAAAGTGTTCGTTTTGAATTCTGAAGTGAATGTCGGAACTACCTTCAGGATCTCATTGCCGATGTAATTCAAAAAACCTCCCTCTCAAAAAAAAGAAAGGGAGGTAAAAGATTTAATTCAATGCTGTAGCTTGAATCGTCTTTGAGCTTTTATTGCCATCATGATCCAGGTTAGATCTTAACTCTCAATAAAACAAACGATTATTTAAAAGTTCATTATCCTTTAACGTGCCTAAAAACGCTTTTATTGCGGATTTCTCATCTATTGAAAGTGGAATACCGTCTACAAGTGAAGGATGCAATGTACTAGATGGCTTTATCCCTTCTGAATAATGATCCAGGACCTGGTCCAATGTCCAAAACCGACCATCATGCATATATGGATAGGTCAATGTCACATTTCTGAGTGATGGGACTTTAAATTTTCCTCTATCCAAATCATTGAAAGTTATCCTGGCCCTTCCAAGATCAGTGAAAACAGAATCAAGTCCATTGTTAATGTAGGAATAATTGGTAAAAAGTGGTTCGGTATGACAAGTAGCACATTTAGCCTGGAATAACGTATAACCGTTATTTTCAAGTGTAGTAAAGCTTGCTTTTCCTTGCTTTACTTTGTCATACTTAGAATTACAGGATACAATCATCGACATGTAGTTGGTAAGAGCGCGGAGCATTACTTGATCATTTATTTGAGATACACCGTAGGCCTCTTTGAAAAGGATTAGATATTCACTATCAGCATTCAACTTAGAAACGACATGAGCCATGGTTTCCTTCATTTCCAAAGGATTAGTAATTGGAGCCACCGAAAACACTTCGATATGATTTACACCACCATCCCACATGAAACTTGGTGACCAGATCATGTTAGCTATAGAGGGTGAATTTCTCGTGCCCAATGCTCCACCCACACCTGAACTAAAAGAAACGTTGTGATCAGCGAATCCATGTGATTGTGCATGACAAGAAGCACAAGCTATGGTACCATCTAAGGAAAGATTTTTGTCAAAAAATAACTTTTTACCTAATGCAAAGCGCTGAACAGTGAGCTCATTATTGTTGAATTTGTAGACAGGGTCAGGAAAATAAGATGGGTACGATAAACCAATCCATTCTGTTTTTATAATTTCTTTTTTACAGGCAAACAATCCTGTAAGTATTATGAAAATAAGGAAGTGCTTCATAAAAGTTAAAAAGCGCGGCCCCTTGACCGCGCTCTATTTTTATTCTACAATATGGTCAAAATTGAATCCATTATGAAAGTCAGTTGCCATTTGAAAAGCTGCAGCTCCTGGCATCATTACAGAGCTAGTTCCAGCACAGCTACCGGATGTACACCAAGTCATTGCGGTATTTACATCAAAATGCACTTCACTTGTTTTACCCGTTGTGATGGTTAATGGATTGGAAAATGTAACACTTTTAGTTGCAACGACACTGTATTGACCTGAAAATCCGCCTAGGTGAAATGCAAAATTACCAGTAGAGGATTGAGGAGATTGTCCTTCTGCCTTGATCATTACATATCCCGTCATCCAACTCCAGAACATGTCATTAGAAGGAGAAAGCGCCCCACTTTGTGCTCCAGAGACATTTCTGAGACTATCTACGCCCAATACATAACTCATTTCGATATATTCACCAGCCGGAATTGAGCCTAAACTTAATGTTGTGCTTGCTTCATTAGAAAGATCCACAAGGAAATAACTTTCGGGATGCTTCCACCATGTGCCATCCGATTTTTTCAATCTAAAGTTGGATATGTAATACTTGTAAGTAGAAAATGACATAGTATCCCCATTCATTGGATGAGTATAGTCAGTGTTCATTTGAAACTTGGTAGACTCCATACCCCAATGATGGAAAAGTTTCACTGATACTTGACCATTTCCAGTCGTTGTTTCAGGCTCTTGAGTATCTTTTTTACAAGAGGAAAGAATAAAGGCAAATACAGCAACAGCTGCAACAGATTTGAAAATAATTGATTTCATATTTAATTTTTTTTCGTGTTGTTTTTCGATAATAATTTTATTGAACTGCTACGCAGTTTAGTGTCTTTGAGCTTTTATTGCCATCATGATCCAGCTCAACATCTACTTTGATTTCAAGAGCAGCTGTAGCCGTCACGTTGTTGATCCAATGCTCATGAAATGCGTAGGAATCACTGTGATTACTTGCGGTTCCGGTATACACCACAGCTCCTGTACTTTTGTTCGTGATACTTAAGGTATACCCGTGCAGTTCTCCTGTCCCCGTAATGGTACCTTCTACATGAAGACTATCGCCCTGTAACACAGTATCATTCGCCAAAGGCTCATTGAACGTGATCGTTGCTATTGGTGTTTCTTCTTTCTTGCATGCGGTGAACAAGATGGAAATGGCTGCAACCGCCAAAGTGCTGTAAATAATTTGTTTCATTTTACTTTAGATGTGATGAGATAATGTATACCCAACTGAATAGCCCCATTACTTTTAACAGACCCATTATTCAACTGTTGAATCAAAGGCACATTGATTTGCGAGGTAATCAGCCATTTTCTCGATAAATAATTAAGATTGAGTCGAACACCCGTGGTATAACCGGAGTTCGTGTTTTCGCCAAGATTGGAAGTGGTAGATGTGCTTTTTTCAAAATGATCAAAGAATCCGCCAAGACCATAGATCAGACGGTTGCCCTTGACTCTGACCACATGGGTGAATTGAGCGCTACTCGTCAAGTTGTTCCCGTAACGGAAACCTGAAGGATTACTCCTTTTGAAGGTATAACCTGCTTCTGCTTGAAATGACCAGTAATTTTTCACTTTTTGCACAAAAGTCAAAGATGTGGGTACATCCCATGAGCCCGTACCCGGATACAAATTTTGAAAGCCATCCTGCTTTATACTATATTTTCCTAAAGGAAACTTGATGCCTCCACCTATGGATAGAAAGGTGCGTGTTGCTCCGGCACTGTCCTTTTGGTGCAGCACGATGCCATTCAGGTAAGCATATGGATCTCCTAATCCGGAAAAAAAGTCTTGTCCGAGGTCTCTTTTTTGAATCCCGGTTTGAAATGGGATGGCTGCAATCAATTGAATGCGCTTTCCTGCCTGAATACGACCATACAACTCCTGGGCAAAAACCATTTCCCGTGAGTGTTTGATCCCTTCAAAATAAGAAGTGGTCATTCTGTTGACCGAACGGATCCCAATGAAATGGTAGCGTTCGTTTAACAACATCCCTGCTGACACACTACTTCCAATGCCCCCGCAAATATCACAGGATAGCAATTGAAACGAAGTCAGTACCAGCAAACATGTACTGATAAGTATTTTCATTTTTTAAGTTATTGATGTCAGAAAAATTTGGACGATCAACAACAAGGGGGATGAAAAATGGAAGAAAAAGGTTGATAGGAATAATGACCCGTTACATGCGTAATTTTCGTTACCAATGTAGTGAGGGTCGTTAGAAACACAATTTTCTGGTCGGTATTTAAGGAAAGGTCTGTTTCCTCGAGCGACTTGATCTTTTGCAATGAATGTGATTGTTTGTCCTTTTTGGTTTGCAATTGTTCGTCGGCAAGCTTGAGTTTTTTGGCAAGAAAACATTTACCGTTACAATGCATTTCAGGGCGATTCTTGTTTTCACATTCCATTACTGTGATCTCCTGCTGATTCAAATAAAAGTGAATTTGCCAGATGCATGAGTAGGTAATTTTACTCATGAAAAGCAGAATCAGACCGAAAATCAGGATCGCTCTCACGACACAAAATTAGTAAACAATTCTGTACTTTAGGGTAGACAAATCTATTTCATCGAATACGTACTTTTGTCACATGCTGAATTTTGAAATTATCAACCCGACACGCATTGTTTTTGGAAAGGATCAACTCGATCGTTTGCCGGCCTTGCTTCATGAACTTTCACCCAATAAAAACGTGCTTCTTGCTTATGGTGGAAGCAGCGCCGAACGTATCGGACTTCTTGCCAGCATTCGTGAAAAATTGAGTCAATTCCAATTGACAGAATTTGGAGGGATCGAAGCGAATCCTGAATTCAAAACCCTGATGAAAGGAGTCGAAGTGGCCCGGGAGAAAGAAGTGGATGCCATCCTCGCTATTGGAGGCGGTTCCGTGATCGATGGAGTCAAATTTATGTCAGGCGCCTTTTTCTATCAAGGTGATCCATGGGATGTTTTACTGCGCAAGGAAGGTTGTGTTTTTGAAAACGCTTTGCCCTTTGGAACGGTACTTACACTGCCTGCTACAGGCTCCGAAGCCAATTCCGGCGCAGTGATCAGTCGCTCCGAACTCCAGGAGAAACGCGCGATGGGCGGACCACGGTTCTTTCCTAAATTCTCGTTTCTTGATCCAACTGTGGTAGCTACCTTACCAGAACGTCAGATCGCAAATGGCATCGTGGACGCATTTGTACACACGCTTGAACAGTACGTCACATATCCCACCGATAATTACCTTCAGGAGCGACAAGCCGAGGCCATCTTAGCTACACTTATTGAAGTCGGTCCGAACGTATTGAAAGACCCTACTGATTATATTGCAGCATCGAACCTGATGTGGTGTGCAACACATGCCTTGAATGGAAATTTGCGCTGTGGTGTACCAACCGACTGGGCCACACATATGATCGGACATGAATTAACAGCTTTTTTCGGTATCGATCATGCGCGTACGCTGGCGATCATAGGGCCACGACTGTATGAGCATCAGCTTGAAAATAAAAAACAAAAACTCGCTCAATACGGCCAAAGAGTGTGGAATGTGTCAGGAACTGAAGAGGAATGTGCTCGTGAAGCCATCTATCGAACCGAGGCGTTCTTCCAATCTCTTGGGATTAAAACCCACGTTTCTGAATACGCAACAAACATCCAGGATTTGCCTGCAAAGATCCGTGCGCGTTTTGAAGAACGTGGTTGGGTTGCCATGGGCGAGCGCCAAGCAATTACCCCTGAAAACGTTGAGTCAATCGTTCGAGCCGCACTGTAATGGCATTAGGTCCTTTTTTCAAATTAAGGGAACAAGCTACCGAAGAGATCATTTCTCTTTTGGAAAACACCACGTTGGGTACAAATGGTGCTCAATACAGACATCTGGATACACGAAACCGAATCGCGGAATCTGATAATCCCTTGTTTCTTTCACTCGAACGCCATGAAAAAGTGTTGGGAAATGTTACTTTTTGCAGAAGAGGTGGATCCTGGTACATTCGCTATTTTGCTTTCGCTGGTGCGTTTCAGGCCGGATCCAGGAGAAAACGGGAGGATAAAGGTTCATCAGTGCTGAAGCAGCAACTCAATACTTTTTTTGATGAGGTACTCGAAAAGCAATTGCATGGCGAAGTGACATCCATGTATGCGTACATTGAGCCTCGGAATGACCGCAGTAAATGGATGAGTGAAAATTTTGGGTTTCAGAAGTTCTCGACACTTGAAACACAAACATTCAGCCGAGTCAAACCTTCATTTTCTAATAGATTGGAACTTTTGACGGATACGACGGAGATACTTCCGCTGGTACGTCAAACATATGGGGAGCACCGCTACGTTTTCGATCATTTTCTTTTACAACCGCCCTATTATGTATTGAGAAATGATCAGGGGGAGATCTTGGCAGCTGCCCGTTTTACCAAAGTCCATTGGGAAATTGTCCGACTACCCGGAAAAATGGGACGTCAATTGACCCGCTTGATTCCCTATATTCCGCTCATCAATCGATTGATCCAACCAAAAAACCATCACTTTTTAGTGCCGGACGGACTCGTGCTAAAAGATCTTAACCCAAAAGTGCTTGAAGAATTTTTCAGTGCCGTTCTGCATTACGAAAAGCGTCATGTGATCTTGTGGTGGATGGATGCCGAAGATCCATTGTTCCTGTCCGTTAAGAAGAAAGTCCATTGGGGATTACTCCATCGTTTGGTTGGAACCACACCCGTGGATGTCATGGAACGCAGATCCAGCGATTCGAAGCCGTCGAGCGGACCGGTATTCGTTGCCGCATTCGATATGGTGTAGGCGCCTAATTTGAACATGTTCGTTGCGCTTTTTTCCTTGATCCTTTAAGTATATTTGCGCCATGAAATACCTCATTGTCGGATTAGGGAATCCCGGTGCTAAATATGCAGAAACGCGACACAATATTGGTTTCAAAGTGGTCGAAGCCTTGGCAAAGGAATTAGGGGGGACTTTTACGTTAGGAAAACAAGCAGAAACGTCAGAGGTCAAATTCAAAGGTCGCACACTGATTCTGATCAAACCAACGACGTTTATGAACCTTTCCGGAAAAGCGGTCAATTATTGGATGCAGACGGAGAAAATAACACGGGAAAATATCGTTGTAATTACGGATGATCTCGCTCTACCTTTCGGAAAGTTGCGCATGAAAGGAAAAGGCAGCGATGGCGGGCACAATGGATTGAAAGATATTCAAGCTACATTGAACTCTCAAGAATATGCACGTTTACGTTTTGGCGTGGGCAATGATTTCCATAAAGGGCAACAAGTAGATTATGTGCTCGGCGAATGGAGTGAGGAGGAACGAAAAACCCTGGAGGAGCGCATTCAGGTGGCCACCGAATTCATTAAGGGTTTCACGACCATTGGCCTAAATCTGACCATGACCAATTGGAATAATAAGTAAACATTAATGAGGCAATGACTACTTTTGCCACAACAATAATGACATGAAAAGAACAAAAATCGTTGATGTTTTAGCTAATGGACAAATTGGAACCGATATTCTGGTAAAGGGTTGGGTCCGTGCATTCAGGAGTAACCGTTTTATTCAGTTGAATGACGGCTCTACGATCCATACCCTTCAGGCAGTGGTGGATTTTGAACAAACAGAGGAATCCGTTTTAAAAAGAATCACAACAGGCGCAGCAGTTAGTTTAAAAGGTCAATTAGTGGCTTCTCAAGGAACAGGACAAGCTGTTGAATTGCAGGTTTCCGAGATTGAGATCATTGGTGATGCCAATCCGGATGATGTGCAACGTACCGTAATGCAACCGAAGCGTCACAGCCTTGAGTTTCTGCGTGAACAGGCCCATTTGCGCTTCAGAACAAATACTTTCGGCGCAGTATTCCGTATCCGACATGCTGTTGCATTTGCGATCCACAAATTCTTCAATGAGCGAGGGTTCTTCTATTTACACACGCCTATCATCACAGGTTCAGATGCAGAAGGTGCAGGTGAAATGTTTCGGGTAACTACCTTAGATCCTATCAATCCTCCGCTGAATGAAGAAGGAAAAGTGGATTTCAAGGAGGATTTCTTTGGAAAATCTGTAAACTTAACGGTATCGGGCCAGTTAGAAGCTGAATTGGCTGCATTGGCCTTGGGTCAGGTGTATACCTTTGGTCCAACTTTCCGTGCAGAGAACTCAAATACCTCACGTCACCTTGCTGAATTCTGGATGATCGAACCAGAAGTAGCGTTCAATGATCTGAATGACAATATGAACCTCACGGAGGATTTTCTGAAATTCATTTGTGCATATGTTATGGAAAATTGCGCTGATGATCTCAAGTTCCTGAATGACCGGGAGGCCCAAGAGCAAAGCCAGAAACCGCAGCATGAGCGCAACGAACTTTCTTTGATCGAGCGTTTACAATTTGTGGTGAACAACGATTTCAAACGCCTTACTTATACAGAAGCGATTGATGTATTGAAAAATTCCAACCATTACAAAAAGAAGAAATTCCAGTATGAAGTGGAATGGGGGATCGATTTGCAAAGTGAGCACGAACGTTACCTGGTCGAAAAAGAATTTAAATGTCCTGTGATTCTTACCAACTATCCAGCTCAGATCAAGGCGTTCTATATGCGCCAGAATGAAGATGGCAAAACAGTAGCGGCGATGGATGTACTGTTCCCGGGTATCGGCGAAATTGTCGGCGGTTCACAACGTGAGGAGCGTTTGGACATCCTCAAAAAGAAGTGTGCAGACTTCCATATTGATGAAGAAGAATTATGGTGGTATCTGGATACACGCCGTTTTGGTTCAGTACCGCATGCCGGTTTCGGTTTAGGATTTGAACGGATGGTGATGTTTGTTACAGGTATGACCAACATTCGTGATGTGATTCCTTTTCCGCGTACACCACAGAATGCGGAGTTCTAAATAGGTAATTTAGATGTTAAAATAAAAATGCCCGCTCAGCTGAGCGGGCATTTTGCATTAAGATCGATCGGTCTCGTTAGTCAACGATTACTTTTTCGATTACAGTTCCTGCCTGGAGGTAATAAACTCCCTTAGCAAGTCCTGACACATTGAACGATTCGATACCTGTAGTAGTAGATCGTCTCTCAATTATTTTTCCTTCAGCTGTGTAGAAATTGATCATAGCATCCTTCGCCAAACCTGAGATTGTGATGTTTTCAGAGGCAGGATTTGGATATACACGAACTGCATCAGCTGTATGCTCATCAATTCCTGCACAATCCTGAACAGTTACGTTCATCGCAAGAGCAAGAGCACACACACCATTGTCCGGTGTAAAGGTGTACGTTCCTGAAGTTGTGTTGTTTACCACAGCAGGAACCCATGATCCATTCACATTATTCTGTGACGTTGTTGGCAACACAGGAGCTGCAGTACCCGCACAAAACGTTGTAGGCACAGAGAATTGAGGTGTTACATTTGGTGTTACACTCACATTCCATGTTACGTTTGTTGCACAAGATTCTGACGTTGGTGTAAATGTATAACTTCCATTAGTCGTGTTACTGATAGCAGAAGGCACCCAAGTTCCGGAAATTGAATTGTTTGATGTTCCTGGTAATGCCGGAGCTGTTGCACCATTGCAGATCGACGTCGGCAATGAAAACTGTGGCGTCACTGTTGATGTCAATACGTTGATTGTTTTAGACAAACCAGTAGCACATTGGCCACCTGCAGGAGTAAAGGCATAAGTTCCACTAACTGTGTTGTCAACAGTTGCTGGGGTCCAGGTACCTGCAATTCCATTGTCAGACGATCCATTCAAAACTGGTGCGGTAGCTCCTTGACAAATTGACGAAGGAATAGCAGCAAACACCGGAGTAGTAGGTTGATTAACAGTAACGCTACTTACCACTTGTGAGGCACAAACACCTGATGCCGGAACGAATGTATAGGTTCCCGAAGTTGTATTACTTACTGTTGAAGGCGTCCATGTACCATTGATACCGTTGTTTGAAGTAGTTGCCAAAGTTGGTGCGGTAGTACCTGAACAGAATGGAGCAACAAGATCAAAAGATGGCGTTACATTAGGAGTGATGGTAACCGTTGTTTGAGCAGTGGTTGCACATGTTCCTGATGCAGGGGTGAATGTGTACGTTCCGGTTGTTGTGTTGCTAATTGTTGCCGGAGACCATGTTCCAGTAATCGCATTGTTTGAAGTGGACGGAAGTAAAGGAGCTGAAGCACCCTGACAAATGGAAGATGCAACAGTAAATGTTGGATTTACCGGTGTGTTTACCGTAACATTTACAGGTGCTGTAGTAGCACAATAAGCTGAAGATGGTGTAAACGTGTAAGTTCCTGTTGTCGTGTTACTCACTGTTGCCGGTGTCCATGTTCCTGCAATTGAGTTTGAAGAAGTCGCAGGTAGAACAGGAGCTGTTGCTCCGGAACAAACACTTGTAGCAAACGTAAATGTTGGTGTTTGAGGCGTTGCTACTACCGTGTAAGGAATGATTTGTTTTTGGAAACAATAGTTGTAATCATGAGTGATCGTAACAACATAGAGCGTGTCATTGTAGCTATTGGGCGTTGATTGAGCATTGAAAGTTGTGCTTGTCAAAACGCCTTGAGGTACTACAGTGCCAATTCCTGTATGCCACTCATAAAGTGAATCGCGCGGAATAGAAGATGTTGGAATATTAAAGTCCATAGCAAACTTTGTCAAGCTGAATGAACGGCCTTTGAAAATCTCGGAACCTGTACTTGTATTATTTAACGTGACTGGTGTTCCCGGACAAGCCGTAACAGCTGAAGCCGTGAAATCAACATTGAAGTTAAATGTAACCAATGGGTAAACGGCATATTCAAAGTCATAGGCTGGATTTCCAAAATTCGTTGCCATATCAACGAAACCGGGAACATCTGGACGAAATTTATATGACAAATGTTCACCATAAGGATTTGTTGCATCAGTAGCAACGTGCATTTGATTGTAAGCAACGTACAGGTAATGTGTAGCACTTGATGTGGCACCGCCACGTACGCCAATCGCAAAATCCGAAGTTAAATTATGCGGGCCGTGAAGGAACGTAGTGGAGTGTTTTGCAAAACGTTCATTCATGGTAACATATCCGGAATCAATTGGGTTTCCTACAGGTTTGTTCGTTGCATCTACATTGTACAGGTAAACTGTATGTGTAGAAGTTGTAGGGGCTGAAATAGCGCCATAATTGGTCAACATGATGATACCAAGTATTTCAGCGCCGTTGACAGTGACTGAAGCACCTGTAGGCACATCATAAGCTGTGGTGACAATGTTCGTATTGTATGTTTGTTTATTCAAACTCCATCCTCCTGTGGTCGGATCCGTAAATCCAGTTTGCAAATAATACGCTTTGTTCAGTGCGTATCGAACGGTATCAATGCCACAGTTTGAGGCTACCGGTGTTCGGAATGTGGACGCTCCGTTTTCAGTTAGAGCCTCACGGAATGTTGCTGAAGAGTGTAGGTCAGCTTGTGCAATCAGCACTGACTGGCTCAAAAGCAAGACTCCAAAGAATAGTCTTTTCTTCATAATTGTTAAGTAATTAATTGTTTCAAGCAAAATTAGAGGAAGCCATTCCTGGGGTCAAACAAATGTCGTGTATAGCTTAAAATAGAGCTCAATGGCTCAATACACGTGGTCAATGGTTAATTTGCGGGGCAAACTGTTAAAATAAAAACAAAGCGTGATAAAAAATTACATACTTCTCAATAAAATCAATCCCTCTACTTTATTTAAGTTGCTTGTTAACAACAGAATAGATTTTTTCATCGCTCTTTTGTTACGCGGTATGGTATGATGAATTTATTTCAACCGTGTTATTTTTTCTCTAAAAAATCTTCAGCTTTCAAGTAGATTAGGAAGTTTCCTTATTTTTGTTTGAACACCTTCATCAGGGTGAGTATACAAAAGATTCATGGCACTCAAACAGCACCTCGTACAGAAACTGGAGCAACGTCTCTCTCCTCAGCAAATTCAGTTGATGAAATTGTTGCAGGTTCCCACAATGGAGCTGGATCAGCGAATTAAACAGGAGATCGAAGAGAACCCTGCCCTTGAAGAAGGTGCCGATGCTGATGAGGATTATGATAACGACGACAACCTCGATGATGATTACGAGGAAGATGAACCCGATTTTGATATTTCGGAATACATCGATGAGGACGGGTCAGATTACAAGACGAAAGCCAATAACCATAGCAAAGACGATGAGGAACGGGTAATTCCATTGTCTGGTGAGCAATCCTTCCAGGAGTTACTGACGCAACAACTTCATTTGTTGGATCTCGATGACCAGCAATTCATGATTGCCGACACCATCATTGGAAACCTGGATGAGTCTGGTTATTTGAACAGAGAACTGGAGGCGATCGTTGATGACCTTGCCTTTTCAGCAAATATTATGGTCACGGAGGCCCAGGTGGAAGAAATACTCAAAGTGATTCAGGAACTGGATCCTGCCGGTGTGGGGGCACGCGACCTTCAGGAATGTCTTTTGATTCAGATCAAACGCAGACAAGACGGAGACATTACGCGCTTTACGGCTAAAAAAATTCTGGAGGATTTCTTCGAAGAGTTTACGAAAAAGCATTACGATAAGATTGCCAAAAAGCTTGAAATTGAAGACGATGATCTCAAGGAGGCAATCGATGAGATCTTGCGGTTGAACCCGAAACCCGGAGGTTCCATGCGTGAGTCTGCCAGAAATCTGCAACAGATCATCCCTGATTTTATGATCACAGAATTTGAAGGCCGCCTCGAACTTTCAATCAATGGGAGGAATGCGCCGGAACTCAAAGTAAGCAGAGAATACGAGCAAATGTTGCGTTCTTATGCCGAAGGGGCCAAAACGAGCAGATCAGACAAAGAAGCATTGATGTTTGTGAAGCAGAAGCTCGATGGTGCCAAATGGTTCATCGATGCGATCCGTCAGCGCCAGCAAACCTTATTACTTACGATGGAGGCCATCATGAATTATCAGCATGAGTATTTTCTAACCGGAGATGAGACCAAACTTAGACCGATGATCCTGAAAGATATTGCAGAGATTGTTGATTTGGATATCTCCACGGTTTCCAGGGTAGCTAACAGTAAATATGTGCAAACAGGTTATGGGATCTATTCACTGAAGTACTTCTTTTCTGAATCTCTTTCTACCGATACTGGGGAAGAAGTGTCAACGAGAGAGGTCAAGAAAATCCTTTCCGAAGCCATTGAAGGCGAGAAAAAACGACGGCCACTTACGGATGAAAAACTGGCAGAACTCCTGAAGGAAAAAGGATACAATATCGCACGCCGCACAGTAGCCAAATACCGAGAGCAACTGAATATTCCCGTCGCACGACTAAGAAAAGAACTGTGAGGATTACAGCCCATATACTTTCTTGGATCTTCCTTCCATTGCTGATGCCGATATACGGATTGATACTCGCCATGTATATCCCGTCCGAACCCAAGATCACCTATTATTTCGAATCGTTATACTATTTTCCGTCAGAGGCAAAATCTGCCATTCTATACATGTTCTTTATCTTTAGTGCGCTTGCTCCGGGCTTGTCTTTTTACCTCTTACGCAAACGAAACGTCATCAGTACGATCGATATGGAAAATCAGCAGGAAAGGAATATCCCTATGTTCATCATGCTCGCCTATTGTTTGTTGCTTTACCTGCTTTTCAAATTTAAGTTTCAGGATGGCCAACTTCCCAAATACATTTATGCCCTTCCACTGGCAGGTGTTTTTGTAACGGTCATTTTTACGTTCATTAACCGCTGGATCAAGATCAGCTTACATGGCGGTGGTGCCGGAATTTTGACAGGTTTCTTGTTTGCCTATGCCTTAGATCAACTTTACTTTAATTTCACAATGCTCATCTTTGCAGTCATCGCATCTGGATTAACGATTGCAGCGCGTTTGTATCTGAATAAACATACGCCACGTGAAGTGTATACCGGATGGTCGCTTGCAGTTCTCATTACCTTTCTTGTCAATTATCTTTATCCTGTTTATTCGGTATGAGTTCAACTAAAAAATCCTTGATACGGGCTCTCCCACTATTGCTTTGCCTCTTTTTCGTGGCTTGTGGAGTCATGAACAAGGAAAACAAAGGCAAGGGTTTCAATGTCTTTACGATCCAGCAGGACAAGCAACTGGGCGCACAGGTGGCACATGAGATTGACAGTAACAAAAGGGAATATCCTTTATTGGATTCTGTAAAATACAAGGATGTTTACCGTTATTTATACAAGGTGCGGGATAATATTCTAAACTCTGGTAAGGTTGATTACAAAGATGATTTTCTCTGGCGCTTAAGAATCATTCATGATGATAGTGTCATGAACGCCTTCTGCACACCGGGAGGTTACATTTATGTTTACACCGGCATTCTGAAATTTCTGGATTCAGAGGATCAGCTGGCGGGAGTGCTTGGGCATGAGATCGGACATGCAGATATGAGACATTCAACCAGACAAATGACCCAAATGTTTGGTGTACAACTCTTATTGGACGTGCTTGCAGGAAATCGAGTGGCGATCAAGCAAGTTACCGGGGCACTGATCGGGTTAAAGTTTTCTCGAAACCATGAAACCGAGGCTGATGAACGTTCCGTGATCTATTTATGTCCAACAGCTTATAATGCGGATGGAGCAGCGGCATTCTTTGAAAAAATCCAATCGATGGGTGGTGGTAAAGTACCTGAATTCCTGAGCACGCACCCGGATCCGGGTAATCGCATTGAGCATTTTCACAATTCAAAGATCACGCTTGGATGCAAAGGTGACCAAAGCTTCAAAACCGAATACCAGCAAATGGTTGCTAAGCTTCCCAAATAATCGGATTCAAGATGAAGGAAAAAAGAGTTTCGTTACAAGATATTGCCAATTCGGTTGGCGTATCCAAAGCTACCGTTTCCTTCGTATTGAACGGACGTGGTGATGAGTTCAATATCAGCCCAAAAACACAACAATTAATTAAAGACAAAGCGAAGGAGCTGCTGTATGTGCCTAATTTCTTTGCCAAGAGCTTGCGTCAGGGAACAACGAAGACGATTGGATTAGTCCTTGCAGATATTACAAACCCCTTTTACGCTGAACTCTGTAAGACTATTCAGGAGAAACTGCACGAAAAAGGGTATAAGACATTTATTGTCAACACCAATGAAGACCTGGAACTGGAAATGACATTGATGCGTGAGTTAATCCAACGCTCGATTGATGGAATGATCATTTCTCCTTGTAACAAGATCGACGCCTTGATTCCGATCTTACATGAAACTCATATTCCCGTTGTATTTGCAGACCGACCAGGAGATGATCAGGCTGATTTTGTGGGAGTTGATAATGAGAAGGAAACACTTAAACTGATTGGATCTTTTTCAAAAACACCACGAAGATTAGTGGTGATCTCACCTAAAACGGAGAATGTAGAAACCATTGAAAAACGGCAGGAAGGTGTGCGTAAAGCATGTGACACCTCTGGAATACTGGTTACATTTATCAATGATTCCGATGATCAGGAAGCATTAAATACGAAGATCAAACATGAACTGGATGCCGGCGCTGATTCCTTCTTGGCGCTGAACAACAGGGTAGCGTTCAAAATACTGGCTTCGTTGAAGCGATGGAAAGTTGAGCTGCCGGATAAAGCCCGTTTGATTTCCTTCGATGATCACGAAGCCTTTTCCTACATGGATCCTCCGGTATCAGCCTTACGCCAACCTGTACAACACATTGGAATTGAGAGCGTCGAACGAATGATCGATCGTTTGAGTGAAAAGAAAACACCTGGAAAACATCTTTTGCTCACGTGCGAATTCGTGGCTCGTGCGACACACTAATGAATTTGGAATTCAGGATTTTCGATGTTCAATGTGTTACCCGAGTAATCACGAATCCTGAATTAACAATCTTGAATCAAGACAGTTCCACTGTCAACTGCTCATCCGTCTTAGTGACCTTCAGCAATCCTTGTTTGGTAAGTGATTTCATACTCACATCCCACTGCTTACCACTTAAACCGGCTTTCGCTTTCAATGCGCTCAAATCCATGGTGCCTTCGTTTTGAACCAAATCGAAGATGAGTTTCTCGTTCTCGTTCAATTCGAGTTTGTGCGATTTCACTTCAGGCCGCATTTGAGGGAAGAAGAGTACTTCCTGGATAGAAGGATTGTTGGTCAGGAACATGATTAAACGATCCATACCAATTCCTAACCCGGAGGTTGGCGGCATACCGTATTCAAGCGCTCGTAAGAAATCCTGATCGATGAACATGGCTTCATCATCGCCACGTTCTGATAATTTCAATTGCTCCTCAAAACGCTCACGCTGATCGATCGGATCGTTCAATTCAGAATATGCATTCGCAATTTCTTTCCCACACACCATCAACTCAAAACGTTCGGTCAGTTCCGGATCATTACGATGGGTTTTGCATAATGGTGACATCTCTTTTGGATAATCTGTAATGAAGGTCGGTTGAATGTAGTTTCCTTCACATTTTTCACCGAAGATCTCGTCGATCAACTTACCTTTCCCCATTGTTTTGTCCACATCGAGACCCATGCCTTTCGCAGCGTTGAATAGTTCTTCTTCCGTTTTTCCTGAAATATCAAATCCCGTAAACTCAAGGATCGCATCACGCATCGTCACACGCTTGTATGGTGCTTTGAAATCAATCTGGTGTTCACCGAAAGTGGCTTTCGTCGTTCCATTCACTGCTAATGCACAATGCTCCAGCAATTGCTCCGTGAAATCCATCATCCAGTTGTAGTCCTTGTAGGCCACATAGATCTCCATCGCGGTGAACTCAGGATTGTGGGTACGGTCCATGCCTTCGTTTCGGAAGTTTTTGGAGAACTCATACACACCATCAAAACCACCCACAATAAGACGTTTCAGATACAATTCATTCGCAATCCGCATGTACAAGGGAATGTCCAGTGCATTGTGATGCGTCACGAACGGACGAGCCGAAGCACCACCCGGAATTGCTTGAAGGATAGGCGTTTCCACCTCCATGTAACCTGCATCGTTAAAGAACTGACGCATCGCATTGAATAGCTTGGTACGCTTTACAAAAACGTCTTTCACATGTGGATTCACTGCAAGATCTGCATAGCGCTGACGGTAACGTTGCTCGGGATCCGTAAAGGCATCGTGTACTTTGCCTTCGGCATCCGTTTTCGGAAATGGAAGGGGTTTCAACGACTTACTCAATAGCGTGAATTCTTTCACATTCACCGAAATCTCACCGACTTGCGTTTTGAAAACAGTTCCTTTCACACCGATGAAATCACCAAGGTCAAGTAACTTTTTGAATACGTCATTGTAAATCGTTTTGTCCTCTTCAGGACACAATTCGTCTCGGTTGAAATACACTTGCAACCTTCCTGTAGCATCCTGTAATTCAGCAAATGAAGCTTTTCCCATAACGCGCTGACTCATCATTCGTCCCGCAAGACAAACTTCCTTTCCGTCCTCAAAATCTTCCTTGATCGATGTTGTGTGATCGGTCACCGGATACAAGGCCGCGGGAAAAGGATCGATACCCATGTCACGCAGTTTTTTCAAGGTTTCTCTTCGCTGTAATTCAAGATCGGAAAGTTCGAAAACGCTCATAGCTAAAATTTTGAGGTGCAAAGATAAGGATTCGGCGTAAAGGATTTGAAAATTTGAGGATTCAGAGATTTGAGATTTTGACAGGACTTCAAGACTTCAGGAGTCAGGAGTCAGGACCAAAAACCGCTAACGCTGATAGAACATAGACCTCTGGCGCTAATAGACAAAAGATTTCAGGAGTCAGGAGTCAGGACTTTTCATTCTCATTCTGCTTTTCATTCTGTTTTGAAGATTTGAGGATTTGACAGGATTACAAGATTTCAGGACTTCAGGAGTCAGGATTTTTCATTCTTATTACCCTGAGCCTGTCGATGGGCACTCTCCTTCTCACTCTGAATATAGACCGCTGACGCTCAAAGACAAAAGACTTCAAGACTTTAGGAGTCAGGAGTCAAGACCTTCACTCTCACTCTCCTTCTCATTCTACTTCTCACTCTCCTTCTCATTCTGCTTCTCACTCTGCTTCTCATTCTGCTTCTCACTCTGCTTCTCATTCTGTTTTGAAGATGTAAAGGAAAGTGAGTTAATGAATTGTTAATGCCTGTTGTGAGGCGTTACTTTTTGAGGGCTTCTTCGTTTTTCGATCATGATACTACGAAAACTTCTTCTATCCCTTTGTGTTTCTGCTATTTTCTCAAAAGCAATTGTTGCTCAAAACCATTACTTACGCTTACGAGATCTGGACAGTATAGCCACTTTTATACCTCCCGATTACATTTCAAAACTCGATAGTGTCCATGCTTACCTGCATAGAAATGGCAGGTCAGATGAAGAACGTGTATGGTTGTTTTATGGTTATCTGGGCATTCATTTTAAATACGATGAATCAAGAAAGAATGCAATCAATGCCCCTGTTTTTTCACCCCAATATACTGCTGAGCGCAGAAGAGGTGTTTGCAGAGACTACACAAGGGTGTTCATGTACTTGTGTGCCAAAAGTGGCATTCCAAATTTTGAGGTTTTTGGTCGGTCCCCAATGAAGCCAATGGATTGGATAAAACGCAAAATTCACAGGGTCGAAACACGGACCAATCATGTCTGGAATATTGTTTTTTATAATGATAACTGGCATCTCATGGATCCTACATGGAGCGGCGTCGCACGAATCGAGAAGCGCAGAAAAATGGATCCAAAAACAAAAAAATACATCTGTTGGAATATTAAAATTCCAAGTCGACAATACTACGATGTTGCACCAAAAGACATGATGAAAGATCATGCACCGAACCATCCTGCTTTTTTGCTGTCTGAAACAGTTCCTACATTTAAATCCGTCCGTAGAAATCCAAAGAGACAGAAGATTTTTCGGGAGGATTACGATTTCACATCGGCACTGGATCAACTGGGTTGCTATGAATTTCCTAAGTTCACAACACTTTACGATACGGCATGCCTGGCTTACAGTAAAAGGTCAGATATGATTTATGAATATCACTATCAACTATTTTCTCAATTAGGCAAACAACCGAAATCATTTGTTCCTTCTCTTGAATTTTATGACGAACGACTCGCATACGGGAAAAAGATCTCTAAGTATCTTACCACAAATACAGTATACGATATTAGTTGGATGTACAATGATTTTGAAGTATTCGTGAAAAAGAAATCAGCACGATTGAAGGTGGCGCAAAACCCTAAATAAGGAGCTTTTAAGATTCTCTCTCACTAATTTTCGAAATGTATCCTCTATTTTGGAGCTCCTTGTTCCTTGTTCTTTGCTCTTTGTTCTATCTTTGACCCGATGGATTTCAACGTAGTCAAAGCCTTACACATCATTTTCGTGGTCAGCTGGTTTGCCGGACTCTTCTATATGGTGCGTCTTTTTATTTACCATACGGAAGCACAGCAACGAACGGAAACAGAACGCCGCATTCTTTCTGAACAATTTGAACTGATGGAGAAAAAATTGTGGTGGATCATCACCACTCCGGCGATGGTGTTAACCGTTGTTTTCGGCACCTGGATGATCTTATTGAATCCAAATTATTACCTCTCACAAGGATGGATGCACCTGAAATTAGGTTTTGTGGTGGTGCTTTTGGTCTATCATTTTCTTTGTCAAAAGATCATGAACGACTTACGTAAAGGTCAATTCAAATGGCGATCCAACGGTTTACGCATCTGGAATGAAGTAGCTACATTGATTCTTGTAGCAGTGGTATTCCTTGTAGTGATGAAAGATTCCCTCAACTGGATCAAAGGCACCGTAGGTTTCTTCGCGGTGGCCATCGGTTTGATGATCGGGATCAAGATCTATAAGCGTTTGAGAAAAGGGTAGGAACTACGAGTTCTTTTTTTCAATCAGTTCGGAAACCTCTGTTTTTAGTTTGGGCAAGTGATTCGTCAGAATAGACCAAATCGTTTCGTCTGAAATATTGTCATAGGCATGAATCACTTGATTGCGCAGACCAATGATTGCTTTCGAATTCGAAATTTTCTCTGAAAAATTCTCATCCCTTGTTATGATTCTGTTTACAGCTTCTCCAATGATCTCGAGGTTTCTTTCAACTGCCCGCTTCAACATGATATTGGCTCTATATTTAAAAAAATCCTTTTCCTCATTTCCAAAAAAGGATTCAATTTCATCAATGGACAGTTTTATGTCGAATAACCACTTGAGAATGCGCTCATCCATAAACCAATTCTTTAGATCTGTTTATAGATGAGATCAATACAGGATTTTTCAAGGTTTGTTCTTCGACGAGATCAACCTTCCTGCCAAATAATTCTTCCAGATTTTCTTTGAGGTGCAGGTAGTTATCATAGTAGGATGCCAACTCAAAGGGTTTAAACTTGACAAGCAAATCAATGTCGCTATCTTTTTTGAAAGAAGCATTCAGGGCCGATCCAAATAGATAAAGCTTGTCCACATGATAAAGCATGCACAACTTATTTATTCGTTCTCTATGATCGTCAATGAGTCCCATCACTAACAAACTTACTGAAAATATCTGCACGTTTTCATGTTGTTGAGCTCATAAAGAATTGATGAATGATTCTTAATTCAATCCCTCAACTGGATCAAAGGCACCGTAGGTTTCTTCGCAGTGGCCATCGGATTGATGATCGGGATCAAGATCTATAAGCGTTTGAGGAACGGGTGAAAGTGGATCAAATGTTTTCAAAATGTTATTGATCTAAAATTCTTTCGTTTGAGTAAAAGTTCAAATTTGTTAAAATGAGAAGTTTACTTTTTCTACTGCTCATATTTATTAATTTCTCCTGCGCTGAAAAAACCGTTTCGCTCGCAGATGGGCGCATGGTTACCCAACGCAAGTACGACCGTATGATTCAACATGCGCTGCATGCGGCAGAGAAAGAAGCGCGAAAAGCCGTAAAAGGAAGGATGAGCCGAAAACAGATCCGGGAATTCGAAAATTCTGAATCCATACCCGTCGAATTGAAGATGCCTTGAGAGTGGAAGTCTTTTGTCACATTTCTGTATCTTTAAACCCAAATTGAACAGACATGTACTCCAATATCCTCATCGAACAAAAAGGCCACATTCAGATCATTACGATCAACCGCCCGGCGCAGTTGAATGCATTGAACCGAGATACGATCAATGAATTGCACCAGGCCCTGGATCAAGCGAATAACGATAACGCCACAGGCGTAGTCATACTGACGGGGTCAGGTGAGAAATCGTTTGTTGCGGGTGCGGACATCAAGGAATTTGCAGATTTCAGTATTTCTGAAGGTGGACAATTAGCGATGAATGGACAGAAGTTGCTTTTTAGTTTCGTAGAAAACATGACGACCCCAGTGATTGCTGCAGTGAACGGTTTTGCTCTTGGCGGAGGTCTGGAGTTGGCCATGGCTTCTCATATTCGTTTGGCTTCCTCAAATGCTCGCATGGGCTTGCCGGAAGTTTCACTTGGTGTGATTCCGGGATACGGTGGAACACAGCGTTTGGCGCAGTTGGTGGGACGTGGAAAAGCAAATGAAATGGTCTTTACCGCCGGAATGATCAAAGCGGATGAAGCATTGAACTGGGGCTTGGTAAATTATGTTGTTGAACCCGAAGAATTATTGGCTAAAGCGGAAGAAATTGCCAACAAGATTCTCGCAAATTCAGCTACGGCAATTGCTTCAGCGATCCGTTCGATCAATGCCAACTTTGAGGACGGCGTGAACGGGTACCATACCGAGATCGAAGAATTTGGTAAATGTTTCGGTACGGCTGATTTTAAAGAGGGAACAACTGCTTTCCTCGAAAAACGCAAACCGAACTTCCGAGGATAAATGTCCAACCCGATCCGTAAATTACTGGGTCAAACGGCGGTTTACGGACTGTCGAGCATTGTAGGAAGGCTTCTTAACTACCTGCTCGTTCCCTTGTACACGCAGGTTTTTGCACACCCATCCCATTATGGAGTGGTTTCTGAACTTTACGCATGGGTGGCCTTCCTGATCGTATTTCTTACGTTCGGTATGGAAACGGCCTATTTTCGGTTCTTACAGGATCACGAAGACAAGGATAAAGTGTTTTTGAATGGATTTTTGACGGTTATTGGTGTCAACCTGTTGTTCTTTTTTGGCTTGCTGTATTTCAATCAGGACATCGCAGATCTGATGCTGTACTCCGGGCACAACGAATACATCATTCTTCTGGGCGCCATCGTTTGCATCGATGCGGTTACGGCACTGCCGCTGGCGAAATTGCGTGCGGAGAATAAGGCGCTGAAATTCGCCCTGATACAGTTTGCGTCGATCGGTGTCAACATCGGACTTAATTTGTTCCTGATGCTGTACATCTTCGATCCTGCACGACCGGAGGAAGGCGTGTTGTTTATCTTGTTTGCCAATTTGTTAGCATCCCTGGTGAAGCCACTTTTGTTGTACAAAGATTTTTTAGCCATTCGCTTTCAGTTCGATCTGCAGGTCGCCAAAACAATGCTGGTTTATGCGATTCCTCTTGTGATAGCAGGTTTTGCCGGAATCATCAACGAAACCCTCGATCGAATTCTGTTGAAGCACATGATCTATGATGCTTCAGTGCCCTCGTCACTGATGGAAGCGGAGACGCAGGTAGGCATCTACAGTGCCTGTTACAAACTGGCAATGCTGGTCACGATCTTGTTACAAGCCTACCGCTATGCAGCCGAACCTTTCTTCTTCGCGCAATTGAAAAACGAAGAAAAGA